>Ga0302314_10010020_pt1 | contig 16654 bp, 15 predicted proteins | sample III_Palsa_N2_3_FD_200533 | JGI IMG/M metagenome (GOLD analysis project Ga0302314, IMG submission 200533) | Peat permafrost microbial communities from Stordalen Mire near Abisko, Sweden - III_Palsa_N2_3 | ecosystem: Environmental > Terrestrial > Soil > Palsa > Peat permafrost | place: Sweden... | reverse complement strand
CGCACCGCACCATCGGGCATGGTGGCGACCCGGCCGATCTGCGCGCGGCGGCCGAGGCGGTCCGCCCGCTGCTGCCGATCGCGACCGAGGCGACCGAGGTGACCCTGATGGCCGGGCCGAAGCCCGACCAGCCGGAGGGACTGCTGAGGCGACCGTCGGACAACTGGCACACGGTGGCCTCGTTCCCGCTCGGGTGAGCGGGGGCACGGACGCGCCTGGCCACGCGGGACAGGCCGATTTGCGCCGGGAGGCCATTGACGGCGCCGACGGCGAATAACGGTGTCGGCCATTGCGGCCCATACCGCTGAATACGACCGTCGATATGGTGAGTGCCTCTTCGGTAAGCCCCGGCCGCTACCGCCCTTCACCAATCGATAAGGGACATGCGCGGGCACGCCGGAGCCTATGATCGACCCCATGTGGCCGACGGATAACGTCCACCAGTGGCGGGAAACGGTCGGCTCACCCCCGCTGCCGACCGGGCCGGCGATGACGACCCTGCGGTCGGTGGTGGCTCCCCTCGCCTCGACGATCCGGTCGGCCGGGATTGTCTACATCACCGCGCAGGTCGTGATCTGGCACTCGTTCTACACGACCGATGCGTGGCGATTGACGGTGCCTGTCATCGCGGTGGCGTGGGCCGCGGCCGTCATCGTCTGCCTGCGCCGACGTTGGCCGTCCCCGTTTCTCGCCTGCGTTGATTCCGGTTTTTACCTGGCGCTCGCCCTGAGCGCCCAGGAATGCGTGCCGCCTAATATTCGCGACGATACGTTCAGCTGGGTCGTTATCAGCATGTCGGGGCAGCTCATCATCCCTGCCTGGTATGCGCCCGGCTCGCTCGCGGTGCTGCTGACGCTCCTTGCCCCGGCGGCTTACTGGCTCGGCGATGTGATGCAGCCCGTCACCAACACACGGACGCTGGCCGGGGCGTCGATGGTCCTGATCGTGGTCGGACTCGTTCACAACCTCGGCCGGCGGGAGCTCTACGGCCGGGCCGAGGCGGCCGATGCCACCCTGGACGCGGCCGCTCAGGCCGCCAGCGAGCAGTACGCGGTCCTGGCCAGGAACATCGAGCGCCGCGAGCACGAGCGCCTGCTGCACGACACCGTCCTCAACACGCTCACCGCGTTGGCCAGGGACGGCGCCGATGACCCGGCCGTGGCGGTCAGCCGGTGTCGCCAGGACGTCGCCCTCATCGAGGATGCACTGGGCGATCAGGACAATCTCACCGCCGGCGCCGGCCGCGAGCACGGTGACCTGGCCGATGCCGTGCTGGCGGTTGTCGCCGACCTGCGCGGCCGCGGGCTGAGCGTTCACGTCGATATTGACGGCGAGGAAGAACCAGTCGTCCCGGCCCGGGTCACGGCGGCGGTCGCCAACGCGACCCGCGAGGCGTTGTCCAATGTGGCGGCGCACGCCGGGACCGGGGAAGCCTGGGTGCAGGTTCGCCAGACCACGTCGGCCCCGGATGCCGACGTCCCCTGCCGGGTGGAGGTGATCGTGCGCGACCGCGGCGCGGGCTTCGACCTCGACCGGATCGACCGGACCCGCCTCGGCCTCCGCCGGTCGATTGCCGAGCGCGTCGCCGACTGCGGCGGGCAGGCAGCGGTATGGTCGACGCCCGGGCACGGCGCCGTCGTGCGCATTTCGTGGCCAACCCCCGCGATCGCCGGCCAACCGGACGGCACGAGTCATCGGCTGGACGGCATCCGGGCTGATCCTGGACCTACCCAGGAGAGTTCGTCGTGGTGAGCGCGCACAAGGTCGTCGGCGATATGGCCGAGGCCGGGCTGCTGCGCATGATCGGCACCATCGCGCTGATCTTGCCCGCCGTCGCGCTCGTCCAGGTGCTGGCTAACGCGCACGACTACCGTCAGCCCGCGGCCGTGATCGCGGTCTGGCTCGCGGTCCTCGGCGCGGCCGCCTGGCTGACGCCGCGAATGCGCGCCCGCGTGCTGTCCGCGGCCGAGACGGCGGCGGCGATCGCGATCGCGATCGCCGCCGTGACCGTGGTCGGGGCGGAGCGCTCGGGTCGAGTCATGCCGGGGAGCGTTGACCTGGCCATCCTCGGCACCCTGTGGCTGCTGGTGGTGGTGGCGTTGAGCGCCCCCGCCTGGGTATCGGCTCCGGCCGCGCTGACCGTCTACGCCGAGCACAGCGCGCTGCTCATCCGGGCTGAGGGGGTGAACCCGTTGACGCTGTCCGAACTTGAGGCGGCCGGCTACATCTGCGCGGCGTTTCTGATCGCGGCCGCGGTGCTGCGCCCGACCATAGCCGTCCATCTCACCCTGGCTGCCCGCCGGGCCTCGCTGGCGAGCAGGTCGGCGGCCGAGAGCGCCGCCGCCGAGGCGATCGGGCAGGAGCGGCAGAGCCGGCTCGCGGTACTGGAGAAGGAAGCGCTTCCACTGTTGCGCGGCATCGCCGACGGAACGCTGGACTCGACCGCCAGCGACGTCCGCGACCGGTGCGCCCGGCACGCCGCCGTCCTGCGGCACGCCCTCACCGGCGCCGTCCCGGACGTCGGCGATCTCGCGAGCGGGCTCGAGACGGCGCTGGAGACCGCTCGCGAGCGAGGGCTGCTGGTGACCGTCCAGCTGGTCGGGGACCCGGGATCTACCCCGCCCCCGGTTGCCCGCGCGGTCCTGGCGACGGTGGGCGCGGTCCTCGCGTCGCTTCCCCCGCAGCAGATCACGCTGACCGTGCTCGGCGTCGGCGAAGACGTCGAGTTGTACCTCGCCTTCGACACGCCGCCGCCGAACGGTCCCGACCTCACGCGACTGCCCGAGGTGAACGCGCTGCGGGCGACGGCGCGCTGGCGAGCAGCCGTGAACGCGGCCGAGGCCGGCGGCGGCTACCTCGAAATCAGCTGGCGGAAGGACGGTGCCGCTTGACGGCGGTCATTGACGTCGCGGTCGTGGACGACCATCCGATCATCCTCGAAAGCGCCGCCAGCTGGATCATGGCCGACTCCGGCGATATCCGGCTGGTCGCCACCGCGGCGACCGTGGGCGACCTGCTGGCCGGGCCCGGCCGCCGGGCCGACGTCGTCCTGCTCGATCTCGATCTCGGCGACCGGACCTCCGTGGACGGCAACGTGGCCGCGCTCCTCGACGCCGGCCCGGCGGTGCTGGTCCTGTCCGCGTCCGACCGGCCGGTCGCCGTCCGCGCGGCGATGCGGGCCGGGGCGCGCGGGTACGTGCTCAAGAACGAGCAGCCCGGCCAGATACGGTCGGCGATCAGAGAGGTCGCCGCCGGCCGGGACTGGATCTCCGCCCGCCTCGCCTATATCTTCGCCACCGACGACACCGCCGACCTGCCCGCTCTCAGCCAGCAGGAAAGACGGACCCTCGAGCTCTACGCAACCGGCCTGGCGTTGAAATCCGTGGCGAGAAAGCTGGCCATCAGCGAGGACACCGCTAAGCAGTACCTCGCCCGGGTACGCGAGAAATACGCGAATGCCGGACGGGCCGCGCCAACGAAAATGGAGCTTTACTATCGAGCAGTCGAGGACGGGTATCTCCCCCCGCCTCCATAGACCGCTGCCACCCCGGTGGGCATGGAGTCCGGATACACCCGTCCTCGGCGCTCGCAAGAACTAACCTAGCGACGTCCCGGTCGCCGTGTCATGACCCCCGTTCAGGGGTCATGACGGTTATCAGGCGCGAAACACCGTCCGCTGGTTCCTGTTCACCGCCGCCGACCCAGGGCGACACACGCGGCTAACATGCCGGTAATCCCAAACGGGAATGCTCAGCCAGGTGGGAGAGACGCAAGCAGACTGGCGCGGGCACGTGATCGTCTGCGGGCTGCCCGGAGTCGGGCTGCCGATCGTCGAGGAGCTGACGCTGTCCGGCGTGCCCGCCGTGGTCATCGACGACGACCCCGCCCCGGCGCTCGCCCGGATGATCGCCGCCTGGGGCGTGCCGCTGATCACCGGGCCGGCCCGCGCCGAGGAGACCCTGGTCTCGGCCGGTCTGGCGGGCGCGATCGCGGTGATCTGCGCTCAGGAGAACGACCTGTCCGCGCTGGAGACCGCGCTGCTGGTCCGACGGCTGCGGGACGAGGTCCGGGTGATCGCGCAGCTCGCCAACCCCGCCGTCGGCCGGGCGATCCGCGAAGCAGGGGTGGCCGTCCTCGACGTGGCGGGCCTGTCCGCCCCGTCGGTGGTCGAGGTCTGCCTGGGCGAGGGCGTCCAGGAGCTGTCGCTGTCGGGGATGCGGTTCCTGGCCGCCCGCACCACCGTGCCCCACAAGGCGACGCTGCGTGAACTGTACGGGGCGCTCGCCCCCATCGCGGTGGTCCCGCCGACCGGGAACGTGCTCGTCTGTCCGGGCCGTGACACCCTCGTGAGCGAGGGCGACGAGGTGACGCTCATCGGCACCCCGGAAGAACTCGCCGCGGTCTCCGTCATCGATCATCCGGAACGGATCCGCCGGCTCACCGCCACCGCCGGCCCCGGCCGCAACGGGATCGGGGCCGCGGCCGGTCCGCCCGGGATCCTCGGAGTGCTCGGCGACGAAGACCCCGACGCCGCCCCGGCCGGGCCCGGTCCGGCCGGTCGCGCGCTGCGAGTGCTGCGCGACCTGACCGTGTCGTTCGCGCGCGCGGCCGACCGGCGGATGGCGATCGCGCTCGGCGCCCTGCTGGCGGTCCTGGTCACCGCCACGCTGGTGCTCCACTTCACCTACCGGCTGGCCGGCCCCGGCCACCAGATCTCGCTGCTCGAGTCGGTGTACTTCACCGTGGAGACGGTGACGACCGTCGGATACGGCGACTACACGTTCCGGGGCGAGCCTGCCTGGCTGATCGTGTTCGCGATCGGCCTGATGATCACCGGCGCGCTGTTCGTCGCCGTCTTCTTCGCCCTCCTCACGAACATGCTGGTCAGCCGGCGCATCGAGGAATCACTGGGGCTGCAGAGGATCGTCGCGCTGCGCGGCCACGTGCTGGTCATCGGCCTCGGCACGATCGGCCTGCGGGTCGTGCGACAGCTGCACGACCTCGGCCGGGACGTCGCCGTGATCGAGATGGACGAGCACAACCGGCACCTCAGCCAGGCCCGCGCGCTCCGCGTCCCGGTGAGGATCGCCGACGCCACGCTGCCCGAGGTGCTCGCGTCCGCCCGGCTGTCCGCCGCGTCGGCCGTCGCGGTGCTGACCAGCGACGACCTGGCCAACCTGGAGACCGGCCTGGCCGTGCGGGACCAGCTGGGGACGCGCTGGCGCGACGTCCCGGTCGTGCTGCGGATCTTCGACCCGCAGCTTGCGCATTCGGTGAAGGAGACGTTCGGGTTCAGGAACGTCAGATCCACCGCCGCGCTCGCCGCTCCCTGGTTCGTCGGCGCCGCGCTCGGCCTCGACGTGCTCTCCACCTTCTACGTCGGCGACGAACCGCTGCTCGTCGCGCGGCTGACGGTCACCCCCGGCGGCGGCCTGCACGGCCTGCAGATGCACGAGCTGGCGGCCAGGACCCGGGTTCTCGCCCTGCGCCGCGCCGCCGACCGCGCCGTCCTCGAGCACCCGCCCCGCCGCGCCACCCGCTTCGAGCCCGCCGACGAGGCGTACCTGATCGGCCCCTACGACGAGCTCCTGACCGTGCTGCGCCGCGACCGCCCCTCCCCCGGCCCGCCGCCGGACCAGGTCCCGCGACAGTCACCGAGATCGCCCGACCAGGCCCCGGGGCCGAGCGACGCGGCCGAACTCACCCGGCCCGACCCCGAACGATGAGCGCCGCTCACGCCCGGCTCTTCTTGCTGTTATCTAACCCGCAGGGTCAGGCGGGGGCGATATGCGGGGCGAAGCCGGCGGTCTGCCAGGTGTCGCCGTTCTCGGTGATCGCGTAGGCCTCGTAGCCCGGCAGGGACTCGGCCCAGTCGCGGGCCCGGGCCGGGCCCATGGCGAAGGCGGCGGTCGCGTAGGCGTCGGCGAGGGCGAGGGACGGGCCGACCACGGTGAGGCTGGCCAGGCCGGTGGCCGGCTGGCCGAGGCGCGGGTCGATGATGTGAGCGCCGCGTTCCGCGATGCCGGAGGTGGCGACCGCGCTGCCGGCCGCCTCGACGACGAGGGCGAGGCGACCGCGGTGGAACGGGTCGGCGATGCCCACCCGCCACGGCTCCTCGCCGGACAACCCGGCCGACGGCCCGGCCGGCAACCCCGACGACGACCCGGCCGCCAGCCCCGACGACGTCCCAGACGACGACGCGGCCGACAACCCGAGGGCGGTGCGCGGGCGGCCGCCGACGCACTGGACGTCGCCGCCGCCGTTGACCAGGTGGCTGGTTGACCCGGCGGCGGACAAGATCGCCGCCGCGCGCTCGACCGCCCAGCCCTTGACGTAGCCGGACGGGTCGAACACGCCGCCCGGCGCGGCCGTGAAATAGCCGCCGGAGCAGAGCCGGACCGCCGTGCACGCGCTGATGACCTCGGCCACCTCGGGTGCGCAGCCGTCGACGGTGACCTCGGCCGCGGCCAGCAGCGACACGTCGCTGTCCGGTCGATAGGGCGAGAAGATCCGGTCCACCCAGTGCAGCCAGCGCACCGCGGCCTCAAGCGATCCGCCGACGACGGCGGCGGCCGGCACGTCGAACGAGACCACGGTCCCCATCACCGGCTCGGCGTGCCGGACCCGGGCGGTGACGGCCGACGCCGCCGGCAGCAGCGGAAAGGTAGAAAGCACGCGCCCCCCGTCAGGCCCGATTGTCGAGTGCACTCTGCAAAGAGGAAATGTACCCGTTGCTCGTATATGTCGCCCCCGATACAGAATCGATTCTCGCACTTTGCGCGGCCAAAGTCTCGTCCACCAACCGGGGAAAGGCGAACTGGCCAATCTGGATATCCATCGTGGTCTCGGCCGGGTGCTGCAATATATTGACCCCGACAATGGTTCGCGACCGCTCCACGACCCGGACCTGGACCGGCCCGTACACGGTCCGCACGGCGCGCCCGGTGAGGGCGTGCTCACCGGGTAGCAGCGGCGGGGCGGACGGAGAGGAACCAACGGTCCGTTCGGACGAATTCATGTGGGTCTTGAAGGACAGCAGGGCGACGAGACCCGCCACCGTCACGACAACCGCCAGCAGCACCCTGCGCACCCCAGACCCCCTTAGAACTCGAACGCCTCGACGTGAATGCGACGGCGCGGCGCGCCCGCCGCCCGCAGCGCGGCCACCGCGGCCGCGGTCATCCCCGGCGGGCCGCAGACGTACGCGTCCATCGCGTCCAGCCCGGGCGCGAGCTCGCGCAGCGCGTCCGCCGTGAGCGGGTCGCCGCCGAGCTCCGACCTGGTGCCGATCACGTAGTGCACGCGGCCGCCGCGCTCGGCCGCGAGCGTGTCGAGTTCGGACCGCAGGGCCACGTCCTGCCAGCTCGACGCCCGGTAGACAAGCGTCACCGAGCCGGTCAGGGCCGCCATCATGGCCCGCAGCGGGGTGATGCCGACCCCGCCCGCCAGCAGCAGGGCCGGCCGGGCGCGGCGCGAGCGCGCGGGGAAGAAAGCGCCGAAGGGCCCCTCGGCCAGGACCCGGGTGCCCGGCCGGAGCGAGCGCAGCATGTTGCTCGGGTCGCCGACGTCGCGGACCGTGATCCGCATCAGGTCGTCGCTCGGCAGCGCCGACAGCGAGTACGGGTGCGACTGCCACCAGAGCCCGCGGGTGAGGAACCGCCAGCGGAAGAACTGGCCGGGGGCGGCGTCGAGCTCGCCGAGGTTCCGACCCCGGATATAGACCGAAACAGTGCGGTTCGCCTCTTCGCGCACGCCCGCCACGACCCAGCGGTGGCGGGCGAAGTCGCGGACCGGGACGATGATCCGGTACCAGACGATCAGCGCCGCGGTCACGATGTACAGCAGCTCCCAGGCGAACCGGGCGGCCGCGTTCTCGACGAAGGCGGCGCCGTTGGCGAACTGGTGGCTGAACGCCAGCGCGATCGCCAGGTAGGAGTAGAGGTGCAGGTAGTACCAGGTCTCGTAGCGGAGCCTGCGGCGCAGCGCCCGCAGTGAGGTGAGCCCCACCCCGAGCAGCAGGAAGTACCCGACGGTGGCCATCAGCACGTCGGGGTAGGTGGTGAGCAGCGTCGCCGTCTCGCTGACCACGTTCGCGTGCGCGGCCAGCGCGTAGCCCCAGATGATGAACAGCACGTGCCCGCTGATGACCCAGCACAGCACCCGGCCGAGGGTGGCGTGCCAGCGGGCCAGCCGGTCGGCGCCGACCCCGCGCTCGACCGGCGGCAGCCGCGCCATCAGCAGCACCGCGACCACCACCCCGTACCCGGCCAGCAGGCCGAGGCCCTCCCCGACGGTGGTCAGCGCACCGCCGGGGCCGACGAGGGCGTTGGTGGAATGCCACCACAGGGCGAGGACCGCGGCCGTGCCGGCGGCGATCAGCGCCAGCGTGGCGGTCGGGCCGACTCTATTCAAGGAAGATGCTGTCTCCGGTGACCTTGAAGGGCTTGGCGGGCAGCGGCTTGGGCGCGGGGCCCGCGAGCACCGCGCCGTCCGTGATCGAATACTCGCTGCCGTGGCACGGGCAGTCAATCCGGCCGTCGGCGATCTGGTTGACAATGCACCCCATATGGGTGCAGACGGCGCTGAAGACCTTGAACTCGCCCGCCGACGGCTGGGTCACCACCGTCGTCTGGTCGGCGAAGATCTTGCCCCCGCCGACCGGGATGGCGCTGGTGGCGGTCAGCGCGCCGGCCGCGGTGCCGCCCGCGGCGGAGGCGGAGGCCGGCGCCGAGGCGGCCGCGCTGGTCGCGGTCGAGGCGCCCATCCCGCTGCTGGTGGCCGGGTCGGCGACGGCCGCTGACATGCTCGAACCCCCTGAACTGCAGGCGGTGATCGCGCCCGCGAGCCCCACCAGGCCGACGCCGGCCAGCATGCCCCGTCGGGTGGCCAGCGAGTCCTTGTGTGGTTCCTGTGTCACGACTGCTCCTCGTTCACTGTGGCCGCATTGGTCCTTGCTCCCCCTTGTATAGGGGAACGCAGCGGGCCGCGCCCCGGTTCATAGGCTGCCGTAGTCTCTCCGTAAGTACGTGGCGGACACGCTCAGAGATTGGTCTGTGCCGCGGGTCACTCGCGTCACAGCGCGATGGTTGCGGAGGGTGACCGGTGCTGCCGGGGCTCGCCGTCCGGGCAGAAAAATAAATTCAGTCATCCCGAACGGTCCCGGGCGCTCCGGCACCGCGGTGAACTGGCCCGATCGTCCGTTGTGTATCCATTTAGATAGGTAAACCTACCTTTACAGTAATATGGATCTGTCCTTACCGAGGGTGGTCATATCCCTACGTAGCGTCTTAATCTTGGCGCAGTAGGCATCACGGATGGGATACGGTCAAATGCTTAGAGTAAGCAAGGTCGATGACTGGCTCAGCCGGCAGCCCACCCGCCGGGACCTGCGAAGCAGCGACGACTGTGTCATCATCCGGTCGGCCGGCGCCCCGCGGGCCGGGGCGAACGCGGTGTCGGCGGGCGCCCGGGCGCTGGGCGTCAACCTGGTCATGATCCCGCCCGGCAGCCGCGGCATGCCGCACTACCACGAGGGCAGCGAGACCGCGCTCTACCTGGTCAGCGGCGAGACCGAGGTCTGGTTCGGCCCGGGCCTGGCGAAACGGTCAACGGTGCGGGCCGGCGACTTCATCTACATACCGCCGGGCACACCGCACCTGGCGGTGAACCGCGGCGATGTCACGTCGATCGCGGTGGTGGCCGAGAGCGACGCGGCCGCTCACGCCGACACCGTTGTCATCGAACTGCCCCGGCATCTGGCCGGCCTGCTCAGCCTGCCGGTCGCCGTGCAGGAATGAGCCAACGACTCCCCCGCGAGCGCCTCCCGCGGGGGCGGCGCGGCGAACCCGGCCCGTCAGCGGCGGCTCCTCCTCCGCCGCGGCGAATCAAGGGGCTTCTCTCCCCCCTCCCGCCGGACTCGCCGCGAACGAAGCGCGGCCCCCGCTGGTGTAGCAGCGGGGGCCGCGGCCCGATGTGCGGTGACTACTCGAACGCGGCCGGCGAGGGGCAGGCGCAGACCAGGTTGCGGTCGCCGTAGGCCTGGTCGATCCGGCGGACCGGGGGCCAGTACTTCGCGCGGGCGGCGGTGCCCGGCCCGGCCCCCGGGTAGCAGCCGTCGGTCCGCAGGTAGGGGTGGCTCCACTCCTGCGCGGTGAGCATCTCGGCGGTGTGCGGGGCGTTCTTGAGCGGGTTGTCGGCCGCGTCCCACTCGCCGGAGGCGACCCGGTCGACCTCGGCCCTGATCGCGATCATGGCGTCGCAGAACTCGTCGATCGCCGCGAGGGACTCGCTCTCGGTCGGCTCGATCATGAACGTGCCCGCGACCGGGAACGACATCGTGGGCGCGTGGAAGCCGTAGTCGATCAGCCGCTTGGCCGCGTCGTCGACGGTGACCCCGCCCGGCAGCTGGCGCAGGTCGACGATGCACTCGTGCGCGACCAGGCCGTTGCGCCCGGTGTAGACGACCGGGAAGTACGGGGCGAGCCGGCGCGCGATGTAGTTCGCCGACAGCACCGCCGTCTGGGTGGCCGCCCGCAGTCCCTCGGCGCCCATCATCGCGATGTAGGCCCAGGAGATCGGGAGCACGCCCGCGGAGCCATACTTGGCCGCCGTGACGGCGGCGCCCGAGGCGCCCGCGCCCGGCAGGAACTCGGCCAGGTGGGCCTTGGCGACCACCGGGCCGACGCCGGGACCGCCGCCGCCGTGCGGGATGCAGAACGTCTTGTGCAGGTTCAGGTGCGAGACGTCGCCGCCGATCAGCGCGGGCGAGGTCAGGCCGGCGAGCGCGTTGAGGTTGGCGCCGTCGATGTAGACCTGGCCGCCAGCCTCGTGCACCAGCCGCGCCACCTCGACGATCGTCGCCTCGTAGACGCCGTTGGTGGACGGGTAGGTGACCATGATCCCCGCCACCCGGCCGTCGTGCGCGGCCAGCTTGGCGCGCAGGTCGTCGAGCGCGATCGCCCCGTCCGGGCCGCACTTGACGACGACCACGCGCAGCCCGGCCAGCACCGCGCTGGCGGCGTTGGTGCCGTGAGCGGACTCGGGGATCAGGCAGACATCGCGTTCGGCGTCGCCGCGCGACGCGTGGTAGGCGCGGATCGCGAGCAGGCCCGCGAGTTCTCCCGACGATCCGGCGTTGGGCGCCACCGAGCAGGCGTCGTAGCCGGTGACGGCGCACAGCCAGCGCTCGAGGTCGCCGATGAGCTCGACGTAGCCGGCCGCGTCGGCCTCGGGCGCCATCGGGTGCAGGTTGGCGAACTCGGGCCAGGTGATGGCCTCCATCTCGGCCGCCGCGTTCAGCTTCATCGTGCAGGAGCCGAGCGGGATCATCGACCGGTCGAGGGCCACGTCCAGGTCCGACAGCCGGCGCAGGTAGCGGAGCATGGCGGTCTCGCTGCGATGGGCGCTGAACACCGGGTGGGTGAGGAACTTGGAGGTCCGCTTGAGCGGCTCGGGGATGACGTCCTCGTCGGCCTCGGTCAGCTCGACGTCGGCCGCGTCGAGGCCGCTGCCGACGCGCGAGGCGCCGACGAGCGCCGCCACCACGTCCCGGAGGTGCTCCTGGGTGGTGGTCTCGTCGCAGGCGACCTGGACGGTGCCGCCCCCCGCCTCGCACAGGTTGTAGCCGGCGTCCTTGGCCCGCAGCAGCGCCGCCCGCGCCTCGGTCGGCCCGGGGAGCTGGACGCTGATCGTGTCGAAGGCGAAGCCGCGGCTGGTGAGCAGGCCGTAGCTCTTCAGGGTGGCGGCCAGGGTCATCGCGCTGCGGTGCGCGTGCCGCGCGATCGCGGTCAGGCCGTCCGGGCCGTGGTAGACCGCGTACATGGACGCGGCCACCGCCAGCAGGACCTGGGCGGTGCAGATGTTGCTGGTGGCCTTCTCGCGGCGGATGTGCTGCTCGCGGGCCTGCAGGGCGAGCCGCAGCGCCTGGTGGCCGTCGGCGTCGACCGAGACGCCGACCAGGCGGCCGGGCAGCTGCCGCTTGAGGTCCTCCCGGACGGCCATGTAGGCGGCGTGCGGGCCGCCGTAGCCCATCGGGACGCCGAACCGCTGGGTCGAGCCGATCGCGACGTCCGCGCCGAGCTCGCCCGGGGGCGTGAGCATCGTCAGCGCCAGCACGTCGGCCGCGACCGCGACCGTGGCCTTGGCGGCGTGCGCGGCCTCGATCACCGGGCCGAGGTCGCGGACCTCGCCCGACGCGCCGGGGTACTGCAGCAGGACGCCGAAGACGCCGTCGAAGTCGGTCTCGTCGGTGACGGGAGCAACCCGCAGCTCAATTCCCAGGGGCTCGGCCCGGGTCCGCAGCACGTCCAGGGTCTGCGGGAGGCAGTCAGCGTCGGCCAGGAAGGTCGCGCCCGCGCCGCGGGGGGCGACCCGGCGGGCGAGGGTCATCGCCTCGGCGGCGGCCGAGGCCTCGTCGAGCAGCGACGCGTTGGCGACCGGGAGCGCGGTCAGGTCGCAGATCATGGTCTGGAAGTTGAGCAGCGCCTCGAGGCGGCCCTGGGAGATCTCCGGCTGGTACGGCGTGTACGCGGTGTACCAGGCCGGGTTCTCCAGCACGTTCCTGCGGATCACGGCCGGGGTGTTGGTGGCGTAGTAGCCGAGGCCGATCATCGATACCCGCACCGTGTTGCGGGCGGCCAGCCGGCGAAGCTCGGCCAGGACCTGGGTCTCGGTCCGGGCGGCGGGCAGCTTCGCCAGCGCCGACGCCGCCTGCGACCCGTCGGGGATCTCGGCCGGCAGCGCCGCCGCGGTCAGGTCGTCGAGCGTCTCGTAGCCGAGCGTGGCCAGCATCGCGCGCTGATCGTCGCTCGACGGGCCAATGTGCCTGGCGGCGAATTGGTCATTAACGGACAAATCGCGCTGCAATGGAGCCTCCCCAGCCCTGACTCCCCATCTGTCACCACATCGGCTTCAGATTCGCCTGTCCGGTCGGTCCCTGGTGCCTGAGAGGTTCTGGGGAAGACTTGCCCCTTCGGCGCCTTGCCTGACGTTGCTAGCAAGGACTCTCCCGGCCGGATCACTGGCTACCCTAGTGTACCGCCAGCACGAAAACATGGCTGGCGGTTCGTGGCCTCCCACAACTTGACCGTACGTCACGGACTCTCGTATTCCGGGAACCCCTTGCTTGAACTACGCGGACTCGCAGATGCAGAGTTGAAGCGGCGCATCCGCGGCGAATGGTCGACCAGACCAGTCGCCGACGCGTTCGACGAGCCGAAGCCCACCGAGCGAGACGAGCAGCGGCAGCTCCTGCGGGAAGATACTCCTGATTTCGAGCGGTGCGACGACGAAGTCGGGCTCGGAGTTAGTCGAGAGGTGCCACGTCCCGCGGGTGACTTGCGCGGGCGCATCGTAGATCTCAGCGACATCGACGCCGACGTTGCCACGGTCAGGATCCAGGAACGACAACGACTCCCGGGTGCGCCGAACGCCATCGGCTTCGGCAAGCAGGCGCACGCTCGGGTTGAATACATCGAAGACGAACCGTGCTCCAGGTGCCAGGTGTCTGCGAACCGACCGGAAGCAGCTCACCAGATCCTCCGCCTCATGCAGATGCAGCAGGGAATTGGCTGTGATGAACACGAAGTCGAATGTGCGGCCCAGATCGAAGGCCCGCATGTCGCCCTGCGTCCATTCCACCGCGACACCGCGCTCGCTCGCCTTACGGTGAGCCTCAGCCAGCATGTCCGACGAGAAATCCAGGCCGACGCACGGATGCCCGTCGGACGCGATGGGGATCAGCTTGTGCCCGGTGCCGCAGCCGAGTTCCAGTACGCGCCCGCCTTGCCGATTGGCGTCGGCCCGGTAGAAGTCGACTGCGGGCCCGCCGCCCGGGAACATGAGGTCGTACAGCCTCGCGTGCGAGTAGAACGCTTCACTCATGAAGCGCCTCCTGCGCCAGACCCGCAGGCGCTATCCGGTTTTCCGGGTCGCGCGGCGGTTGGCCAGCTCGTCGGCGGTGCCGTTGCTGTCGACGATCAGCCCGTCCTCGGCTCGGACGGCGGGAAGCTCGGCGAGCTCGCCCGCGACCTCCTGCCAGACCCGGCCGAGCGCGATGCCGAAGACCCCCTGGCCGCCCGCGAGCAGGTCGTAGACCTCGTCCGGGGAGGTGCACTCGTAGACGCTGACGCCGTCGCTCATGAGCGTGACCTGGGCGAGGTCGTCGGCGCCGTGATCGCGCAGATGCTGCACCGCCGCCCGGATCTGCTGCAGCGAGATCCCCGAGTCAAGCAGCCGCTTGACCACCTTGAGCACGAGGATGTCACGGAATCCGTAGAGCCGCTGGGAACCCGAGCCGTGCGCCGCGCGGACGCTGGGCTCGACGAGGCCGGTCCGCGCCCAGTAGTCGAGCTGGCGGTAGGTGATCCCGGCCGCCGAGCAAGCCGTTGGGCCCCGATAACCGATCTCGGGGTTGCCATCGAAGAGCGTGCCCTGCACAGCCTCGGATCCACCCCTTGTTACCGACACGGCCACCTCCTGTGACTACCCCCGGCATTCGCACCGTAAGCCGTGGGGGCAGGTAGGTCAACGATCACGCCCGGCGAGTCGCGACAATCCGGACCAAAAAGAGACCAGATCAGGCTGACCGGCCGAAGTCCTCGGGCGAGATGTGGTCGAGGAACTCGCGGAACTTCTCGACCTCGTCCTCCTGCTCGTCCTGCTGGTCGGGGATCGCCACCCCGGCCTCGTCCAGGATCTCGTCGGTCGCGAAGATCGCGGCGCCGGTCCGCAGCGCGAGCGCGATCGAGTCGGACGGCCGCGCGCTGACCTCAGCCCCGTTGGAGAACACCAGGTCAGCGTAGAAGATCCCGTCCCGCAGCGAGGTGATGTTGACGGTGCGCAGCTGCACGTTGAGCACCTCGAGGACGTCCTTGAAAAGATCATGGGTCAACGGCCGCAGCGACACCATCCCCTGCTGGGCGAACGCGATCGCCGTGGCCTCAACCGCCCCAATCCAGATAGGCAGGTAACGATCACCCTGCTGCTCTTTCAGCAGGACAATCGGGCTGTTGGACGGCATCTCGACACGGACGCCGACGACCTCCATCCGCCGCACTGGAGCTCCGTCCTCGTACGCGCTCAGCGACGTCAAGCGACGCTAAGCGAACCGAACCATCTTCTGCCAAACTACACCCGTTATCGCCCGGAAGCCGAGCGCAGCCCCGGGGCGTCCCTGGGCTCTCCGATCGGTGTACCCGCGACCGGGGACTGTGATGCAAGGCCGGCTTCGGTTAGTCCGTCCTCCACCAGCGTCGCGTGCAACCGGGCGATATGCCCGGCAATGTCGTGCGCCGCGAGCAGCGCGGGCTCGCGGCTGCCCTTCTGCCGGGTGAGCGGCGCCACCGCCTGCTCCACCAGGGACACCTCGCGCTCGGCGGCGGCCTTGATCGCCCGCAGGTGCCGCGGCTGGATGCCGTACTCGGCCAGCTGAACGGCCGCGCGGACGACAGAAAGCGCCTGGGTTCCGTAGGCCCGCGCGCGGCGGACGAGGCCGTAGTCCTCGAGCTCGGCCAGCAGCTCCTCCGCCGCCCGGGCGGCGGCGAGCAGCTCGCTGCGGGTCATCGAGACGGCCGGCGTCGCGCCGTCGCCGCCGTCGGCGGCCACCCCGTCAACGACGTCGAGGCGTTCCTTGATCACCCGCAGCGGCAGGTACTCGTCGCGCTGCGCGGTGAGGATGAAGCGGAGCCGCTCGATGTCGGCGACCGCGAACCGCCGGTAGCCGGACGAGGACCGCAGCGGCTGGATCAGCCCCTCCGCCTCAAGGAACCGGATCTTGGATGGGCTGATGTCAGGGAACTCAACGCGGAGCTCATCGAGCACTTGGCCGATGCTGACACCGGCCCTGGTCATGCGTAGTCCTGCGCTCCGAGTCCGCCGCGCCTGCCGACCTCGGGACTGCGGGTCATGAACAGCAGCCGGAACTTGCCGATCTGTACCTCGTCGCCCCCGAACAACTCGGCCTCCTCGATCCGCTCGCGGTTCACGTAAGTGCCGTTCAGGCTACCAACGTCACGGACCGTGAAGCGGTCGCCATGCCGGTAGAACTCGGCATGGCGTCGGGAGACTGTCACGTCGTCGAGGAAGATGTCGCTGTCGGGGTGCCGCCCGGCCGACGTGAAGTCGCTGTCGAGCAGGAACCGGGAGCCCTCGTTGGGCCCGCGCAGGACGACGAGCAGCGCCGTGCCGAGCGGGAGCGAGTCGGCGGCCGAGAAGTCGGGCGACGGCTCGTCGTAGTACTCGGGCTCGCCGCCGACCGGCGCGATGATCGACGTGGTGTCGCCGGGACGCTCGTAACCTCGGTCCGGCACCGCGCTGAAGCTGCCGGTGGGGTTGGCGCGACTCAGTGGCGCACCGCAGTTAGAGCAGTACCGAGAGCTTTCGGGGTTGGGCCGACCGCACCGCCCGCAATACATACCAGCCATGGCTCCGTCCGGCCTCCCCTCTTCCTGCATGCTACCTTCCCGGACCATCCCGTCCGGGGCTGTTGCCAAAGGTACCTGCGGGGAGTCCCGCTGGTCCACGCGCCACGCGAACAGCCAGCGCAGGCCGCTTCTTGGCACGCCATCTTGTGCCTGACGTTTCCGCCACACGGCCGTCTCACCTCCGGTTCACGCGCACGGCGCAAGGACGCGGTGCTGGCCTGGCAGGTTATCGG
>Ga0302314_10010019_pt1 | contig 16655 bp, 10 predicted proteins | sample III_Palsa_N2_3_FD_200533 | JGI IMG/M metagenome (GOLD analysis project Ga0302314, IMG submission 200533) | Peat permafrost microbial communities from Stordalen Mire near Abisko, Sweden - III_Palsa_N2_3 | ecosystem: Environmental > Terrestrial > Soil > Palsa > Peat permafrost | place: Sweden... | reverse complement strand
GCGGACCTCCAGAAGTCCGTCGCCCTCTCCGGATGGGTCGACTCCGTCCGCGACCACGGCGGGATCATCTTCATCGACCTGCGCGACCGCAAGGGCGTGACCCAGGTCAAGTTCGACCCGCAGGGCAACCCGGAACTGAGCGCCCGGGCCGCGCACCTGAAGCCCGAGTCGGTGGTGAGCGTCGCCGGCACGGTCGTGGCCCGCCCCGCAGGCACCGTGAACGCCGCGCTGCCGACCGGCGCCATCGAGATCGACGCCGCGAGCCTCGAGGTCCTGAACGTGGCCGAGACCCCGCCGTTCCCGCTCGACGACGCCGGCGGCGACAAGGTGAACGAGGACCTGCGGCTCACCTACCGTTACCTCGACCTGCGCCGCCCGAAGATGCGGCGGAACCTGGCGATCCGCTACCGGGCGACCAAGTCGATTCGGGACTACTTCGACGCCCAGGACTTCATCGAGGTCGAGACCCCGGCGCTCTTCAAGAGCACGCCGGAGGGCGCGCGGGAGTACCTCGTGCCGTCGCGCATCCACGCCGGCCAGTTCTACGCCCTTTCCCAGTCGCCCCAGCAGTTCAAGCAGATCCTGATGGTGGCCGGGGTGGAGCGGTATTTCCAGATCGCCCGCTGCTTCCGGGACGAGGACCTGCGGGCCGACCGGCAGATGGAGTTCACCCAGGTGGACGTCGAGGCCTCCTTCGTCGACCGCGAGGACATCTACACCCTCTTCGAGGGCATGCTGAAGCAGGTTTGGAAGCAGGTGCTCGGCATCGACATCCCGACGCCGTTCCCGCGGATGCAGTACGTCGACGCCATGAACCGCTACGGGGTCGACAAGCCCGACGTGCGCTTCGGCTTCGAACTGCAGGACTTCTCCGAGACCTTCCGCAGCTCGGCCTTCAAGGTCTTCGCCGGCACCGTGGCCTCGGGCGGCGCGGTCAAGGCGATGAACGCCCAGGGCCTCGCCGACCTGACGCAGGGCGAGATCAAGGCGCTGGAGGAGATCGCGAAGAGCCTCGGCGCCAAGGGCCTCGCCTTCATCAAGGCCGAGGGCGGCGAGTGGAAGTCGCCGATCGTCAAGTTCCTCTCGGACACCGAGAAGGCGGCGCTCCAGTCCGCGCTCGCGGTCGCCGACGGCGACATGGTCTTCTTCGCCGCCGCCCCGTGGGAGAAGGCCTGCGCCATCCTCGGCCGGATCCGTCTCGAGGTCGCACTGCTGCTGCAGAAGCGCGGCAAGCTCGCGATCCGCGCCGACGACTGGAAATTCCTCTGGGTGATCAATTTTCCGCTCATGACCTACGACGAGGACCGCAAGGCCTACGTCGCCACCCACCATCCCTTCACCGCGCCGGTCCCCGAGGACGCGGCGCTCCTCGACGCCAACCCGCGGGCGGTCCGCGGCCAGCACTACGACGTCGTCCTGAACGGCATGGAGCTGGGCGGGGGCTCGATCCGGATCCACCAGCCCGCCCTGCAGAAGAAGATCTTCGAGGATGTCCTCAAGATCCCGGCGGACGTGGTCGAGAACCGCTTCGGCTACATGCTGAAGGCCTTCACCTACGGCGCGCCCCCCCACGGCGGCATCGCCTTCGGCCTCGACCGGATCGCGGCGCTCCTTTGCGGCACGACCAGCATCCGGGACGTGATCGCCTTCCCGAAGACCCAGAAGGGCCAGGACCTCATGGCGGGAAGCCCGACGCCGGTCACCCCGGCCCAGCTGAAGGAGCTCCACCTGGCGGTGGTGGCGCCCGAGCAGCCCTTGGCATAACCTCTGCTAGCAGAATAGGGCATGTCCTTCCTGCCGCCCGTCGTGACTCCCCTCGGGACCCTGGGTAGCCGGTGCTTGCGCGTTTCCGGGCCGGCCGCCACCCTCGGGGTGTCTGGCCGCTGACCCCCGGCCGCCCGGGCCACTCATTTACCCCCCGAAATGAAACTCATCATCGCCATCATCAAACCATTCAAGCTGGAAGAGGTTAAGGAGGCGCTGGCGGAGGCGGGCATCGAGGGCATGACCGTGACGGAGGTGAAGGGTTTTGGCCGCCAGAAGGGCCACACCGAGATCTACCGGGGCAGCGAGTACACGGTCGACTTCCTGCCCAAGGTTAAGATCGAGATCGCGGTTTCCGACGACATGGCCGGCAAGGCCGTCGACGCGATCGTGAAGTCGGCGAAGACCGGCAAGATCGGCGACGGAAAGGTGTTCCTGATCCCGCTGGAGGAAGTGATCCGGATCCGGACGGACGAGCGCGGCGAGGCCGCGGTCTAGCCGCGGCCCACCCCGGGGCGGGGGCGCCGGGAAACGGGCATTTTGCGGGCCGCCCCGTGGCGTTGTGCAGGGCGGCGGCAGCCCGGAGCGACCGAAAGCCCGATGGCCCGGCAGATTTCGGCCGGCCCGCGCCGCCTCAGGCCGCGGGCTTCGTCTTCTCGGGCAGCGAGCGGAGGCGGACCTCCTCCACCACGCGGGGCAGGAACTGGTCCACCGGAATGACGCCTTCGTCGCCCTTTGCGCGGCTTCGGACGCTGACGGAGCGGGCCTCGGCCTCCTTGGCGCCGAGGACCAGCGTGTACGGGACCTTGTCGATCTCGCCGCGCCGGATCTTCGCGCCCAGCTTGTCGTTGTGCTCGTCGATCGTGGCCCGGAGGCCGGCGGCCCGGAACTGGCCGAGGATCTCGCGCGCGTAGTCGAGGGTCTTCTCGCTGATCGGCACCAGGCGGATCTGCTCGGGGGCCAGCCAGACCGGGAAGTCGCCCGCGAAGTGCTCGATGAGGACGCCGCAGAAGCGCTCCATCGACCCGAAAGGGGCGCGGTGGATCATGACCGGCCGGTGCGGCTGGTTGTCGGCGCCGCTGTAGGAGAGGTCAAAGCGGATCGGCAGGTTGTAGTCCACCTGCACGGTGCCGAGCTGCCATTCGCGCCCGATCACGTCGCGGACCACGAAGTCGATCTTGGGGCCGTAGAAGGCCGCCTCGCCCGGTTCCTCGGTGAAGGGGACGCCGAGCGTGCGGGCGGCCTCGCGGCAGGCGGCCTCGGCCTTGTCCCAGTTCTCCTTGGCGCCGGTGTACTTGTTGGAGTCGGGGTCGCGCAGGCCGACCCGCACCCGGTAATCGCTCATCCCGAGGGTGGTGAGGACGATCTTCACGAGCGAGAGGCAGCCGAGGAGCTCGCCGGCCACCTGCTCCTCGGTGCAGAAGAGATGGGCGTCGTCCTGGGTGAAGCCGCGGACGCGGGTCATGCCGTTAAGCTCGCCCGACTGCTCCCAGCGGTAGACGGTCCCGAACTCGGCCAGCCGCACCGGCAGGTCCCGGTAGGAGTGGGGCTGCGAGGCGTAGATCTTGATGTGATGGGGGCAGTTCATCGGCTTCAGCATGAAGCCGTCGACCAGCTGGTCGTCCGGCAGCACCCGGTCGGGGCCGATGGTCGGCATCCCGGTGCGGGCGTTCACCTGCGCCGCCAGGCGGCCGGAGACCGCGTCGAGGCGGCTCACCATCTCGGCGCAGGAGCAGCCTTCGTGGAGGAGCTTGGCCAGCGACTCGTTCTCCACCACGGGCGTGAACTGCGAGTCCTTGTAGTAGGGGAAGTGGCCGGAGATCTTGTAGAGTTCCAGCTTGCCGATGTGCGGGGTGAAGACCTGCGAGTAGCCCTGCTTGCGCAGTTCGCCGCTGATGAAGTCCTGGAGTTCCTGGCGGATCACCGCGCCGTGGGGCGTCCAGAGGATCAGCCCCTGGCCCACGTCCTCGTCGATGACGAAGAGCTTGAGGTCGCGCCCGAGCTTGCGGTGGTCGCGGTGCTTGGCCTGCTCCAGCTGCTCCAGGTAGGCCGCCAGCTCGTCCCTGGTCGGGAAGGCGGTGCCGTAGATCCGCTGCAGCTGCTTGTTCTTCTCGTCGCCGCGGTGGTAGGCGCCGGCGATCGACAGCAGCTTGAAGGCCTTCAGCTTGGAGCTGTAGCGCACGTGGGTGCCCGCGCACAGGTCCATGAACTCGCCGTTCTGGTAGAAGGAAATCTTCTCGCCCTCGGGGATGTCGCCGAGGCGGCCGAGCTTGTAGCGCTCCTGGCCGCGGCTGCGGATGATCTGCTCGGCCTCCTCGCGCGAGACCTCCTTCCGCAGGAACGGCTGGTTCTCCTCGGCCACCTTCTTCATCTCGGCCTCGAGCCTCACCAGGTCGTCCGCGGTCAGCTTGTGGTCCAGGTCGACGTCGTAGTAGAACCCGGTGTCGGTCGGCGGCCCGATGTCCAGCTTCGCGTCCGGAAAGAGGCGAAGCAGGGCGGTCGCGAGCACGTGCGAGGCCGAGTGGCGGAGTTCTTCAAGGGGAGTCATCACGGGAGAGTCGAAGATAGGGCCGGCGGAGCCAATGCCAAGTCAGCCTTTCTTGGCGGGCTCGAGGCTGTAGCCATCCTTGCGGTCGAGCATCGTCCAGCCTGCCGCCGCCAGGTCCCTGCGGAGGGCGTCAGCGGCGGGAAAGTCCTTGGCCTGCTTGGCCGCCCAGCGCTGTTGGGCGAGACTCTCGATGTCGGCCGGCGCGGCCGCGGCGGCGGCCGGGGCCGCCAGCTGCAGGCCGAGGGCGAAGACCACCCGCGCGAAGGCGGCGTGGTCGCCGGCGGTGGCCGTGGCCGGATCGAGAGCGTTGACGATGGTGAAGAGAGCACCGAGTGCGCCCGGGGTGTTGAGGTCGTCCGCTAGGGCAGCAAACACCGGCTCGAACCGGTTCGACGGGGAAGCCGGGGGTAGGCTGGCCCTGCTCGCCAGCGCCGCCTCGAACTTCCGCAGCGCCTTCAGCGCGCTGTCGGCCGCGTGGAGCGAATCGAGCATGAAGTTGAGCTGCTTGCGCGGGTGCCCGGAGAGCAGCGCGTAGCGCACCGCCGCCGGCGAATGGCCCTTCGCGACCAGGTCCCCGAGGGTGTAGTAGTTACCCTTGCTCTTGCTCATGGTCGTCCCCTCGACCAGCAGGTGCTCGCTGTGGTACCAGTGGCGTGCAAAGGTCGTGCCGTTGCAGCACTGGCTCTGGGCGATCTCGTTCTCGTGGTGGGGGAAGAGGAGGTCGACGCCGCCGGTGTGCAAATCGATGGTCTCGCCGAGGTGCTTCTTGATCATGGCGCTGCACTCGATGTGCCAGCCCGGCCGGCCGGCGGAGGCCCCCGGCGGGCCCGGCCACTGGACGTCCGCGTCCTCCTCGGGCTTGTAGGCCTTCCACAGCGCGAAGTCGCCGACCTCGTCCTTGTGGTCGGCGTCGAAGACACTGTTCGTCACCTTGAGCTCGCGCTCGCGGATCCGCGAGAGGGCGCCGTAGGCCGGGTAGGAGCTGATCTTGAAGTAGACCGAGCCGTCGGCGGCGCGGTAGGCGTTGCCCTTCGCCATCAGCACGTCGATCATGCTCACCTGCTCGGGGATGTGGCCGGTGGCGGTGGGCTCGACGTGCGGCGGCAGGCAGTTGAGCGCGGCGCAGTCGGCGTGGAAGAGCTGGGTCCATTTCGCGGTGATTTCCCCGAGCGGGCGCTGCTCCGCCTTGGCCTGGCCGATCGTCCGGTCATCCACATCGGTCAGGTTGCGGACATGCTTCACCTTGCCCGGGAACTCGAGCTCGAGCAGCCGCCGCAGGACGTCGTTCACCACGAACGTCCGGAAGTTGCCGATGTGGGCGGGCGCGTAGACGGTCGGGCCGCAGTTGTAGAAGCGGAAGACCCCGTCCGGCTGCGCCGGGCGGAGTTCGCGGAGCTCGCGGCTGAGCGAGTCGTGGAGCTTGAGGACCATGAAGAAAGGAGGTGGGGAGGGGAGAGGCTGGCGGATTTGCCACCGGAGCCCAACGCCCAATTTGGGCGGTGGCGCCGCCCTAAAATCTTGTGGCGAGTGCTGCCGCAGCGTGCTTGAGTGGGGGAGCCAACCGACACATGCCCAACTCCTTCAAGCTCAATCTGCTTCAGCGCCCCCGCCGGCTGCGCCGGACGGCCGGCCTGCGGGCGCTGGTGGCGGAGGCCTGGCTCCGCCCGGAAGACCTGATCGCCCCCCTTTTCGTGGTCGACGGCAAGGGCCGGCCCGAGCCGGTGGCCTCGATGCCCGGGGTCTTCCGCCTCAGTATCGCGGACCTGGTCAGGGAATGCCGGCAGCTGCGGAAGCTGGGCGTCCTGGCGGTGGCGCTCTTTCCGCGCCTCGACCCCCGCCTGAAGGACGGGGAGGGCGGCGCCGCGCTCCGCGAGGATGCGCTCATCCTGCGGGCGGTGCAGGCGGTGAAGCGGGTGGTCCCCGACCTGACCGTCATGACCGACATCGCGCTCGACCCCTACACCACCCACGGGCACGACGGCGTCCTGACCGCGGACGGGAAGGACGTCGCGAATGACCGCACGGTCGCGATCCTCGCGCGCATGGCCGTGCTGCACGCGGCCGCGGGCGTCGACCTGGTCGCCCCCAGCGACATGATGGACGGGCGGGTCGGCGCCATCCGTGGCGCCCTCGACTCCGCCGGTCACGAGGGCACCGCGATCATGGCCTACACCGCGAAGTACGCCTCGGCCTACTACGGCCCCTTCCGCGACGCGGTCGGCACCCAGAAGTCCGCCGGACCGCTCGACAAGCGCACCTACCAGATGAATCCCGCCAACCGGCGCGAGGCCCTGCTCGAGCTCCAGCTCGATGTCGCCGAGGGGGCGGACATCGTGATGGTGAAGCCGGCGGGCCTCTACCTCGACGTGATCGCCGCGCTGCGCCGCCAGACGACCCGGCCGGTCGCGGCCTACCAGGTCTCCGGCGAGTACGCGCAGATCCACGCCGCCGCCGAGCGCGGCTGGCTCGACCTCGCCGCCTGCCGGCGCGAGTCGCTCCTCGCGATCAAGCGCGCCGGCGCCGACCTGATCCTGACGTATTTCGCCCGGGCGATGGCCGAGGAGATCCGGGCCGGCCGTCGCTAGAGGCGAAGCTGGATCCCGACATAGCTGATGAGGCGGGCCCGCGGCCCGAGGGAATCGGAGAGGTCCCGGCCGGCGAGAAGCATGAGGGTGCACTGCTTGGATAGGTCGATCCGCGTGGCGGCGTCCGCGATCGTCTCGTGCCGGCCGACGTTGGCGTCGGCCTCGACGTGCGCCTCGGCGTCGAGTTCCCAGCCCTGCCGGAGTTCGTGGCCGAGGCATAGCCCCCCGAACCATCCGCCGGTCACGCCGCCCGTTCCGAACACCCGCCCAAAATCGACGTTGGCGGCGATGACCCGGAAGTCCCGCGCGATTTCGAGCGGCAGCTGGTAGGTGGTCTGGCCCGCGGCCAGGCCCCGGCGGTCCGAATGGGAGTAAGGGGTCGGGAAGTTGACCTGGGGATAGGCCGAAATCTGGAGCCCGTCGTCGCCGGCGTCATAGAACCGCCACTTGACCGCGAATTCCGAGTCGCTCGGACCCCACCTTGAGCTGCCCGCGGCCCTCAGGTCGTCGTAGTCGACGAAATAGGTGACCTCGATCCGGTTCCCGATCCCATAATTGAGGTCGAGCTCCGGCAGGGCGGTCAGCGTGGAGGCGTCATCCCGGACGGTGGTCCAGCCCACGTTGATCTCCCATTTGTTGGGCCCCGGGGTCCCGGGGTCGTCGGTCAGCATCGGCGGACCGCCCTGGGCGAGGAGGCGGGGCGCGGCGGCCAGGACGAGCACCAGGCCGGCGACCCCGAGCGGGAGCCGAAAACGGGTGGGGAACCGCGTGGTCACGACCGCCTTCCGGCCAGGGTTTCGAAAACGAGGTTCCCGGGCTGTCCGCCAGGGGCGCCTAGAAGGCCGAGCGCGGCACGTCGATGGAGTCGCCGGGGTCGAGCCGGGGATCCTGGGCGGGATTCCGCTGCGCTAACTTCACATCCACCTCGTAGCGCACCTGGTTGCGCACCACCCCGACCCGGGTCTCCTTGGCGTAGAGGGTGAAGCCGCCGGCGGCCTGCACCGCCTTGGCGGTCGTCAGGTCCGGGGTCCAGACGATCCGGCCCGGTTTCACCACCTCGCCGCCTACGTAGACATACCGCTCGGTGACGCTGACCGAAATGTCGACCGTGGTGTAGATCTTCTTCTCGACGTAGACCGTGCGGATGAGCTGCGTGAGGCCGCCGGTCGTCTGGCCGCCGGCCTTGACCGCCCCGATGTAGGGCAGGCTGACGAATCCCTGGTCGTCGACCTGCACCGAGTTGGTCGAGGGGTCGGGCACGCCGATGATCGCGATCGTCAGGCTGTCGCCCGGCCGCAGGTCGGAGGATGAGCCGGCCGACGGGATGACGGGATTGTGGTCCGCGCCCGCGCTGGTGCCGGCGGGTCCGGGGGCGGCGCAGCCGGCGAAGAGGCCCACGAGGGCGATCGTCGCGGCGCGGCGGAGAGGCATGGGCGGACGCCGACGCTCAGCGCTTGCCGCGCGACTTGCGCTTCGGCTTCTCCGCGTCGTCGTCTTCGCCGGCTTCGGGCTCCTCCTCGTCCTTCTTCTCGGTCTCCTCGTCCTTTTCCTCGTCGCCGTCTTCGTCCCACTTGAGGGACTCGTCGTTCTTCAGCTTCTCCTCCTCCTCGGCGTCGAGGGTGGGGAGGTCGTCCTCCTCCTCCTCGGCGGCCTTGGAGGGGGCCTCGTCATCGGAGTCGATGCCGTCGGGCATGAAGTCCAGGATCGCGCAGAGCTCGGTGAAGGTGTGGACGGCCTTGCCCTCGATGAAGTGGGTGTTCTGCTCCTCGCGGATCTCGTCCTCGACCTCGTCGACCGTGAGCTTGCTTTCGAAATTGAAGAGGTCGTTCAGCATCTTCACCCGGCAGCGCGTCAGGTGGTCGAGCAGGTCGGCGTAGGGCCCGTTTTCCTCGTCGAGGATGTCGGGCAGGACGAAGAGCTTCTCCTCGGATTCGAAGATCGGCTCCTTCACCCGCTTCAGGCGCACCTTGCCGCTGCCCAGGTCCTTCTCGATCCGGAAGGGGATGAACGCGGCCTCAAAGAGGTCCTGCTGGAAGCCGTAGTCGCGCAGGGCGTCCACCAGTTCCACCAGGTGGGCAACCTGGCGCGGGTCGACGATGCTCAGGCCGTCGACGTCCCAGCGCACCGGATCGCTCGTCTCCGCCACCCACCAATTGTGGTCCTCACCGAGACGAACGATGCACCAATCGAGAGTGGAAGTGGGCTTAGCCATGATAGTGGTTACGGACAAAAATTTAGCCGCAGCGTGCGAGGGGGGGGGTAAATAACAAGCACAAAAACAATTCGGTTGATTTTGGTCGGAACGAGTGCGGAACATATTGGTCAATCGTGGGTTTCATCTGCCGCTCCTTCCCAATTCCGGATCGATTTAACCGGGCCGACACATGGGCCTGATTTACGAAAAACTCCTGCGGCCATTGCTTTTCCGGATGGACTCCGAGCGGGTGCATGAACTCGCCGTCGATTCCCTGGCCCTCCTGGGCGCCCTGCGCCCGGTGTGCCGGCTGCTCGAGGCCCGCTCCCAGCTCCCGCGGGCGCTCTTCCGGCCGGTCGAGGCCTTTGGCCTCCGGTTCCCGAACGCGGTCGGGCTGGCGGCCGGCTTTGACAAGAACGGCCGCGCCTGGCCCGCCGCGGCGGCCCTGGGCTTCGGGCACGTCGAGATCGGCACTGTCACCGCCCTGGCGCAGCCCGGAAATCCCAAGCCGCGGATGTTCCGTTACCCGGCCGAGGAGGCCGTGATCAACCGGCTGGGCTTCAACAACCGCGGCTCGGAGGAGGTGGCGGCCCGCCTGGACCGGCTCCCGGCGCCGGGCCGCCGGCGCATCCCGGTCGGGGTGAACATCGGCAAGTCCAAGGTGACCGAGATCGACCAGGCGCCCGAGGACTACCTCCAGAGCTTCCACCGGCTGGCCGACTACGCCGACTACCTGGTCCTCAACGTCTCGAGCCCGAACACGCCGGGGCTGCGACAGCTCCAGGACGAATCCCGGCTGCGGGAGCTCCTCCTCGCCATCACCCACGCGAACCTCGAGCGGGCGCAGGCCGAGGGGAAGAAGCGCGTGCCCATCCTGCTGAAGATCGCGCCCGACCTGGAGTTCAGCCAGATCGACGCCGTCCTCGGGGTGATCGCCGACCACGGGCTGGACGGGGTGATCGCGACCAACACGACCCTCGCCCGTCCCGGTTCGTTCGCGCGGGTGTCCGAGACGGGCGGCCTGAGCGGCGCGCCGCTCCGCGGGCGCTCCACCCAGGTGATCAGCTTCATCGCCCGCCTGACCAGCGGGCGCCTGCCGATCATCGGGGTGGGGGGCATCACCGACGTGGTGGGCGCGGCGGAGAAGCTCGATGCCGGCGCGACGCTCGTGCAGATCTACACCGGGATGATCTACCGCGGGCCGTTCTTTGCCGCCGAACTGTCGCGCGGCGTGGCCGACCGCCAGCGGCGGCCGGCTTAGATCACCCAGTCCTCGACGTAGCCCACCAGGGTCTCCTTCTTCAGCCGGGGCCGGATCACGAGGTCGTCGGACTTGAAATAGGCGATGCTGTTGTCGGGCACGGACTCGAGGAGCCAGACATTGCCGCCCACCACCGCGTGGCTGCCGATCCGGGTGTCACCGCCGAGGATGGTGGCATGGGCGTAGATGGTCACATGGTCGCCGATGTCGGGGTGGCGCTTGACCCCCTTTACCGGGTTGCCCTTGAGGTCGGTCTCAAAGGACTTTGCTCCGAGGGTGACGCCCTGGTAGAGCTTCACGTGGCGGCCGATAGTCACCGTCTCACCGATTACGACGCCCGTCCCGTGGTCGATGAAGAAGTGGTTGCCGATCTGCGCGCCCGGGTGGATGTCGATCCCGGTGCGTTCGTGCGCAAACTCGGTGATCATGCGCGGCAGGAGCGGGACCTTGAGTTCGTAGAGGACGTGCGCGAAGCGCTGGAGCGAGATGGCCAGCACGCAGGGATAGGCGAGGATGATCTCCTCGGTGCTGAGCGCCGCGGGATCCCCTTGGTAGGCCGCCTCGACGTCGGTGCGGATTGCCCGGCGCAGTTCGGGCAGGCCGGCGAGCGCGCTCTCGGCCAGCGCGGCGGCGCGGGCGGCGGGATCCGGGTCGCGGGCGAAGCGCAGGCATTTCTCAATCTCCACCTCCAGGCGCCGGCCCATCCGGGCGATCAGGGCCTCGGCCAGGTCCGGCAGGTCCTTTTTCGCGATCCGGCTTTCCTCAAAGAAGCCGGGAAAGAGCAGGTGCATGCACTCCCGGGCGATCTGGTTCACGGACTCCTGGGCCGGCAGGTTGACCCCGTCGACGTGGTTGATCCCGCCGTCCGATTCGTAGGAGGCGAGCAGGGCCGCTTTGAGGGAGTCGAGTTTCATGCGGGGACGACCGCAGGCACCGTCCTCCACTCGGGCGGGCGGGTCAAAACCCAATTTCGGGGCTGGACAACCCCGGGCTCATGGCGCTGATTATCCCTTCCCCGTTTTTGATGCCCAGGTGGTGGAATTGGTAGACACACACGTTTGAGGGGCGTGTGCCGTAAGGCGTGCAGGTTCGAGTCCTGTCCTGGGCACCACTTCAAACAGAGGGAGACCCCCAACCGACCCCTGCTCGTGCCAATCTTCGGGATCTCCACCGTAGGTTGGGGACCGAAGGCAGGGTTTACGTTGCAGCTTTCATTTAGCTAACCGCATTGGGCGATGACCCGGAGGCGGTAGTTGGCAAAATTTGGAACCCCAGGGACCTTGCGGGTGGCGGCTACTCCAAATTGGAGGATAAATGCCGCTGCTCAGCGGAGCCGCTGACGCGTGCGCCCGGAACTATTTCAACACCTGTTCAAGGTCAGGACGCTTGAACATCGTATTATCTTCGGTGTCGCACCCTTATCCCCTTCGGCCTCCCCCAGTTCAAATGATCAACTCACGCTTCTCCACTCTCCGCTTGGCGCTGCGGTCGCTCAGCTTCCTGTTCGGATCAGTCTTGGTCTCCCGTGCGGCAGGCGGCTACGAGGGCGAGCGCTGGGCCCCCCTCGATGCGCCTGCGGTCATCGCGTCGGCCGGCAAGGTGACTCCTACCACCTACCCAGGATGCGACGAGGTGGTGGTCGACCAGAACAGCGTCCGGTCCTTCCGTCCTGACGGCACCGGCGAGACTCAGGACGAGACTTGGACCAAGGTGCTCACCGAGCACGGCAAGGACGACAACCGGGTGCTGGGGCTCTCGTTCATGATTCCCTACAGCTCGGTGGAGGTGGTGCGTTTGGAGGTCGTCCATCCGGACGGGGCCGCGACCCCGATCAACGTGGCGGCCAATTCCAAGGAGAGCATCGACGACAGCCAGATGGAGATGAACATCTACGACCCCAATTCCAAGGTCCTCCGGGTGAGCATCCCGCAGCTCGAGGTCGGGGATACCGTGCACTCCGTGGTCCGCCAGACCCTCCTTCGCCCCATCGTTGATGGTCAGTTCTCCGACGACTTCCTGCTCGAGGGACCGGCGGCCATCCGGCACACCACGGTCAAGATCTACGCCCCGGCCACGAAGGATCTGACCAAGGTCATGATCCGCAATCCGGTCCCGACCTCGGTGGTGGCAACGAGCCATACCACCGCCGACGGCGGCAAGGTCTACCAGTGGGAGGTGAACAACGTCCCGCGGATGTACGACGAGCCGTCCATGCCGAACTACACCGAGGTCTGCCAGCACCTGCTGGTGAGCACGATCACCGACTGGAAGGATGTCTCCAAGTGGTACTGGGGCCTTTCCGGGGCTCATCTGGATGCCTCCACGGCCGACATGAAGACCCAGGTCGCAACCCTGACGGCGGGAGCCTCGGACGACCTGGCGAAGACCAAGGCCATCTTCTACTACGTCTCGAAGAACATCCGCTACATGGGCGTCACCCCCGATAAGGACCGCCCGGGCTTCGAACCCCACGACGTCAGCCTGACCTACGACAAGAAGTACGGAGTCTGCCGGGACAAGGCGGCCCTCCTTGTCTCAATGCTCCGCTTGGCCGGCCTGCAGGCCTACCCGGTCCTAACCAACTATGGGGCCAAGCGCGACCCGGACATCCCGAGCCCTGATTTCAACCACGCCATTGCCGCCGTCTGCCTCACCCCGGGGGTCTACACTCTCATGGACGCCACCGACGAGCACACACGCGACCTGCTCCCCTCCGGCGAGAGCAACCAGAGCTACCTGGTGTGCCGCCCGGAGGGGGAGACACTGAAGACCAGCGACGTCCGCTCCCCCGAGGAGAACATGCTGACCGTGAAGACCACCGGAACCCTGAGCCGGTCCGGGCACCTGGAGGCCACCTCGACCCTGGCCTTCGGGGGGATCAACGACAACGAATTCCGGAGCGCCATGTCCGAGATGAAGCCCGACATCCGCCGGCAGGTCTTCGAGAAGCTGCTCAGTCATTCGGCCCCGGGGGTGGTGCTGAAGGAGCTGAAGATCGAGCCCGAGAACATGCTGGACACCTCGGTGCCGGTCCACGCCGAGATCTCCTTCGCGGTCGACGGGATGACGGCCTCGGGCGGATCCACCGCGGTCGTGAATATCCCCTGGCTCGGCCGGGACTTCGCCATCGTCAGCTACCTGGTGAAGACCGCGACCCTCGAATCCCGGAGGTACCCCTATCTGGTTCCCTCCACCTGCGGGATCCGGGAGGAGGTGGCCATTCGCCTGGAACCGGGCTACTCAGCGGCCCTGTCCCTGCCCAACTGTTCGCCGCTGTCCGACGGGAGCCTGGCCTATCAGCGCAGCGCCAACCTGACCGATGGACTCCTCACCAGCTCGCTGGAGTTTGAGCTCAAGACGGTTGAATTCTCGCCGGCCGAATACCTGCAGCTCAAGTCCACCCTGACGCAGCTCGACTACGACAACCGGAAATCGCCGGTGCTCTCCGTTACTTCAGCCGCGCCAGCGGCCGAGACCACGCCGCCGACCGTGTTCGCGCCCACCAGCACTTCCTCCGACGTCGAAATCATCGAGAGCACCCACCTCTATGACGTCCACAATGAGCATTCCTGGACCCTGGATGCCACGACCCGGATGAAGATCCTGACCTACAACGGCAAGAAGGAGAATTCCGAGCAGAAGATCGCCTACAACCCGGCCTGCCAGCAGGTCCGCGTCGTCCATGCCACGGTCATAACCCCGGGCGGCAAGCGCCAGGAGGTCTCCGCCGGGGAGCAGCACGAGATGGACGAGGGATGGAGCGCCGGGGCCGGGCGCTACACGGGCGGCAAGATCCTCGTCGTCAACCTGCCGAGCGTCGAGGTGGGCTCCGAGATCGACCTAGAATTTGAAATCAAGAGCCACGACCTGCCGTTTCTGGCGCGGTTCGAATCGTTCCAGCTCGACGACGCCCTCGTTGCCAAGACCGTGCGGATCCACACGCCCCGCGGCCTGGTCCTCCATGCCAAGGTGACCGGACCAGCCGGCGTCATCACCGAAAGCTCCGGCACGGATTCGGCCGGGTCCTTCAGCCAATGGTCCGCGGCGAACGTCCAAGCGCTCCCGGCCGAACCCGCGCTTCCCCCGGATTGGACCTACCGGGCCGGGGTCGCCCTCTACGTGGGCGAGGAGGAAGCCTACCTGGCTGGTCTCAACGAGCTCATGGTTGCCCGGGCGGGGAGGTCCGCCAAGGCGGCGGAGATTGCCCAAGGCCTCACGAAGGGAGCGTACGCCCCCGCCGATGCGATCCGCGCCATCCGGGACTATGTCGCCAAGAGCGTCCGGAGCGCCGGTCCGGGTGACTTCCGCACGCTCCCGCTCTCCGAGCTCTCCGATGCCGACCGAACCCTCAGCGACGGCTATGGCGATTCGGCCGACCGGGCCATCGTCTACCATGCGATGCTGACCGCGGCCGGCTTCAGGCCGGAGTTCGTCCTCGGTTCCGGACTCTCACCCGCACCCGGAATCCTGACTACGGTGACCTCCGCTCCCCTGCCGGAGCCCTTCGACGCCCCGCTCGTCCGGGTGCGGGCCGGCGATCAGACCTTCTACCTGAACGACACCGACCAGTACGCCCATCTCGGATCCACCCCCCACCAGGACCGGCTGATCCTCTCGCTGCCGAATCCCACGCCCGAAGTCGCCCTCCCGTCCGCGGACGGCGAAACCCGGACCGAGCGTTTCTGCACCCTTTCCATCTCGGACGATGGGGACGCCCGGATCCACTACCGCACCCTCTACTTCGGCGCGGCCTTTGGGGAGAAGCACCGGTTCTTCGCCGAGGTGACCCCGGGCGACCGGGCGCATTACTATGAGGGCCTGGTTTCGGCCGTGGCCCACGGGGCGCACGCCGTCGGCGAGCTGCGCTCGAACTTTGATTCCTATCCCGGCGTCGAGGAGTACACCGTGGCCGTCGATCGTTTCGCGATCGCCGATGGGAAGTACGAATACTTCCCGCTACCCGTGGGCGCGGGACTGGTCACCGCCTATTCCGACCAGCGGGAGCTGCCGTTCTATATTGGCGGGCAGCGCAACGACCACCTCCAGCTCGAGATCGACCTGCCCTCAGCCCACCGGACGGTCGTCATTGCCCCGGGTAGCCGGGACCTGCTGGAGCCCGACGGGGGAGGGGAGGCCCGCATCCAGCAGCGGATCGACGGCGGCAAGCTCGTCCTCGATTATGCCCTGACGCTCGTGCCCACGATCGTCCCGACCAAGGACTATGAGGCCATGAAGCGGCTGGAGGCCACCCTGGAGGGAAAGTCCTCCCATGTCATCCTCCTCGAGGCGACCCCTTCGGCCGCGCCGGAGGCTAGAGCGGGAAGTTGACCGGATCTTGGGAACGATTCGTCTCGTTCCCAGGCCTCACAAGCGGCGCAGGATCGCTGCGCCGGGCCGAGGTTAATGTGCGGGGTGACACCGGGCCGGGCCGATCCTGGGGCTGGGGCCGGGCCGGATTTCCGGAATTTGCCCACAGGATCAGGCTTAAGGTAGACGGCCCCCAAAGTCCGGCTCGCAAGGAGTCCGGAAAGAGCTCCAATACGCCACCATCCTGGAATTCCGGCGAAAGCCTCGGTGCCAGCGCGGCCAAGAGCCGCCAAACCTAGTCCACATGATCCGACTAACCTTGCTTCTTCCCACTGCTGTGCGGGTTGCACATGCTGCCGACAGTATGGCCCGCAAAGGCCTCAGGGCGGTCCAGGCCGAGCTGCTCCAGGGAGCGACAGAACCGGCAACGCGACCGCGTAGCTTAAGGCCGCTGGGACGCCTTCAATATCATCGTAGTCCACAAGCTCAGACTGGAGCCAAGAGCAGTCAGACTTGGATCAAGGATTAATCTTTGTCTCGTGGGTCAAGACTGACTTCCAGCAACCGTGCTCCCAATGCAGCACGTCGGTCTGGCGCTCCGTCACGTCGAAAGGTTTTCCATGGAGGATTCCCGAGGTTTTCACTTTCGCGGTCACCACTGCGACCTCTCCGAAGATGCGTACTCTAGGATCAGAAAGCTCAAAGGTCTTTCGCGTCAAGTCACCCGACTTTATTCCCTCGGGGAAGATCGACTTTCCCTCACCCATTCCGCCAGTAGTAGCAATCACAGCCCAGTCGTCCGCCAGCAAGCGCTCGATTCCATCCGCATCGTTCTCCCGTATCGCCCGGGCAATTTCCTGTTCTGCGGCCAGCGCATTTTCGGCGGTTGGTCCAGCCTGAGGCGCTGCCCCATCGGCAGCCGATGCTGCCGCTAGAGGCCTGGTGTTCAGACTTGCCAACAGCCCAACGCCCACCAGCAATGACGAAATGATCGAG
>Ga0302314_10010017_pt1 | contig 16656 bp, 14 predicted proteins | sample III_Palsa_N2_3_FD_200533 | JGI IMG/M metagenome (GOLD analysis project Ga0302314, IMG submission 200533) | Peat permafrost microbial communities from Stordalen Mire near Abisko, Sweden - III_Palsa_N2_3 | ecosystem: Environmental > Terrestrial > Soil > Palsa > Peat permafrost | place: Sweden... | reverse complement strand
GCGCAAAAAAAAATTTGAAAAACCACCACAAAAGCTAAACGTGTTTTTAGTGTTTAAAAAAAAAAGCGCATCCATGCGGCCGACGGCCAAGCGGAAGCTCCGGTGCCGCCACGCGCTGCTGCCGGCGCTGCTCGGTCTCTGGCTGTGCGTGCAATACGCCTTTGTCACGCGGCGGCGCGTTCGCGATGCGGCCGTACAGCCGCCGCCGCCGCCGCCGCCGCCGCCGCTGCCCACGGATGCCAAAGAGCGCTTGCTGCCGATCACCAACACGCACCCATCGGACGGCCTTGCCAACCCCAACCATCTTCCCAAGCTGCCTCGATTCGGCCCCGCCACCTTTTACGACGTGCTCGCGCCGCCGTATTACTCCAAGTCGCCCGTGGACGGCTCGCGCAACTTTGCTCCCGGCTCTGCGCTGGCGTCGGCGCACTGCCCTGTCGGCGCCGCCGCCGCCGCCGCCGCCGTGACGTCGCCATTGCCGGCAGAAGCCAAAGCGTACGTGGCGCGAGGGAAAGCGCGCGTCATTCCCCGCGACGAGCGGCTCTGCTCCCACGGCCCCGTCGGCGTCTTCCCCTTCGTCAACACCACGCAGGCCTCGGCGTACGAGTTTAGCGAAGCCTGCATTACGTTCAACCTGGATTCGGCGAAACGCGTTCAGCGCGCGCTCGTTCTTTTTGACCCGCTCAACGACGCCGCGCTGCGCTGCGTGCCGTGCCCGAACCCGCTCATGTTCGCCACCTGGGGCGACCACGCCTGCGGGATCATGTGGGCTCACCAAATAAACGCCAAGTCGATTGGCGACTTGCACGACTGCTACGCGGCGCACGAGGCCGACGTCGCGCGAGTCGGCCAGCGCCAATCGCCCCTGCAGGGCGCCGCCCCGCGCAGTCTCGTCGGGTTGCGTTATTCGGGCCGCACGCTCGTGTTGAGCTACGCGTACTCCAACCCGGGCCACCAGCTCTTCGACGGCATCCTCACGCTGCTGCCCGTGCTGCTCGCGCACACCAGCGACGTCGACCACGTCGTTGTCCACCAAGGCGACGGGTGCCCGGAGCGCGAATGGATCTGCGCCATTCTGGCGCGCCTCGGCCTTTTCCGCAAGCCCGACGCCGTGCTGCCGCTCTTTCCGGGCACCCTCTCGTGCTTTGAGCGCGTTGTCGTGCCGCGCTATGCGATTGGTCGCATGAGCTCGCCTACCAAGTATTTCTCAATGCACGCGCTCGCGCTGCTGCAGGCGCGCCTCAAGGAGTCGTTCGGCCTCTCCGCCGCGCCAGCGCGCGCGCCTCGCTTGTTGGCGTACGCGCACGCGACGCTGTCGAAAGAAGCCATGGTGTTTCGACGCGCCTGGTTGGACTTGAATTCATCAGTGGCCGCCGTCGCCGATGCTTTTGACGTGCGCGTGGTGGACGACTTCGCCGCGCTGGCCGTGCTCGAGCAGGCGCGGGCGTTCCACGAAGCCGACCTCGTTGTGATGCCGCACGGAGGTCAATTCGGCAATGCCATTTTCTCACGCGCGGGCAGCGTGCTCGTCGAGCTCTCTTGCACGCGCTACACGCACATTGGCCAGGACGGCGGCTGGATCACGCGCGCGTTTGGCCTCGTGCACGTCGTGGCGCGGCCGTGCGACTGCGACAGGCCAAAGTCGCTCGATTCAAACTTTCGGTTTGCGAGTTTGCGCGAGGCGTGGGCAGAGTACAAGAACGCGCCTGCAGGGACGGTGAAGCGCGAGGGATGTTGGGAATAGTGACGGTTAACTGCTACGCTTGCTCATCGTCGTCCTCCTCGTCGTCGTCGTCGTCCTTGCCATCGTCAGGATCAGGGTTGCCGTTGTCTGCGCTGGCCGACTCGGGCCGCGCTCCTGCTCCCGCAGCTGCGCCTGCGTCTACGTCTGCGGCGCCAGCGGCGGCGGCAGCTGGGTGGTCCATGCGCGGTGCCTTGCTCTGCTTGATGAGGTCGCGAATGTTCTTGACGACGTCGCCGCCCTTCTGGTGGATGTTGGCGACTGCGAGCTGGTACGCGCGCGCGGCCTCCTCCTCGTCGCTAAAGTAGCCAATGTGCACGCGCTTCTTGTTCACCTTGGTTTGCACCACCCATTTCTTCGTGCGGCGGTACCAGCACACCCCGCGGTGCTTGCTCGTGATCCGGGGCTCGTCGGGAGACAGCGGCTTGGCCGCCGCGCGAGGCGCCTTGGCCCGCGGCCTGGCTTTGCGCGAGCTGCTGGATGCGGCCGCCAGGGGGCGCATCGGAGGCGGATGCGCGGCGGGCGGGTGGGAAGCGCCCGGGCCGTTGTTGCCGTACATCGAGTACGTCGGCTTGTGCGCGGCGCCGCTGTTGCTGCTGTTGTTGTTGCCCGCGGCGAAGAGGTGCTGCTGGTTAAAGAGAGCGGGCGCGTGCGGGTTGAAGCCAAACGAGGCGGCGTTGGGGAAGTGCGGCGCGGGAAACCAGGCTTGGTGGCCCGCGTCGGGCGACGACAGCGTGCCCTGCGGCCACAGCATGGACTGGCTAAAGTCGGGGGACATAAACTCGCCGCCCCAAGGCCGCGGCTTCTCGCCGCCGCTGTATTGCGCGTCGGTGCCGTCCTCGGACAGCTGCTGCTGCGCGCCGTTGGAGAGCGCCGTCGCGGGCAGGCTCAAGTTCACAGGTGCGAACACCTTGTCGTCAGAGCTCTCCGCCATGGCGCGCGTGGTCCGATCGGCGGTCTGCAGCTTGGACAGCGCTGACATTGTCACCTTCTTCACGCGCTCGTTCGTGGCGCCGCCGGGCGCGGCCGCAAACGCGCCCGGCGACTGCACTGGCGCAGTCGCCGCGTGCTGCGCCGCAGGGAAGGCGGGCAGTTGCGAATAGGGAATCAAACTCGACAGACTGGTCAAGGGCGAGAGGTGCGCCGTCGACGGCGACGTGGAGAAGAATCCACGCGGCTGCTGCTCGCCGCCGCCACCACCACCAGTGCCGAGAGCACGCGGGTGCAACAGGGCCGCTTGCTGGCCCACTAAGGGCGAGTCGCCGAAATCGAAATTCGCCGGCAGCAGCGGCGACGTCACGCTTGCCGCGGCTGTCGCTGCCGCTGCAGCTGCCGCTGGCGCGTGGGAATTCATCATAATTTTTGGGGCCTGGGACAAACACGACTTTTGGCGCGGACAACCGGCCTCTTACCTTCGGAGTGATGCACCGGCTCCTGTCCGCACGCATGAGCAGCCGCCCAGCCGCCGCAACAGCGGTGCTGCTGGCGTTGGGGCTCTTGATCCTCGCCGGAGGTCTGCTCGCTGGCGTGCGCTTCGCCGAGTTCCTGGCCGCGCCGTCGGCCGCGGACGAGTCGCCTGCGTTGATCGGCAGCAGCTTTGCCGACGACGCGCAGAGCGGCGCTGAGGAGGAGCTGCGGCAGAAGCTCGTGGAGTTTTTCCGCGTGCACAATCCCGCGCGCGTGGGCAACATCGAGGAGATTGTGCGGCGCTACAAGTCGATTGAGCAAATTAACAAGGGCCTGCGAGCCAAGTACCATGCCGATTTGGATACGCCGTTGGCCAAAGCGCCGCCGGTCGCCAAGTCGGCTTCCAAGGCAAAGTCAGTGGCCCAGACAATGCCGGTTGCCGACGCTGCCGAGCACCTTGACAATGCAATCGCACTGAGCGACAGCGCCGCGGAAGACGAACAAGGCCTGGAGGACGACGCCGCCTCGGCGTTTGCACTCGACGGCGACGGCGCGGCCGCGCCTCAACTGGCCGAGGCCAGCAAGCAAGCCGTGGTGATTTGCGTGGGCGTCAAGCTCACGGGCTGCGAGCAGTTCACTGCGTTTGCGCGCTCGGGCTTGGGGCTCGGGTCCGCGAGCGAGGCCGAGGACGCCGCCCGCATGCAAACCCTCAGCGTCGTTGTCGCTCCAGACTTTGACCGTTTCGAGGAGCCGGTGCTGGCCGGTGCGAGCGCGCTTCAGTACGTGGAAGAACTCGCGCTCGCGCTGCACCCGGGCGCCAAGGTCGTTGTTGCCGTGCGCGCGTTTGAATCCTGGTGGCCCGAGGCAAAGCAAGGCGACTGGCGCGCGTGGCTGGGCGGTTTCGCGTCGCTCAGCGCCACGGCAACGTGCTTGGATGCGCGCTTCGCGTACGAGGCCGCGTTTGCCAAGGCGCTGCGCGTGCTGCCTGTGGCGCGCCGGCTTCTCTTTAACGTGCGCGACGGCGACGCGAGAGCAACACTGCGCCGACTCGCCCGCTGGCTCGGCCGCGACGTCGCCGCCGCCGGTGGCGCGGTGGCCGCGGTCGCGAGCGACAGTGCGTCGGGGCGCGCGTTGAATGCGCTGCATTGGCCATTGCTGCCTCCGCCGTCCTCGGGCTCGGGCTCGTCTGCGCCGCTGTCGCTGCTCGTTGTGGGCTTGCACGCAGTGGCGGACGTCGTGCGCGCGCTGGGCGCGCTCGGTTTCGCCCGCGTGGGCGTGTTTGCGCGAATTGCATCGTCGACTCCGTGCCGCGACGCCGCCTGCCGCGCGAGCAAGCTGGTGGACGCCGCCGGCTGCGACGGCGCGGACGCGGCCGCCATGCTGCAGGGCCTTGACGTGTTCGGCGGCGCGCTGCATTCGCTCGTGCCCTTTGTTGTCAACGCGCTGCCTCGCGCGCGCGTCGTCCTCGTCACCGGGCGCTTCTGCGCTGGCAAGCGCCACGCGGACAAGCGCGCTGAGCAGGACTTGGTCGACCACGTCGCCGCCATTGTGCCGAGCGGACGGCTGACCGTTGTCGACGTGACGGCGCTCGACCTGGCCGACCGGCTTTGCCGCCTCGTTGCCGCCAAGGGCGCTGCGTGCGATCGCTCCGTAGTGCCACATCTCGCATGCGTTTGAACTCGCTACCCTGTTTGTAAACACAATACTTGCCCACTCGTTCATCACGCCGCTGGCTTGCCCATGAGCTCGGCCCTGACCTCGAGCCTGCGCTTGCCCAGGGACTCGACCTGCTCTTCCACCTTTCTCAGGTCCTTTTTGATGCGGTCAATGCGTCCATCCACGAGCGCCTTGGCGTCGACGGCGTCGGTGCGCACGAGCGAGGGGCCCAGTGTGCGGTACAGCTCCGCGCTCGCGTCGAGCAGCTGCAGCTCGGCCTTGACGCCCTCGTTCTCGTTCAGCTGCGCCACGAGCTGCGTGCGCGTCTGCGGCGGGCGATTACATACACAGGTGAGCACCCCGCACCGCAATCACGTCTGAGCGCACCTGGGCGAGCTTGGAAATGGAGCTGCCCAGCTCGGCGAACTCCTTTTGCAACGGCAGCGACGCCGGCGGTGCCGCCATCCCCGTTATGCGCACTTGTGGGTGCGCCGAGTGGCTCCCACCCCATGTAAAAAAACACTTATGGAACGGGTCCAGGCGGCGGGCCGCGGCCCGGCGGCGCCCGGCCGCGGCGGCGGCGGATTCAAATCGATGGAGGGCATGCTACTTTTGTTGTTTAACGATCACACCAGCCTAGTAACTGTGCGGCCTCGCCACGTTAGTCGCCCTCGGCGCCGGACACTGTGGGCAAGTACAGCGGCGACGTCGTTCGCGACGAAGGAATGGACGAAATGGCCGACGAAGACGAGCCCGTCTCCGAAGCAAAGTCGCCCGCGACGCGCAGCACTGGGCTCGGTCCGCGGGCCATGCCGTGTGATATCAAGGAGAGCGCGGGGCTCGGCGAGGACGAGGAGGAAGACGCCGCCGGTAGTGGGGGCGGCAGCAAACCGGCCGCCGCGGCGCTGTCAAACGTGGCTGCAAAGGCCGATGGGAGCAGCGAAGCGAGGTTGGGCATGGGGAAAAAGCCGGGCAGCAGCCCGCCCGACTGCAGCGAGAAGCTGGGCGCGCCCCCAGTGGCGGTTGCGTAGAGCACGGGCATGGGCAAGTTGGGCGGCGCGAAGCGAATGGGAGGCGGCTGCTGCGAAGACGACGACGACGACGACGGCGGCGGCAGCTGCGCGGGCGGGCCGTCGATGGTGGGCGTGCGGTTCCGCTTGCGCGATGAGGACTCGCTCGACGACGAGGTGCGCTTGGCGGCCAACGGCCGACTGGTCGTCGTGGGCGCCTCGCGGGCACCGGCTTGTCGCTCGTGGTAGCTTGGCGGCGCGCGTACGACGTGAGTGTCCGAGCGATGGGGCGGCAGCGAAAAACGCACCCGACGCCGCGAAAGCCCTTGACGCCAATGGACGATTGCGTGCCGGCAAACGCGGGCCATTGCTTCTTCTGGCGCACCACGGCGAGAATGGCAGCCTCCTCGGCGGGCTCGAACGGACGCCGGCCTGCACCGCCCATCGCGCGTTAGCGTGCCAGAGAACGAGAGCGCGCACGCACCGTCGGACCCGGTCACGTGGGCGGTCAAGCACCTTGACGCGAACGCGCGCAGTCAGTTCACGCGTTGGCAAGCGCGCACCTCTGGAAGGTCTTTTCAGGCTCGGACAGCCCCTGGCGCGTCTGCGCCCACTGGTTGAAACAAGCAACGCCATTAACCCCCGAAGCGTCCAGCACTACGAGCGAATCTCCTTGACGCTCGCACACCAAGTGGCGCCGGAAAATCTGCGCGTGGTCAGCTCGGCTCGGCGATACGCAGGGTGGCGCATCCACCGCAAACACGTTGAGGACCGCAGTGCCGCCACGGCAGGCGGCGCGCAGCCCCGGCATTCGCGCACGCGCGCGCGCGCGCGCGCACAACGCACCTTGATGGACGTGTCCCCCGAGTTGGTAGCCGCCGTGGCCGGCTTGGCCGTTGTCGCCGCCGTGGGCTGCATGTATGTGTTTTACTCGGCTGCCCGCGGCGCGAGCCGAAACCCAGAGGGGGCGACGCGCGGCGGACGGAAAGGGCGCGCGAGCAGGCGGGCTAGCGCCGACAACGCCGCGACGGAGGGTCTGGCAATCTGCCGTGGCGAAACGATCGGTGAATTGCTACCAAAACGAAGCTTCGCCGCGCAGCCGCAGTCCCGGTCGGGCAGGTTTTCTTCCGTCCCCCGATCATTTTCCAGCCGCGGGGGCAGGCGGGCATGAAGTGCCCGGGGCGGACATACGTGTGCTACTGCGCTCGCGGCTCGGTAATGGTGCGCTTCCGTCTCTACTTAGTACTGTCTCCACTCACGGAACTGTAATCGATTAATGCATGTGGTTCGCATTTTGGGGGTCTGAATGGCGTCAAATTGCAATAAGGGTGCCGACCAAAGGCTACATTGATTGAATTTGAGGCCTCCCTGCCCCATTGAAGGGAAGGGCGCGTTAACAGAGCGGGCATATTTGAAAAACCGCAGGTTCGAAAGTTCAAATCAGCATGGTGCAGCGCGCCATGCTTGATTCGACTAGGCCAATCGCGACGCCACTTCCGGCCCACGCACTCAAGTCTCAGCAACTGAGCGAAACGCGCGAGCTCGATTGTGCTTGCGACAAACTGCACGCAACGATTAGGCAGCGCGCGCGCGCGTGCCAGAGCGGCCGCGTTTGAGGCCATGAACCCGGTGCGACTGCTGTGTCAGCTGAGCTGGGTGCCAGCGTCCATGGCGTCGAGCGGCGTCCTTGGTCTGTTCCTTCCACCTAGCGTCCATGGTCGCGCGGCATCCGTCGTGCTGAACGGCTTAACGCCAAAACTGCCAACTGGCAGTCCGGATGACAGACGCACCCCACATACCATAGACAAGCGGGAAAACGGCTCACGGGCCGCTACATACGGATGGAGGTACCTACGCGCCGCGGCGGCCATGAATTTGAAACGCTAAACGCCGCGTCGTCGCCCGGCTCGCCGCGGTGCATCGGCAACCGCCAATGGCAACGTACCTAAAACAAAAGGCGATTACGGTGTGACTCCCCGTACATATATTGAGGTGCGCGACGGTTTTTCCGACCAACCTCGTTTTGAGGTTGAGCGGCCCTTTACCCGTCTGCCTGCTTCGCTGCGGAAAAGCGAAGTTTTTTCATCATACCTCTCTTTTGGCGGCGGAGCACTCCGCATGATGCCGGATTCCTTCCGGGGCAGCCCGCCGTTGGCGCCGGGGGCCGCCGAGGGCGGCGTGCAGGTGGGCGACACGTCAATGAAGGTGTGCTTTGGCTTTGGCGGCTGGTGGTCCCTGCGGACGCGAATCTAACGTTCGCACGGCGCCAGGTGCGTCGTCGCAAAATCCGGCGCGCCCGCGGCTCATAGCCTCGCAGGTGCGCTGGTGCACAGAAGAGGCGCGCGCGCGCGCGCGCGCGGTACTCACGCCGCCCGGTCAAGGTGAGTCGGCACTCCCGACTGTGCACTTTGCCACGCCGCTCGCGGCATGTGCGCGAGCTAACCAAGCGTTATGCAGATTTTTAAACGGCATCTCAAGTACTCTCGCGTGGGCGACAAGACGATTGTGGACGCCTCGGCGATCAACGACATGCAATGCTTCCACGAGTGGGCCATTACGCGCCAGTGCGCCACCGACTTGGAGAAGACGTTCCAGCGCTGCCTCACGGCCCACGTCACTGGTTCAGGTGCGTTGCTTTGCAAACGCGCGTTACATAGGGCTAACGGCTACATACCTACGGGTCAGGTCCGTTTCGCGTGACGCAGCGGCACGAGTTTTAACGCGGTCGCCTGGACTCTCAGGTATGTTGCGCGCACGCCAGCGCGCTGACGCGAGTCAGACGGGCGCCGGCCCTTCGAGCCCCAGGAGGAGGAGGCCATCCTAAAGGTCGTGCGCGCCAAGGTTCAATGGCCTGCATTTAAATCGTCCAACCCGCCGGTGACCATTGGCCTCAAGGGCTTCCGCGGCGTCGGCTACCACGAGAAGCAGGCGCTCAGCGGCGGCGCGCCACCGGCGCGTGTCACGAAAACGCGCAAGTCCACGTCGAATAAACAGGGCAAGTCGCCGGCACGCGCGCCCAAGCGCCACGCCGCCGCACCTGCAGCACCGCCGTCGCCGCAGCAGCCGCTCACGCTGCCGCCCCAGATGACCACGCCCTTTGCGTTTTCGCCGCAGCCTCCAGGGCCATTTCCGTATCTCTCGCCGCTGCTGGCGTTCAACTTCCAGGCACCGCAGCTGCTCCCCAAGCTGTTTGGCTCGCTGCCGCCGCTGCCCGGCCAGCCCGACGGCGCGCTCTTTACTCATCTGCCGCAGCCCAACGTGTTTGCGTCTCTGCTCCCTGAGCTTGGCCGCGGCGCGTCGGGTATGCCCGCTGTACTCATGCCGCCGTTGCACATGGCGACCCCGAGCGGCGGCAGCGGCGCCGGTGCCGGCGGCGAGAGGAACAACGGCGAAGAGGAGCGCGATGGTGGCGCGTAGTTTATAATAGAGGCGTGGTCGTGCAGACTTTGTTCGCCGCTCAGCAAACCGGCTTGGTTGCCTGTGCCGAGCGCGTGGGTCGGACTGCGCGTGCGCGCGACGCGATTCGTTTGCATTCTTGCCCGGAGCCAAGCGCGGATTGGCGACCTTGGGGGTAAAGGCCGCCAAAGCACGCGTCTTGGGTCTTCCTGACGCCACCCGAGCCTGCGCCTGGGAGTGAAACGGCTCGCTGCCAAGCGCTAACACGTGCGTCGCAGCGGTCGAAGCGCCGAAGCGTGCGCCGCATGAACGCATCGCGTGGCCTGGAGACGAGTCTGCGAACCGAACGCGCTCACGCGCCTCGTGAAACCGCTTGATACCTGCGGCTGACGGAGCAGAAGCCCTTGAAATTCGTTAAAGGCTTGATGTCCATAGGGCTTGGCCGAGGGTGCATTTGCCAACGCGCGTTGCGGCTCAAACACGGATAGTGAACCCAATGAAGCGTATGCCCTTCTCGCCGGGTCCAGCGCGGCTCGGTCCGTGATGAAGGTCGCGAGCTGGTAACAAGCGGGTGCTCCGTCTCAACGTTGACAAGCGCCATTCGGCTGTCACGACGAGCGGAAACGCAAACGCAAATGGAGCCGGCGCGTGCGCGCCTTTGTCGAGCTATCGAGCAGCCGTTATTGTTCCGCGCTAGCGGAGCGCGCGCAACGTTTGCTTGTTTTGTCAGCGTCGTCGACGCACCCATGGATGAACCTCGACGCGCGCAGAAATTTGTAACACGAAGCGCGCGAGCGAACGCGAACATCGTCTCTCGCCAGAACGGCCCCGGCCGGAGAGCAGCTTGCCAGCGTGTTGCCCGCGCAATTGCGCGCGGGCGCCGCGCGTGTGAGGCGCGGTTGCGCGCGCTTCTTAAGCGCGCGCGTACGAAGATGTGCACACACGCGTGACACGATGTGCGTCTAGTTTGCACCGGCGCTGCGCGCGACGCCGTCAAGCTCGCGCGCGCCAGCCATCCCGCGCACAGGGACGCGGCGTTTCGTTGCACGGCATTTGGATTCAGCTTGAAAAACGACCCCCAACGCGCACCAGCGCTGCATTTCCAACGGGCGGCGACGATCGGGGCCGTTGCCCTGTAGGCTGTAGGGCGCGGACACCTCCTGCAGCCTCTGGCGCTGCAACCCGGCGGGGCTGGGGGTCCATACGGGCACGGAGCCGGACCCGGGGGGTCGGTGCGGGACGTTTTGGAAGGGTGAAAGGCCGGCATGTGACGCCACTCTTTTTTTGTGGCGCCCCATTGGCCGATTATGGAGCGCGGCGTCGTGAGTCGACGGCATCGCTGGCGCATGCGCTCACACGCGCTGTGCAGTGGCAGCTGCAGCGGCTGACGGTGCGGTACTGCGACATGGGCGGCTCGTCGCGCGGCACCCGCGAGTGGATTCGCACGCTGTTAAAGCCCTTCGCCGAGGCGAACCCTCAGGTGCAGTGCGTGGCGGGCGTGGCGCGCGGGCGGCACCCGGTGGTGCAGGGCGAGTACCTCAAAGGCAAAGCGCGCGTGGTGAGCCTGCGAAACAAGAATGTGCGGGAAATCGACGGCTTTGTGCGCGCGCTGCGGGACACGAACGGGCACAAGGTGGCCAAGTTCGAAAAGCCAGTCTTCTCCAAGACGCCCTCGATTCAGGGCATGTGGGACCACCGCGGTATCGCCAAGCGCGCTGAATTGAAGATTGAAGTCTGACATAATAAACCCTGTTTTCTAAACATGTGCACAACACAGCAGCTCGCGCCAGTTCTCGGGCACTGCCGCTGCTGGAACGGCCACGCCGGGCGAGCGGTAGCCGGCGCACGACTTGGCGTCGGTGCAGCCTTGCCTGACAATGAGGTTGGCAAGCGCCACGAGGAAGAAGACGTGGTTGCCGCGGTGCTCCCTGCCCACGTTGGCGCAGTACCTGCACGCCGCATCGCGCGTTAGCGTCTCGCGCGCCCTGGCGAGAGCGGGCGCTTACCGCGCTCCACCAATGCCCAAGCACACGACGTCGCCCTGCAGCAGCCACGAGCGCACAAAGGCCGAGCGGCCACCGGCTTGCGCCGAGGCGAGCTGCGTCACCCATGCCTCCAAGTCTGGCAGCGGGAACGTGCCGCCGCGCTTTAACCGCGACGGTGGCGCCGCCGCTGGCACGGGCAGGCTGGGAGCGCACGGCCGCCGCGGCGCGTTGGCGCCGTGCGGGCAGACGAGCGAGTCCAGGAAGAGCCGGTACGCGCCAGCGTCCTCGTCGCACGGGAAACGATTTCCGCGCGCGACCTGGAGGACTTTGCGCTTGCCGTGCTTGGACGAGTACAGCATGCGGAAGGCGCGGTTGCGCGAGTACACCGACAGGTCCACCATGCCCGCCGCGCTCTCCAAGCCAGCGTCTCTGAGCCTTGCCTGGATGTAACGACCAGGGCGTCAGAACCGCGCCCTCGCGCACAAGAAGAGACGCACGACGGCATCGGCCACCAATGCGCCCACGGCGGCGTTGTCGCTCAGCACGAGCGAAGGCACGATGACGTGGCGCGAAAACTTGGTCGCGGTCGTGGAATCTAGCTCGAGAAACGCCTCGGGCGCAAGAAAAACGCCCAACGAGTCGCGCACCGCTCTGGCGACGTGGAGGACCACGAGGCTGACGAGCGCCGGGCCTTGGCTGACGTCGCCATGGCTGGCATCAAACTCAAGGTCCAAGTAGACGCGGCACGCGCAGCCCTCGCGAATAACCTCAAACGCGTGACGGAGCGAGGACGTCGTGCGCAGGTACACGCCCCAGAAGTCCCGTGGGCGCGCGAGGACAAACGAGCGCGTGCCCGTGGACGGGCACTGCATTTGAGCCACCACAAAGGGATCGGCGTCGCCGAGCGCGTCGAGGGCGTCAAACGCGAGCTGCTGCCTTGAGAACGATGCCAGCGAGGATACCGATGGTGCACTCGCTTCGTCCAGTGGCAGTGGCGATGGCGGCGTCGGTGACAGCGGCAACGACGGCGGCGCAATCGACGCGGGTAAGCGCGCCAGCAAGGCATCCCGCGAGGCGCCGTCGGCGAAGCGCAGGCTCACAACAAAATTGGGACCGCTCAAGCGCACAGTGCTCGCATCCACGGCCCACGCGCGCACGTCCTCCGCCGGCAGCGCCACGCGGCGATCAGCGTGCGCAATGCACAAATCCGACGCCGTCGCGTGCACGCACACAGCCAGCGCGTCGTCGCCCTCCACGAGCGTGCACCACAGCGACACGTTCATCCGCCGTCGCCGTCGCCGCCTCCGCTTTTGTTGTGTTTTTTGTTTGAAAAAAGACTGCGAAGGAGCCTCCCCGCCTCCTTGGAAAACGGCCGCGGCGATGCCGCGTGCCTGATGAGTCCGCCTGCACACCAAGGTTGCGTCGCAGCCAGCCGTTTGCGATGCGGCGCCTCGTGACGGTGGGTGCTGCTGCGCTGGCGTGCGTCGTCGGCTTCGCGCTCGCCTCGGACACGGGCGAGCGCTTCGAGTTGAACCCGTTGTCAAACTTTTACGTTGGATGGACGCCGCTGAATACGTCCAGCGCGATTCACTTCACCGTGCGGCTTTACGGCAAACAGGCGTGGATTGCCGCGGGCGTGTCGCCGACCACGGGCGTGGGCGCGAATCTGATGGAGGGCGCCGGCGTCGTGATTGGCCAAGCCACGTCGTTCTCGGTGTCGGTCAACACGCAAGAGTACGTGCTGCAGGGGAGCACGCCCGTGGTGTGGGAGCAGACCGGGCCGTCGCCGCTGGCCGTCACGCAGTGCGTACAAGGCGCGTGCCCCGATGCCGCGGGCCAATGCACCGCCCTGACCTCGTGCGAGGACGCAATCTCGTGCACGGTCAGCAGCCTCACGGACGGCAACTCGTCCGCGGCCGCCGTCAGCGCGTGCACGGGTCCGATTGCGAACAACTCGGCCGCCCTCGGAGCGTACATGCAAGTCGCGGGCTGCTACTTTTCCTCGTGCGCCGACTCTGCTGCCCTCAAGACGAACGAGGCCAACATTGTGTCGACCACGTACACGCGCGACACAAACACGCCGTCGTCCACGATGACCTTTACAGCCCTCGGTGCCATTGCCAGCCAAACGTTGCCAGTCGGCGTTGTCACGCTCATTTTCGCGTTTGGTGAGTCGGACGCGCTGACGGGCCACGGCGCAAGCAGGGGCGCTGTCATCGTGGACCTGTCCACGGGCGAGCCGGTTTCCGTCGCGACTCCGCAATGGGTGGTCACGCACGCCGCTCTCCTGGTGGTCGGACTGGGCGTGTGCATGCCGCTCGCAGGCATCCTGCGCGCCTGGCACAAGCCCGGCGCTGGCGTGTGCATGGCTTTCGGTGTCGTGCTGGCGCTTGCTGGCCTCCTCGTGGCCACGCCGTACGTTTCGGACTTTGGCGAGAAGCCGCACACAGTGGTGGGCGCCGTGGCGCTGGCTCAAGTAGCCGTGCACTGCCTCATCGCCGCCATGCAGCCGGCGCGCGTGGCCGCCGACGACGAGCGCGGCTGGGCGGGTGTGATGAGTTTTCTCAGCTACGTCACGTTTGGCCTCGTGCTCGCCGCGGCGGCGACCGGCTACCAGGCCGCGAGCGCGGGCATCGTGCAGCCGCCAGCGGGCGCCGTGGCGGGCGTCATCGTCATCGCCGCCGGCTGGGCCGTTGCCTTGGGCGCACTTACGTTTAATCACCTGCGCGGTTGGTTTCCTGTCTGCTCGGGGGGGGGTTCAACTTACACGGTACGCGCATCATAGCAGCACGCGGGCGCCGCGGCGACCCCCAGACGGCGTCGTTAGCGAGTAGCGCCAACCCCAAGTTTGCGGCGGCCGGTGGTGAGGAGGGCGACGTCCAAGCGGAGCTGGTGCGTCCGATGACGCTCGTGTTTCGCGACGTGACCCTGCACGCGCCAGGCAAGAAGGGCGCCAAGGGCAAACTCATCCTGGAGACGTGCTCGGGCGTGTGCTCGCCCCGCACGCTCACCGCCATCATGGTCCGCACCAATCCTTGTGTCGCGCGCGATACTGACGACGCACAGGGCCCGTCTGGCGCGGGAAAGAGCAGCCTGCTCGACCTGCTCGCGCTGCGCCTTCGCCCGCCGCTGGAGGACGCACCGGACATATCCGTTAACGGCGTTGCGCTGCGCGAGTCAAAGTCGTTCACCCGGCACGCCGGCTACGTGCTCCAGCACGACGTGCTGCACCAGTTCCTTACCGTGTTCGAGACGCTGCTGTACACTGCCCGACTGGTGCTGGGCGGAAAGTCGGACAAGCAGCAATACGACACGGTTATGCGCGTCGTCGCGCAGCTCGGGCTCGGCCACGCCGTCAACACGCGAGTGGGCGGCCAGGACGTGCGCGGGCTTTCCGGCGGCGAGCGCAGGCGCGTCTCCATCGGCGTTCAGCTGGTCAAGTCGCCCTCGCTTTTATTTCTGGACGAGCCCACCTCTGGTTTGGACGCTCACACGAGCGCCAAGCTCGTCTCGTCACTGCGCGACCTCGCCAACGAAGGCCGCACCGTCGTCGCGACCATCCACCAGCCCTCCGCGGCGCTCTTTGAGCAGTTCGACCGCCTCGTTCTCCTCGCCGCGGGCAAGACTGTGTTTTCCGGCTCGCGCACCAACGCCGAGCGCTTCTTCGCCGCGCAGGCGAGGCCGGTGCCGGCGCGGTGGAACGCCGCGGACTGGTTTCTCACCGTCGTCGACGTCGTTCGCGAAGCAGAGCTCACCGCCGAGGCAGAGTCGTACGCCGCTCCGGTCATCCCAGCGGGCCGCAAGGAGCCACCGTCGCGCGAAGCGCTGCGTCGCAGCGTCGCTCTGTCGGGCCGCGTGGACGTGGCCGCGCTGCGCGACCGAATCCATCGCTATTACCAGGCAGTCAACCCGGAGAAGCTGCGCGCGCAGCCTGAGATTGTGGATGAAGTGACGCAGTACGCAATGCGGCGCGGCCTGGACGAACTCAACAAGCACCTCGTCAAGCAGTACGCGCGCCCGCTGCCCGACGAGGCCGCGGCGCCGGCCAACCAGGAGCCTTGCACGCTCGCCGAGCTCGACGCCCTCGTCGCTGCCTTCGGCGCCTCGGTCTTCAAGGCGGAGCTCGACCAGCGCAGCACGCGCGCCGCCGCGCCCGCCGAGCGCGCAGACGAGGCCGACGGCGACGGCAACGCCAAAGTGTGGGAGCAAGTGCCCATTCTGACTGGGCGCGCGGCTCTGCTGGCGTTTCGCGACCCGCAGGCGCTCAAGTTCCAGGTGGTGCAGAACGTGATATTCGGCGTGGTGATCGGGAGCCTGTACAGCAACCTGGGCAACTTCCAAGCCAAGGCGTACGCGCTCTCGATGGCAATGGTGATCATCCTGGGCATCATCGCCATGGTCACCGTAGCGCTGGGCACCGCCGTGGCGTTCAACGACAAGATTGTCTTCCACCGCGAGAGCGCCGACCGCCTGTACGCGCCCGTGGCGCATTTTCTCTCGCGCCTCGCCGTCGGCCTGCCTTTGAACATTGCCATTGCGGCCTGTCTCATCCTGCCCAGCTACTGGTGGATCGGCCTCGCCTCGGACCCCGACCGTTTCATATTCTTTCTCCTCACGAACATTGTCCTCATTTTCCTCTTCGACGGCGTCGTGGGCGCCGTCGTCTTTCTCGCCAACGACATCACCACGGCGTTTGGCATCGGCAACACGTATGAGGCCGTGGCCATCTTCATGAGCGGCATTTTCATCCAGGGAACGCAAATCCCCGTGTACTGGATCTGGCTCTACTACCTGTCGCCCTTCAACTATGCGTTTGCCGCGGTGGCCGTGAACCAATTCGCAGACTCGGACGACGCCTGGTGGCTCGACCAAATGGGCATTGCGTGGCGCGACAAGTGGGGCAACCTCGCGGTGCTTCTCGCCATGGGCGTCGGGTGGCGCTTCGTCGGCTTGGTGCTGTGCCATTGGAAGGCGCGCGGTTGAAATAATGTGCGCCCTCATCACGCCCCAGGGGCGTCAAATGCGAGGTTAAACGATACGACGCTTGCACACACACACACGCCGCGCGCGCGCGCGTTCACGCCTCGCGGGCGCGTTTCCGGCGCGCTTCCTCGAGCGCGTGCACGACGGCGCGCGATTGAGCCACCTTGGCGTCTTCTTCCTTGCGCGCGCGAGGCTCTATGGCGTCGTCGAGCGGCAGCGGCGCGGGGCGCGCGCGCGTCTCCTTGACGGCGGCGATGGTGCGCTCGGCGCGGTCCAGCGAGGCGGGTAAACGCGACGCCAAATCGGCCACGAGTTCGGAGACGTGCTTGACGAAGCTCTTGCTCTCATCCAGGTTGATCGCCAGGCCTTTCACCGGCGATGCAGCCACGGGCGTCCGCCGCCTCGGCTCGTCCGCCGTCGCGTCGTGGTTGTCGTGCATGGACGCAATAAGCTCGGGCACTTCTCGCCGCAACTCCAC
>Ga0302314_10010016_pt1 | contig 16660 bp, 13 predicted proteins | sample III_Palsa_N2_3_FD_200533 | JGI IMG/M metagenome (GOLD analysis project Ga0302314, IMG submission 200533) | Peat permafrost microbial communities from Stordalen Mire near Abisko, Sweden - III_Palsa_N2_3 | ecosystem: Environmental > Terrestrial > Soil > Palsa > Peat permafrost | place: Sweden... | reverse complement strand
GCCCCCCCCCTTGGGGGGGGGGGCGCCGCCCCGGGGGGGGGGGGCCCCTTGCCGGAGAGGTCTCGGCGGCCGCAAATCCCCCTCAGTCGCTTCGCGACAGCTCCCCCAACGGGGGAGCACAGGGACCGTGCGACCGCGAAGAAACGTGACTGCAGGGCGAAGAATGAGGGAGCGAGCAAATGGGAACCGGCGATGACGGAGCTGGCTTGAGCCGCCGCGGCCTCCTGGCCAGCGGTGCGGCCGCGGTCGCAGCGGCGCCGACGCGCGCGACGGCCCGGCGCCCTAGCGCCCGGCCGCTGATCGTCAATGCGCTGGGCGGCCTGGAGAACCCCAACCTGGCCCTGGCCCGCCCGCCGGGCGCGGCGGCCGACACCAGCCGCCCGGACGTCGACGCCCGCGCCATCGCCGACGCCAAAGCCTCGGGTCTCAGCGCGGTCAACATCACCCTCGGCTATGTGGCGGGGCCGCAGGACCCTTACGAATACACCATCCAGACGATCGGGACCTGGGACCGGATCCTGCGCGACCACCCCGCCGATCTGATCAAGGTCGATCGCGCCGCCGATATCCTGAGGGCGCGCGACGAGGGCAAGGTCGGGATCATCTACGGTTTCCAGAACGCCGTGCAGATCGGCGACAAGCTCGAACGGATCGATACGTTCGGCGATTTGGGCGTCGGCGTGATCCAGCTGACCTATAACCCCGCCAACACCCTGGGCGACGGCTCGATGGCGCCGGAAAACCGGGGCCTGACCCCGTTTGGCCGCCAGGTGGTCGAGCGGTTGAACGCCAACAGGATCATGGTCGACCTGTCGCACAGCGGCGAGCGCACCTGCCTGGACGCTATCGCGGCCTCGAAGCAGCCGATCTCGATCAACCACACCGGCTGCCGCGCCCTGACCGACCTGCCGCGCAACAAGACCGACGCCGAGCTGCGCGGGGTGGCGGACAAGGGCGGCTTTGTCGGCGTCTTCTTCATGCCGTTCCTGAATCTCAGCGGGCACGCCAGCGCCCAGGACGTCGTGGCCCATATCGAGCACGCGGTCAGGGTCTGCGGCGAGGATCACGTAGGCATCGGCACGGACGGCGACGTCACCGGCATCGACGACCTGGACGCCTATCGCAGCCACCTGGCTCACGAAGTCGCCGAACGGGCCAAGGCCGGGATCGGCGCCACGGGCGAGCGGGCCGACACCTATCCCTTCGTCGTCGATCTGCGCGGCGTGGATCAGTTCAAGACGCTGGCGCGGATGCTGAAGGCGCGTGGCCACAAGCAGGCGCGGATCGACAAGATACTGGGACTGAACTTCGTCGCCTATGCGCGCGAAATCTGGGGCTGATGGGCATGACCTTGCGGGTGATCGACCAGGAGATGGTGCGGCGCATTTTGACCTACGAGGCCTGCATCCCGCTGATGCGCCAGGCGATGATCGCGCTCTCGGGCGGGCGGACCACCCAGGTGCTGCGCCAGATCATCGACCTGAAGGGCGGGCGGGCCTTCGGCGTCATGCCGGGCGCGGCCGAGGCGACCTTCGGCGCCAAGATGATCAGCGTCTACCCCGAGAACTTCGCCAAGGGGATCCAGTCCCACCAGGGGGCGGTCCTGCTGTTCGAGCCGCAGAGTGGCGCTCTGGCGGCTGTGATCCATGCCGGCGAGGTCACCGCCATCCGCACAGCGGCGGCGACGGCGGCCGCCAGCGACGCGTTGGCGCGGCCGAACGCCTCGCGCCTGGCGATCCTAGGCTATGGCGAACAGGCCCATCGGCACGCCCACGCCATGGTCCAGATCCGGCCGGTCAGCGAGATCCGCCTGTGGGGCCGCTCGCACGAGCGCGCACAGACCCTGGCCAAGCGCTTGGAAGCCGAGCTGGAACGGCCGGTGATCGTCTGCTCGAGCGCGCGCGAGGCGGTGCGGGACGCCGATCTGATCTGCACGGTGACGGCCGCCGCCGAGCCGATCCTGGAAAGCGCCTGGGTCGCCGACGGCGCCCACGTGAACCTGGTCGGCTCCAGCCGCGACGGCCCGCGCGAGGTGGACGACGCCCTGGTCGTGCGCGGGCGGGTCTTCGCCGATCACCGCGAGGGCGTGCTCAAACAGGGCGCCGAGGTCCGCCACGCCATCGCCGCTGGCCTGATCGGCGAGGACCATGTGCTGGGCGAGATCGGCGAGGTGATGTCCGGCGCCAAGACAGGCCGCCAGGTGAGCGGCGATGTGACGATCTACAAATCCCTCGGCGCGATCGTGCAGGACCTCTATGCCGGCTGGTTCATCTACGAGCGCGCCCTGGCCGAGGGTCTGGGGACCGAGGCGTCGTTTTAGTCGAGACTATCCGACGCGTCAGCCCCAGCAGATCGCTGACGACGATCGAATGTCCAGTGTCGAGCCGGGCAACGAGTTCGGGTTGACAGACCGACGAAGTCACAGCTCGGCGCGTCATCCCGGACGGCCTGCAAGGCCGAGCCGGGACCCAGGGGCAAGCGCGCCAGCCCCTGGGCCCCGGCTCTCCGCTTCGCTGCGGCCGGGGTGACGACAAAAGATAGGGCCTCGTTAACCTGAACTCGTTGCCCTGCGGGTCGAGCCGGAAGCTAACGGGGAAGATCGACCCATGGTAGCTATTCCGTAGATCCGTTTTCCGGTTGCATTAAGCCAGCATAACTTCACCTTAAGGGCGGAACTCAGGGACGAACATGCGTATTGCACTGACGGTGTTTGGCTTGGCGGTCGCGATCGCAGCGAATTGGCCCGACCCTCTGGCCGCCCAGACAGACCTAACTTATGACGGCCCTCGAAATATCAATTTTAGGTCGAGCGGCATCCTCGCTCCCACGCTGAACGGTTCTGCGGACCTAGTTACCGGCTTGGCGGACGTCATTGGCCCATGCGGCCGGGGTATGGGCGCAGGCGCCCCTTGCGGCCCGTCAGATCGGCGGCATCTCTCGCTTTCAAGCTCCGAATTGGCAACATTAAGGTCACTGGCAATTGAAGCAAGATCAAAGGGATTGCTCGACGCAAATTGCGTTGAGGATCTGAAAGCGCAAAATCAGCTGAACGAGACCCGCCGCAAAAAGGAAGCCGAAGAAGAGCAGGTCGTTTGGCTAAAGCATCATCAGGGACCCGCCCCCCGCCCCCCTGTAGCGCCACCTCTCGATCCGTTTTACGCATCTCTGACAATCGATGGGGTCGGGTCGGTGGATTCGTTTCCTGAAGTTGGCGGCGAAAAACCTGAGATCGGTTGCATGGCGCAAGCGACAGCAACCCTATGGAACATGGTTCTGAACCCTTTTTCGCCCATGTGGCTGCCTCCCGTGCAGCGCCGGTAGTCCGCCAACCACGCTCCTTAGACCTTCGGAAAGCCTGCTTCCAGGTACGGTCGTGGCGCCATTCTCAGAGCCAGGGGCGTTCTCGGGCTGATCGCCAGGTTCTATTCATTACGCGGCCCGACCGTTCGATTCCACCCTTGACCTCAACTTAACTTGAGGTCGTGCGACTCGCGACCGGAGTGAATTTCCTGTCGATGAGAAGGTGCGGTCCGATGTCCATGCCGCGAATTGAGCACGTGAATGTCACCGTCAGCGATCCCGAGCGGACCGCGAGGCTGATGGAGGCGCTGTTCGGCTGGCGCGTCCGCTGGCGCGGCGCCGCCAGGGATGGCGGCCATACGATCCATATCGGGTCGAGCGATCATTATTTGGCGCTCTATACCGGACGCGAGGCGCGCAGCTTCGCCGACGGCGGGCCGCTGAACCATATCGGCGTAGAGGTCGATGACCTTGACGCGGCCGAGGCGCGGGTAGTCGCCGCCGGCCTCGTCCCGTTCTCGCACGGAAACTACGAACCGGGCCGCCGCTTCTATTTCCTGGATCCCGATCGTATCGAATACGAAGTCATCAGCTACCGCTGACGCCGGACCTATCTCAGCAGGTCGAACGCCACCGTCGTGCGCTCCCCCGCCGCCTCGAAGGTCCGGGTGCCGTGCCACAGGTAGGAGGGGAACAGGACCAGGGCGCCGGCTTGAGGCTGGACCAGGCGGGTCGGCGGCGCGCTGACCAGCGAGACTGCGACCCCCGGCCGGCCGAATTCCAGTCCGCCGACATCGTCCGAGCCCTCGCTGCCCGGCGTTTCGACGTAGTAGACGCCGCTCAGGCAGCCCTCCGGGTGGATATGCGGGGCGTGATGGCCGCCGGCCCGCACCGTGACCGACCAGCTGCTGTACCGCCGCGTCCGGGGCGGCGCCGGGATGAAGGCGCGCACGGCCGGGCCGGGATTTTCGAGGAATTCGGCGACCGCTTCGTCGATCAGCACCCGCAGCGCCTGGATCGAGGCGGCCTGCTCGGCGAAGAGATCGTTCTGGGTCTGGAAGCCGCCCACCACGCTCTGTCCGCGCGGAGACCAGACGCGCAGGCGCACGGCGGCCAGGTCCGCGCTTAGCGCCTGGTGGAACGCCCCGAGGCTCGCGTAGCCGGGCGGCGGAGACAGTTGAATGACGGCGACCAGGCCGTCGCGGTTCGTCATCGCATCGGCCGCCTCGATCTGGCCGGTCAGCCTCAGCGCCAAGGCCTGGCAGGCCCAGGCTTGTGGATCGAAGGGGTCCAGGCGCAGCAGGCAAGCGAGGCCGGACAGAGCCGTCTCGCCGTCGCCGGCCTTGATCGCGGCCATCGCCAGCTGTCGCCAGGCGTCGGCCTGATCGGAGGCCAGCGCGCAGGCGCGCCGATGCTGGACCAGCGCCGCCGCCGGATCGCCCATCTGCTGCAGCACCTCGCCCAGGCGATGGGGCGCCTGCCACGATTGTTCGTCCAGGCTGGCCGCGCGCTCCAGCGCGTCCAGGGCGGCGGGCAGATCGTCGGCGCGCTCCAGCGCCCGCCCCAGCTCCAGCCAGGACCGTGGATCGCCGGGCCGCGACGCCGCCTCGGCGCGGCTATGCGCCACGGCCTCGCCGCCACGATCCTGATCGAACAGCAGCGCGTTCAGATTGACCAGCGCCTTGGCGTTGAACGGATCGACCGCAAGGCAGGCGCGGTAGGCCGCGATCGCGCCGTCCGGATCGTCCAAACGAGACAACGACACGCCGAGATTATTGTGCGCATCGGCGAAGGCCGGCTCCAGGTCGATGGCGCGGCGGCAAAGCGCGGCGGCCTGGTCATGATCTCCCGCGTCCTGCGCGATCACGGCCAGATTGTTCATGGCCTTGGCGCAGGCGGGATCCAGCGCCAGGGCCAGGCGATAGTTCTCCGCCGCCTCGCCGGGTCGCCCGGCCAACTGAAGGGTGACGGCCAGCTCGTGGCGCGCGATGGCCGTGCCGAGCAGAGGCGCCGCCGTCTGGAACGCCGCGATCGCCTCATCGAGCCGGCCGAGATCGCGCTGAACCAGGCCGAGATTGAACCAGAGGACGCCATCGCCTGGCGCCAGGGCCAGGCCCTGTTGGTAGGCCAGCGCGGCTTCCGTCGGCCTGCCCAGCGCGGCCAGGATGATACCGAGGCCGCTCCAGAGGTCGGCCCGGCCTTCCGACCGTTGAACCGCGACTTCGATGCGCGCGAGCGCCGTCTTGGGATCGCCGAGCTGATAGAGCGCCATGGCCGATAGATGCAGCGCCGCGCCGTGCGTCGGCTCAAGCGCCAGCGCCGCGTCATATTCGGTCAGGGCGCCGGCCAATTCGCCTTGGCGATGCAACGCCTCACCGGCCTGATAGCGGGCGTCGGCGTCTGGTTGTTCGAGAGTGGCGTGCAAGCTCATCCGCCGTCAGGCCGTTCCTGAAGCTCAGTTCGCGCCTTGGGATTGCGCGTTGCAGCGTTAATTTTCCGTTGCGGCCAGGACCCGGCAACCTCTTCAGGTCCAGGGCGTTGGCAAGGATTGTCCCGACTTGCAAAGGCCGCCCATGCGCATCCGCGCCGGATTCGAGATCATCTATGAGTGCCCGGCCCCAACGCCGATGCTGTTGGTGCTCAACACCCATCCCTCGCGGCGCGCCGATCTGGAGACGGACGATCGGTTGAACACCGATCCGAGCGTTCCGGTCACCCACTACCAGGACCACTTCGACAATCTCTGCAGCCGCATTCTGGCCCCGGCTGGCCGGATTCGCCTGACCGCCGATTTCATTATCCGCGACAGCGGCCAGCCGGACCCTTCCGGCTTCGACGCGCCCCAGGCGCCGGTGGAGGCCTTGCCGGATGAGCTGCTCATCTATCTGCTCGGCAGCCGCTACTGCGAGACCGATCGCCTGACCGAACTCGCTTGGGGGCTGTTCGGCGCGACGCCGCCAGGATCGCGCCGGGTGGAAGCGATCGTCGAATACGTGCATCACCGCATCCAGTTCGGTTATGAGCACGCGCGTCCCAGCCGGACGGCCTGGGAAGCGCACGAGGAGCGCCGGGGCGTTTGCCGCGATTTCGCCCATCTGGCCGTCGCGCTCTGCCGCTGCATGAATATTCCGGCGCGTTACTGCACAGGCTATCTCGGCGATATCGGCGTGCCGGCGCGCCCGCCTGGCGATTTCAGCGCCTGGTTCGAGGCCTATCTGGGCGGGCGCTGGCGCACCTTCGACGCCCGCCACGCCCAGCCGCGCATCGGCCGGATCCTGATGGCGCGCGGGCGCGACGCGGTCGACACGGCCATCGCCACCACCTTCGGCGTAGCCAATCTGGTCGGGTTCGAGGTGACGACTGACGAGATTGACGCGGCGACCACGCTGTTACAGCCCGCTTCGGCGCAATAGCCGCACAGCCTCGACTAATACGGTCGGCGAAATTCGCCCGGCGCGGTCATTGAGCGGCGCTCAAGTAGACTTGTCCGCTCAGCCAAAGGTTAGACCCTGCTGCTTCACGCCCGCTTTGCTGGTCATTCGATCGCGTGCGGGGGGAATTATACCTAATGGCGATCCATTTGGACACAGAGTCCAATCCGCAGGCCGAAATATAAATCAGACTGTGGTGATGTAAATTGCTACAAATTAACAGTTATCATTACGTATCGTCACATATATGCCCGAATGTGGGCTCAAATGAGGCAAATTATGTTAGATTAAATAATGTTCATGTGAACTATGTCCGATAATTAACTTGGAAAACGCGAAAAGGTTTGGGATTTTGCGATCGCCAGAACGAAAAACCCAGGAGCCAGTCCCATGAACACCTCGAAGACTTCGATCGTCATCGCCAGTTTGGCCGCCGCGGCCTGCGCGGTCTTGGCCACCGCCGCCAGCGCTCAAAGCCCCGAACGGCTCACCGACGTGGCTTTCATCGCCGCATCGCGCTGCGAAGGCCTTGCCCAGGGCGCCAAGGTCGACACCGCCGCCATCAAGTCGCTGATGGTCAACCAGGACAATGACCGCAACCAGTACATCCTGGAAAAGGCGGACCAGGCCCGTGACGACGCCAAACGCCTGGCCAGCCACGCCCAGGGCTACAATCTGCAAGAGGTCACCAGCGAACTCAGCGGCGCCTGCCAGGCCTATCTGAAGAGCTGACAACGATCCCATCCGCCGCCTCAGCCTGTCTCCAATCCGGCGCCCCACCGGGTTGGAGATTTTGTTCGCGCCGCGGCCTTTCGCCCGCCACGTCTCGACTCCGACATCCTGGACGCCGCCGCCAAGCATAGGATCATCTTCATCTGACAGGGAGATGTGATTCGATGCTGGCGGCGGCCTTGCTAGCGCTTTCGATTCTGGGGTCGGGCGATCACGCCCAGATCGTCACCCGATCCGTGAGGGTCGGCGAATGGACGGCCAAGGTTCGCAGCGACCAATTCACCGGCGAGACGTCCTGTTCGCTGGCCGGGCGCGGGGTCAGCCTCCACCGAGACACGCTGGTGTTCCATCTGGGCCGCGATATCGACACCTCGCAGGCCTTCTTCCGCATCGACGGCGGTCCGGTCCGCAGTGTCAGGGAGCCCCGGCTGGAAAACGAGACGCACGGGTTTTTCCTGGACAGCGGACCTATCGCCAACCCCTCCGGCGGCGAGGTCGCCTTACCCCTGTCGATCATCCAGGGGGCAAAACAGGTCTTTGTCCGCGCATCGCCCCGCTATCAGCCGCGCGCCTTCGATCTTGGCCGGTTCGCCGAAGCGCTCGCCGCCGCCAAGGCCGCCGGCTGCAAGGACGCCTCGTTCTGACGGCTTAAGGCGCGACGATCACACCGAAGCCGCGGGCGCGCGGGTCCGGCGCCGTGACCGGGCTGCCGCCGACAATCTCGATCGCTTCGATGTCGCCGTTATAGTCCTGCGCCTCGATCCGGTAGCCGCGTGCGGCCATGGCCTGGGCCAGGACGGCGGGAAATGGCGCATAGGGTTCGGAAAAGATGGTGTTCTCTGGCAGCAGCTGGTGGTGGAAGCGCATCTGGGCTACCGCCGCCTTCAGAGGCAGGTGGAAGTCGTAGACATCGACCAGCACCTGAAACACCGAGGTGAAGATCCGCGATCCCCCAGGCGTGCCGATCGCCATGGCGATGCGACCGTCCTTCAGCAGCAGGGTCGGGGTCATGGACGACAGCGGGCGCTTGCCCGGTGCGATGGCGTTGGCGTCGCCGCCGACCACCCCGAACTGGTTGGGCGCGCCGGGCTTGGCGGAGAAGTCGTCCATCTCGTCGTTCAGCAAAAACCCCGCGCCCTCGACCACCACCCCGCCGCCGAACCAGCCGTTCAGCGTATAGGTGTTGGAAACCGCGTTGCCCCACCGATCGACGATGGAATAGTGGGTGGTCTGCGGCTTCTCCAGTCCCGGCTTGACGCTGGCCAGGGTCGAGGGGTGCGCCGGATCGATCTCGGCGGCGCGCCGGGCCAGATAGGCGGGGTCAAGTAGCTGGGCGGTCGGCGTCGTCACGAAATCCGGATCGCCCAGATACTCGGCCCGGTCGGCGAAGACGCGCTTTTCGATCTCCGAGACCAGGTGCAGGTACTGGGGCGAGTTCAGGGGCACATCGTGGAACAGGGCGGCCGCGTCCTGCTTCATCGTCATCATCTGGATCAGCGCGATGCCGCCGGAGCTGGGCGGCGGGGCGGTGACCACTTCGAACCCCTCCCACTTGCCCCGCAGCGGTTCGCGCCAGACGGCGCGGTAGGCGGCTAGGTCCGCCTTGTCGATCAGGCCCTTGATCTTGCCTCGCGCCATCTGCGCGACCAGCAGATCGGCGGTCTTGCCGGTGTAGAATTCGGCGGCGCCGCCTGCCGCGATCCGCTCCAGGGTCGCCGCCAGCTCCGGTTGGCGGAACCGGCGTCCGGCCTGCATCGCGCCGAAGTATCGTTCGAAGTTGGTTGCGGCGTGGAACGGCGGCTCGCTGCCTTCGCGGATCCCGATCAATTGGGGCGAGACCACGAAGCCTTGGCGCGCCAGACGGATCGCGGGCTCCAAGTCCCGCCTCCAGCTCAGCTTGCCGAACCGGCGATGGGCCTCGGCCAGGCCGCGCACCGTGCCGGGAACCCCCGCGGCGAGGTTGCCGACCAGGCTGAGGTCGGGCGAGACGTCGCCCTTGGCGCCCAGATACATGGTCGCGCTGGCCTTGCCGGGCGCCCGCTCGCGGTAGTCCAGGAAATAGGGTTTGCCGTTCACATAGAGGGTCATGAACCCGCCGCCGCCCAGATTGCCGGCCTCCGGATAGCTCACCGCCAGCGCAAAGCCGGTGGCGACCGCGGCGTCCACCGCATTGCCGCCGGCCCGCAGCACCTCAGCGCCGGCTAGCGCTCCGTAGCGATCGGGCGAGGCTATGGCGCCGGCGGTCAGCATCGGCCGCGCGAGCGCTGCCGGCGCGAGCGCTGTTAGCAACGCGACCAGCGCCGCGCCGATTAGCTTGATGTATTTGGACACGCGCAATGTTCCTCTCGGCCCGACGCTGATTTCACGCCTTGAACCCTTGCCCTGATTTGGTCGGGCGAGGATGGCTTAGCAGATCAATCCGCCCGCCGAGAAGGCTAGAACCGATAGGACGCCGCCATCCCGATGGTGCGTGGGCGGAAGGTTTCGGCCTCGTAGAGCGCGGTGCCGCTGTCCTCATGCTGCAAGTTCAACTGGGGATGGGAGTCGAGCAGGTTCTCGACATAGACCTCGAATTCCCACTTCTTGACCGTCACCCCGCCCCGGAGGGCGACCTGGTTCGTCGCCGGATCGGGGATCAGGCCGGAGTCGTAATAGGTCGTGAGGGCATCCTCCGACGGGTTCTTGTCCTGCCGGCTGTTGAACTCGTAGTCGAACCGGACGAAGGCCGGCAGATCCACGACCTGGAAGCTGTATTGACCGCCCACGGTCGCGGTGAACGGCACGATCCCCAGACCGTCCCCCTTGAGCGCGAGGGTCGCAAGCGAAGTCGGGTCGATCGCGTTGCTGGTGTATTTCGCGTCGGTATAGCCCACTGTCAGGTCCAGCTCCAAATCATGGTTGACTTGCCATTGAGCTTGCAAGTCAAAACCCTGGCTGACCGCGCTGCCGACGTTCGTCGTGTACTGGATGCCGCAGGCCGGCACGTAGATCGCCTGCTGGATGTTGTTCCACTGGATATAGTAGCCGCTGATCGAGACCTGGACGCTGCGGTCGAAAAACCTGTCCTTCGTACCGACTTCATAATTGGTCACTGTGTCGGAATTGTACTGGCTCGGAAATGTTCCCAAACAAGCGGCCGCCGGCAGCGGCGGCGTGGCGCCGCCGATCCGATAGCCCTTCGAATAGGTGGCGTAGACCAGGTCGTCCCCAGTCAGCTGATAGGACAGCCCGACCTTGGGCGTGAACGGCGTCTCGTCCTTGTGGCCGGTGACCGTGGCCGGCACGCCGCCGTCGTCGAGCAGGTCCTGCGGCCCGTCGTTCAGATTGTGATAGTCGAAATGGGTCCAGGCGTAGCGCAGGCCGACATTCAGCTTCAGTTGGTCGGTGATGTTGTAGGTCCCGTCGAAGAACAGGGCGATCTGCCGGTCGTGGGACTGGGTGTCGTTGATATAGTCGTCGCCGTTGGGCAGCAGGTTCTCGCCCCAGGCGGTGATCATGTCCTCGCCCCACAGCAGCTGGGTCAGGGCCGGCAGTTCGGGGTCGTTGATCTCCTCGGTGCTGCGCTGGTTGTTGAGCGCCAGGAACACGCCCGCGACCCAGTTCAGCTTGGCCGCTGGATCGGTCGACTGAACGCGGAATTCCTGGGTGAAATTCTGCTGCTGATTGGTGATGAGGTTGTGGGCGTAATAGTTGGGCATCCCCGGCAGGTAAAGACCCGTCGCCGTCAAGAGTTGCCCCGGGATCGGCGCCGCCGCCGTCGTCGGGACGATCGTGTTGTAGCAGTACGCGGTGCATCCGACCCCTTGAGGGTCGGTGCCCGCCTCGGTGTAATGCTGGAAATAGGACAGATCATACAGCGTGCCGCTGTAGCCGTTCACCCGCTCGATCCGATTATAGTAAGACGTGTTCGAGATGAACTTCAGGCCGAATTGGTCGTATTCGACCTTCAGGGTCGGCAGGTAGAAGGCGTCCGGATCGGCCATCCGGTCTGGCGTGCCGCTCAGGAACTTGCCGGACCCCGGATCGGAGATCCCGACCCAATAGTTGTCGTAATTGTGCTGATCGCGCTTTTGGTAGTCGATGCCTGGCGTGATGGTCAGATCCGCGTTCGGCGCCCAGGTCAGGGCGGCGCGCAACACATAGGTGTCGACCCGGTTGGCGTCGGCGTCGGTGGTGTTCAGCGTCTGATAGTCGACCCGGTCGATATAGCCGCCGTCGCGCCGGCCCCAGGCGCTGATGCGAAAGCCCAGCTGGTCCTGGATGATCGGACCGCCGGTGGCCGCGCCGAACTCATAGCTGGGATCGCCATGCTCGGTGAAGGCCAGCTCGGTGTGCGCATAGCCGCTGAAGGTGGTCAGGCTGGGCTGGGCGGTGATGTAGCGCACCGTCCCGCCTTCCGATCCGGCGCCGAACAGCGTGCCTTGCGGGCCGCGCAGCACCTCGACCCGGTCCAGGTCGAACACAGCTGGCAGGGTGTTGTTGGCGTTCAGCCCCAGGGCGCGGGCCTGGATCGGCGTATCGTCGATATAGATGCCGGTGGTGCCGGAGCCGGCCTTGGAGGTGATGCCGCGGATCGCCACGTCGTGCCGGTCCTCGTCGAAGGTCACGCCCGGGGTGAACTTGGCCAGATCGGCGAAGGACTTGATGCCCTGCACCTCCATCTTGGCGGCGGTGAAGGCGCTGACGCTCTCGGGGACCTTGCTCAGGGTCTCGTTGCGCCGCGTGGCGGTGACCACCACCTCCGAAACTCCGGTCCCGTTCGCGCCCTCGGCGGCGGCCGGCTTGGCCGTCTGGGCCGAGGCGCCGGTCGCTGCCAGCAATGGGCCAATCAGCAAAGGCGCGAGCGCGGCCGAGGCCAGCCATCGGCCGCCCGGGCGGAATTTGCCAACCATGGATGGATCCCCTCTTTGAGCTTTTGTGACGTTCCTATCCCGTGGCGGGACAGTCAAGAGACTGTGATCACATGATTGCGCGACGCGCGTGGCGTACGGGTGGCGCCTCGGCGCTGATCAAGCTATGGTGAAGTTCTCCGCAGGCTGACCGGGAACGCCTCGGCGACTCTTTTCCGGGGTCGCCTGCCTATGCGCATTGTCGTCGCACTCAGGTCCAATAAGGCCGCCTGTCGCCACGCACGCAATCAGCGCCGCGCGGACCACTGCGGCTCGCGCTCCCAACGCCCAACAGATTTGAAGAATTCCCATGGCCAAGAAGAAGAAATCCATCGCCCGCGAGCCCACGCCCGTCACCCCCACGCTCGTCACCAATGTGGCCGAGGCCCGCGCCTGGGCCGCCACGCGCGGCGTCACCGAGATCGAGTGCCTGGTGCCGGACCTGGCCGGCGTCGCCCGCGGCAAGATCATGCCCTCGGCCAAATTCTTCGACGACGCGAACATGGCGCTGCCCTCGTCGATCTTCATGCAGACCATCTCCGGCGAATATCCCGAGGAGCAGGGCGAGTTCCGCTACGACCCCTCCGACGGCGACATCATCCTACGGCCGGACTTCTCCACCCTGTGCGAGGTGCCCTGGGCCGCCGATCCCACGGCCCAGGTGATCCACGACGCCCATTTTCACGACGGTCGGCCCGTCGAGATCGCCCCGCGGCAGGTGCTCAAGCGCGTCATCGACCTCTACCGAAAGCGCGGCTGGGTCCCGGTCGTGGCGCCGGAGCTGGAATTCTATCTGGTCAAGCGCAACACCGATCCGGACTACCCCTTGGAGCCGCCGATCGGTCGCTCCGGCCGCCCGGAGGCGGGCCGCAGGTCCTATTCGATCTCGGCGGTCAACGAGTTCGACGCCATTTTCGAGGACATGTACGCCTTCGCCGAGGCCCAGGAGCTCGAGGTCGACACCCTGATCCACGAGGAGGGCGCCGCCCAGATGGAGATCAACCTGCGCCATGGCGACCCGCTGCGCCTGGCCGACCAGGTGTTCCTGCTCAAGCGGACCATCCGCGAGGCGGCCCTGGCGCACGAGATCTACGCCACCTTCATGGCCAAGCCGATCGCTCACGAGCCCGGCTCGGCCATGCATATCCACCAATCGGTGCTGTCGGCGGAAACCGGCCGCAACATCTTCACCGACCTGGAGGGCAAGCCCACCTCGGACTTCTTCCACTTCATCGGCGGCCAGCAGAAATTCGTGCCGACGGTGACCTGCATGCTGGCGCCCTACGTCAATTCCTATCGCCGGCTGGTCAAGGGCGCCTCGGCCCCGGTCAATGTCGCCTGGGGTTATGACAACCGCACCACAGGCCTGCGCATCCCGCCGTCCTCGCCGGCCAATCGGCGGGTCGAGAACCGGGTGCCGTCGTCGGACGCCAACCCCTACCTGGCCCTGGCCGCCTCGCTGGCCTGCGGCTATCTCGGCCTGATCCAGGGCCTGGCGCCCGGCGAGCCGGCGGCCGGCACGGCCCATTCCGACGAGTTCGACCTGCCCGTCGGCCTTTTGGAGGCGGTCGACCTGTTCGAGGAGACCGAGGAGCTGACCGAGGCCTTCGGCCGCAACTTCGTCAACACCTTCGCCGCGGTGAAACGGGCGGAGTTCGCCACCTTCATGCGGGTGATCAGCCCCTGGGAGCGGGAGTTCCTGTTGCTGAACGTGTGAGGGGCGGGCGGCGCGGTTTTGTGTGCAACTGTGTGATCACAGGGTTCATGCGAGGAGCCGAGATCGCCGGAAATGGGGCGCGATTCGCGTTTCAGATTCGCTTGCACCTGGGTTGCACGAGGGTCACGTGCGGGTCGCGCGGACAATCGGCTCGCGGTCCCGGTCACAATTGAGTCCGGAGTGGAACAGGCTCGCCGCGCGCGTATCCCGGTCCTCCTCGATCCCCATGGGCGGGCCGGCGCGCGGGGGCCAGAGGCCAAGGCGCCAATGACGGACTCGGCGAGATCGACCTTCGCTAGATGGCCGCTTGAGCTTCAACTATAGAGCGTTGGACGTCGCAACCGCACAGCCGCCACGTGGACGCGTTCTTGGAGGTCGATTGATGCTCACCCGTCGCCGAACCGTGGCTCTGGTCGCTGCCGCGATGTCGGCCGGTCCAGCGGCGTCCGCGAAACCTAACGCCCCCATCATCGTCAACTCCCTGGGAAATCTGTGGGATCCCAACATTTCGATGGGCGAGAAGGCCGCCATTCGGCCCGGCGGGCGAATTCTGGAGGTCGATGATCGCGTAATCGCCGACGCCAAGGCGGCGCGGCTGAGCGCGATCAATATTACCGTGGGCTACGCATCGGGAAGCGATGACCCTTACCAATCAACGGCGGCCTCGCTCGATCGGTGGGATGCGCTGATCGCGGCCAATGCGTCCGACCTGTTGAAGGTCGCCCGCCCATCGGATTTCCACCGCGCCAGCGCCGAGGGAAAGATCGGCCTGATCTACGGGTTCCAGAACTCCGTTCAGGTGGGCGAGCATTTGGACCGTGTGGACGAGTACGCCCGGCGCGGCGTGCGGGTGATCCAGCTGACTTACAATGACATCAACATGATGGGAGGGGGTTCGGCCGGTCCGGAAAATGTGCCGCTGAGCCCGCTCGGCGTAAAACTGGTGCAGCGGCTCAATCAAGCCAAGATCATGGTCGATCTGTCGCACAGTGGCCGCCAAACCTGTCTTGACGCGCTCGCCGTCTCCGAGGCCCCTATCTCCATCAATCATACGGGCTGTCGGGCTCTCGCCGATCTGCCGCGAAACAAAACCGACGAAGAATTGCGGGGCGTGGCTGAAAAAGGCGGCTATGTCGGCATCTTCTTCATGCCCTATCTCGCGCTTGACGGCCGTCCACGCGCGAGCGACGCCGCTGACCATATTGTTCACGCCCTCAAGGTTTGCGGCGAAGATCATGTCGGGATCGGCACGGACGGGACGCCGACGCCGATCGACGATTTGAAAGCCTTTCGGGTCATGATGGCGAAAGACTACCAAGCCCGGGTCTCGGCGGGGGTGGCCACCAAGGGCGAAAGCGTGGACAACTATCCCTTCCTCATCGAGCTGACCGGTCCCGATCAATACCGGACAATCGTCCGACTGTTGCGCAAGCGCGGTTTAAGCTCGCGCGTGATAGAAAAAGTTTTGGGCCTGAACTTCATAAACTACGCCAAGCGCGTTTGGGCGTGAGGCGGCGATAGGCCTGGCGGCGAAATCACGAATTACGGTGATACGATATCAAATCTAGAATTTTCCGCCGTCAACACTGTTCGGCAATTGAGATCATGTCACCAAAATTCCAGCCGATAGCGTAGCCGCCGCTACCGCAAAATCGCCGTCCTCAGTTTAGGTGTCCCCGTATGAAGTCCCGGATCGAAGGGTCCGACACGCGTGCGTAAACGCCATAGCGGTCGGGCTGAGCGCATCCCTCGCCCCAGCTGACGACTCCGGTCAGTATCGTGCTGCCCGTACCCCGCGTCGCCGGGCCGCCCGAGTCGCCTTGACAGGAATCCTTGCCGCCCGCCTTGAAGCCCGCGCAAAGCATTCGCGGTGTGACCTCACGATTAAACTTCTTATAGAGCGCACTGCAGGCCTCATGGGACACCACTGGTACAGAAATCTTAAGCAACACGGCCGAGCCGGTCCCACCTTCTGAGGTATGGCCCCAGCCTGTCACCAACAACCCGCTGCCTGGTATGCCGTCGCTTACCGCTAGACTGGCGAGCGGGATGCCCTCCGCCCGCGATTGTAGTTTCCAAACGGCGACGTCATAGTCATGATTATCGGGATTGTAGTTCGGATGCAGCCAGATCGAGACAACTTCCCGGCGCACCCCGCCTTGCGACAGGCTTCGCGTTCCGGTCAGCACCTGCACCTCGTCGGCGCGCAAGGCGATGAGAGGGCCGTTCCGCGTTTTCTGGTAGTAGCCGCAATGGGCGGCCGTGACGATGACATCGGGCGCGATCAAGGTTCCGCCGCAGAACTGGGCGCTGAAATTGTCCGGAACGCGCTTTTTCAGCAGGCCGACCTGAAACGGGTTGTCGGTCGGTCCCGCAGGCGTTCCGCCCACGATCAGCGGAGCGTTGGCGCGGTCCCGAGGCTCGTCCAATATGAATGCGCCCTGGGGTGTGGGTTTGCTGGCGGGGCCGCTGTCGGAGCCGTTCTGCGCAACGGCTGGCGCGGCGATGAAGAGCAGGAAAACTAGCGAGAACCGCGATCCAGTGCGACGCAACGAAAGCATGAGAACCTTCCTCTCCGCTTCATGAGTTCT
>Ga0302314_10010015_pt1 | contig 16660 bp, 13 predicted proteins | sample III_Palsa_N2_3_FD_200533 | JGI IMG/M metagenome (GOLD analysis project Ga0302314, IMG submission 200533) | Peat permafrost microbial communities from Stordalen Mire near Abisko, Sweden - III_Palsa_N2_3 | ecosystem: Environmental > Terrestrial > Soil > Palsa > Peat permafrost | place: Sweden... | reverse complement strand
ATCGCCCGCCTTCGCGGTCGATGACGACGGAGTATGTGGTGTGCGAACGCAACTCCGCGATCTCGCGACACCATGCGCCCGAGTTATGCAAGCCGTTTCGCCCTGAAATGAGAGGGCGCAGTGCTACCCTAAGAAGGGAGCAGGGAATGCCGGGTGCCCGATGCACCCATGGTTTCGTGTAAAAAAACACGAGGTCGTCACCACAGGTTCACCGGTTTCAACCGGCATTCCCTGCACAATGGTTTTACGGTTTCCTTCGTGCTCTCCCCGGTGACCGGGCTTTGTTGCCACCGTCGCCCCTAAGAAGCCTGCTTCTCAAGAACTTGACGCCAGCGTCGGGGCGTCAGGACCACACGACTTCGCCGTCCGCACGCAATGTCATTCGTCTTTTGACCTTGCTCGCGTCCACCGCATCCCGCCCCAACGTCCGTGACGATCGCGAAACGCCCCTCTGACGGGACGGGATGGCGGAAGATGTGTTGATGATTTGCGGTCGAGATCAACGGGGATCGCTGCGACAGATTAACACGACGGGCAAATCAGCAAATCAAGGGCGCGCGCTGTCAAGGATTCCTTTCTTTCCCTTCTCCCACAAGGGGACAAGGGAGCAGACGCTACATCCCGCCCATCTTGCAGACCAGCTTCCACTCTTCCGCCGTCACCGGCTGCACCGACAGCCGCGAATATTTCACCAGGGCCATCTCGGCGAGTTTCTTGTCGGCCTTGATCGCGGCCATCGTCACCGGCGTTTTCAGCGGCTTGTCGGCCTTGATGTCGACGCAGACGAATTTTTCGGTCTTGTCGGTCGGATCGGGATAGGCCTCCTTGATGATCTCCGCGATGCCGACGATCTCCTTGCCCTCGTTGGAATGATAGAAGAAGGCCTGGTCGCCCTTCTTCATCTTCACGAGATTCTGCCGCGCGGTGAAGTTGCGCACCCCGGTCCAGGCTTCGCCCTTGGCGCCTTTTGCCACCTGCTGATCCCACGACCAGGTCGAGGGCTCCGATTTCACCAACCAATACGCCATTTTATCCCTCCGCCTTGAATGGCCGCGTCAGCAGGCCTTCGATTGCCGCATCAATGGTAATGGCGCCGCTCAGGATCGCCGCCACCGCCGACGATACCGGCATATCGACATCTTTCGAAGCCGCCAGTTCGATCAATACCGGTGCGGTGAATTCGCCTTCGGCGAGTTTGCCGTTGGGCGGCGCTTCGCCGCGGCCGAGCGCGATGCCGAGGGCGAAATTGCGCGACTGCGGATTGGAGCAGGTCAGGATCAGATCGCCGAGGCCTGACAGACCCGCCATGGTTTCGCCGCGCGCGCCGCAGGCGTGGCCGAGCCGCACCAACTCGCTGAAACCGCGGGTGGTCAGCGCCGCCAACGCCGAGGCGCCGAGTTTCCTGCCGACCGCGATCCCGGCGGCGATCGCGAGCACGTTCTTGGCCGCGCCGCCGATCTCGACGCCCCTGATATCCGTGGTGTGATAGGGCCGGAACGTCGAAGATCCCAGCGCCTGCACCAGGGCGCTTGCAAGCGCTTCATCCCTGGCCGCCAAGGTCACCGCGGTGGGAAGCCCGCGCGCGACGTCTTCGGCGAATCCGGGTCCGGACAGGATCGCCGGCGTCGCGTCGGGCGCGGCTTCCGCGATCACCTCGGTCATGAATTTGTGCGTGCCGCGCTCGATGCCCTTGGCACAGGCGATGACCGGCGAGCCTTTCGCAAGATGCGGGGCGAGTGCATTCGCCGCTCCGCGTAAATGCTGCGCGGGTGTGGCGATCAGGATGATATCTGCGCTTCCCGCCAGCGCCAGTTCAGTTGTCACCGTGATCTCGGCAGCGAGCCGCACGCCCGGCAACCTCGGATTCTCATGTGCCGACGCGATGTGTGCCGCATGTGCCGCATCTCGCGCATAAAGTATCACATCGCGCCCGGCCCGCGCGGCGACGTCAGCCAGCGCCGTGCCCCACGCACCGGCGCCGATCACCGCAACGGAGTTGAATGATGGCATGGCCAAGCCTCTCCGGCTAAAATCCCGCACGGGTGTTGGCGAACCCCGCCGGCACGACAGCGTTTTCATCGAGCCGCCATCGCGCGCGGGGCGGCGCATCCATGGTGTCGATCATGCCGAGCGCCAGCCGCTCGGCACCGGCCCAGGCGATCATCGCGCCGTTGTCGGTGCACAATGCGGGCGGCGGAATGATCAGCGTGGTCTGCGCTTTCGCAGCGACGTCCTGCAACGCGCCGCGGATCGCCTGATTGGCGGCGACGCCGCCGGCGGCGACCAGCGCCCGCGGCGGACCGAATTGCTCGTGAAACAGCCGCAACCCGACGCTCAGCCGATCCGCGGTCGATTCCAGCACCGCGGCCTGAAAGCTGGCGCAGAGATCGCTGATGTCCTGCGGCTCCAGCGTCCCCATACGGCTCGCCTCGTTGCGCACCGCGGTCTTCAATCCGGACAAGGAGAAATTCGCATCGGCGCGTCCGAGCATCGGCCGCGGAAATGCGAACCGTTTGGGATCGCCGTTGCGCGCCGCGCGCTCGACCTCCGGGCCGCCGGGATAAGGCAGCGCGAGCATTTTTGCTACCTTGTCGAAGGCTTCGCCCATCGCGTCGTCGACGGTGGTGCCGAGGCGGACATATTGCCCGACGCCGGTGACGGCGACGATCTGGGTATGACCGCCGGAGGCGAGAAACAGGCAATAGGGAAACGCCAGCGCACAGGTCAGCCGTGGCGTCAGCGCGTGCGCCTCGAGATGATTGACCGCGATCAGCGGCGTGTTGTGCACCATCGCGATCGCTTTCGCGGTGGTCAGGCCGACGATCACGCCGCCGATCAGGCCGGGGCCCGCGGCCGCGGCGACCGCGGAGAGTTGCGTAAACCGAAGACCCGACTCCTTCATCGCGGCGGCGATGATGCCGTCGAGCGCATCGACATGCGCGCGTGCGGCGATCTCCGGCACCACGCCGCCGAACCGGACATGTTCCTCGGTCTGCGAGCGCACGATGTTGGACAGAATCCGCCCCGACCCGTCGCTCTGGCGCTCGACCACGGCGGCGGCGGTTTCATCGCAGGTGGTTTCGATGCCCAGTACGAGCGTCCACTTGTCGTTAGCCAATTTGAGCCCTTGCGCTAGTGCCGAAAGCGGCGTTTGCCTAGTATCCAGTAGCATTGAGGGGTCTCTAAGTGCAATTTTCCGTGGGCCTGAAAGGTTAAGGGGGGCAGGGTTTAACGCATGGCCGTTCTCGTCACCCGCCCGCACCCGGACAATGAGGCTACCGCCGCGACGCTGCGTGCCCGGGGTTTTGAGGTTGTGATGGCGCCGATGCTGCGGTTTGAGGCGCAAGCGTTTCAGGATGATTCGGATGCGCGCTACGATGCGGTCATCGTCACCAGCGCCAATGCGCTGCGCGGCTTCGAGCAGCACCCCTCAGGTCGAAGATTGCTCAAGCTGCCGCTGTTTGCGGTCGGCGAGCACACCGCCAATGCCGCCCGCCGCGCCGGCTTTGACAAGGTTATCGCCGCCCATGGCGATGTCGCAGCTTTGCGCGAAGCGGTGCTCGCCAGCGTGAAGGCGAAGGAATTGAAGAAAGCCGCCACGCTATTGTATCTGGCGGGTGCCGATCTGGCGCGCGATCTTGCCGGCGACCTCGGCGAGCGGGGCTTTACCGTCGTCACTCACACGACGTACCGGATGCTTCCCGTCTCCGAACTGCCGCGCACGGCCCGCGACGGTTTCGCGGCCAACCAAATCGAGGCGGTGCTGCATTATTCGCGGCGCAGCGCGCGCGCGTTTCTGGAAGCGGCGCGAACCGCCGGTGTCGAAATCTCGGCGCTCGCCATCCCGCAATGCTGCATCTCCGACGTCGTGGCCTCGATCGTCCGCGACGCCGGGGCGACCCAGGTCCTGACGGCGAGCAGGCCGGACGAAAATGCCTTATTAGAGGCGCTGATGCGTGCTTTGCGTTCCTGATCGCGCTAAGACGGCGTCGAATCTGGTAAGGTGCAGCCAGGGCAAAATGAGGAATATTCGCGATGGCCGATGACGGGCCCGAAGAACGATCCCAGGAAGCCGCCCAGGAACATTCTGAACAGGAACGTCCTGAACAGAAACTGGAAGATACCGCGCCGCTGGCGGATTCAGGCCGCGCCAGGCGCGCGCCGCCCACCATCGACCTCGAACCGTCAGAGGTGTCCAGCGAAACCCGTCATGCGGGCGGCGATGCAGCGTCCGAGAGCGCGTCGCAGCAACCTCGATCCGGGGAAGCCGGGTCTGAGGAAGCCCGGTCTGAGAAATTCGCGGCCACCGAACCGCCGGCGGCGATCTCCGCGCCAATCTCCGCGCCAATCTCCCCTTGGGTGATCGCGCCGGTTTCGGGCGCCGTCGCCGCAGCGCTGGTGATCGGTGTTGGCTGGATGCTGGGCTGGCCCGGGGTTCAGCCGGCCGCGCCTGCCGCGCCACAAGTCAGTGCCGCCGCGATCGATGGTCTCGTCGCGCGCGTCGCGGGGCTTGAGTCCAAAACCAGCAAGCCGGCGACCGATCCAGCCGCACTTACCCGGATCGCGGCGCTGGAAAAATCGCAGGCGTCGCTGCGCGATGACGTCGCTGCGATGCGGGCGCAGTCGGAAAAACTCGCCGCCAATATCAACGGTATCAAATCGGCGCCGGGCGCCGCCGCTGCAGCCGCGGTTGATCTGTCCGCGCTCAATGCGCGTCTCGACAAGATCGAAAGCGCCGCGCGCGGCGACACCGCGCAGGAAAACGCCAAGCCGGCCGATGACGCTGCGCTGCGCCGGGTCGTGGTGGCGTCGCTGCTTGATCTTTCGGTGCGGCAGGGCGATCCCTTCCCGGCGACGCTTAACGCCGCAAAGTCGCTTGCCCCGGACGCCGCGGCGCTCAAGTCGCTTGAGGGTTTTGCATCGACCGGCGTGCCGACCGCAGCCAGCCTGAGCCGCGAGTTGCTCATGCTCGTTCCAAAATTGTCGCCGCCGGTGCTGCAGAATGACACGTTGGGTTCCGGCCTGGTCGATCGGCTGCAGGCCAGCGCGTCGAAGCTGGTTCGCATCGAGCGCACCGACGCCGTCGGCAACGATCGCGGTGCGATCGTTGCGCGGGTGACGGCGGCGGCGCTGCGCAACGATTCCAACGAGGCCAGGCGTGAATTGAACATGCTGGCGCCGGCCGATCGTGCCGCCGCTCAATCATGGATCGACAAGGCCGATGCGCGCGATGCTGCGCTCGCCGCATCGCGCCAATTCGCGGCGGACGCCATGACGGCGCTCGCCAAACCCACGCAATAGGCGTTCGATGATCCGGATCATTCTGTTTCTGCTGTTGATCGCGTTGGCAGCCGCGGGTGCTGCGTGGGTGGCCGATCAGCCCGGCGATGTCCTGGTGTCGTTACCCGGCTGGAGCGCTCATCCCTCGTTGCCCGTGTTCGTGCTGTTGCTCGGCATTGTCATTGTCGCGGCGATTCTTGCCTGGACGATATTGCTTACGCTATGGCGCACGCCCGGGCGCATCCGGCGCAGCCGTCGCGAGCGGCGCATGGCGCGCGGCCGTCACGCGATCACCCAAGGCCTGCTTGCAATCGGCCATGGCGATTCCTCCTCGGCCCGCGCCCATGCCGAAGTGGCGCGCCGTCACGCAGGCCAGGATCCACTGGCGCTGCTGCTGCACGCGCAATCGGCGCAGCTCGACGGCGACCGGGCCGGCGCGCAACGCGCCTTCCGCGCCATGGCCGAACGCGAAGACACCAGGCTGTTGGGCTTGCGCGGCTTGTTCGTCGAAGCCCAGCGCGCCGACGATCCGGTCGCCGCGGTGATGATCGCGGAAGAAGCCCTGAAACTCGCGCCGGCCTCGACCTGGGCGTCGCATGCGGTGCTGGGATTTCGTTGCGCCAAGGGCGACTGGAGCGGGGCGCTGGCGATCCTTGACACCAACCTTTCGTCGGGATTGATCGACAAGGCGGCGTACCGGCGTCAGCGCGGCGTGCTATTGACCGCGCGCGCGCTGGAACTGGAAAATGTCGACCGCGATTTGTCGCGCGAAAGCGCGAAGGAAGCGGTCAAGCTGGCGCCGACTTTGGTGCCGGCGGCGGTGCTGGCCAGCAAATATGACAGCGAGGCGCATCAGATCCGGCGTTCGATGCGGATCGTCGAGGCGGCGTGGCTGGCGCAGCCGCACCCTGATTTGGCGGATGCCTACGCGCATGTGAAGCTCGGCGATTCCGCGCGACAGCGGCTTGTGCGCATCGAGACGCTGGCGGCGAAAGCGCCGGGGCATCTGGAAAGCGCGCTCGCCATCGCGCGGGCCGCGATCGATGCCACCGAATATGCCCGCGCCCGCGAAGCCCTGGCGCCGTTCGTCGCCGCACCCACCCAGCGGGTGGCGATGCTGATGGCGGAGATCGAGCGCACCGAGCATGGCGACAGCGGCCGGGCGCGGGCCTGGACCCTGCGCGCGGTGCGGGCGCTGCATGATCCGGTGTGGACCGCGGATGGCTATGTGTCCTCGACCTGGCGGCCGGTGTCGCCGGTCACCGGCCGGCTCGATGCGTTTGTGTGGCAGACGCCGGTCGCGGCTTTGCCCTCGGACAAGAATGCGGCGATCGAGCCGTCACCCTTTGAAGAAGCCATGCTGGCGCCGCCCGCGCCGCGGCGCGAGCCGCCGGCCAGCCTTGTAAGTGAAGCGCCGGTCGAGCCGCCCGCGGCCTCGATCGAATTGGCGCCGGTGGCTGAACAAGACAACTCGCCAGTGGTCACGCCGGCGCCCGAACCGGCGCCCGCCGAGCCGCCGCAGGTCACCGCCGCGCCGTTGTTCCGCGCGCGTCAGGATCTTCGCAAACAGGATCTACCCAAACCGGACCTGTCCAAGGCCACCCCTTCGGGCATTCCGGCGGTCATCCCGATTTTGCGGGCGCCCGACGATCCCGGGATCGACGACGAGGCGATCAGCGACGAATTCGCGGAACAAACCCACCCCACCGGCCAGACCGGCGGCTGGCGCGGGTTTTTGTCCCGCTGGGGCAGTTAGAACGCCCTTACGGTGCCCCGTTTTTCTTGCAAAATCGCGGCGCGCCCGATATCAGGTGCGGGCGTTTTCGGCCGCTTTGCCGAAACCGCGCCATGGTTCGCCGCAATAGCTCAGTTGGTAGAGCACGTCATTCGTAATGACGGGGTCACAGGTTCGAGTCCTGTTTGCGGCACCAATTCTTATGAAGACCGCTCGGTCTTTTCGAACCTGAAAACCTTACTGCGAAACCGTCTGCACCACGCTGTTGACCGGGCGGGTGCTGGAGACCGGCACCTTCTCGTCCTTGAGCATCATCTCGTCATATTCGGCGAGCGTCTGCACCGGCGCCTTGGCCTTCATCTGCACGATCTTGTAGCCGCCGGCCTTCAGCCGGCGCAGCAATTCGGGCAGCGCCTCGGCGGTATGCTTCTGGAAATCGTGCATCAGGATGATGCCCTTGCCGAGCTTGTCGAGCTTGGTCATCACGGTCTGCACCACCTTGTCGGGGGTGCTGTTCTTGCGGAAGTCGAAGGAATCGAGATCGCAGGAGAACACCGCGATGTTGCGGGTGCCGAGATAGCCCATCGCCGCGGCGTTGTGCTGCAGTTCGGGGAAACGGAAGAACGGCGCCGGCGCGGTACCCAGCGCCAGCTTGACAGCGCTAAAGCCCTTTTCGATCTCGTCCTTGACCTGCTGCTCGTTCAGCTTCTTGCTGTTCAAATTGGCGTGCGACCAGGTGTGGGCGCCGACGGTATGACCGGCGGCATAGACCTGCCGGAGGATCTCGGGGTGGTAGCTCGCATGCTTGCCGATCGAGAAAAACACCGCCTTGGTGCACTGGTCCGCCAGCGCTTTCAGCACCGCGGGCGTATTGCCCGGCCACGGACCGTCATCGAAGGTCAGCACGACTTCCTTGTCGGCGAGAAAATCGAGCTGCTTGAAATTCTCGAAGCCGAAGCCGGGTCCGCCTGTGGTGTCGACCTCGACGACGCGGCTGACGCCGAGCGCGTCCGGATTGGCGCAAGGCGTCGCCGGCTGCGCGAGCGCGGCCGTCGCGGGCGTGGCAGCAGGCGTGGTTGGCGATGCCGCTGCCGGCTTACCCGAAATGGAGCCGGTCACATCGACATCGTCGGCGGATTTGGCGGAGGCCGGAAGCCGCTCGGCTTGCGCTGATTTCGCGGTGGCGGGGGCCGATGACCATTCGGCGTGCGGCGAGGAGGTCCAGAACCAGACCGCGGCGATGAGGCCTGCCGAAACAACACTCGCCAACAACAAGCCTAACGCACTACGCATGGTTTACTCTTTCTACGCACTCAAAGTTATGACCGCGTGCCCGCCTTGCGATGTCGGTCAATGACCGACCCGCAAATGTTCCACGCTGCGCCGGCCTCTTGCGTCACTGTCATTAATGAGAAATAGACGTTAACGTCCTGCCAACAGCGCCCGGTTCCACCAACTAATTTTCACCAGCGGCTGCCGGGCCAAAACGGGCTTGGCACACGGTCTTGGACACCCGGGATTGGACACATTGCCACCATTGAGCCGTGACACCACCCGAGCCGTGCAAATGCGATTCCGTTCATTGACGCGTGTAAGGACCTGACAAATGGCCAGATTTCTTTTGATCGTTCCGTGGGTTTTGCTGGCTTCGGCGGCCTCGGCCCAGCAGCAGGGGCACGATGCCTGCGCGCGCGACGTCGCCCGCCATTGCCGTGCCGTGATGAATGACGGCGACCAGGCCGTGCTGGCCTGCCTGCAGCAAAATCGCGCCCGCATCAGCAAGGCCTGCGACAAAGTGCTCGTCGAGCACGGGCAGTAGGCTTTCGCTCGCGTCATTCGGGGCTCGCGCAAGCGCGCGCCCCGTTATGACGAGCGGCCAATCTAGGTGCTGCTGCCCGCGGCCGATGCGATCACCGGCAGGACGTCGCCGGCGGCGCGATCGGGCGTTTCTTCCTTCCAGCGCACCGATCCGAACGGACGTTCCAGCATGCGGCGAACGCGCACCGGGTCGGGGCCGAGATGAAAGTCCATCGCGCGCTGATGCAGCGCGCGCTCGGATAGCGTCGAGCGGTTGCGCTGGCGCAGAAAATCGAGCCAGGTCGGACAGTGATAACGTTCGGTCCATAGTTCGGGATCGGCGATGTCGCGCGCGATCGACCAGCCATAGGCGCCGTTGCGCTGGCGGCTGAGCTGCACATCCTGCATTACGTTGTGGAAGGCGCGGGCGTTCTCCGGCGCGACACGATATTCAATCTCGACCACCAGCGGGCCGCTGCGCCCCGTCAGCGACAGCTGCACCTCCGGATCGGCCAGCACCTCCGCCTCCTCGTCGCGGCTGCCGATCCGCGGCATTTTCAGCCACAATCCGAGCAGCGGCGAGAGGAACATCAGTCCGCCGGAGACCAATAGCGCCGTTTCCACGCCGGCGGCGTCGGTCAGGTGTCCCCAGCCCCAGCTTCCGATGGCGATGCCGCCGGCGATCGCGGCCTGGAACGCCGCCAGCGAGCGACCCGCCACCCAGCGCGGTGCGGAGAGTTGCACGCCGATGTTGAAGAGAGCGACCGCCAGCATCCATACCGCGCCGGCGACCACCAATGCCGCGGCGGTCAGCACCGGCTCCCGGCTCCATGCGATCGCGGCGATGGCGCCGCCCATCGACAGCGCGCAGGCGCGGACCGCGGCCTCGCCGGTCATCCGCTTGCGCACTTCGGCGATGTTGAGCGCGCCGATCACCGCGCCCATGCCGAACGCGCCGAGCATGATGCCGTAGGTCTGCGCGCCGCCATGCAGCAAGTCGCGCGCGACCAGCGGCATCAGCGCCGACACCGAACCGCCGAGGACGCCGGTGACGAAGGTTCGCGCCAGCACGATGCGGATCGAGGGCGAATTGGCGATATAGCGCACGCCCGACACCATGGCGCGGTTGAGACGCTCGCGCGGCAGCCGCGACGGTGCCGTGGTGCGGCGCCACAGAAACAGCACCGTGAGCAGCGGCAGATAGAGCACCGCGTTGGCCGCGAAGGCCGCGACCGCACCCGCAGCGGCCACCACGACGCCGCCGATCGCCGGCCCGAAACTTCGCGCGATGTTGTAGCTGATGCCGTTCAGCGCCACAGCCGACGGCAGCGTTTCCGCCGGCACCTGTTCGCTGACGGAGGATTGCCACGCCGGTCCGAACAGCGCCATGCCGCTGCCGACCACGAAACACAGCGCCAGCAGAATCTGGGGCGTGACCAGGCCGAACCATGACAGCGTGGTTAGCGCGGTTGCGCCGGAAAGCGAGATCGATAGCGAGATCAGCGCGACGATGCGGCGGTCATGCATGTCGGCGATGGCACCGGCCGGCATCGAGATCAGCATCACCGGCAGCATCAAGGCGGTCTGCACCAGCGCCACCTTGTCGGCGGATGACGTCATTTGCGTCATTGCCCAGGCGGCGCCGACGGCCTGGATCATCAGGCCAAGGTTGGAGAGCAGGCTCGCCAGCCAGATGCGCCGGAACACCGAATGCCGCAGCGGAGCCGTGATGCTGTCAGCGGCAAATTTGGAGCGCTCCGGCTGGTCCGTCATATCCCGTTCCGTCTGGCCTGCTATCGCGGGCGCCTTATTCCGATCGGTGCTGGTTCGATTGATGCCTGCGAATATCCTTCTCTGTCCAGTGCTTACGCGGCTATAAGCGGCCTTGCGGCACGCTTAAGCCACTGAAAAATAACGGGAGGACCCAAATGAGCCTGTCACGGCGGACGATCCTGAGGGGTGCGACGGCGCTGCCTTTGCTGGCCAATGGCTTTGCGGTGGCGGCGTTCGCGCAAGGATCCGCGGCGGCTCCCGGCGTCAGCGGGATTCCGCCAATCCTGTTCGTCCATGGCAATGGCGACCACGCGGCACTGTGGATGACGACGCTGTGGCGGATGGAATCGAACGGAGTTCCGCGCGATCGGATGTTCGCGATCGATTTCACCGATCCGGTGGCGCTGTCGGACGATTCGAAGCCCGAGCCGAACAAATCCTCCACCGAGGATCAGCGCCGCGAACTCGGCGAGGCCATCGCGGCGCTGAAGCGCCGCACCGCGGCATCTCGCGTGGCCCTCGTCGCCAATTCGCGCGGCGGCAATTCGGTTCGCAGCTACATCAAGAACGGCGGAGCCGGCGATGTCAGTCACGCCGTGCTGTGCGGCGTTCCCAACCATGGCGTCTATGATTGGGAGCAGGGCCTCGGCAACGAGTTCAACGGCCGTGGTCCTTTCCTGCGCGGGCTCAACGAGGGCGACAGCGAAGTGACGCCGGGCACGTCGTTCCTGACGTTGCGCAGCGACGGCATGGACAAATACGCGCAAGCCGATGGCCGCTTCGTCGGCAAGCCGGGTACGCCAACCGGCATCACCACGGAAGGTCCCGCCCTGAAAGGCGCCACCAATCTGGTGCTCGGCGCGGTCGATCATCGCGAGACGGCCTATTCGCCGCGCGCCTTTCGCGAGATCTACAAATTCATCGCTGGCCGCGAGCCGGAAGCGATCGCGATCGCGCCGGAGACGGCAGTCAAGCTGGGCGGCCTCGTGACCGGCACGCCCGGCGGCGTTCCAACCAACCGTCCGGTGCCGGGCGCATCGGTGGAAATCTACCGTGTGTCCGGCGGTACCGGCGAACGCATCGGCAGCGCCCTTCACGCCTCCACGACCGCGGCGGACGGGCGCTGGGGTCCGGCGTCGGTCGATCCGTCCTGGTATCTCGAGATCGTGCTCACGGCCGCGGGCTCGACCACCACGCATTTCTATCGCTCGCCGTTTCCGCGCTCGTCCGACGTCGTGCATCTTCGCGCGGCGCGGCCGCTGGGCGCCGCCGACGCCGGCGCGGGCGCGGTGGTCCTGATGTCGCGGCCGCGAGGGTATTTCGGTCTTCCCCGCGATGTCGTGCTGTTTGACGGCAAGGAACCGTCCGATGTGAAACCGGGCGTACCGGGCGACTCCGTCAGCACCGTGCGGCCTTCAGCCGCGGAGATCGGGCGCCCGGTCGTGGCGCTGTTCAACGAGGAGCGGATTGTGGCGCGGGCGTGGCCAGCATCGGAGAACAGGATTGCGATCGCGGAACTGACTTATTAGCTATTGCTTGCTGTTGCCGATCGTCTGCCGCGAGGGCCGCCCGTGAGCATTGTCGAAGCCTACGACATTCCGGCGCCGCTGGTGCCGCCCAGCCCGCCGCGGGCGCCGCAAACCATGACCGCGCCCGGGCGGCTGGCGATGATGCGCAAGAGCCTGATCGGAACCTGGGGCCAGCGCGCCTACGAAGAGGATGTCATTCAGGGCCGTTTCTTTGGCCATGGCAGTTTCATTCTCAATACGCCGGATGCGATCCGGCATGTGCTGGTCGATAATTACGAGAATTACACCCGAACGCCGCCCGGCATCCGAGTGCTGCGTCCGGTGCTCGGCGAGGGCCTGCTGATTGCGGAGGGGCGCGCCTGGAGGCATCAGCGCCGCACGCTGGCGCCGGCCTTTACGCCGCGTGCGGTGATGACGCTGGTTCCGCACATGATCGCGGCGACCGATGAGACCATCGCGAAGCTTAAGGCAAGCGGCGGCGCGCCGGTCGATCTGCGCGAAGCGATGCAGCGGATGACGCTCGAGATCGCCGGACGCACGATGTTCTCGTTCGGAATGCAACGTCATGGCGCGGCGTTGCGCGACTTCGTGATGGAATATAGCGCGCGGCTGGCGCGGCCGCATTTTCTCGACATGCTGCTGCCGCTGGCGTGGCCGAGCCCGAAGGATCTGTCCCGTGCCCGCTTCCGCAAGCGCTGGACGCGGTTCGTGGCGATGCTGATGGCCGAACGGCGCGCCGCCGGCAAGAACCAAGGCGCGCCATCGCGCGACCTGTTCGACCTGATGAATGCCGCGCGCGATCCCGAGACCGGGCAGGCCTTCAACGATGAACAACTCGGCGACCAGATCGCGACGATGATTCTGGCCGGCCACGAGACCACCGCCACTGCGCTGTTCTGGTCGCTGTATCTGCTCGCGCTCGATCCGGTGACGCAGCAGGCCGTGGCCAGCGAAGTCCAGGGCGCCACCGTCAACGGCGCGCTCGACCTCGATCGGCTGAAATTTACCCGCGCGGTGATCGACGAGACGCTGCGGCTCTATCCGCCGGCCTTTCTGATTGCGCGTGCGGCCGCGGGCCCGGATCGGATCGCAGGTCTTCCGATCAAAAAACGCGACGTGATCCTGATCGCGCCGTGGCTGCTGCATCGCCATGAAAAACTCTGGCGCGATCCGGGCGCATTCATTCCATCCCGCTTCATGTCGCCGGCGACGCCACCCGATCGTTTTGCCTATTTGCCGTTCGGCGTCGGCGCGCGGGTCTGCATCGGCGCGCATTTTGCGCTGGTGGAGGCGACGCTGGCACTCGCCAAGATGATCGGCGCGTTTCGCATTGAGCTGCTCGACAAGGCGCCGCTGATGCCGGTCGGTGTCGTCACGACGCAGCCCGAGCGCTCGCCGATGTTTCAGATCGCCGGCCGTTGATAAAACCGTCACTTGGACGCGGCTGTGATATGCCGTAAACTGACTTATGAGCGACACCCAGGCCCAATTTTCAGCATTGAAGCAGACCGCCGATCCAGCCGTCGCTGACGCGATTCTGCGCCTGATCACGACCGGCGACGATCATGAACTCAACCGGATCAATGTTCTGGATTTTTCGAAGAGGACCGGGCTCGACGAAGAGCGCGTGATCTCGGGCTTCCTGCATGCCTCCCGGCTCGGCCTGTTCGACCTCACCTGGAACGTGCTTTGTCCGGGCTGCAGCGGCGTGCTCGATGCCCACAGCACGCTAAAATCGCTGCGGCAAGATGAATATCAGTGTGGAATGTGCGCCTGCGGCTACGAGGCCTCGGTCGACGAGCAGGTCGAGGTCGCCTTCACCGTCAGCTCCAAGGTCAGGCGGATCGCGGCGCACGATCCCAATTCGCTGCCGCTCTGGGAATATTTCAAGCAGGTTTTCTGGAGCTCGGGTGTCGATCTCAACAAGGAAATGTTCGAGTCGTTGACGGACGAGGTGACGCTGGATGCGCTCGAATTGCCGGCCGGCGAGAAGGCGGTGCTGTCGCTGCAATTGCCGCCGCAATTCATCATCGTGTTCGAGCCGGTGACGCATTCGGCCCAGTTCATCGACGTTCAGGGTGAGCCGACCAAAGAGCGTCAGCAGCTTTCGCTGATCTACAGCAACGGACACAGGCCGGTTGAAACCGTGACGATGCGCCCAGGGCCGTTGCGGCTGGCGCTCGACAACCAGGCCGGCGTCCGGGTGCTGCCCACGATCTTTATCGCGGCGGAGGCGCTCCATCGTCTGATCGGCAAGCGGAAGCCGTTTCTCACGGCCAAGCGGATGCTGACCAACCAGACGTTTCGCGACGTCTTCAAGGCCGACAATCTCAATATCGACCAGCGCCTCAAGATCACCTCGCTGACGTTTCTGTTCACCGACCTCAAGGGCTCGACCGCGTTGTACGAGCGGGTCGGCGATCTCGCTGCGTTCGATCTGGTGCGCGCGCATTTCCACGCGCTGCTGGAAATCATTTCCACGGAGAAGGGCGCCGTCGTGAAGACGATCGGCGACGCGGTGATGGCGACCTTCAACCGGCCCGAGCAGGCGCTGGCGGCGGGCCTGCGGATCCGGGGCGCGATGGATAAACTCAATGTTGAGCGCGGCACCAACGATCTCGTGGTCAAGATAGGCATCCACGAAGGCTCGTGTCTGGCCGTCATGCTCAACGAGCGGCAGGATTATTTCGGCCAGACCGTCAACATCGCCGCCCGGGTTCAGGGCCTGTCGACCTCGCAGGCGATCCACATCACCGGGCCGGTGATCGATGCGCCGGCGGTCGCTGCGATCCTCGACAAGGCCGCGATCACGCCCATTCAAAAGCAGGCGGCGCTGCGCGGCATTGCCGACAAGATCGTGGTGTACGAGATACCTTAGATCTGAGTTCGCGGCACAGCCATTGCATCCGCGACATGATGACACGATGCCGGATATTGCCTAAACGTAATGCTTGCTGTGGAACCGGCGCGGATTGCGCGGGTTGATTTTCTGAACCATATATCGGGTTCATCGCCGTCGTTGCGGCGCCCCGCAGACCTTTAACCCTTTCGGTCAAGATCGATGCTGGACGGACTACGCCAATTCATTGCCGATGTTGTCTCGCCTGCCGGGCATGGCGATCGGAGTTTCGACGACACCGGGTATCGCCTGGCGGCAACGGCGCTTCTGATTCACGTCATCTCGCTCGACGGCGAACCATCCGAGGTCGAGAAGCGCAAACTTCACGCGCTGCTGGAAACCCACTTCGCGCTCGATCCCGGCACGGCGGATCAATTGATCGCGTCCGCTACGCTGGTCGAAGGCGAGGCGGTCGATCTCTATCATTTCACCAGCGTGATCATGCGTTCGGTGGACGAGCAGGGCCGGCTTCGCATCGTCGAAATGATGTGGGAGCTGGTTTATGCCGACGGCCAGGTCAGCGAGTTCGAGGATAACGTGGTGTGGCGCGCGGCGGACCTGCTGGGCGTGTCCTCGCGCGACCGGATCGACCTCAAGCATCGTGTCGCCGAGCGACAAGCGGTGCCGGCCAAGGAAGGCTCCGATATCGCGGATGCCGCGACGTGATGCGGTGCGACGAATGCGCGCGATCCGACATGACGGAATTTTAATCTAAAGCCGATTTGGCCGCCCGAACCCCAAAATATTGCCGTTCAATTCTTTTTATATACGGCTGGTCACGCCGCCATGCCTGTGGGTCACTTGCAGGTGACGGGCAGCCCGCCTAAACCGTATCCTCTTGTCCCGGCGCTAGCGCCTATTTTGCCCACGAACTAAGAGCATTGAACGTGACCGAGCGTGTGACGCTGATTACGGGAGCCTCAGCGGGAATAGGCATGGAATTGGCGCGCATTTTCGCGTCGAACGGCCATCGTGTCGCTTTGGTGGCGCGCCGCGCGGATCGCCTGGCGACGCTGGCCGGCGAAATCACGGCCGCCGGCGGCACGGCGCCGATCGTGATTCCGTACAATCTCGAACTTCCCGATGCCGGCGACAAGATCGCGGCGGCGCTGGCCGCCGAAGGCGTCGAGGTCGAATTCGTCGTCAACAATGCCGGCTTCGGCCTGTTCGGGAATGCGATCGAGCTCGATCGCGCCGAACAGCTCAACATTATCGCGGTCAATATCCGCACCATGACCGATTTGTCCCTGCGGTTCTCCGACAGCCTGATCCGGCATCGCGGCGGCATCCTCAATGTCGGGTCGATCGCGGGCTTTCTGCCCGGTCCCGGCATGGCGGTCTATTACGCGTCCAAGGCCTATGTGCTGTCGTTCACCGAGGGATTGCGCCAGGAACTGGCACCCCGCGGCGTGCGCGTCACCGCACTGTGTCCCGGCCCGGTGCCGTCGGAGTTTCAGGACCGCGCGGGATTTAGGCCGGGGTTTGATTCGGCGATCCTGAATGTTTCCGCGGCCAACGTCGCGCAGCAGGGCTATCGCGGGCTGATGTCCAACCAGCGCGTGGTGCTGCCCGGCCTTGGCATCAAGATTGTGCCGTTTCTGCTGCGGCTGTTTCCGCGTGGCTTTATCCTGGCGGCCGTCGGCCGTT
>Ga0302314_10010014_pt1 | contig 16663 bp, 18 predicted proteins | sample III_Palsa_N2_3_FD_200533 | JGI IMG/M metagenome (GOLD analysis project Ga0302314, IMG submission 200533) | Peat permafrost microbial communities from Stordalen Mire near Abisko, Sweden - III_Palsa_N2_3 | ecosystem: Environmental > Terrestrial > Soil > Palsa > Peat permafrost | place: Sweden... | reverse complement strand
CTCACCGTCTTCTGGTCGTCGGGCGCGTCCATCTTCCACTTGGCCACCTCCCGCAGGATGTCCTTCTTGGCGTCGCGCTCCAGCGCCTTCTCCGCCGCCGCGATGCCGTGCAGGCGGTCGTAGTCGTGCACCGGGCGGGAGATGGCGGCGCGGTTGCGCAGCACTCGCCCCGCCACGAGCGTGCCGTTCTTCTCCACGTCGCCCGCGAAGGCGCGCTGCTCCCGCTTCAGCAGTTCCAGCGCCTCCTTGGTGCCGTCCTTGGGCACGGGCGCCACCTTCTCCACGACCTTGGTCACAAAGTCCTTCAGGTTGCCGTCCTCGTCGGCGTCCGACGCGTCGGCGTCGTCCTCCTCCTCGTCCGTGTCGTCGTCGTCCTCGCCCGCGTCGCTGAGGTCGTCGGCGTACGCCTTGCGCGCCTTCTTGACCGGCGGCGGCCCCGCCGGCTTCTTGTCCAGCAGCGTCTTGGCAGCCTGGTTCAGGGCCGTGGAGGCAACGGTGGCGGCGCCAGAGGCAACGGTTTTGGCTACGGACGTGGCAACGGCGCCGGCATTGGACGCGATCGCGTTTACCACACCCGCGACGATGCCCGTGTTGGTTGCCACGGACGGCGCGGGCGCGACGGCGGGCGCTGGCGCAACTGCCGGCTTGGGCTTGGTCGGCACTGCCTTGGGTGCGGCGGCGACGGGAGGACGGGACATGGGGGCGAGCGACGGTTGCGGCACGGCGACAGGGCGGGGCGCGATCGACGAGGACGCAACGGACGGGCGCGACGCTGACGGCGGGGCGTGGCTGACGGGATGCGCAGCATGCACAGCAGGCGCCGCCGCGTGCGCGACGGGTGCGGCACCCCCAGACACCCGGGGCGCCGACGACGGCGCTCCCGTCGTCAATTGACGGTCGGCCGATGGCGGTGGGACGCGAACGGGAGGACGCAGCATTTCTGTTTCGGTAGTATTTATTTCCCCGTCGTTCATGCCGTGCGCCGCGTCGCAAACGGCAAAACTTGAACATGAACAACGCAGGCAACTAAATTAAAATCCATCACGCCTTCGAGTTGCGCCGGCGCGCCAGCTCCATCACCGCCGACGTCGTCTTGAGTGCCACCAGCGTGGCGGGAGGACACGACGCGCCGCACTCGCACATCCACGCGCGCTGCCGCAGGCCCGCCCTCACGCTCTCTGCGCGCACGTAGTCCTCGACGAAAATCTTTTGCCTCGACGCCCCCCACCACGTCGACGGGTACAGCGCCTTGTTGACGCACCGGCACTCGGTCGACACCGCCACGACGACGGGCGGCGCACCCGCGGCGCGCGAAATATCAGTAACCATCGCGCCCATCTCCGTGACGGCGCTCTCCAGCAGAAACGTGTCGTCCTGACCCACGGCCCACGCCCGCTCCGCCCACGTCCGCGCAGACACCACGCGCACCAGCACGAGCAGCGTGGACGCCTTGGGCGGCGCCACCGCCGCCCGGATCTTGACGCTCAGCGCCCGCGTCGGCGGCGCGACGGGGGCGCACCCGCCGCGAAAGCACCGGTCGCGCGCCCCGCCCGACAGCGACGTGTGGTCGTGCCTCGCCAGCGCCGCCACGACGTGCGCCGTGACGTCCCGCCCCTTGCACGCCGCGCCAAACGGCTTGTTGCCCTCCTTCACGTCCACCCAGTCCCACGCAGCGCCGCCGCCGGTGGAGAAGGCGATCTGCGTGCCGTGCGGCCACGCAGCCCCGTCGTCGCCCTCGCCGCCGTCGCCGCCCACGCACACCAGCAGCACCCTCGCCTTGTCGCGCAGGTCGGCTGCGGAAATCGAGAACGTGTGCGCCACGTCGCCGCCACCCGCAGGTGAGACGTCCGCCGTCGCCGCGAGGACGGACTCGACCGAGTACATGTGCAGCGCCTTGCCCGCGACGCACGTCCAGCAGTCCTTGCGGCACGACGCGTGCAGCGCCGCGCCGCACCCACACGTGTCGTACGCCCACGCCTGCCCGCACACGACGCACGACTTTTGCACGGACGGCACCGAGAAGTCGAAGGACGCCGTCGCAAAGATCGTCGGCGGACCTTGGGTCACACATGCGCCCTGCGGGCCCTGAGCATCCGTGGGATCCTGGAGAGATGGACGACGAATGTGGACAGGAGACGCGCCGTCGCCGCACGAAAACGACGACTCGGATCCATCGGTAGGCGAGGCGCGGGACGGCGTCGCGGGTGCAAACAGGTTCGAGCGCACACTCGTCTTTTCCTGCTTCTGCGCCTTTGCAGGCTTGGCGTGACGGTACCGACGAGGCGAAGGCGTCTCAACGGCCCTCATTCTTGAACAAGGTGAGTGTGCGAGTACAATTTCACGGCGGCGTGCACGCCAACCACACATGCGGTAAGTGTCGTCTCCGGCCGTGCAGCGCATCCCCAAAACGACAGGATGGACGGCCTTCGTCTGCGCGGCGGAGTCTGCAACGTGTGCGGCCACGCCACTGGGACCTACCAGGTGCGTCGGGAGGCCCCCTGCGGCGCGCAACGCCGAGTGACACCGGGGTTTCTGCCGGCCGGCGCTTCACACCCCTCGGATCCGCCGCAGGACTATTGCGTGCGGCACTCGGCCGTCTCCCGACGCGTCATTCGGCTGTGGCCCCATGACGACGACGCCCTGGCGCCTCACCTCGCCACGGCGCTGCCGCTGCTGCCGTTCGTGAGCGCGCCGTCTCCGCACCCCGCTCCCGCACCGTTCGTCACCGAGCACCCGACGGAGCCGACGCGCGGGATTGCGGGGATGAGCGTGGGTGGCGCAAAGGATATAGGCGCGGCGCACGACGCCGCCAACGCCCGCATGAAAAAGATGGAGGACGACCTAAAGGACCTCCACGCCAAGCTCGCCCGCCTGGAAGCTTCAGTCCAGGGCCGAGCGCATGGCCGCATCGGTGCGGGAGACTTTTGACGCCAGCTCCCGCAGGAACGCCGCCAGCGTGGCGGCGTGGGCCTTGGTCGAGTCGAGCGCGCGCTTGGACCGCGCCTTGTCGGACGCCAGCGCGATGCGCTTGACGTACGCCTTGGCGGTGGAGGCCGCCGTGCCGTTGCGCTCCGCCATGCGCTCCAGCGACCGCTGCAGCATGGCGGACTGCCCGCCGTACTGCGCCTTGATCTTTGCAAAGTCCGAAGCCGCGGCGTCCGTCGCCTTGAGCAGCGCCTCGATCTTGTCCGATACGGAGCCCTGCACCTCCTTGAGCAGCAGCTCACGAAACGACGCCGTCTGGTGCGCGGCGTCCAACTTGGCGGCGTCCTTCACCACCGCCGAGGCGCGGCGCATGGTGGCCTCCTCCGCCACGAGCGCCTCGGACGTGCGGAGGGCGTGCGCCAGGCGGGCGCGCCACTCGTCGCACAGCACGCCCGCGCCGCCGTGGCACGGCCCCTCCTCCTTTGGCGGCCGCCGCCGCGCAAATGCCTCGATCTTGGACAGCTGGTCGTCGATGCGGCCCGACAGCTCCGCCTCCTTGGCGTCGTAGTCGGCGAGGATGGCCACCAGCGCCGCCGCGCCGCCGTCTCCCCGCCGCGCGCACTCCGCGGCGCGGTCCTCCGACAGCTGCAGAAACTCGAGGCGCAGGCGGTGCAGCGCGTCGCGCTCCGCAAAGTCGCTCTCGGTGTGCCGCGGGCGCGGGCGCTCGCGGTCCTTGACCGCCTCCAGCAGGCGCAGCACAAACACGTGGCTGCCCCGCGCCGTGCGCTCGGCGTACGGCTCACTGAAGAAGCCGTCGTCCTTCAGCAGCGTGCGCAGGCGCTCCACGTCGGAGAAGTGGTCCTTGACGCGCTGGTCCAGCTCCCGGGAGTAGAACGCAAACCACCGCAGGTACGACTGCGCGTCGTCGCCGGCAGCCCTCGCCGTGCCCACGCACTCCTTCTCCAGCGCCGAAAGCGCGTCGGTGACTTGCTGCTGCACCGCCTTGGCGCACAGCTCAAACCCCTCCGACAGCGACGCGTGCACGCGCGCCTCCTCGGCCGACAGGCCCTCGGCGCACTCCACCAGCAGCGACACGAGCGTCTTGACCTCGGCGGGCAGCGCGGCGTGGCGCGCCGCCAACTCGGCCGCCTCGGCGTCGGGCCCGCGCTTGCGCTCGTCCGTCGCGATCTGCGACACCTTGTACAGCGCCGCCGCGAAGCCCTGGCACGCCTTGGCGGAGGGGATGGCGCCGTGCACGTCGCCGTCGGACTCGAGGCACGACGACGCGCCCTTGAGAAAGTCGGCGTACAGCGCGCGCATGGACGGCAACTCGACCGGCGCGGGTTCCTCCTCGGGCTTAGGCGGCTGCACGACGCCGTGCCGCGCGGCGGACGCCTCGAGTCGCGACAGGCTCAACGCGCCAAGTCCAGGCATTGCGATTTGTTCAAGTCTTTGTGGTGTGTCCTTCGCGTCAGAGCACCACGCGCGTGCCCCAGACGCCGTTCAGCTTGTCTACGCGGACGACGTCGCCGCGGCGCAGACCCAGAAACTTGGCGACGGCGTCCGTCTGCAGCAGCACGGGCAGCTGTGCCCGCGTGAGCCGGTTCTTGGCCAGAAACGCGTCCGCGTCCGACTTGGACAGTGGGATGTGGCGCGGCACCTGCTCGTGCCGCGTGGGCGGAAACAGCAGCTCCTCCAGCAGGAACCACTCCTTGAGCAACTTGCGCGCCGGAGGCGACGGCTTGGTGGGCAGCACGAGGATGGCGTCCTCGAGCCCCGTGACTTGCGCGGCAGACACCATGGCGTCCTGCGACTTGGGGTTGACGTTGCGGTCCAGGAAGACGATCCTGAGAGGGCTGGAGATGGACAGCGCCGCGCCCAGGCTGGGGAACTTGCCCTCCATGCACGCCTCCAGCGCCGACAGGCCCACTTGCTCGGCCGTGAGGTGGTCCAGCATCTCGCAGTCGTGCCCCCTGTCCCGCATGAGGTGGCACAGCGTCTTGCGCGCGGCGCCGAGGCGACGGAGGTATGCCCGCGAAAGAGGCGAGTCCATTTTTAACGATCGCGGGTGGGCTGTGCGCGAGCGCGCAGACTTGAACGGCGCAACCACGGTCGGCATAAAAAATGGCCGAGTCGGAGCCTGCACGCAAAAAGGTGCGCATCGCCGCGCCCACCAAGTGGGGCTGGAGGGCAGAGGAGGAAGCGAAGGAGGAGCGCCAGCAGCGTCAGGACCGCCATGCACTGGAACAGAAGGACGCTGTCGAGGGTCCGAACGGGTCGACGAAGGAATTGACGAAGGAGGCGCGCAGTCGTCTGGCGCACTTTGAACGGGCCAACGAGGCAGAGCTCAAGTCAGAAGCGGCCAACTCGGCGCAAGCGGCGCGCGCCGCATTTCGCGTGGCCAACGGCGAGAGCCCGGGCGCTCCCGTGGTGTGGCGCCAGGACCACTGCGCGTGCGGCGGCACGTTTGTCGTCGTGGAGAACGACTCGCTGCTGAGCTGCAAGCGCTGCGGCATCTCGCGCCCCATGGAAGTCGACCCGGACCTGTCGTCCGGCGCGCCGCCGTCCACGGCGTCGTCCGACTCCAAGACCAAGCTGGCGGAAAAGATCGCCGAGGCCACGGGCACGGAGACGGGCCACCCGTCGTTCGAGGCGCTCAAGAGCGTGTTTGCGTCGCTAAACACGGGGATGGAGGCACACCGCGAGGCCATCAAGGCGGAGCGCGACGCGCGGGGGCCGTTCCTGAGCTACGACGACGCAGTGCACCGCCTGCGCCACCTGCCCGTGGACGTGGCGGCGGCCCTCAAGTCCATCACGGGGCCGTCGGTGCGCGCCGCACTGATGGCGTCGGGGGACCCCGAGGTCAAGAAGGCGGTCAAGCACTCGGCCAAGGCCGCGGCGCTGCTGTCGGGTCTGCACCCCCTGCGCTTTACGCTGCAGGACGAGACCAAGATCAAGCGCATGTTCTCCGTGTCGGCGCCCGTGTACGAGTCGCTCAAGGAGACGGAGAGCTCCGCGTTCCTGTGCGGGTACCAGGCGTGGATCCGGGGCGCGTGCCTGCTGCTGGGGCTGGACGAGTTCCTGGAGCTCTTCCCCGACCCCGTGCAGGGCAAGGCGCACGAGACGCGGGAACGGATCCGCAAACGGGTGTGCGACGTGCTGCAGTGGGAGTTTGTGGAGGACGCGTAGCTGTCGTTGGAGCACGGCGTTTCGTCATCGTGCCCGCACCTTCAGCGCGCGCGGAATCAAGACGGCCGCGCCAAACGCCACGGCCGCCGCGACGCCGACGCTCGTCCAGCAAATCTCCTTCCTCGTAAAGCCGTCGACTGTCGTGTCCCGCTCTACAAACGGCGGGCGCAGCAACACGAGCACTACCACCACCAACAGCGCCGCGCTGGCGCCCATCATCTCTGTCGTCAGCCTGAAGCCGGACGTCCCTGACGCCTTGCCGGCGCGCGGCGACGACGACGGCCGCACCCTGGCCTCGCGCGCCGCGACGTCGGCGTCGCCCTTGGTGGCCGCCAGCCACGGCCGCGCGTCGAGCTTTGGCGACGGCGCGCTACGTGCCGTCTCGCCACGGGGAGCCGCCGCATGCGTTGGCGCTGACGGAGGACGGTGTTCCTGCATCCACGGCAGGTCGCCGCGAATCATTTTTTCTTACCTTGCGCGGCGCCTTGGCCACGGGCGTCCACGCCGACTTTTGCGGGCTCGTGCTTTTTCGGACCGACTGCGACTGCAGTGAGCGCCTTGAAATCCACTCGGCGGCCTCTTTGGCCAACGAACACCCGACGCCCCGCATTTTATATTCTTCAATCGGCACCGTCCCCTCGCACGCCGCGTTTTCGTTGCGCGTTAGACCCACGAGACGGTCACGCGATCAACCCGCACCGCCGTTGCAAGACGAGTGGTCGCACCCCTCCGTCTCCTGGCACAGCAGGCACGTGCGGCCACATCCGCGGGTCGTGCTGTACGGGTGGTCGTACCAGTCGTGCTCGTGCGGCACGGTGCGCAGCTCGGCACGCAGGCGCGCCTGGTCCGCCCTGGCCTCGGTGGCGCGCACCACGGCTGCCGCCAGTTCGGACACGAGCGCGTCCCACCGCGGCTTGGCGGCGGCGATGGTGGCGCGCCGCTCTGCCGCCAAGCGCTCGCGCTCCTCTTGCTCCTTGGCCTCTCGCGCCTTGCACTCGGCCGCGACGCGCGCGTAATGCGCCTCTTTGGCCTGCATGGCGGCAGTGACGTAAGCGCGCCGCCGCTTGCCTCCCACCTTCTCCATTTTATTGCCTATGCGGCGCGTTCTGACCACGCTTTGGCGTGCACGCCAACTCTTTCCTGCAGACGCAGATACTGCACCACTTCTGAAGGAATGGAAAGCTTCGTGGACAAGGCGCGCGCGTTTGCACTGAAGCACCACGGTGCGCAAATGTATGGCACCGAGCCGTACGGCGTGCACCTGCAGCAGGTGGCAGACAACGTCGAGCTCGAGGCCATGTGCCTCGGCATCAACGGCAAGACGAAGGAGGAGTTGCTGGCGGCGGCGTGGTGCCACGACCTGATCGAGGACACGGACGTGACGCACGCTCAGCTCGAGGAAGAGTTTGGGTTGTGGGTGGCGAACGTCGTGGAGGCCGTCACGACGGTGCGGGACGAGGAAGGCGGCGCGGACTGGCCCGCGACGGTGGAAAACATGTCCCACCCTTGGATGTGGCGCGCTCGCATCGTCAAGCAGGCCGACCGGCTCGCGAACGTGGAGCGTAGCATTCAAGGGGGAGAGCGGGGCGAGGCCAAGTCGGCCAAGACGCTTCAAAAGTACAAGGCGCAGCACGCCTCTATGATGGCGGCGTTTCCCGCGGTCGAGTTTGGCCCTACCGACATCCTCCGGCAGCGCTTGTGCGACCTCCTGGACTGAGCGCGCCGCGCTACCGCGTCACGGCGCGGTGCGTGAGCCGGATGTGTGCGCGGCTCACGACCCACTCTGCCGCGCACAGTCCGATGCCGGGAAAAAACAGCGTGGGGTCCGGCTGCGACCGCGTCACGGCCGCGGTGGCGGCCCGCACCTCTTGCACCGACGCGTTGGCCACGCGCTTCAGTACGTGCATCGACCTTGAAATCGTCGCGCGCCGCACGGCGTCGTCGTCCATGTCATTTATTTCGACTTGCTCTCGATGGCGAGATTGAAGAACGCACGCACAGCCTTGCACACGTGGCCGAGCTGCGACGTCGTCAGCGCGAGCGTGTACACACTCAGCCCCGCCATGAATCGCACCACAATGGTGTCGTCCGGGCGCACGTAGGACGTGCCCAGAGGGAACCCGCCAATGTCGTGCAGCAGGATGTCGACGCACACGCCGTCCACTGTGCGGCACACGAGGAACTCGCACGGCGCCACGTCCGTTTCGGGCGTCCATGACACTTCTATCCTCGACCCAGTCTCGGTGGGGACGCTGACTGCGCGCGGCGAGGCACGAATCTCGTCAGAGAACCCCATCCTTCGTGCTTATGATAGGGCACTCGAGACGGGTTCAAGAGGAGGAAAGGGCGCACGCTTCGTTCACAAATTCACAGCCCCTCCTCGTCCGTCACGTCGTCGGCGTCCTCGCCCAACTCGTCTTCGTCGCCCTCCTCCTCCGCTCGCGGCTTCGACCGCCGCGCCAGCGAGCTCGCGTCCCGCTCTGCGCGCTGCACCCGGCGCTCTGCCTTGATTGCGCGGCGCGACTCCTTGGCCCGCGCAATCTCGGCCACGGACCGCGGGCGCTCCACCTCCCTCAGACTCGCAAACCGAGATGGCACAAACGCCTCCCGGGCCAGCCGCAGCCCACCCACGAGCGGCGCCGTGTACGTCACGGGCCCCTCCGCCGCGGCGCGAAAGTCCATGTGCGTGGCGTAGCCCGCTGCGGCGCGGAGCTCGCGGTACGCGCGATTAAAGTCGGCGGCCGCGACGTACAGCGTGGACGTCAGCGTCCTCCCCGCCATGAGCTCGTCTGCAATGTTGGCCAGCGTCTCGCACCGCACGCGCTCCGAGTGCGTGTACCGCTGCGCCGGCGCGAGCCCCGCGCCCGTGTCGGTCGTCTGCGCAAACTCGTCCTCCTCCCGCGGCCACGCGCCGCCCGCGTGCTGCACGGCAGAGTTCAGCCACGGCTCCACGACGTACATGACGGCGCGCCGGCCGTCGTCAAACGCCCACGCCAGCGTGTGCGCGCGCTGCAGCTCCGCGCGGTACGCCTCGCGACTCGCAAACACGCGGTCGTACGCGTCCCGCGTGCGCTTGCCCTGCAGCGCGTCGTACGTCGGCGTCCACTTCTTCTCCTCCACGCGAAAGGGCGCGCCGCGGCACGAGCACGTCAGCAGCGGCGGCATCGGGCGCCACGTCTCGGCCCTCCACCCCTTGCGTGCCCGGTCGCGCTTGGTGGGAGGGTCGATGCCTCCCACGGCGCACGGCGCGCGCACGCGGGAGCCCTTGCCCAGCAGCGCAAAGGCGCGCGCCTCAAACACGTTGCGCCACGCCGTGCGCGACGCGGGGCACGTGCACGCCACCATCACCCTCGTCGCGTCGGCCGCCGGCGTGGAGGCGCCGAACGAAAAGAGGCCGATGCCACCGGGAAGGGGGGACGGCAGCAAGCAGGGACAGCCGGGGTCCACGAGCGACGCCTGGAATGCGGCGACCGAGGCGCCCGTAAACATCCTGTGGCGCACGGCGGCGCCCACTGAACCTCCCTCTCCGGCCGGGCTCAGCCCTGCCGGGGTGAGCGGCGCGTCGCGCTGCACGAAGCGCAGCACGGTTGAAAAGTCGGGGCGAGGCGTCGTCGGCGCAAACGTCCACTCGACACCGGCGCTGATGACAAACACGACGGCGGGAGGGGTCAGCGTGACGCGGATGCGCGTAAAGCCGTCGGCGGTCGACAGGATCTCGCCGCCAAAGAGGGCGTACGCGAAGGCGACGCCGGCGGTAAATATCGCCGGGTCCGACGAAAACCAAAGCGCGCCGTCGCCGTGGTCGCCCCCCGTCACGTCCCCCTTCCGCGCGCGCAGCTCGGCATCGTCCTCGTACAGGATGGGCGATTGCAGCGTGCCCCGCTCCCGCGGGGCGCGGCGTTCCGAGTCAGTGTTCCAGGGCGACAGCGACGTCTGCGCCACGGACGCTTCGACGCAAAAGAGGGGCGGCGCCACGACCTTGACGGACGCGCCTCGCACTACTGGCACGGGCACGCCCAGGGAGCACAGCGCCCGCGGGTCCGTGTGCCACGGCGCGCAGAACGCCGGCGCACCCAGTGCGCGCAAGTACGCCGCCTCGTTTCGTAGCCGGAAGGCGAAGTCGCGCACCGTCCCCGGCGTCAGAATCGGCCACTCGTACACGGGTTCGGGCTGTGAATCGAAGCGCGCGTCGGGGCCGCCAGACATGTCGGTCATTTTCGTCGCGGATCACCTATCGGTCGTTCTGTGGCCATGGACGTTCTGGACGGCGGCGTGCACGCCGCGACCGCGGCCGGGCGGGGTCGACCCGTGCGCACACTCGGGCATGGAGGCACACGCGCAGCCGCTCGTTTGGTTCGGCGCCAACACGCTCACAGAGTACGACCCCGAAGCTCCCGCGCGCTTCGTTGCGCGCGCCGAGTCGACGTTGCCGCTGCCGTCCGGCGTCACCGCGTTCTTCGTCCAGGCGCACGCGCCCGCGCCACCGCCCCCGCCGCCTCCCAAGAGGCTGAGGCGACAGCTGACGCTCGAAGTCCAGTAAATAAATGGGCGTCAGCGAGTTCTGGTCGGCGCCAGAGACGGAGGCGCCGCGCCTGGAACGCGTTCGCAAGAACCTGGCGACGCTCAAGAAGTCGACGCTGCTCTTCTACGTCGTGCACTCGGGCGGCGACAACGCCGTGGTGTACACGTGGGACGGCCCCACGTCCGACCCGCTGCGCGCGCGGTGGCTCATGGCCGACGCGACCGAGGTGCCGCTGGACGCGACGGAGGCCAAGGTGTACTCGGCCGCGGCCGAGCGCGACGGCGCCGACGTGTGCATGCGCCTTTCGCCGCTGCTGTCGAGCGTCATCCCGCGCATGACGGTGGTGTCGCTGCCCGAGGGCATGGGCGTGCTGGGCAAGCTCGACGGCGAGCTGTGCATGCTGACGCACTGCTACTGCCAAATGTCCAAGACGGCGCTGCCGATGGTGGGTTTGCCACTGCTGGAGAGCGTGCACTTGTACGGCGTGACGCGGGCGGGCGGACACAAGCGCGTCACGATCCCGGCGCCGGCGGACGGGGGGCTGTCGGCCATGATCTCGGGGCAGCTGGCGTCGCTGTTTTGAAAAAGTAAAAGCATGCTCGTCTTTGCGTTGGTCACGGCGCAGGCGGCGTACGCCCAGGCCAAGCGCGACAACGACGGCACGCCCAAGGCGGTCGAGACCGTCAACTGGACGTTCTCGATCGTGTCGCTGCTGCTGTCGCTCGCGTTCCTCGCGATTGCGCTGTGGATCGCGTTCGGGTGCAAGGGCGGCGGCGTGTGGGACGTGCTGGGCGCGCTGTTATTTCCCGAGCTGTACGTGCTCCTGATTGCGACGCAGGTGGCGGCCGGCGTGCAGCCCATGTGCGTCGTGAAGAAGGCGTGACCTGGCCTGTCCGTGGGAGCGCGCGCTCACTTTTTAAATTCAATGGAGCCATTCTCATCGACCGTCATGTCCTCCGCCTGCGCCAGGCATCGCACCGCGAGCGCGCTCCGAAAGGCCAGAGGCATGTACGGTACCACTGCAAACGGGCTGATGCCCGTGGTGTCGTCGGGGTACCTGTACAACAGCCCCAGGCAGTGCTGCGCCAGCACGCCTGCGGCCGCCTTGCGGTCGGCGTGCAGCGAGTAAAACGACAGGGTTTTAAAGTACGTCGCCGCCGCCACGCTCCCCGGCTCGCTGCGATGGTCCCACCGCACGGTCTTCTTCTCGTCGTGCGAATCAAGTCAACCACCCCGTGGCAAAGCCCTCGAGCCCGTTGGCGGGCGCAATGTCGGGGCACTTGACCGCAATGCTGGCCATCGCGTCGCTCTGGATCGACTCGACGTAGTCGCTAAACTCTGCAAAGGGGGCGCCACAAATCGACGCGATCGTGGCGTCGTCCGCCGAGTGGCGCGCCGCGTTCAAGTACGCCATTGCGTAGTTGACGTGCGTCAGCTTGAGCACGGGGTTGGTGCCGTCGCGCGCCACGGCGGCCCACCTCGCCGAGTTCTTGAGCAGCATCTGCGTGTGCGGCGACGCCTGCGCCGTCGACTTGCTCATCAGGGCGGCGACAACCACAACGACCAGGACGACGCCCCCCACACAAAGCCCCACGGTAATCGCGGACGGCGCCTTGCTCTCATTGCGGGGGGAGCGCTGCGACGGGGAGAACGCGGTGGACGCCGTCCTCGGCATTTATTTCCACGCCTGGGTCGGCGAGTACGGCACGTACGCCGGCGGCTTGGCGATGCGCGCAGGCGACGTTGGAGCGTAGACGGGAGAGGTCGGAGCGTAGACGGGCGACGTCGGAGCGTAGACTGGCGACGTGGGAGCGTATCGCGGCGACATGGGGTTGTAGTCGGTGGACGGAAGTGGTGGAGGCGGGGGGAGGGGCGGCTGCACGCCTGCGTAGGAGCCGTACGGGTCGTACGACCCATACGACCCGTACGCGCCAATGCCGCCGTGGTGAACGGGAGGCGGCGGTGGTGGCGGAGGCGCCTGCTCGGCCTCTATGTGCTCCACCATCTCGTGCGAAATGGCGGGCTCGCCCAGTGCCCTCGACACGTCCATCGCCCACGACAGCGCCGGCTTGGAAATGTCAACGGACGGCTGCGCCTCGCACTTGAGCTTGGCGCCCGTCTCGGCACAGTGCTTGGCCGCCAGCAGCTTCGTGTCGCGCCACAGCACCACCCGCGCCAGGAGGTACAGGTCGTCGGGCGCCTTGGGCGCAGGGAACGGCGGCGGCAGCGCGGGAGGCCGGAGGCACGCCCGCAACTGCGACGCCGTGCCGCACCACGACCCCTCCACCATCTTGCGCAGCTGGTAAATGGGATGCGACGCCTCGGCGCGCTCCTTCTCCGTCACAATCACGAACGAGTTGAGCAGCAGCGGCGGCGCAGACTTGCCCGAGTGCGGGTTGCTCTGGTACCGCCCCAGCAGGAAGCACCCGTGCCACGGCTTGTCGGTCGCGGAGTGGAACAGCGCGCCCGCCACGCGCAGGCCGAACGCCGCGCGCTCCTTCTTTGAAAAGTACGCGCGGCCCTTGCGCCCCACCGCCTCGCCAAAGTAAAAGTCGCCCCGCTCCTGCAGGCGGTCCACGCGAAACTCCTCCAGGTTCTTGAGCTCGTTCAGCAGCGCGAATCGCGCGGCGTCAAACTCCTTTGCCCGTGTCAGGATGCGCGGCGGCGCAGTTTCAAACGACGCGCCGTGGCGCGCCATGGCATGCGATAATTTTAGTACGACTTGGCCACGCTGGATACCCTCGCACGCGCCGCCCCTCCAAGGTTGAATCGCCGGCGGGGCGGCGACTCGGCCTCCGGAACGGGCTCCGGCGCCGGCGCGACGGGCTCCGGCGGCGCGCCATCGTCATCCTCGTCCGACTCTGACTCCGAGTCTTCTTCTACCGGCGCCATGGCGCGCGTCGCCGCCATCTGGTCCCGCAGCCAGATGTTGTACGCCACCGTGCTCTGCGAGTCGTCGGGTGTGACGTCGCCCTCCAGGTTCTCGTCCGTCTCGAACGGCGGCGGCACGTCGTCGAGCTCCTCCCGCCGCGCCTCCCTCGCCGCCGCCGCCTCGGGCCGGTCGTACGACGGGCCGCCCTCCGAGTGCAGCAGCCGCCCCTCGTCGTCCAGGAACTCGACCGTCTCGATCTTCATGCTGCGCAGCAGCGCGCCGCGGAACGCCTCGCGGAAGCAGTAGTCCACCGTCAGCGGGTCCGTCGAGTACACGTCGCCGCTCCTGACGATCGGCAGCCGGGCGCAGCGCTGGAAGAACTCCTTCAGCAGGTCCGACAGCAGCGGCGGCGGCATCACCACCTTGACGGACGCCGCGCCCCAGTCCGCCTTGCGCGGCCCGTGCAGCGACGGCACGTACAGCCGCGCCACCGTCGACACCATGCCCTCCATCGCGTCCCGCCGCCGCGCCAGGCGCGACACCTCGAAGCGCTCCACCTCCGGCGAAAAGTCCTCGTAGTGCCGCAGCTCCTGGCGGTAGATGCGCAGGCGCGCGTCGTACACCTTGTCGCTGCGCTTCGTACCGCCGATGGCGGCGCCCCACAGGTCGCACAGGCCCTCCAGCACCAGCTCCTTCAGCTCCAGGAACAGGATAGCGGCGGGCTCCAGCGAAAACAGGGCGCCGTCCACCGCCCTCGACTTTTTTAGCACGTCCAAGATCAGGGCGCGCGTGTCGTCGCCGAGGCCCGCCGCGTCGTCCGACCGCTTGGAGGCGTAGCTCCGTGCGTCCGAGCCGGCACCGGCACTGCCGCCTCCGCCGGCGCGCGCCGAGGCGCTCGATCGGTGCGACGCGTACGACGCTTTGGACGACGTTTCGATGCGATCAGCGTTCAATCGCGCGCGGCGCAGCACGTCGTCCATTCCCTTTACTTCATGGCGCCCCATGCAAGCGCCAAGCACAGCACGCCGCCGAGCGCAATGTTGACAATCGCAGCCACGTCCGTGAGCGTGTCGCGCTCGCGCGGCTCGCGCCGCTCCGTCGTGAACTCCAGCAGGTCCGCGTACATTTCGCGGAGCACGACGGCGCGGTCCTTCTCTCCCACGGGCAGCGTCACGACGGCGTCGTACTTGTCTTGCGTATAAATGCTCAGGCCCTTGCCATCGGTGTCGACGTCGATGTGCGTCACGTCCTCGAGCAGGATGTGCACGATGCCCCCACCCGCGGTGCGCGCAATCCACGCCGACGGCGTCTTGCCCATGCCGATGCTCTCGAGCGACGACATGTTCTTCGAATTTTGCGCAAACCGTGCAGTGGGGGCTGCGCGTGCACGCCGAGTTGCGGTAAATGGGCATGAACGCGGTAAATTACTTACTGAAGCGTGCAGAAGAAAATTGCTCCTGCCTACCCCGTGCGCAGGCAGCATGGCGCAATTCGGCGGGCTGGGCGCCCCGTCGTTCCGTGACCTGGATGAGGACGTGCCGCTCACCATGCCCGAGGGCACGCACGACATCCCCGTGCCGTCCGACGGCCCGCCGCCCGCCAAGGTCCGCGGCGGCCCGGAGGCACAGATCAAGGCGGGCGCCGCCGCGAAGCGCGCGCGCGAGCACGAGCCCGACCGCACCGTCGAGCACGGCGGCACCATGATCCACGAGTCGCAGCTGGACCTGGCGTACCGCAACACCGCGACGGACACGTCCGCCATCGCGGCGGCGCTGGAAAAGATCGCCGCCGACTACGGCCTGCCGCCGCCATCCGCCGCCGACGTGGGGCAGGTCGACGAGGACAACCGCACGTACAACCCTGTCGACACGCGGCAGGCGACGGAGGAGCCGCACGCCAACGTCAATCACTCGCTGTGGTACGACGGCTCGCCGTCCGTGCCGGGCTTCCTGGCGTGCTCCGCGCCGTGGATGTACGACCCCATGGCGGCGCCCGAGACGGCGCTCAAGGCGTACGTGCCGGCGTGGCGGTCGCAGGCGGCGGGCTCCAACGTGCTGGACTACTTCCTGGCGTCGTCCAAGCACCACCGCTCCGCGCGCCGCTACACGCACGTGTGCTACAACTCGGGGTCGTACAAGGTGCCGCCCGCCGGCGCGCACGCGCTGCTGACGTCGTACGCGTACGCCATCGCGGGCGGCGCGCGGGCGTACGTCGTGGAGCGCCCCTCGCCCGTGCTGCGCCTGTTCTTCGACTTTGACTTCTTCCAGCCGCGCGGGCTGACCAAGGGCGAGGTTGAGGCGCTGGCGTTCATGGTGCACTCTGTCGTCGTCACGTTCTACGCCGACCGCGAGAAGATCAGGAAGGCGGAGGCGCGGTCGGTGGCGGACGCCGCCGCGGCGGCCGAGGCAGAGGTGCACGCCGACCGCGGCTCCACTCCCGAGGCGCGGGCGGCGGCGACGCGCGCGCGGGAGACGGCGGAGGCGCTGCACGACGCCGTGTGCGACGACCGCGCCGAGTTCCTGCGCTCCATGGTGACGATGGCGCCGTACGCCCGCGACGGCGACCTCGTCAAGACGGGCGTGCACATCCACTACCCGCGCGTCGTGGCGACGCCGTCGCGCGCGCAGGCCATCCTGCAGGCGGTGCGCGCGCACCTGGCCAAGAACTGCGGCCACCGCGCGCCGCCGTTCAACCCGTGGGAGAAGGTGGTGGACGCCTCCGTGTACGGCGACGGCGAGGACAAGGACGGCGCGGGCCTGCGCTTCATCGGCTCACGCCGCGTCAAGCCGTGCGACGGCATCTGCGGCGGGTCGTCGTACTCGTCGCTGCGCCGCGCCGCGGAGGCGCAGGGCATGGCGTCGGTGCCGCAGCGGTGCCCCAAGTGCCGCGGGCACGGCAAGCTGGACGCGGGGCGCGCGCACTTCCCCGTGTTTTGCTGCGACGGCGCCACGGGGCGCCGCGACACGGCGCTGGAGATCGCGTTCCGCAAGCAGGGCATCAAGGCGGCCATCCTGGCGGGCTCCATCCGCACCAACCTGGCGCCCGACGAGATCCCCGAGGACGGCTTCCGCGCGCCGCCGGGCTTCGAGGTGGCGCCGTTGCCCAAGATGAAGCGCGCCAAGGGTGTGGACGGCGCCGCGGGGGCCGGCGGCGCC
>Ga0302314_10010012_pt1 | contig 16668 bp, 12 predicted proteins | sample III_Palsa_N2_3_FD_200533 | JGI IMG/M metagenome (GOLD analysis project Ga0302314, IMG submission 200533) | Peat permafrost microbial communities from Stordalen Mire near Abisko, Sweden - III_Palsa_N2_3 | ecosystem: Environmental > Terrestrial > Soil > Palsa > Peat permafrost | place: Sweden... | reverse complement strand
ACCGCGCGACAAATCATTTTGTCGAGCGGGATGGACTCACTGGTGCCAAAGACGTCTTGCGAAGTGTCGTTGCCGTAAACGTGGGTGGAGACGAAATCGACAGGAACATTCTTCTCGGCGCAATGCCGGATAAATCGGTCGACCCAGGCGGCCTGGGCCGTGGCCGGCCCGCCCACGCGAAGGCGCGGGCTGACATTTTTGATCGCGCGCGCGGCGGCATCGTAGAGCTGGTAATACGTCGCTTCCTTGGGCACACCGGTCCAGAAGTCGATGTTCGGTTCGTTCCAGACTTCGAAATACCACTGGGATACTTCGGCGATGCCGTAGCGGTCCACAAGATGCTTCGCGAACGCTTCAATCAATGCTCCCCAGCGGGCGTAGTCCTTCGGCGGCGCGACATTCTGTTTGTACCAAAACGGGTGCAGGTTATTGGCGGCCGCGAGCTTCTTGGGCATGAAGCTCAGCTCGACAAACGGGCGCACGTGGTTTTGAAGCAAGCCATCGTAAATCTGGTCAATGTACGAAAAGTTGTAAACAGGATGGCCGGCGGCGTCCTCGTCGTACAGGCCGACTTCGTCGTGGAAAATCGCGTGGAAACGAATGTAATCGAAATCGGTGACGGCCTTCACCTCGCGCAAATCGTCACGGTAACTTTCGCGCAGCGAGAGTATGGCCCGGCCAGAGCCGAACATCTGCTCCCAGAAATGCGGGAAGGGATGCGAGGGAGCCTGCGTGTCAACCTCGATTACTTGGGGAGGCTGCGTATCTTGCGCGGCGGCCGGGGAGCAATGCAAACACAAAAGCAGCCAACCAGCCAGAGATAGAGAGACAAACCGCCGGTGCATGCGAGCGTTCCTCACGAAGGAGCGACTTGGGGCGCGGGCGAGACTGAAACTCTCCCGCGCCTGCATCGCTCAGATCGAACTAGAACACGAACCGGCCTTGCAACTCGATGACGCGTCCTGCCAGTCCGGTGGTGGCGTATCCAAAATTCGGATTTGCTACCGGTGTACAGACCGGCGGGCTGCCGACGCAGTTGTTGTAGTAAGTGACGACAGTGGAAGGACTGTCAAATGTGAACGGCGCCAGATTGAGCTTGTTGAACGCGTTGAAAATGTTCATGCGCAGCTGAATCTTCGAATTCTCGCCGATGAACTTGGCCGGAGGCAGGCCAAAGTTCTTCACGAAGCTGAAATCAAACTGGCTGAAGCGCGGCCCACGGAAACTGTTGCGGCCGATCCCCGGAAAGCTGGGAATCGGGCCCGTGGTTCCGAAGTAGCTGGTGGACCCATTGGGGAAATTATTGGTGTGCGGCGGCAAGAAAGTGTCCGTGCTGGAATTATTGCCGGCGCCGCCCGCATAGGAATCAGGCCGCACAGGGCACAGGAATTGCACGCCCAGCACGAAGCAGTTGTTGCTGGCCACCGGAGTCCATGGGAACCCCGAATGGAATTGGAAGTCACCGTTGAGCTCCCACCCGCCGAGGACGTTGCCCATGAAATCGTGGCGATCACGGAAAATGGGCAGATCCCAGAGACCGTAGAGGCGCAGGTTGTGAGTGGCATCGTAATCCGACGGGCCGCGCTCGGTTCTGAGGTCCAGAGGATACGTCGGGTTGGTGTTGAAACCAGGACCTTCGGACGAAACTATGTCGATTGACTTGCTGTAGGTGTAAAGAAAATCGACCAGGAAGCCTTTGCGGAAGTTGCGTTTTACTTCCGTATTCAATGCGTTGAAATTGGCGTTGGCGCCCGGAATGAATTCGAAGGGGGCGCTGATCGCGGGGTTGGGGTTAGCGTAGTAGTAGCTCAAGTTTTCAAGGCGAAGGTCGCCGTGAGTGCTGCTGCCTTGATAACCGACCGTAGCCACCCAACTCTGCGGAAGCGCGTATTGCACCTGCAACGAGTAGAGATAGACATACGGGTTCGGAAAGTCCTGAGGCGTGCCATAGATTGTCGCGCCCGAGCCGCCCGCCAGCACGTTGGGCAAGTTGTTGGCTGGATTAATTCCGCCCGCTAGAGCTGGGTTCAGGAAGCTCAAAGGAGAATGGGGATTCGATCCAATTTGGTAGAGGATCTGGCTGTCCACAGGGGGCAGCGGAGAGCCCGGGCCGCCGCAACAGAGTCCGTAATTGACCACGAGCGGCGGGTTGTTGCGGCTAATATCGAACGAGTTGTTGTCGAAGCTGTCGAAGGCGATACCAAATCCGCCACGGACAACCGCCTTGTCATGGAACCGGCCGGGGCTCCAAGCGAAGCCGAGCCTGGGGCCGAAATTGTGGTAGTCCGACTTGTACATATGCTTCGGATTAAAGACGGAAGCGTTCACCAGTCCGTTAACGGGATCGTTGGGCACGCTCAGGTTCCAAAGCTGGCCGTTCGCGTCGGTCGGCGGCGCGTAGTATTCCCAACGCACACCGAGATTGACGGTCAGGTTGGGACGCAGCTTCCAATCGTCCTGGAAGAACAGGCCGTAGTCCGAATTCCGGTAGGCGCGCTGTGAGTTCGGTGCGCCACCCGTCGCGGGGTTTACGTTCACGCCCTCGTAAATGGCGGTGCCGTTGGCAAAGTTCCAGGGTCCTTGAAAGACAATATCGGGGCGCGCGCCGCCGAGTTCGTCGTCGTTATTCTGGAAGTGGCTATATTCAAAGCCAAACCGAAACGCGTGTTGGTTGAATACTTTCGAAACGACGTCGCGGAAGGCGAAGGTATTCTGCGCGAAGATGGCCGGTGAATCGTCGCTCTGAGCGGCGCCAAAGACGATGCGCTGGCCGCTCGGAAGGGCGCTTTGAATTTCCGTCCGCGGAATGGCCCAGTTGATTTGCGGATTGGCTGAAATGTCGTTATAAGCCCAGCGAGTGAAATTGAAGCGCGCTTCGTTTACCAGGGTGGAAGAAAAATTGAAAATCCATCCGAGGAAGCCCGAGGGAGTAAAACGGTCGGAATTGTAATCGGCTAGCGGACGCCCCTGGGCGCTGGCATCGGCGGCAATCTGATTGTACTTGGTAAAGAAAGTGTTCACCGAGAACACGCTGCGGCCCATGTTGTAATCCACACGAGCGTTGTACTGGTTGCCGCTGGTCTTGGCCGGCAGGTACAGCTGCGCGTACTCGAACTCGGGAACGTTGCTCAGCCCTCCGCCACACTGAATGTTGTTGGGACAGGTGCCGGACGGCCCACCATCGAGGTAGGTACCGTACGTCCCGGTCGGAGACCCGATATTCACGGCATTGCCGACCAACTGGCACTGGGTGGGATCGGGGAAATTTGCGCAACTCGCGGGCAACACCGACTGAACGCGCGGAGCGATTCCCGGTTGGGTAAGGGTATAGGACACCGGACTGTTCGGGGCATATGACGCAAGAAGAGCGTCAAACTGCGGCGTGTCAACCCATTGATTCTCAAAAGTCGTATTGTTGTCGCGTAGGCCTTCATAGTTGAAGAAGAAAAACAGCTTGTTCTTCAGAATGGCTCCGCCTAGATTTCCGCCGAACTGCCGGTAAGCGTTGTCGTCACGCACCGGCGGGTTGTATGTGTCCGGACCGAAATTGTAGCCATCGTATTTGTCAAACGCGTTGAGCCCGGGATCCTGATACTGAAAGAAACCGCCACCGTGAAAATCGTTGGTTCCTCCCTTGGTGACGACCTTGATGTGAGCGCCAGAGCTTCGGCCATCGGATGCGTCGTAGTCGTTCGCCAGCACCGTGATTTCCTGCACGGACTCGATGCTCGGAGTAACAACCGCAGCGCCGCCCCACTGAAGGCTGTTCACGCTTACGCCGTCGATCAAATAGTCGTTGGAGGTGGGCCGCTGGCCATTCGCGCTAATCGGCAACTGGTTTTCTGTCTGATAGATAGCGGTGTTAGAGCCACCCGGTCCAGCAGCGCCGTTTTGGGCGCCGTTGGGGAAGCCCAGCGATAGGCCGATGCCGTTGCGGCTCATATCGGCAAAAATGCCCGGCGAGAACCGGATCAGCTCGTAGGGGTCGCGCCCGAATTCAGGCAAGCGCACTACCTCCTGCGTGGTGAGCGTGCCCTCGATATTGCCTTCCTCGGTTTCGAGCGCGGGCGCATTGCTGCCGTTCACCGTGACGGTCTGCGATACCTGGCCGACTTCCAGGACAATGTCCAAGCCACGCGCGAGTTCGGCGGCCACGTCCACATCGTTGATCACCTTCTTTTCGAAGCCCTTGGCTTCGACGGCGACGGTGTACTTGCCCGGCGCGATTTCGACGAAGCGATAGAAGCCGTCGTTGCTGGTGGTAGTGGACTTGGACACCTGGGTCCCCTGATCCGTCAGCGTAACGCTGGCGGCTTGCACCACCGCACCTTTCGAATCTGTCACGGTTCCCTGCACCGTGGCTTGAAACTGCGCCTGGGCGCTGGAGGCCCACAAAACCAGCAGCAAGGCCGGGAGGGCCAGTCGCAGCAGACGGAACGCACAATCTAGTGAAGCGATTCTCGATTTACTTGCGACGCTTTTCAGCAGTTTCATGTGCGCTTACCTCGTCGAAGTTAGATTGGTGGTGCAATAAGCGAATTGGAAAACTCGAAAGGGCCGCAGGGGCGGAGGGGGAAAGGCGAAATGCAGGCAGTTCGCAGAAAGCTGCTTGCGCAAGTAGGTCAAGAACGACACCCCCCGTGTCACCCTACAAAATCGATTTACTTGTGCCTGCGAAATTTTGTACACCCGCCCGCACTACCTGTCAATAAGATTATGCAACCGATTCATGATTGTGATACATGGTTGCTAGCGTGTTGTCGGGTGTGACACACTCCGCCCATGCCACAAAAGAAACTCGAGTTGGTGCCAGTGAGCTCACGACGCGTAGTCAGCCTCAAGACTCTGGCGCAGCACTTGAAACTTTCACCTGCTACCGTCTCCGTGGTGCTGAACCAAGCACGCGGAGCTGCAGCTATACCTCAATCAACCAAAGATCGTGTGTTTGCTGCGGCCGAGAAACTGAAATACCGGCCGAACATGGTTGCTCGTTCTTTGCGCAAGCAGCGCACCTTTACGATCGGAGTAGTGGTGCCGGAGGTCAGCGAGGGTTATGCGACTCTGGTGATGAGCGGAATCGAGAATTACCTGACCCAAAGCGGCTATTTCTATTTCGTGGCCAGCCACCGGCACAAGGCGGATTTGTTGCGCGATTGCGCCACGTCTCTGCTGGGCCGCTCCGTGGATGGTTTGATCGCGGTGGACACAAAATGGAAGCATAAGATTCCCATACCGGTTGTATCGGTGTCGGGCCACGACGAGGTGGAAGGTGTAACGAATATCGTTCTGGATCATGTGGCCGCCACTTCGAATGCCATCCAGCACCTTGTGGAACTTGGCCATAGCAAAATCGCGTGTATCAAAGGCCAGGAGTTCAGCACCGATACGGAAGTGCGATGGCAGGCAGTGCAGAAAGCTTGTGCCAAGTGGAAAGTTCCCTTCGACCCCGATTTAACGGCGCAGCTGCGGGGCGATTCCTCGTCGCCGCAGATGGGCCATTTGGCGACGCAGTCGATTATTGCGAAAGGCAAACCTTTCACCGCTCTGTTTGCTTTCAACGACATCTCGGCCATCGGCGCTATCCGAGCGCTGCGAGAGTCCGGCCTACGCGTGCCGCAGGATGTTTCGGTGGTAGGGTTCGACGACATCCTGAGCGCTGCATTTCAAAACCCTTCACTCACGACGGTGCGCCAACCGCTGCAGAGAATGGGCGAAATCGCGGCAGAATTCATAGTCGGCCGGATTGAAAACGTAAGCAACAAGGCAGAAATGAAGGCGATCATTGTTGAACCCGAATTAATGGTGCGCGAGTCTAGCGGTCCCGCGCCCTTGAACGCTTAATCGCGCGCTGTAGGGCGTTCGCGGGAGCGCGGCATTCGTTCCTATCGCGCGAATTTGCAGTCGTTACTCCGAGTATGCGACCCCCTATCCATTCCAACTCGGAAGCCCCGCCTTCCCGTCGTTTGCTATTACTCGTGCACTTAGGTTTCGTTCTCACGGGCATATGTACAACGTTGCTGGGACCTTTGCTTCCGACATTAGGCCTCCGGTGGGGTCTGAACGACGCGCGTTCCGGGGATTTCTTCCTGGCTCAGTTCCTGGGCTCGCTGATTAGCGTAATCGTTTGCGGGCGCTGGCTGCGTCTGCGAGGTTTTCGTTTCTGCTTCGTTGCAGGGTTCGCGCTCATGGCCGTTGGGTTTGCAGCTCTGGGGCGAGGACCGTGGATCGCAGGGCTCATTTCGATTTTCGTGTACGGGTGCGGTATCGGTTTCAGCATCGGAGCGACAAATCTGTGGGTGGGCGAATCGAACCCTTCGCGTCGCGCCAGCGCCCTGAGCCTCGTCAACTGCTCCTGGACCGTGGGTGCGCTGGCTTCTCCGTCCATCGTGGCCGTGGGCGACCGAACTCATCAACTTTGGTCGCTGGTTCTGGCGCTTGCAGTCGCAGCTTGCCTTCTAACGCTTGCGTTCTCCGTTTCGAAATTCGACGCGCAGCCGAGCGTTGAAGAGCTCGGTCCGAACGTGACGACGGCGAAGGTGTTCCACAATCACACCGCGATCCTATTTTGCCTGCTCTTCTTTCTTTACGTGGGAACCGAAAATTCACTCTCCGGATGGGTAGCGACGTACGCTCGGCGGATCCAGACATCGCCAAACGATCTGTGGGCCTTTATGCCTTCCTTCTTTTGGGCTGGTCTTCTGTTGGGGCGTCTGTTCCTGCCGGTTGTCCTTCGTCGCGTGCCGGATTTGAAGCTGCTTCGCGCGTCATTGGGTGTCGCGGTTACTGGCTGTGTGCTGCTACTCTACGCCGCCAAACTTCCCACGGTCGCGGTTGCCTGTGCAATTTGCGGTGCGGGTCTTGCGGGTGTCTTCCCCATCTTGATGTCCTTCGTTTCGGCATATTGCGGAACCGAAAATCGCGAACTCGCGGGAGTTGCATTGGCCGCCGGAGGCTTGGGAGGCGGTGTGATGCCCTGGCTCGTCGGGGTTGCGTCTACTTCACTGGGCGGCCTGAGGGCGGGCCTTTTGATTGCTTTGGTCGGGACGGTTTCGCTAATTTTAGTGAGCGTGTTCCAAGCGCCGGCGCTGCGTGACGGCCAGGGCAGAGCAGAACGCATGCCGCGCGAGCTCGATGCGTGAGGAATGGAGAATCCGGAGCGGAATTGCCGGTGTGAATGGAACGAGCGGACTCCTTTAAATACTCGAATCTGCCTCTTCGCTCCACGTGACGCGGCGCGAAGCGATCCGCTGCAGCATCAGGCGAGTTGCCAGCCCGGAATGCCGGAGAATCCTGGAAGCAATGCGCGGCCAGAGCCCCAGGCCCGCTCGAGGGTCAATTCGCAATTCGCCGCGCTCGATCGATGTTACTCGCCCCAGGAGTTCCGCCGCGGATACGGGCGGGTCAGGACGCGGAAGTTGCTGCCCCTGCGTAATCAAGGAGTCTTGGTCCGGACCAACGATTTTGTCCACAACTCGATGCGCGCAGAGGCCGCCATCACGTTCGAATAAGATGATGTCACCGAGACGCACTTCTGCAATCACACATTGGCGAACCGAAAGAATATCGCCGGGCCAGACCGAGGGGAGCATGCTGCTGCCGGTGACCCTCAGGCGTAGTTCCCCGAAGGTGCGGACAGCGTCAGCGACCACTTGAGATTTCACGGCTTCGCGGTTTTCCACGGTGCGCTTCCATACGGTTTGTACACCAAATGCGCAGCCGCAGAATCCGCCATGCTCCCGCGTGTAACGTAAGGTTAACTCCGAGTGGCGCTTGCGGGGGTTATCGCCTGGGGCCAAAGGACAGCAAGCGCGGTGGATCTCCGGAAAAAACCACGGCCTCGAAGCATCTGTTTTGGAGATCAGATTGTGATTTCGTCCGAGGTCGGCTGCCTCTCCTGCAAGCAGTAGAGAACCAGTTCCACGCGGGTTGATACGCCCAATTTGTCAAAGATTTTAAAAAGGTAGTTCCGCACGGTATGTTCACTCAGCTTGAGCCGGATCGAAATCTCGCGGTTGGTCAGGCCTTCGGCAACCTGGCGCACCACGGCTTCCTCACGCTTGGAAAGCAGATCGATTCCATGCGCGTCCTGGAGACGCATGGGGACCTGCTGGCTGAGCGCTTCGAGAATGTATCCGAGGTGCTCGCTGCTGGCCCATATCTGCCCTTGATTGACAGCGTGGATGCACTTTCCGAGCGTCTCGAGAGGCTCGTCGCGGAAGACCACGCCGTGCGCACCGCAGCGAAAGGCGTCGATCACAAGCTGCCGCTCGCGGGTGTCGAGAAGCATGATCGCGCGGGTTCTGGATTGCAGACTGCGAAGCTCGCGCAAGACGCGAAAACCTTCGAGCGGACCTTCGCGCAATTGCGAGCTGATGATGGCAACTTGAGGCTCGCGTTCTTTCAGGAGGCTAACGGCGCGCGGAAAATCAATGGCGCTGGCGACAACGCTGACACGATACCGTCTTGGCCGAAAAGCGCTCTCGACCAACTGGCAATTCATCTGGTTCGCTTCAGCAATCAGAATACTGACACTGCAACAACGAGACTCCAACGTATCGTCCATCAGGCCCTCGACCATCGTGGAGTCTGGAAGGGTGCGGCATTCTAAACATGATTTCCCCGTCTTGACAAGTCAAAAGTGAGTAACGAGCAGGGGAGCGGCCAGTGGCCACGGAGCGCGAGCCCCCGTTAGCCGGACGTTGCAGGCCATTATCTGTTCTGAATATACTCAGCCTCTGAAAGTTGCAGAAAGAGAGGGCGCTGTACTCGCATGACGGCTTTAACCGTGCTTGTGGCTACATGGACCGAGGGGCTGTTCGTCTTCTCCCGAGCGGCACGCGAACAGGAGCTCGCCGGTCGGTCGGTGAGAGCGCTGGCCCCTGACGAGCATGGCGGCATCCTCGCTATCATCGACGGAGGCTCGCTTTGGCGTCGCGCACCGGACGGCAGATGGCGCACGATAGCTGCCGCGGAGAGCGACTTGGCTTGTTGCGTGATGGTGGGCGACGTTGTTTACGCTGGGACCGACGATGCGCAGGTCTTGCGCATCAGCCCCGCCGGGGAAATCGAGCTGCTCCGAGGCTTCGAGCGGGTCGCCGGACGAGATACCTGGTTCGCAGGGAGTGCCGTGATAGACGGCAAGCGCGTCGGACCGCCGCTCGGGATCCGTTCCATCAGCGCAACCTCAGATGGAGCCGTACTCCTCGCCAATGTCCATGTCGGCGGGATCCCGCGATCGGCGGACGGCGGCTTGACCTGGCGGCCCACGATTGACGTCGCTAGCGACGTCCACGAGGTGCGCGCGCACCCGCGCCGCCCGGAAGCCGTTGCGGCCGCGGCTGCAGTCGGGCTGTCTATCAGCAGCGACGGGGGCGCGACATGGGTGGTGGAACATTCGGGGCTTCATGCTACGCACTGCTCCGCGGTCGCGTACGCGGGCGACGACATACTCGTGTCCGCAGCAGAGAGCCCGTTCGCCCCGGAGGGCGCGATTTACCGCCGGGGTGCGGGCGAACATGGTCCACTCGTTAAGGTCGCCGGGGGACTCCCCGTCTGGCTCGACGGCAAAGTTGACACTCGATGTATCGCCAGCCAGGGCGCGGCAGTCGCCATAGTCGACATGGGGGGCAACCTGTATGTGTCAGCCGACGGCGGGCGCAACTGGTCGAGCCAGGCTCATGGCATTCCGACTCCGAGCAGCGTCCTAATCGTCTGAGGACGGATGCGTGATTCAGTACCCGCAAAAAAGCCCGGCAGCAGCTTTTCGCTTTCAGAATAGCTATACCGTGGACGTCTTGCGATTCTTCCAGGCCTGGCCTCCCAACCCCGCCATCAACGATCTTCCAAGAAGCCCTGGGACATCCGCTCGCGCCGCCCGGTACGGCTGCAAAACGGCAACCGCCAAGATATTGGTACCTCACGAACTAAGTACATTCGTACCTAGATGAGATAGGGCTTTTGTCCTGCCGCCTTAGGGCCAGCATGGAATTTCTGACCTGGACGACTAGCACCCTAGAGCCATGTGTTTTGATTGAGAACCGCAGAACTCCCGACCCACCTAGCGCGAGAGTTTAGGCCACTTGTCGAATCCTTGGCGACGACGTAGGTTGCCGGGCAAGAGAATCGGGCAAATGGCAAAGCCGCAAATGAGTTTGGCAGCGGGCGCTTTTGCTACAGCGCAGACCTTCCGCGACCTTCGTGCGACGATTCGTTACGCGCTCCGCGCCCGGGTAGTGTTCGCGTGGTACGACGATAGTGGCCAGAGGCACGAAAGCCAGGGCTTGACGCGCGATTTGGGCCACAAAGGCACTTATATCGTTGCGCGCGAAAGGCCTCCCGCAGGATCCGCGGTGGAATTGAGGATCTTTCTTCCATTGAAGGCGGACCAGACACGCGCTCTGCAAATTGAGGCGGAGTCGTATGTGGTCCGGGTTGAGCCGGCGCTCGGAGCCTCGGATTCCGCCGGGTTTGCCGTGGCGCATCATCGCCTGAACCTGTTTGCGAACGAATCGAACTAAGAGTTCGCGGCCAGGGGTCAGCGGGGACGAGGAACGAGAGACAAGGCAATCATGTTCGATTCACAAATTCACGAGCTCCCGATTTGCGGCACGAGACAAACCTCTGAGCCCAGCGCGATGCCAGAGCCGGCTCAGTGGTACGCGATTCGGACTCGCGGTAGATGCGAGAAGAAAGTTGCCGCCCAACTTCGCGATCGGGGATTCGAGGCTTTCCTTCCGGTGTACTCGGAGCTCCGCCATTGGAGTGACCGGCGAAAGGTACTCGATCTTCCTCTTTTCCCCGGCTACACCTTCCTGCGTGCCTGCGTCAGCGCGGAAATACGCTCGCTCGTCTTGCACACCGCAGGAGTGATGAACTTTGTGGGCTCGCCGGGCTACCCCCAGGCCATTCCGGACCGCCAGATCGATGACGTTCAACTGTTGCTGGCGCAGCGAGTGCCCTTCCGTGAGCACGCCTTTCTGAACGCCGGGGCTCGCGTGCGAATTCGCGGCGGCGCACTCCATGGAATGGAAGGCATCCTGGTGGCAAAAAATTCGGATTGCAGCCTGGTTGTGTCCGTGGAGCTGATCCGGCGTTCCATCGCGTTGCGCGTGCAGGGATATGACGTTTGCCCGGTGTGACCAATGGCAAGCGAGGAGGCTGAGTTTGAGATGCGGGGGCCAACCCGAAAGGTCATGCGATTGAGAGCTAGGGGTACGAACAAGAACAATATCTGCGTCAGCCTGATACCAGCACTGCTTCTGGCCATCCTATCCTGCGCGCCGCCTTCCCCGGCCCAGGAAAACATCGCGGCGGCCGACGGCTCCTCCGTTGGCCCCGCCGCGCTGAAAAACGGCGTGCAGGCTGCGCCAAGAATTGCCGACTCCGAGCGTCCAGAGCCGCAACGCCGCAACACCCGCTACCGGCTTTGCGCGAGTGACGTGATCGCGCTCACCTTCCCGCTGACGCCGGAATTCGACCAAACCGTAAATGTCCAGCCCGATGGCTACGTAAGCCTGGCGGGCGCGGGAGACGTACATATCGAGGGACTGACCACGCAGGAGTCGGTGACCGTGATTCAAACGGCTTACGCCAAGATTCTGCACGACCCCATGGTCACCATCGAGCTGAAGGATTTCAACAAGCCGTACTTCATCGTGGGTGGGCAGGTGAACAAGCCCGGGAAATTCGATCTGCGCGGCTACACCACGGCAACGCAGGCGGTAGCCATGGCGGGCGGCTTCATGGACTCGGCCAAGCATTCGCAGGTTCTGCTTTTCCGGCGCGTGGACAATGACTGGTTCGAGGTGAAGAACCTGGACCTGAAGTACCTTTTGCAGGGCCACAACGTAAACGAGGATCCGGAGCTCCGCAGCGGCGACATGTTGTTCGTTCCGCAGAATTTCATATCCAAGATCAAAAAGTTCCTGCCGAACTCTTCGTTTGGCGGCTACTACTCGCTGTATCAGTGAACCGGGGCACAGGGAGCCACGACGATCATGGATGAGCTGATGATCCAACCTAACCGAGAGCGAACAAACTTGCGTTTGACGCTGCGCGACGTGGTCACTCCGGTGTTTCGCCAGCGGCGCGTAGCCACCGCGATTTTTCTCGGCATTTTTAGCGGAGCAATCCTGTGCATTCTTCTGGTCCCGCCGAAATACGAAGCGGAGATGAAAATACTGGTCAATCGCGATCGTGTGGATCCCGTGGTCACACCTAACGCGGACATGGCGCAGTCCGCGGAGGCCGTGCCGGCGGTGAGCGAAGAGGACTTGAACTCCGAGGTTGAACTACTGAAAAGCCGCGATTTGCTTGAGAAAGTCGTGGTGGCCAGCGGCCTGGAATCGCAAACGAGATCGCGCTGGGCTCGCGCCATTGAACGGCTCGGCGACGCCATCCGGCGAATTCCCTACTCGCCGCAAACGCAGCTGGCGCGTTCGGTGCAGAATCTTGAAGACAGGCTGGTGGTGGATCCTCTGCGGAAGACCACGCTTATCCGGGTGACCTACTCGTCGCGCGACCCCGAACTCGCTGCACGGGTGCTTCAAAATCTCGGGACACTATTTCAAGAGAAGCATGCCGCAGTGCATCGCCCGCCCGGCACTTTTTATTTCTTCGAGCAGGAAACGCAGCGATACCGCGACGAATTGGCGGAAGCGGAGGCCCAGCTCACCAGCTTCAACAGCCGCGAAGGAGTGGTCGCAGCTGCCGCCGAGAAGCAGCTCGTCCTTCAGCAGCTCAGCCAATTTGAAGCGGAATCGGAGCAGTCGCAAGCCAACGCGCAGGAAGCGAGCCAGCGCGCGCTGGCCCTAAGAGCGCAGGCCTCCGCCACGCCCGCCCGCCAAACCACGCAGGTGACTAAGACGGACAACGCGCAGTTGCTAGCCACCCTCCGCGGCACTTTACTCACGCTCGAGCTCAAGCATAGCGAAATGTTGACCAAGTACGCGCCGAGCTATCCCCCGGTGCAGGAACTCGACTCGCAAATCGCCGACACGCACAAAGCCATCGAGTTAGCGGAAGCCTCCCCGATGGAGCAGGTCACCACCGACCGCCTGCCCGCGCAGGATTGGATTGCGACGGAATTTGCGCGCGCGGAAACGGACCGCATCGCGCTCAGCGCCCGTGCCGACGCCACTGCTCGCGTGGTTCGCCACTATCGGGAAGCGGCGAAGAACCTAGACGAAAAGAGCACGCAGCAGGACGACCTGGTGCGCAACGTCAAGACGGAAGAGGATAACTACCTGCTGTATCTCCGCAAGCGTGAGGACGCGCGGATTTCCGACGCGCTCGATAGCAAGCGCATCGTCAACGTCTCCATCGCGGAAGCAGCCACGACCCCGGCCTTGCCGACGTTGCGTCTCTCCTGGGTACTGATCGGCGGCCTTTTCAGCGCGGGGCTGCTGAGCGTGGGCGGGGCCTATGCTGCGGACCGCTTGGATCCGTCGTTCCGCACACCCGAAGAGCTGGTGAACTACCTGAACATGAGAGTGCTGGCGTCGATTCCGGCGAGCGCCGGTAAGAAGCGAGAACTCCCTTAAGGAAGCGGCATGAGCAGAAACTTTGACATCTTGCAGGGGTCCGACGGCATTCTGGGTCCGCAACGCCCTGAGACGCAGTCGAAATCGCGGTCTTATGGCGCGGAAAGTCAGCGGAACGGCCGAACCGTCGCCCAGGACGAGGTCATGAAGTTGGTGCAACGCGTCTTCATTCTGCCGGGAGGCGCGAAAGCTCCCCAGGCAGTGGCGTTTTGCAGCGTGGAAAGAGGCGCGGGGTGCACTTGGGTCTGCGCGCACGCAAGCGAAGTGCTGGCGGACCAAATCAGCGGCAGCGTTTGCGTAGTGGATGCCAATTTCAGGTCACCCTCGCTGCACGATTACTTCCGGTTCAAGAATGGCCCCGGCTTCGCGGACGCAGTGAAGGACGCGGAGATGCGGCCGGCCCACGAATTCGCGCGCCGCGCTTCCGGAAGCCATCTGTGGCTAATCACGGCGGGCTCGGTGAACGGAGAGCCGAATGGTTCGCTGAACCCGGCGCGACTTCGCGCGCGAATCAAAGAGCTGCGCGACGAGTTCGATTTCGTTCTGTTCGATACCTCCGCGATTCTCGCCCATGGTGATTGCGTTCTGCTCGGACAACTGACGGACGGGATCATTTTGGTGGTGGGATCAAATTCCACGCGCCGCGAACCCGCGCGAATGGCCAAAGAGAGTTTCGACGCGGCCAGCGTCCCCATACTTGGGGCCGTCTTGAACCGGCGTACGTTCCCTATCCCTGAGGTCATTTACAGGAATCTCTAAAAAGGGACAGAGGCCTGCTAGCGGAACCCGCGTGAGCGTGCGGGTTTTCGGGATACATTCCTGGGACTCGAATGGCGGAGCTTTGCCCCAAGCGAGTTGATCCTCTTTCCTCTTACGAGTTAGCCGGAGCGGTTGGAGCGGGAGCATTGAAGGAGAGAAATGGGATCACGAACAGGCAGCCTATCCCCTGAAAACGCGGCCAGGCTGAAAGCATTGGCGCTGGGAAATGTCGCTCAGGTGCTCGCGCGCGCATCCCGTCTGGTATGGCAAACGCGAAGATCAGCAGCCGTACTCGGCGCTGACCTCACCTTGGCTGCGGTCTCGTTCACTCTGGCTGTATTTTCGCTCGCGGAATCGCACGCTCCCGGTTGGCCTGGCGAGGTTTTCCGTGCGACGTTGGCCCTTCTCATTTTCTTTCGGCTGGCGGGTTTGGTGAGTGTGCGGCTCGATCGTCGCTCGCTGCGTCACGCCGGCATACCGGACCTTATTTCCATTGCCAAGGCCGTCGGGTTCAGCAGCGCGCTCTTTTGGATTGTGACTTGGTGGAAATTTCCGCAACTGAAAATGCCCGCAGCCCTTTTTGTTATGGATTGGGCCTTGCTTCAGCTTCTGTGGGGCGGCCTGCACTTCGGCTGGCGCGTGATCCGAACCCAACAAGCGGCCTGGCGCAATGCCGGCAAGCGCGTGCTCATTGTGGGGGCGGGTGACGCAGGCATGGCGCTCTTGAAAGAGCTGGCGCTCGACAACGCGGCGGCCTGGCGGCCGGTGGCTATCGTGGACGATGACCCCGCGAAATGGAGGCGTTCCATCCTGGGTGTGCCGGTCACCGGAGGAACGAAAGACATTGCGAAGCTCGCGGCGGAAGTCGGCGCCGAAGAAATCCTGATCTGCATCCCCAGCGCAACCTCTTCGCAGATGCGCGGCATCCTGAGCGCTTGCCGGCAGGCGGAAATCCCGGTGCGAACGCTGCCTTCCCTTGCCGAGCTGGCCGGGGGGAAAGTGACCAGGCGCAGCCTGCGCTTCCCGCTGATGGAAGATTTGCTGCAGCGCGAGGAGATTTGCGTGGAAGTGCAGGAAACGCGACGGATTGTTGGGGGGAAGGTGGTTCTGGTAACCGGAGCGGGCGGAAGCATTGGCTCCGAGCTTTGCCGCCAGATCGCGGAGGTCAGTCCTCGGAAGTTGCTACTAGTGGATAAATCCGAGAACAGCTTGTTTTACGTTCATCGCGAGGTCCTGGAACGCCTGGGAGCAGATCGGGTGAAACCAGTGCTCCTGGACCTGCTCTGCACGGACCGCTTGCGCGAGCTCCTCGCGAGCGAGCGGCCCGAGATTATTTTCCATGCCGCGGCTCACAAGCATGTCGGGCTGCTCGAATCCCATCCGCAAGAGGCCATTCGCAACAACGTCCTGGGCACAAGAAACCTGGCGGAGGCGGCGCTGGAATGCGGCACCGCTCGATTTGTGAACATCTCCACGGACAAGGCCGTCAGCCCGAAAAACTACATGGGCTTGTCGAAAAAGCTGACCGAGCTGTGCATTCAGGAGATAGCCCGCATTCACCGCAAGCGCTTCTCCAATGTTCGCTTCGGAAATGTGGCGGGCAGCACGGGAAGCGTTCTACGGCTGTTCTGGGAACAAATCCAAAAAGGCACGCCCCTGCTGGTGACCGACCCTCGCGCCACGCGCTACTTCATGTCTGTGCCCGAAGCGGTTCATCTCATCCTGCGTGCCGCTGCACTCGGCAAAGGCGGCGAAACATTCGTGTTTGACATGGGCAAGCCGCTGAATATCTATGAGATGGCCAAAGCGATGGTGCTCTTTGCGGGCCTGAAGCCGGAGCAGGATTTGCCCATCGAGTTCATTGGTTTGAGCGATGGCGAAAAAATCTCCGAGGAGTTGTGGGCGGATTGGGAGCGGCCCATCCCCACCGAAACGCCCCGGATCCTGGTGATTCCTGAGCAAGACCCGCACGCACGCGGGATCCTGGGAAAGATTCGCAAAATGGAAAATTTTCTCGCGCGAGGAGACTGCACGGGCCTGCTCGACTATTTGCACGAAATTACACCCGAATTCAGAGGAACGCGCGAAAGCGGGTTTCATAAACCGCTGCCGGTACTCAAGACTCCTTCGATCGCCGCCGCAAGTGCGCCATGAATATTCCGCTCTCCCAACCAGACATTGGCGAACGCGAGATCGAGTGTGTGACCCGCGTATTGCGCTCGGGAGACCTGAGCCTGGGCCCGCGGGTCGCCGAGTTCGAGACGAAATTCGCGCGCTTCATCGGCGCGCGCTACGCCGTCGCGGTCAACAGCGGAACTTCGGCTCTACATCTCTGTGTAAAAACCCTCGGAATCGGGCCCGAAGACGA
>Ga0302314_10010009_pt1 | contig 16672 bp, 12 predicted proteins | sample III_Palsa_N2_3_FD_200533 | JGI IMG/M metagenome (GOLD analysis project Ga0302314, IMG submission 200533) | Peat permafrost microbial communities from Stordalen Mire near Abisko, Sweden - III_Palsa_N2_3 | ecosystem: Environmental > Terrestrial > Soil > Palsa > Peat permafrost | place: Sweden... | reverse complement strand
CGATGATCCGGCGCGGGTTCTGGCTGGCGGTCGGGGCGACGGGCGGAATCATGGGCTACCGGCGGGTCTCCTCGCTCGGCCGCCAGCTGTCGGCGACGCTGTCGCCGGCGGGCCCGCGCGAGGGCGCGCAGCAGTCGGCCGCCGGCCAGCCGACCGCAGGCGCTCGCCGCGGTGACCAGCCGCTGAGCGGCCGGGCCAGGCGCGGCCTGGTGCGCGGGACAATTCGGTTTACCCGCGACGCGCGGATGTTCAGCAGGGACGTCAGGGAAGGCATGGACCTGTATATGGTTCGGCATCGGGCCCAGGGAAGCCCTACGCTTGACGCAGGCGCCCAGTCGCGGCGCCCTCCAGCGCCGCCCGTTGTCGAGGTCACTGGCGCAACCGCAGCCACCGATGAACGTGTAAAGGATGACCGCTGATGCAGTCGGCAGAGATCGCCCGCCGTTTCCTGGCGTACTTCGAGGCGCAGGGGCACACGATCGTGCCCTCGGCCAACCTCGTCGCCGACGATCCCACGCTGCTGTTCGTGGTCGCCGGCATGCAGCCGTTCAAGCCTTACCTGCTCGGCCAGCAGACGCCGCCGTTCAAGCGCGCCGCCGACGTCCAGAAGTGCGTCCGCACGCTCGACATCGAAGAGGTCGGCAAGACGACCAGGCACGGCACGTTCTTCCAGATGCTCGGCAACTGGTCGTTCGGCGACTACTTCAAGGAAGGCGCGATCCGGTTCGCCTGGGAGCTGCTGACCAAGTCCCAGCAGGACGGCGGGTTCGGCTTCCCCGAGGAGAAGCTGTGGCCGACCGTGCTGCACGGCGACGACGAGGCGTACGGGATCTGGCGGAACGAGATCGGCGTGCCCGACAGCCGCATCCAGCGCCGCGGTCTGGCCGACAACTACTGGCACATGGGCGTCCCCGGTCCGGGCGGCCCGTGCTCGGAGATCTACTACGACCGGGGCCCCGAGGCTGGCCGCGAGGGCGGCCCCGAGGTCGATGAGGACCGGTACCTGGAGGTCTGGAACCTGGTCTTCATGCAGGACATGCTCAGCGAGGTGCGGTCCAAGATCGATTTCGACATCGACGCCCCGCTGCCGATGAAGAACGTCGACACCGGCATGGGCCTGGAGCGGATGGCGTCCATCCTGCAGGGCGTCGACAACATCTACGAGATCGACACCACCTACAAGATCCTCGAGCAGGCGGCCGAGCTCACCGAGCAGGACTACGGCACCGACCCGCGCAGTGACGTCGCGCTGCGGGTGGTCGCCGATCACGTCCGCAGCGCCGTGATGCTGATCGAGGACGGGGTGCGACCGGGGAACGAGGGCGGCAGCTACGTGCTCCGCCGGCTGCTGCGCCGCAGCATCCGCAACCTGCGGCTGCTGAGCGGCGCGCAGCGGGGCGGCGGGGCGTCCTCGGGCACCGGGTTCATGCACGAGCTGACCGAGACCACCATCGACACGATGGGCGACCAGTTCCCCGAGCTGCGCCGCGACGCGGCCATCATTCACCGGGTCATCGACGCGGAGGACGCGGCCTTCGCCGACACGCTCCGCACCGGCACCGCGATCTTCGACGTGGCGGTGGAGGAGACCAAGCGCAAGCACGCCAGCGTGCTCACCGGCGCGCAGGCGTTCCAGCTCCACGACACCTATGGCTTCCCGATCGACCTCACCCTGGAGATGGCGGCCGAGCAGGGCCTTCAGGTGGACGAGGAGGGCTTCCGCCGGCTGATGGGCGAGCAGCGGGACCGGGCCAAGAAGGACGCGCGGGAGAAGAAGACCGGCAACGCCGACATCTCCGTCTACGCCTCGCTGCTTGAGGCGGCGGGCAAGGTCACCTTCACCGGCTACGACATGGCCGAGGGGGAGGCGACCGTGGTCGGCCTGCTCGCCGGCGGCGTGCCGGTCAACGGCGCCACCCCCGGCATGGAGGTCGCGGTCGTGCTCGACCGGACCCCGTTCTACGCCGAGGGCGGCGGCCAGCTCAGCGACCACGGCGTGATCAGGACCAACGGCGCCGGCGGCCCGGCCGAGGTCCAGGTGACCGACGTGCAGACCCCGCTGCCCGGCCTGGTCGTGCACCGCGGCACGGTCCGCTACGGCGAGATCAGCACCGGGTCCCCCGCCTTCGCGGAGATCGACGTCGAGCGCAGGCGGGCCACGTCCCGCAGCCACACCGCGACCCACCTGGTCCATCGCGCCCTACGGGGCGCGCTGGGCGAGTCGGCCGCGCAGGCGGGCTCGGAGAACGCGCCCGGACGGCTCCGGTTCGACTTCACCGCGTCCGGCGCGGTACCGATCACGGTCCTGCGCGAGGTCGAGGACGAGGTCAACCGGGTGCTCATCGACGACCTGACCGTCCGCGCCTACCACACCTCGATCGACGAGGCCAGGGCGATGGGCGCGCTGGCGCTGTTCGGCGAGAAGTACGGCACCGAGGTGCGGATCGTCGAGGTCGGCGAGTACTCCCGCGAGCTCTGCGGCGGCACCCACGTGGCCAGGTCGGGGCAGCTCGGCCTGGTGAAGCTGCTCGGCGAGGCGTCCATCGGCTCCGGCGTGCGCCGGGTCGAGGCGCTCGTGGGCATCGACGCGTTCCGGTTCCTGGCCCGCGAGTCGGTGCTCGTGAACCAGCTCAGCGAGCAGCTCAAGGCCCGCCCGGAGGAGCTTCCCGAGCGCATCTCGACGGTCGTGACCAGGCTCCGCGACGCCGAGCGGGAGCTCACCAAGCTCAAGTCGGCCCAGCTCCTTGGGGAGTCCGGGCAGATCGCGGCCGCGGCCGAGAACGTCGACGGCGTCGCGTTCGTCGCCCACCGGGTTCCCGACGGCACCGACGCGGACGCGATCCGCACGCTCGCCCTCGACATCCGCTCGAAGATCCCGGTCCTGCGCCCGACGGTGGTCGCGCTGATCGGCACCCCGGCCGACCGGCCGGTGGTCGTCATCGCGGTCAACGAGGCGGGCCGGGGGTTCGGCCTGTCGGCCGGCGCCCTGGTCAGCGGGGCGGCGAAGGCGCTCGGCGGCGGTGGCGGCGGCAAGCCGGACATCGCCCAGGGCGGCGGCGCGCCCGGCGCCGGGCCCTCTGCGGTAAATGCCGCTTTTGACAGCATTCGCGAAGCATTGCGGGACAGCACTCGAACCGCCGGGTAACGTGATGCCATGTTCACACGGACCGGGAATCCGGTGAGGTCAGGCGTGCGTCTGGCCGTCGATCCGGGTACAGTCCGCATTGGCGTGGCACGTAGTGATCCAGGCGGCGTGCTCGCGACACCGCTCACCGTCGTGCGGCGGGGCAAGGGCGACTTGAGCGCTCTCGCCTCGCTGGCCGCGGCCGAAGAGGCAATGGAGATCTTGGTGGGTCTTCCCCGCTCGCTGTCTGGCCGTGAAGGCCCGGCCGCCGCTACCGCGAGGCAGTTCGCGGCGGACCTCGCCGATCGAGTGGCACCGCTCCCGGTGCGGCTCGTCGACGAGCGCTTCACCACGTCGACCGCGCACGGCGCGCTCGCCGCGGCCGGTCACGACTCGCGCGCCAGGCGCCAGACGGTCGACGCGGCCGCCGCCGCCGTGCTGCTCGAGGCGGCGCTCGAGTCCGAGCGCCGCACCGGCCGGGCCCCCGGCGACCTGGTGATGCCGCGTAAACCCGGGACCACCGCGTGAGCGGCAACTACGGTCCCGGCGACGGCGGCCCGTGGCCGCCGGCCGGCAACGAGCCGCAGTGGGATGACTCGGTGTGGCAGCAGGACCAGCCGAGCGCGTGGAACGGCCAGGAGGGCGCCCAGCCCGGCTACGGCCAGCAGCAGCCCTACGACGGCCGGGGCTACGGCGGCCAGGACTACGACCAAGGCCAGGGCTACGACCAGGGCCAGACCTACCCCGGTCAGGGCTACAGCGGCCAGGCCGGCCAGACCCACGAGCAGCCCGGGTACGACGGCAGGAACTACAACCAGCCCGACCCGCGCACCCAGCCCGGTTACCCCCCGCAGGGGCCGGGGAGCGGCCCGCAGCAGTACCCGCGCACCGGCCCGCAGCCGGTTCCGCGCGCCGTCGGCGGCCAGCAGGTCCAGCGCGGCACCGGCGGGCAGCGAGTCCAGCGCGGCACCGGCGGAATGCAGCCGGTCCCGCCCGGCTATGACCCGCGCGGCGCCGGCCCGCGCCGCCCGGCCGGCGGCGGCGGCGACCGCGATTACCCGTCCGGCGGCTACCCCCAGCGCGGCGACGCCGGCTACGGCCAGGGCGGCTACGAGGGGCGGGAGCCCCAGCGAGACGACTCCTTCCTGCCCGGCTTCGGCCCCCGCGATGACTTCGACGGCGACCAGCAGTACGACGGCCGTCGTGACCCCCGCCGGGGCGGCGCCCGCCGCGCCCGCGACGGTCGCGCCGACAAGCGCGCCGACGGTCGGGCAGCCGACATCGGCCGCGGTCCGGACGGCCGCGCGGTCGACTTCGCAGGCCAGGACCAGCGCGTTCGCGGCGAGCGCGGCCGCGCCCGCGACGACGACCGCGATCCCCGCGATCCCCGCGATCCCCGCGGCCCCCGGCCCGCCCGCCGCGACCGTGACGACTGGGACGGCAACGGCGGCAATGGCGGGGCCGGCGGCTACGGCGGCGACGGCCCGCGCCGTCGGCGTCGCAGCCCCATCCGCCGGCTCGCGCCCTGGATCGCGCTGCTGGTCATCGTCGTGCCGCTGGCAGTCGGCGGCCTCCACATCTGGAACATCTACCAGGCCAAGGTCCACCCGGCCGACTACACCGGGGCCGGGACCACGCCGACGGTGACCATCCAGGTGCCAAGCGGCGCGACTCCCGACTCGCTCGCCCCCACGCTGCTGCAAGACGGCGTGATCGCGAGCACCCGCGCGTTCACGAACGTGGCCGGCGCCGCCGCGACCGGCGTGCAGCTTGAGCCCGGCTACTTCCAGCTCAAGAGCCACATGCAGGCCAGCCTCGCCTGGGCGGACCTGACCAACCCGAAGAACATGCTGCAGACGGTGGTCACGATCCCCGAGGGCAAGCGCGCCTCCCAGGTCATCGCGATCGTGGCCCAGAAGACCAAGATCCCGCTCAAGAACTTCCAGACCGTGCTCGACCACCCGTCGCAGCTCGGCCTGCCGTCCTACGCCAACGGCAAGGTCGAGGGCTACCTGTTCCCGGCCACCTACGCGATCGTGCCGCACGAGACCGCGCTGCAGATCCTGCAGGCGATGGTGGCGCGGTTCAACCAGGAGGCAACGCAGGCCGACCTCCAGGCGGCGGCTCAGCGGCTGGGCATCTCGGCGACCGACGTGATCATCGAGGCGTCGATGGCCCAGGCCGAGGGCGGCTCGGTCTCCGACTACCCGAAGATCGCCGAGGTCATCAACAACCGGCTCAAGATCCACATGGCCCTGCAGTTCGACAGCGTGCTGCTCTACGGGCTCAACAAGTACGCCATCAACGTCACCGACGCGCAGATCGCCACGCCCGGCCCGTACAACGACTTCGAGCACACCGGCCTCCCGCCGGGCCCGATCTCCAACCCGGGCGACGCGGCGATCCAGGGCATCCTGCGCCCGGACACCGGCAACTGGCTCTACTTCCTCACCGTCACCGGCGGCAAGTCCGAGTTCTCCTCCACTCCGCTGGCCGGCCAGTAAGGAACGGTCATGAAGGCAGCAGTGCTGGGCAAGCCCATCGCCCACTCGCTCTCGCCCGCGCTGCACCGCGCGGCCTACCGGGAGCTCGGCCTCGACGACTGGACGTACGATCTCGTCGAGTGCGACGAGCAGGGGCTGCCGGCCTACGTCGACGGCCGGGGCCCGGAGTGGGCCGGCCTGAGCCTGACGATGCCGCTCAAAGCCGCCGTGCTGCCGCTGCTCGACCACGTCGATCACATGGCCGCCGCCACCGGCGGCGCCAACACGGTCGTGTTCCGCCCCGAGGGCCGCTACGGCTACAACACCGACGTGCAGGGCATCGTCGACGCGCTGACCGAGGCGGCGGCGCCGTCACCCGGCACGGTGACGATCATCGGCGCGGGTGCGACCGCCTGCTCGGCGCTGGCCGCCGTGGGCGAGCTCGGAGCGCCGGGGGCCGACGTCATCCTCCGCGACCCGGCCCGCGGCGGCGCCGTGCTCGCGACCGCGCAAAAACTGGGTCTCAAGGTCCGGCTCCGCCCGCTCGAAGATCACAACCAGGGCGATGCGGTGGTCCCCGACCTGCTGATCTCCACCGTCCCGGCCGGTGCCGCCGATCTTCTTATCGAACGGACCCTGTTTTCACGCACCCCGCCCATGGCCGTGATGGACGTGGTGTACCACCCCTGGCCCACGCCCCTGGCCCAGGCCGCGGCGGCGGCCGGCGCGATCGTGGCCAGCGGCTTCGCCATGCTCCTGCACCAGGCCGCCGCCCAGATCGAGCTGATGACCGGCAAGCCCGCCCCCCTCGAGGCGATGCGCGCGGCCGGCCAAGCCGAGCTATCCGCCCGCGCCCCCGGCTAGCCGCCCCGCCCCGCCCCCCTATCCGCCCCGCCCCGCGCTATCCGCCCCGCGCCGCCGCCGCCAACCACCCCGCAGCGTGTCGATTGCGTAATCGACCACGCTCTAGCCTGGTGGATTGCGCAATCGACCTGCTGGCGAGTGGTGTCGGTGGCGTAGCCGACAGGTCGGGCGCTAGCCGTTCGCGCGCTCGACCGCGTCGGCCGCCTCCTTGTCGCCGCGCTCGCGCAGTCCGGCGATCACGCCCTCGACGTCCTCGGCCGACCGGTTCTGGCTGAGCTTGGCCTTCGCCTCGATCCGGCTGACCACCAGCTCCACCCCGACGATCGCCCGCAGCTGCCCCTCGACGAACGCCCGGGGCGCGTCGTCGACCGACCACGGATGCTCCCGGTAGGCCTCGTGCTTGCCGGTCAGCCGCCGGACCAGGTCCTCGACCCAGACCGGGTCATCGTGCACGACCAGCTCCCCGTACACGTGCGCGGTGACGTAGTTCCAGGTCGGCACCACCCGCCCGTGCTCCAGCTTGGAGGCGTAGAACCCCGGGGTGATGTACGCGTCCCCGGGCCCGCGCACGATGGCGAGGGCCTCGCCCAGCGAGTCGAGCTTCCACTGGTCGTTGTTCCGCGCCACGTGCCCGTGCAGCGCCCCGTGCGAGCCGGCCGTCGGCACCCACACGAACGGCAGCATCGTCGCCATCAGCCCCTGGGACGTCACCGTCACCAGATCTGCCGCCCCGTGATTGCGGAGCAATTCGTCAACGAACGCCTCATCGGGCGAAAAATGGGCAGGTATGTACATGCGGCCCTCCGATCGCGTCCAGCTTAACCGCCCGGTCCTGAGTGAAACAGTCGGAAACACGGCCGTCACCTGTTGAAATAGTCATGGAACACCGGGTGCCTAGGCTGGAGGACGTGGCGGACATTTTCGATGGTTACCGGCTCGCCGAGGCCTGGGACGAGATGTTCGCGGCCCCCGGCAAGCCCCGTGCCTCCTACGACGTGCTGGTCTCGGTCCTGCAGCCGATGGACCCGGGCGAGCTGCGGTACCGCGCCGACCAGCTCGCCCGGGTGTTCACCGACCGCGGGGTCACCTACGACTACGCGGGCGAGGAGCGGCCGTTCCCGCTCGACCTGATACCCCGGGTCATCGACGCGCTCGAGTGGGACCTGGTCAGCCGGGGCGTCCGCCAGCGGGTCAAGGCCCTCGAGGCGTTCCTCGAGGACGTCTACGGGCAGGGAAAAGCGTTCGACGACGGCGTGGTCCCGTGGAGCCTGGTCTTCACCAGCGAGAAGTTCCGCCGCGAGGTGGCCGGCATCACCCCACCCAACGGCGTCCGGGTGCACGTGGCCGGCATCGACCTGATCCGCGACGAGCAGGGCAAGTTCCGGGTGCTCGAGGACAACGTGCGGGTGCCGAGCGGCGTCAGCTACGTCATTGAGAACCGGCTGGCGATGAGCAGGACGTTCCCCGCCCTCTTCGCCGACCAGCGGATCCACCACGTCGAGGAGTACCCGAGCAGGCTGCTGAACGCGCTCCGGGCGGCGGCCCCGGCCGGCGTATCGGACCCGTTCGTGGTGGTGCTCACCCCGGGCGTGTACAACGCCGCCTACTTCGAGCACACCCTGCTCGCCCGGCTGATGGGGATCGAGCTGGTCGAGGGGCGCGACCTGTTCTGCTGGCGCAACCGGGTGTACGTGCACACCACGCACGGCCGACGGCCGGTCGACGTCATCTACCGGCGGGTCGACGACGACTGGCTCGACCCGCTGCACTTCCGCCCCGACTCCGTCCTCGGCTGCCCCGGCCTGCTCAACGCGGTCCGGCGCGGCACGGTGACGGTCGCGAACGGCATCGGCAACGGCGTAGCCGACGATAAGCTGATTTATACCTATATGCCGGACTTGATCCGCTACTACCTGGCCGAAGAGCCGATCCTCGAGAACGTGGAGTCGTACCGCCTGGACGACCCCGAGATCCTCGACTGGGTCATCGGCAACGCCGAGAGCCTGGTGCTGAAGCCGGTCGACGGCGCTGGGGGGGCCGGCATCGTGATCGGCCCGTCCGCCACCGGCGAGGAGATAGCCGAGGTCAAGGCCAAGGTGGCGGCCAACCCGCGGGGCTGGATGGCACAGCGCCCGGTCGCCCTGTCCACCTCCCCGGTGCTGATCGGCGAGAAGCTCAGCCCCCGCCACATCGACCTGCGGCCGTTCGCCGTCAACGACGGCAACGACGTCTGGGTGCTGCCCGGCGGCCTGACGCGCGTGGCGCTGCCGGAGGGAGAGCTCAAGGTGAACTCCAGCCAGGGCGGAGGCTCCAAGGACACCTGGGTGCTCGACGCCACGGTCCGTTCGGACGAAAGCCCTAAAAGCCACGGCGACGCCGCACTGCCGCTGCCCGCCCCGGCCAGCGGGCCGGAGATGACCGTCGTCAGCCGGCAGAGCGGCCCGGAACAGTGAATCCTCTTTTCTTTGATGTCGCCAGCACATTGAGCCTTCTTGCCCGTAGCGGCAAAGAAAAGAGGGTTCAGTGAACAGCGAGCTGCTCAGCCGCATCGCGGAGACCCTCTACTGGACCGGGCGGTACGTGGAGCGGGCCGACGACACCGCCCGGCTGGTCGACGTGTACGTGCACCGGATGCTGGGCGAGACCGGGGCCGACTCCGACGCCGCCTGCCGGGCGCTGTTCGGCATCCTCGGCGTGCCGGTCGAGCCCGACGACGAGCAGCTCGACGCCGACACGGTGCTCTTCCGGCTGGTCTTCGAGGCGACCGGGCACAGCGCGATCGCGGGCTCGATGCTCGGCGCGCGGGCGGGCGCGCGCGGCATCCGCGAGGTCATCTCGAGCGAGATGTGGGAGTGCCTCAACGTCACCGCGCACGGCCTGTCGGGCCAGAAGCGGGCCGCCGAGCGCCTCGGCCCGCACGTCTACCTCCGCTACATCAGGGAACGGGCGGCGCTGTTCTTCGGCCTGGCCGACTCGACCATGAGCCACGACGACGCCTGGCGGTTCCTCGTCCTCGGCCGCTCGCTCGAGCGCGCCGACATGACCGCGCGGCTGCTGCTGGCCCGGATGTCGGCGCCGGACGACCTCGGCTGGACGGTGCTGCTGCGCGCCTGCGGCGCCCACGAGTCGTTCATCAGGACCCACGGCTGGGCGGCCGACTCCGACGCGGTGGCCGAGTTCCTGCTGCTCGACCGGCTCTTCCCGCGCAGCGTGGTGTTCGCGCTGAGCACCGCCGAGGAGTGCCTGGCGGCGCTGAACCCGGGCGCGGTCAGGGCCGGGGTCGACGACCCGGCTCGGCGGCCGGTCGGCCGGCTGCGGAACCGGCTCGAGTACGCCGACCCGAAGCAGCTCACCGCCCAGCTCCCCGAGCTGATCTCCACCCTGCAGTCGACGTGCGTCGAGGCGAGCGAGGCGATCGCCAAGCGGTACTTCCAGTACGAGGCCCCGGTCACCTGGGAACGAGGTGGCTGAGTCGTGAGCTGGAGACTGAGGATCGAGCACACCACCAGGGTCGTCTACACGGGACTGGTCAGGACCTCGTTCAACGAGGCGCGGATGACCCCGCTCACGCTGCCGACGCAGACGACCCTGGAGTCGCGGGTGACGGCCGGTCACGGCGTTTCGGTCTGGACCTACAACGACTACTGGGGCACCCACGTCTCCGTCTTCGATCTCCCCGATCCGCACGACGACCTGGTCATTCAGGCGGTCTCGACGGTCGAGACCGAGCCGTTCCCCGGCATCCCCGCCGCCGACACCCGGCCCGGCTGGCCGGAGCTCCGTCAGCACGGCCGGCAGGGCAGGCTGCTCGAGTTCGTGCTGCCGACGGCGCTGACAACGGTGGCGGAGGAGATCTCGGCGGCCGCGATGGCCGAGATCTCCGGGCAGTCCCTCGGCCCCGACCAGGCCGCCGCCGCGATCTCCGCCCGCGTCCACGACCACGTCACCTACCTGCCCGGCGCGACCGGGGTGCGGACCAACGCCCAGGAGGCGTGGGACAAGGGCCAGGGCGTCTGCCAGGACATGGCCCAGATCGCGGTCTCGCTGCTGCGCGCGGCCGGCCTGCCCGCCAGGTACGTCTCCGGCTACCTGCACCCCGACCCGAAGGCGGAGCCGGGCAGCACGTCGATCGGCCAGTCGCACGCGTGGGTCGAGTACTGGGCCGGCGGCTGGACCGCGCTCGACCCGACCAGCGGCGCCCCGGTCGGCGAGCGGCACGTGGCCGTCGCCCGCGGCCGCGACTACGGCGACGTCCCGCCGCTCAAGGGCATCTACCACGGCCCGCCCGAGAGCGACATGCAGGTCACGGTCGAGGTCACCCGGCTCGCCTGAGCCCCCTCGCCCAAGGCAGAAGACCAAACCCGGTTCACCGAACGGTCGCGTGACTTCGCGTTACCGCTCGACTCATTCGGTCGTCTCGGCCGGCCTCAAATCGTCCGCGCTCCCTTACGATGGAAGCGGCGGCCGCGCCCGCCCGCTCTGAGCCGGAGCTCCGCCCACGCTGGACCCGGCGACGAGGACAAGGGTCACCGACTCGCGCGTTTCCCTGGGAGCTCAGCTCGCGACGTCCTGGCGAGGTGCGTGGGGCCTGGCCGAAGGGACACCCAGTGACCTCCGAGCATGCTCGCAAAAAGGCAATCAGAGCGCGGATGGCCGCCACCGGCGAGCCGTACAACGTCGCCGCCCGCGCCCTCGACGCCGCCGAGGCCGCCGCCGCCGAACCGACGACCGCCGGAAGCGGTGCCGAGGAACCCACTTCCGCCGCGGCCGGGCCCATCGACGCAGAGTCGGCTGCCGCTGAACCCATCGCAGCGGATCCCGCTGCCGCCGAACCAGCCGCCGCGCAGCCCCCTGCCGCCGGACCAACCGCCGATTCTGGCGCCCCGCTGACCGAGTTCATCGCCTGCACGAACAGGACGCTGGCGGCCTCGAGCGCCAGGATCGAGATCCGGACCGACACCGATCTCGGCCGGGACCCGGTTCCCGCCCTGCGCCGTCCCCTGCGCCGTCGTCCGGGCCTGCTCGGGCGGCTGACCAGCCAGGCCGCCAAGGCGGCCTGGGGCCGCGTCGCGCCAGGAACCGCCCCGGCCGAGCTCGGCGACCGCTTCCTGCACCAGTTCGGCGCGGGTTTCATCGACCTCGCCGGCGGCCGGTACCTCGTCGACTTCGGCAGCTATGCCCAGGCCCTGGTCGACGGCCGCCGCTTCGGCGGCCTATCCGGTGAGCCGCTCGGCCCCCGCTATGAGCTCCGGCCCCATAAGTTCCGGCGCGACAACCCGCTGGACGCGCTCCGCAAACTGCAGGGCGCGACGACGGCCCGCTGGACCGGGGAGGAGCGGGTGCGCAGGACGACCTGCCGCGTCGCGATGGTCACGGCGGGCTCCGACGAGTTCACGGTCTGGGTCGATGGCCAGCGCATCCTCCGGTTCCGGACGGTGGAACGCGGGACTGGCCGGTTCGTGCGGGCGACAAAGACCGAGACAGTCGAGCTGTGGGACTTCGGCGTCCCGGTCGACGCGCTCGACTGGACCCGCCTGCCCAGCTTCCGCACCCGCCACCCCGCCTAGCGCCCGCCCGCCTAGCGCCCGCCCGCCTAGCGCCCGCTAACGTGTCGATTGCGCAATCGACCACGTTCTAACCTAGTGGATTGCGCAATCGACCTGCTGACGACGGCGGGAGCTGCGCTCAGCGAGCGAGCAGCTCGCGGACGCGGGGCACGACCTCGGTGCCGTAGAGCTCGATGTTCGTCATCAGGTCGGTGTGGGAGAGCGCCCCCATGCCGTACTTGAGGTCGAACCGGCTGGCGCCGAGGGCGGTCATGATCGACGCGATCTTCGGCGCGACGGTCGCGGGCGAGCCGACCACGAGCGACCCGGCCGGCCCGATCTCCCGGCGGAAGGACGCCTCGGTCGGCGGCGCGTACCCGCGCTCGAGCGCCCGCTTGCCGAACATGTCTCGGTACCGAGGCCAGAACAGGTCGTACGCCTCCTGGTCGGTGGCCGCGACGTGCCCCGGGATGTGGATGCCGACCGGCAGCGGCTCCCGCCCGAAGTGCTCGAGGGCCCGGGCGTAGAGCGCGGAGAACTCCGCGAACCGGGTCGGCGAGCCGCCGATGATGGCGAGCATCAGCGAGAACCCGTGCCGGGCGGCCCGGACCACCGACTCGGGCGAGCCGCCGACCCCGATCCAGGTCGTGAGCTTGCCGTCTTCCAGGTGCGGGACCACGTCCTGCTTGACCAGCGGTGCCCGGGTGCTCCCCTCCCACGTAACCGGCCCGCCCTGCAGCAGATCGGCGAAGAGCTCGGTCTTCTCCTCGAACAGGACCTCGTAGTCGTTCAGGTCGTAGCCGAAGAGCGGGAAGGAGTCGATCGACGAGCCGCGCCCGAGGATGACCTCGGCCCGCCCGCTCGAGACCGCGTTCAGCGTCGAGAACCGCTGGAACACCCGGACCGGGTCATCGGAGCTGAGCACCGTGACCGACGACCCGAGCCTGATCCTGCTGGTCCGGGCGGCGATCGCGGCCAGCGCGACGTCGCCCGCCGACAGCGGGATGTCATCGGTGTGGTGCTCTCCGATCCCGAAGAAGTCGACCCCCGCCTGCTCGGCGAGCACGCCCTCCTCGACGACGTCCCTGATCGCCTGCGCGTGCGAGACCCGGTGCCCGTTGTCGTCGTTGGTCGTGTCGCCGAACGTGTTCAGCCCGAACACCAGCGGAAACCCGCCCGCGCCGCTCTCAGCCGCCATGCCTACCGCCTCCTGATGAATGACATGTCAACTATAACGACGCCGCCGACTCGCCGATTCCGCTGGCGTCCTTGACCGCCATCCACCCGCCACCCGGCCTTACGAAGACCGACCGTAGAGCGCGTTCAGACTGGTCAAGAGAATCCTCCCCGGCCTGGCGGCGGCTTCGGCCGCCAGCTCATCGGTGAAGCCCGACGTGCTGAAGAAGCCCAGTACCGCTTCGTTGGCATCGTGCCCCTCGGCGGTGAGCAGTTCGCGGAGATGCTCCAGCCTGCGCAGCTCGGCCAGCCCCGGTCGCCGGTCGCGGTGCTTGGCCTCGCCGATGAATGCGACCGGCGTGCGCGGGGTCCGCGGGCGGCCGCCGCGCGCGAGCCCCAGCACGTCGATCTCATGGCCCGTCTTATGCTGACGGCAGGCGATGACCGTCTGCCCGACCGGCCCGACGACTAGCCCCGCTTCGGTGGCGCCGCAGCGGGCGGTCCACTCAGCCGCGAGCGCCTCGAAATGCGGCCCCAGGATCTTCGATTCGACGGTGTGCGCGACCTCGTCCCAGACTTGATGCGCCCGTCCGGCCTCGAGGTCGGCGAGATAGGGCTCGATGACAAGCTGGTGGAACCTGACCATCGGGTCGGCCACCGTCACGACGGGCCGCCGGTCCAGCAGCAGGTCTTGCCGGCGATCGATGAACCCGGCCGAGGCCAGGGTCGTCATCTGGTGCGCCAGCGACGTCGCCGGGCGGCCGAGCAGGCCGCCGATCTTGGTCGGTGACGACTCGCCCGCCGCCACGGCGGCGAGCACCGAACTGTAGGCGGCGGTGTCGCGGATGCGCGGATCCTCGTGCACGACCCGGCGCGCCTCGTCGAACAGCGGCATGGAAGGCCGCAGCACATTCCGAGCCAGCCAGTCGCCAAGCTGAGCCGGATCCTCGGGAACCCGGGGGTCCGATACCAGTTCCCGATAGCCGGGCGTGCCGCCGATCAGAGCATTGTGCGCAAACGCGGCGGCAGGGTTCTCGATCCCCCAGTACTCCCGCGCGTCCCGATAGCCGAACGGCCGGATCCGGAGCTCAAGCGCCGCGCGACCGCGCAGCGCCCTGGTGCCGGATAGCAGATCTCCCATCACCGAGATCGCCGATCCGCAGAGGATCAGGCGCAGGGACGGCGCCTGCTCACCCGAGCCCGGCCCCAGGCTGTCATAGAGAGACTGCACGATCGACGGGAGTCCCGGCGTTTCCTCTGCCAGGTAAGGGAACTCGTCAAGCACCAGCAATCCGGATGCCGGATGCGAGCGGGAGCGAACCGCCATCATCTCCGCCGCGATTTGCAGCGCCTGCTCCCAGTCGCGGAATCCGAAGCCGCCCGATGACAGACCGGACCAGACCGCGAGCGAGACGCCGAACCGGCGCAGCGAAACCGTCTCGGCCTGCTCGGTCGACAGGTGGTAGAGCCCGCCCGCGCCGTCTGCGAGCCGACGCAGTAGATACGATTTCCCCTGCCTGCGCCTGCCGTAGACCACGGCGATGCGCAACCCCGGCAACGACGAGAGCGCGAAATCGGCCAGGTCGGCCCATTCCGAATCCCGGTCGAAGACGTCCGACGGCTTGACCAAGACCTCCATATCCAGCACCTTCCGTCTAGCACGACTATACTTATATTAACCGTAGTCGAGCTAGCTGATAGCCAATGACCTCGGGCGCCGCTGACGCGGGCCCTTCGGCGGGCGGAACTCAGTTGCGATCGGGACGACCGGTCACCTAAGGTGCCTCAGTGACTCAGGCGCCCGACTTGATTCAGACGCCCGACTTCGCAACCAAGCCCACGCTCACCGGCGAGCGCGTGATCCTGCGCCCCTACATCGACGCGGACCTCCCGGCGCTGCGCGAGGCCATGGCCGATCCCGACCTGCTGCGGCTGACCGGCAGCGTCCACGACGAGGCGGAAGCCCTCAAGCCCGTCAGCCCGGAGGAGGAGCGGCTCCGCCTGACCTGGTTCAACACTCGCAATGACCAGGACGATCGGCTCGATCTCGCGATCGTCGACAAGGCGAGCGGCGGCTGCGTCGGGGAGGCGGTCCTCAACCAGTGGGACCCCGGGAACCAGAGCTGCAACTTCCGCATTCAGATCGGCCCGGCCGGCCAGAACCGCGGCCTCGGCACCGAGGCCACCCGGCTGATCGTCGGCTACGGGTTCGAGAAGCTGGGCCTGCACCGCATCTCGCTCGAGGTCTACGCCTTCAACCCGCGCGCCCGCCGCGCCTACGAGAAGGCCGGCTTCCGCGTCGAGGGGGTGCTTCGCGAATCGCTCCGCTACGGCGACCAGTGGATCGACGCGACCGTGATGTCCATCCTCGCCTCAGAATGGCCCCCCGTCCCGTCGGCCCAGTGATAATGGATCGTTGTATACACCCGGGTGTATACAACGATCCATTATCCGCCCCAGCTCACGCGACCGCGAGATAACAGCAAGAAGCGCGAAGCGCGGGGCGCGGAGCGCGTAGTTGGGCGGCGCGTGGTTCGGTGGCGGTCGGGCGGGTTGGTGGCGGTCGGTCGGCGGTCGGTGGCGGGCCGCGGGCGGCGCGGCGGTAAGGGAACCGTTACGGCGACGGAATACACGAGCGGCCGTCAGTGCTGATAACCTGTAGGCATTGACCAGTCCGGCGCGTGTTGCGTGCCGGGCGTGCAAGCGGAGGGCCACCTCCCACCTGGCCAACCTTCGGGTCGGCGGGTTCGGCCGCTTCCTGGCTAGCCAGGCGAGCGGCACGGCATCGGTCGCCAGCGCAGCTGGTTGGCGACGCCGTAGACGTGGTAGCCCCGCAGCGCACAGCGCCGAGCGGGGCTTTTCCGTTGGGACGCAGGTCAAGGCGGAGAAGCTGGCGCCGGCAGTCGGTGGCAGCAGCACACAGCGAAGCCGGGAAAGCCCGGCAACAGATGAGGCTCTGGAGGTCACATCAGCGTCGAAACGCGCATCAACGACCGCATCCGCACCCCTGAGGTCCGACTCGTCGGCGCGAAGGGCGAGCAGATCGGGATTATCTCGATCACCGAGGCGCTCCGCCTTGCTCAGGAGGCCGACCTCGACTTGGTTGAGGTCGCCCCGACCGCGCGGCCCCCGGTCTGCAAGCTCATGGACTACGGAAAGTTCAAGTACGAGACCGCGCTCAAGGAGCGGGAATCGCGCAAGAACCAGACGCACACCATCGTCAAGGAGATCAAGCTCCGACCGAAGATCGACCCGCACGACTACGGCACCAAGAAGGGCCACGTCGAGCGGTTCCTCAAGGCGGGGGACAAGGTCAAGGTGACGATCATGTTCCGTGGTCGTGAGCAGTCCCGGCCCGAGCTCGGCTTCCGGCTGCTGCAGAAGCTGGCCGATGACGTGCAGGAGCTCGGATTCGTTGAGTCGCAGGCCAAGCAGGACGGCCGGAACATGATCATGGTGATCGGCCCGCACCGGCGGCC
>Ga0302314_10010008_pt1 | contig 16673 bp, 16 predicted proteins | sample III_Palsa_N2_3_FD_200533 | JGI IMG/M metagenome (GOLD analysis project Ga0302314, IMG submission 200533) | Peat permafrost microbial communities from Stordalen Mire near Abisko, Sweden - III_Palsa_N2_3 | ecosystem: Environmental > Terrestrial > Soil > Palsa > Peat permafrost | place: Sweden... | reverse complement strand
TAGCCGATGTTGCACGCGATGAGAAGGCCTATGGAAGAAGTTCTTCGACGTCACGCAGAAAAGGTTAAAGTTTCAGGTCCGCGAGCCGTTATGACGTCGATGCACGACGCCATACCAGGTTCGCCTCTCCTGGATGGCTTTCTTCTAACACTACGGGAAAAATCCATGCGCCTCCTGCTTGCCATTTTCTTGCCATGGCTCCAGTTCTTCACGATTGGCCGGCCGTTCGCCGGGATCATTTGCCTGCTGCTTCAAATCACGGTAATTGGCTGGATCCCAGCGGCGATCTGGTCGGTCTACGCGCTCAGCGAATACAAAACCGACCGAAAAATCGCACGGTCGGTCGCTGGCCGCTGAGCCTGACCGGGAGCGAGGCGGGCGTTCTCAACGCTATTCATTATTCGACCGGTTCACCGGGGTTCGCGGGACGTGGACGCCGCGCGGACAGGGTTTATTGCCGCGCTGAGCGCGCGTCGCCCGCACCGGTGGTTTATTTTTAAATTGACCAACTGCGGCCTGGGATACGAGACCGCATAAACCGGCCGCGCCATGGGGTCGGTTCCATAACGGGTCGTGCGGTCGCTGTATTACCGTATTAGTAACGGCGGCCAGAGCAATCCGGGAATATTTTCGTACTCAGGATCCGATTTTTCGAAACGGTGTACCAGAATGGTGCAAGGTTCCGTCAATATAATTCTATTCGTTCAGTTGCCTGAAATGCAAACATAAAGCAACCACGCTCGGAAGGTTCGCTGCGAGACACTCGGCACCGGAAAACAACAATTGGTCATTTACGTGGTATTGAACTAGTTGTTATTTTGGTCTAGATTAACTTCGGCTCGCGTTCTCCACGAAAGTTGTTGCCAAACATTTTCAGTGCGAGCTTGAGACCGCGAGCTTACTTGCGGTCTCTCCCCATTACAGTGCTTTGACGGTATTTTTTCATTTCGTTTATTCTGAATCTATTTAGGCATACCAATCAAAAAGAGTTGCAATATCGGAACCGCTTGATTTGCCTAAATACGCTGCATGCGAAAGTTTTTCCCGTGTCTTAGCGTGGAGAAAGAGATGAAGAAGAGTGCTCTCAGCGCGATCTCATTAGCGCTCCTTGGTATAGCGGGAGGGGCGCGGGCGCAGTCCAGCGTTACGCTCTATGGAACGATCGATGCAGGCGTCGGTTATGTGAAAACCAGTGACGGTTCGCGATGGGGGTTTATAGATGGCACGTTGTCCGGTGATCGCTGGGGCTTGAAGGGTTCGGAGGATCTCGGCGGCGGCATCAAGGCAATCTTCGATTTGGAGAATGGGTTTGATGTGGGAACAGGCCAGTTAGGCCAGGGTGGCCGGGAATTCGGGCGCCAGGCGTTCGTCGGCTTGTCAGGTGACAGTTGGGGCACCCTGACTCTTGGCCGGCAATACGATCCGCTGGTAGACATGGTGCAACCGCTCACGGCTGACAACTATTTCGGGAGTATTTTTGCGACTCCCGGCGACGTGGACAATTACGACAATAGCTTGCGCGTATCCAACGCCGTTAAGTATGTGTCACCCAATTACGCCGGCTTGCAGTTTGAGGGGCTGTACGCCTTCAGTGGTCTGGCCGGCCGCACGGGCCAGGGCTATACCTATAGCGGGGCCGTCACGTACAACAACGGCCCGCTCGGTATCGCCGCCGGTTATTTCCTCGCCACGAATCCTAGTCCGACCGCGGGCGGTTTCCGCGACGGATGGGATCCGACCTCATCGTCAGATGCAATCTTCGACGGCGCAATCAACAGCGGCTACGTGACGGCCAAATCATTGGGCATTGCGCGTGCGGGAATCCAGTATGCGCTGGGTCCTGTGACGCTCGGCGGTTCGTACAGCAACGCGCAATATAAGAACGACGGCGACTCGACTTTCACCAGCACCGAGAAGTACAACGTTGGCAATGCGTTCGTCAATTACCAGGCCACTCCGGCCGTGCTGTTTGCCGTAGGCTACTCATATGAGAAGGCGAGCGGCAACACGTCGGCCACCTATAACCAGGCTAGCGTCGGGGCGGATTATTCACTGTCGAAGCGCACTGATCTTTATGCGGTTGGCGCATATCAGCATGCTAGCGGTACCCAGCTCAATCCGGACGGCACGACCTCGGCAGCGCAGTCTTCGATCGGCTCATATGGCTTCAATGGCACGGCCAGCCAGGAGATGTTCATCCTCGGCATGCGTCATAAATTCTGATAGCGGGGTGGCTATTTATAAAATAGAGTAGTGCGTAACATCGTCCTTGGAGGCGCCGCGCCTTATACGAAACATGCGCGAAGCATGCGCGGAGCGTGACACCGCCGGCGTCGCTGCCAACCCCTGCAGACGAACACCAACCGTGCACGATTCAATAGTCAATCATTAATGGCTAATGGCTAATGGCTAATGGCTAATGGCTAATGGCTAATGGCTAATGGCTAATGGCTAATGGTTAATGGTTAATGGTCTCGAGCGCGAGCCCCTTGGTGGAAGGTCCGAGCAGGATCATGCAGATCGCCACCAGCATTGACATTCCGACAAAGACAGCAACGCCCGGCACGCCATACCCATGCAGCAGAATGCCGATTGCCAGTCCGGCGAAGGCCGCGGAAATCCGGCTCCAGGAATAGACAAAGCCAATCGCGCGGGCACGCACGCGGGTCGGATATAGCTCGGCCTGATAGCCGTGGTAGGCATAGGACATGATGTTTGCAGATAGCGTGAACAGCACGCCGAGCGCGATCAGGATCCATGGCGTGGAGACCTGGGAGAATATCGCGATGACTATGGCCATCGTGAGTAGCCCACCGCAGATCTGTGTTTTCCGCTCGAGCTTGTCGGCGAACAACATACCCAGCAGCGGACCAAAGGGGTTTGCAATCGCAATGACAAATGCATATCCCAGGCTTGCCGTGACATGAATGCCGCGATGGATCAGAAGTGTCGGCACCCACGCTGCGAAGCCATAAAAGCCGATCACTTGCGCCATGTTGAAAATCGACAGAATGATCGTCCGGCGCCGATAACCCGGAGCGAAGATTTCTTTGAGCGAGCCGCGTCCTTCCTTTTCGGGTGAGACCGCTTGTGGTGCCGGCAGGCTTATTCCTTTCTCCGCGACGACCCGGCGTTCGATGTCCGCGACTATCTTTTCAGCTTCTTCGATCCGGCCGTGACGCGCGAGCCAACGCGGGCTTTCCGGAATATGGCGACGCAAGATCCATACAAGCACGGCACCCACAGAGCCGATCAGGATGACTACCCGCCAATAGTCAAGGCCGAACGGCCGCGTCCCGTTCAATGCGTACGCGAGAAACGCGACCACCGGTACGACGGCAAAGGTGATGAACTGGTTCATGGCATACGCACGGCCACGCTCCTGACTGGGGATCAGCTCGGAGATATACGTGTCGATTGTTACCAGCTCGACGCCAATCCCAATGCCCGCGATAAAGCGCCAGATATCGAGAGCGAATCCGGAGGTCTGGAACGCCATGATCACCGTGCAGACCATGTACCAGACCAGTGACCAGGTGAAGATCAGGCGCCGGCCAAACCGGTCGGCCACATAACCAAGCACGAGTGTACCGACCCAAAGCCCCGCAAAGGTGGCAAAGACAAAGGTTCCGAAACCGGCTACTGCAAGGGGCTGGAGGGCAGCAAAGAAGCCTAGCGACTCCGGTTTGAACAACCCGGACTGGACCATGCCAGGCGCAACATAGCCTGTGAAGAACAGGTCATAGAACTCGAACACACCGCCAAGCGAGATCAGGATCACCATGGTCCAGACCGTACGCGAGGGTGGCAACCGATCAAGCCGTGCCGCAATTTCAGCAGCTTTCTCGCTGGACATGTACGCCTCTTATTTTTGACAGAGCTGTAAAGTCGATTCCCCACGTCCCCCGTGGTTTCCCGTCGCGCACACTTGGTAACACCATGTCGGCACGCAAGGAGACATTGCAAGTCCACAAGGATGCCAACAGCGCTCTTCGTTCACGCGACAATTGGATATCGTTAAATTTGCCTATATTGATGAAGCGAAGGAACTGCGCCGTCAATGCGCCATCAATCTCTTCTGAGCCCACGGGTCCTTCGGTCCTTTGCAATCTCGCACATCATCGCGATGTTCAGCAATGCGGGCGAACACCAACGCGTCCTTCGCGATTGATACGAGACCTATGGCCGCTCACGCAGTCGTGTGAGGCGAATGGGTGAGGGCGATGGTGATGGCAGGAGCTTCGGCGTTGCGGACAGTATCTGGTCCGGTCGTGCGCCAAGACTCCATGACCGTCGAGATAACACGCGCCAATCTCAGGGCATACACGCTTGTCAGATCATTCATGTGCGAGCATGATCTGGTGTGGTTTTGCCCTTTTTCTCAGGCCTTGGTTGCAGGGGCGAGTGGCCATGTTGGCTGTTTGCTCCAACGAGTCCGTTTGAATTCTTTCGCTTTCGCGAAGTGAGCCCAAGCGGCCCTGTCTCAGCCGGGTCATATCGACAGGAGATAATCAAAATGCATGTTTCCATCTCGCGACGAGCTGTCATGGCTTTCATCGGCCTCGCGTGTGCGGGGGCGATGACCCTGGCGCAAGCGGCGCCGGTCTCGTTCACCGTGCCGCTCACCGGTGCGCAACAGGTACCTCCGGTCCAAACCTCGGGTAACGGCACAGCCAACATCTCCTACGATCCCGACACCCGGGTCGTCACCTGGACGATCACCTTCAGCGGCCTGTCTGGCGACGCCACCATGGCGCACTTCCATGGGCCCGCCGCGTCGGGCAAAAACGCGCCGGTGAAAGTCTGGCTGTCAGAGAAAGGCGCAGCCGTCACGAGCCCAGTCAACGGTACCGCTACGCTGTCGCCGGCAGACGCGAAAGAGTTTCTCGCGGGCGAGATGTACGTCAACGTGCACACGAAGGATCATCCAGCTGGCGAAATCCGCGGTCAGGTAGTGCCGCCAAAGTAACTGATGCCGCCGCTCAGAGGTAGGTGGCGAGCAGCGTCACCAGGGTGGCGCTGAGGACCAACAGGAGCAGCGCACGGATGGTTGACGCTTGCCGGGGTGCGCGGATGCGCTCCGGCAGGCGCTTACGTCCAGTGAGCATGGGGCGCAGCAGATTGTGGCCCTTGGCCACCGCGTACACAGCGATAGCCAGCACGTGCAGTGCCACCGCCGCCAGTAGTGCGTCCCACAGGATCGTGTGCAGCGTGGTGATCGCGTTGGCGATCGATGCGGGAACCCATTGGGTCAACGGTCCGTCGTCCGCAACATCGTTGTTGACGTAAAGCCCGCTTAGCGTCTCGCCCAGCAGCAAGGCCAGCAGTAGCAATACCATCCACCCGCCCGCCGAATTGTGTCCCACCTGCAGGTCGGCTTCGCGGCGCAACACATGACGCAGATGCTGCCACGCAGCGGCGGGCGCGCTCATAAAGTTACGAAACCGCGCGGTATCGCTGCCGAAGAAACCCCACAGCAAACGGAATAGCACCAGCGTCAGCAGCATCTCGCCAATCCGGACGTGCCAGCCCATCCAGTTCAGCTCTGAGGTCGCATAGGCGGCCGCCACCAGCACGACGACCAGCCAGTGAAACAACCTCGTTGGCACGTCCCAGACAAGCACCGGACGAGCTGCCTGCTTCTGCGTATTGACGGGTTTATCGGCGTCCATATGGGCTGCGCGGGCTACCTTCGAAATGAAAGCGCCGACACCTTGAACCTAACGCCACTCAACGTAGCGCACCGTCGGTTCCATGTGCGGCGCCGCTTGCCACGCGCGGCTGCGTGAGCGCACTGACGACCACGAACACGATGATATTCAACGCCAGCGCGAGGAAACCGATATTGATGTCCTTCGCCGCGTCAGGGAGGAATGGAAACATCTGCCCGATGCTCAGGTGCATCGTAGTGGTCACCACGACAACGGCCACGCCTGCGATGATGCCGCCCATTGCACCCTGTTTCGTCGCACGGCTTTGATGCATCAAGCTGGCTATCAAGGCGGGAAACAGTTGCGTTACGAAGCTGTAGCCCATCAGCAGCAGCGAGACGATCGTGTTGCCACCTTGCAGCGTGAACCAGATGGCGACGAGTGCCACGACCGGCACGAGCCAGCGTGCGAGCCGGCCGACAAACGCATCCGAAGCCTGACGGTTCATCGCTCCTCGATATACGTCGTTTGCAAGCAAGGTCGACGCCGAGGTAAGGATCATCGAGCCAGGGACGAGCGCGGTGAGCACGCCGGCAGCGCCGATCACACCGACGATCCAGGGATCGAAACTCTGGATGGACAGACGGAACAACGACAGGTCGATGTCACCGCCTTTCAGGCCCGGCACCTTGAGTGATGCAGCGAATCCCACGAAGAACACGAACAGCAGGATCAATTGATAGACAGGCAGGATGATCGCGTTGCGCCGGAAAATCCGTTCATCGCGTGCGGTATACACCGAACCAAACGTATGCGGCCACATGAAGAAGCCGAGCGCCGTCAGCAGCACAGTGGACTGGAACCACGACACGCTCGACCCCTTCGCCGGAAAGGTGAGGAAGCCGGGCTTCGCGACATCGATTGCATGGAACATCGGGCCGATGCCGCCGTAAAGGTGATAGGGCAGGTAGATGCCCAGCGCCAGGACGACGCTCAGGATCAGAATGTCTTTGACCACGGAATTCCACGCCGAGCCCCGTACGCCCGACAGGATGACGTAAGCGGTGACGACTAGCGCGCCGATCCAGACGGCGACTGTCGGCGATATCACGCCATACGATGCCGTTGCCACGATGATGCCGAGTCCCTTGAGCTGTAGCACGAGATAAGGGATTAGGGCGACCACACCGACCACTGCGACCAGGACGCCGAGCGCGGGGCTGTCGTATTTGCGCGCGAAGTAATGGGGTTGGGAGACGAGCCGGTGTTTCTTCGCGTAGCGCCAGATTGGCGGCAGCATCCAGTACGAGAGGATGTAGGCGAGGGTCCCGTAGGCGAGAATGTAGTAGACCGGCGCGCTTTTGCCGTATGCGAAGCCGCTGCCGCCGAGGAACGTGAAGGTGGTGTAGATTTCTCCGGCCATCAGGAGGAATACGAACGCCGTGCCAAAGCTGCGGCCGCCAACCGTCCATTGCTCGAGATTCATGTCATGACCACGCCGTGCACGCACGCCCAGATAGAGCGCCAGCAAGGTCACAGCAATGATGATGAGTAGCGCGCTGCTCATGAACGGGCCTCCGCAGCTTCGTTGACGGCTTGGCGGTTGGCCGGATCCAGCCGATAGATGATGCCCATGATCACCGCGCTCAGCACGATCCAGATCACGATCCACGCGAGCACGAAGGGCATTCCGAGGATGAGGGGTTCAACCTGATTGACGAATGGGATGCCAATAAGAATGCCGATGAACGGCAGCGCCGCCATAATTCGAAAAAGCATGATGAATATCCCCCTAAGCTGCGTAGATTTTGCCGCGGACCTGCTTTTGTTTCGCTGACTTTATGCTTTATTCGTTGATTCGGAAAGCCGATCAAAAAAACGCAGGAGTCTTGAAAGGACGGCGTGACGACCGCGCGACTTCACTTTGAGCGAGGCGCGCTGGTGTTTCGGCTACAGCCAAACCTGCCGAGATAGAAAAGTTGGTGGCCGAGATCGGGGTGATAGTCAGTTTGATGGCCGTGCCTTTTTTAGAGGCTATGCCTGTCTTCTTGCCGCTTGGCCCGGTGCGCGCAGCATTGCCGAGAGTGTATGTATCTGCCTTACGAAAAGTTGATAAATTATGTTATGTCAACTTAAAAACCAACATCCACGCGCTTGCATCCTGACTGCTACTGCTCAACAACTTCTGGTCTCGGCCCGGCTACAACGCGCCATTGACGATACCGTCCTCAAAGGTGTTCTCACCAAACGGATTGCGCGACGCAAAGGCGTCGCGTGGATCTATCAAAAGTTATCCGCCCGAAGTTATCCGCCCGAACCACAGAAACCGATCAATTCTCTGGACCGAGCTGACCACCAAGCTGGGTCAATATCTGATATGCAGCAGTCACCCGTGGAGCGATGGGATAGTTCTTATTTGCAAGGATGACGATACCCAATTTCTGAGCCGGAACAAACGCGACGTAAGCTGCAAAACCATTGGTCGATCCGGTTTTGTTGATCAGCGCATTCGCTTGCGGCTGCAGCGGCGGGTTCAACTCAATCACTTTCGTCGCCTGATAAGCCATGGCGTCCGAATTACCCGCCAGAACCTGTTTCAGCTCCACAGGATACGGGTATTGTTCCCATATCAAATCTTGCGTTATTTCACTTGCTCTAAAATATCTGGTGTGGGTCTCGTTGATCGCGCGTTGCAATACGCTGTCAATTTTAATCATCTGCATGTTGGCTGCGATAAATCGGATCATGTCCGACGTGCTCGATTTAATTCCATAGGCTTCCGAAGACAGCGCTCCCGCGCTCAACCTGATCGGAGCGCCCTGTTTCGTGTAACCTTGCGCATAGTCCTTCATCTGATCCGGCGGCACATTGATATAACTGTGCGTCATTCCAAGCATAGGGAATAATTTCTTTTCAATGGCATCATCGAAAGGCTCATTCATGCTCCGGGCGGCAATCATGCCGAGCATGCCAATACTTGGGTTCGAGTAGACCCTGTATGTGCTGGCAGCGTAGGATGGTTGCCACTGCCTGAAATAATCCATTAGTTGAGCGTCATCGTGAATTGCATCAGGCACCTGCAACGGGAGGCCGCCAGAGGTATGCGTACCAAGATTCAACAGACTAACGTTGTCAAAGCTGCTGCCGCGCAGGGATGGCAAATATTGGCTGGCGCTATCGGACAACGCAAGGTTGCCATTGACCTGAGCGAACGAAGCTAACGTTGCCGTAAATGTTTTGCTGGCTGACCCAATCTCAAAGAGAGTTTTGTTTGTGATCGGTCGGCGTGTTTCGAGCGATGCCACACCGTAACTATAAAAGTAGCTCTCTCCGTTGACAATTACAGCGACCGCCATGCCTGGAATTCGATATTCCCGCATCAATGGACGTATTACGCGGTCCATTACGCCAGAGATCTCTTTCTGCTTGGTGTTGCTTTCCCCATATGTGCTGGAAGCGATAAAACAGGACGACATCAAAGTGAAAACCAGTAGACTTTTCAAAAAACCGCAACGCATGCAATCTCCTTGAACTAATAGCATGAATATAGGAGGGAAATGGTTCGAGCCCTTTCCATTGAATCTTTGACGTTTGGAGCGAGGTCGGGCAACGCAACACTGATTACTGCGGGACACTGGCGTTAAACGGTTTCCCGGGTGTGGACACCCAGGTTGCGATGACTGTCGCTCCTGCGGGACCGGCCTTGGTGACATGAATTGCATTAGCCGCGATCTGGAAGCTCCCTCCCGCGCGGATCATTTTCATCAGCTGGCCCTGTACCCGCAAGATTATCTCGCCCCTCGCGGCATAGCAGACTTCGGGTCCGGTCGCCATGTGACGGGGTTTTTCGGCGTCGGGCGGGAACTCGGACACCCCCATGCCCATCTCTCGATTCGTCCCGTTCACATCGACTCGTTCCAGTACCCGCGTCTGCTTTGCCCCGGGTACCGCATAGGCGGCCACGGAAGATTGCATTGCAATCAAGGAGCCCAATATCGCGGGGATGGAGAGACGTGATTTCACCATTGTTCCTTCGGTTGAAAATCGAACTGACAACCCGTGTTTTACTTCCGGTAATCCAGGATTTTTCGATGCACCAACGTGTGGTTTGAGCAGGTTGATGGATGAAAACATCCGGCGTCGCGGAGAATATCGCCCCTTTGCGAGCTGCCTACAAGCGAGCATAATTTCTGTTTGGGTAAAGAAAAACTTATGTCATGGCCTCCATCCGCCCTCATCTCCCGTTGAACGCCCTGCGCGCGTTCGAATCCTCGGCACGACACCTTAGCTTCACGCGTGCGGCGCTCGAACTGAACGTGACGCAGGCTGCCGTCAGCCAGCAGGTTCGCATGCTCGAGGAACGGCTTGGAACCACGCTATTCAAACGGTTGCCGCGCGGACTTGGCATGACCGACGAAAGCCGCGCGCTTCTTCCTGTATTGACCGATGCATTCGGACGCATCGAAGGCGTGCTCAAGCAATTCGAGGGCGGGCATTTCCACGAAGTGCTGACCATTGGCGTTGTGGGGACTTTCGCGGTTGGTTGGTTACTGCCACGGCTCAAATCGTTTCGCGAGACGCACCCCTTTGTAGAGTTGCGACTGCTGACCCATAACAATCTGGTCGACCTCGCGGCAGAGGGGCTGGATTTTGCAATTCGCTTTGGTGACGGCGCCTGGCCTGCGACGCACAATGTCATCTTGCTCGATGCGCCACTGACCGTGCTTTGCGCACCGGACATTGCGAGAAGGCTTGCCACGCCGTTTGATCTTGCGAAGGAGACATTGCTTCGTTCGTATCGTACCGACGAATGGACCGGCTGGTTCAACGCCGCTGGACTCGATCCATGGCCGATCAATGGTCCGGTTTTTGACTCGTCACGCTTAATGGTGGAAGCCGCCGTACAAGGCGCGGGAATCGCCTTGGCTCCGCCTGTCATGTTTGCCCGGGAACTGCAGGCGGAACTGCTCTTTCGCCCTTTCGATATGGAAGTCAGAACGGGGAGCTACTGGCTAACGTGGTTGAAATCGAGGCGCATGTCGCCCGCCACAGAATTGTTCCGTCACTGGATTCTCGCGGCAGCGGCCGATGCAATGGCAACCCGCGGCAACGACCGATCAAACTAGAATTGCTCCACTCGGGAGTCCAAAAAAAAACCGGTTCTTGACGTTACTCAAGGCACTCAAGTGAACGCAATTAAAGCAACGCAATTAAAGCAACGCACCCATGCCGGGCGATTTGAGCAGCCACCCGGACGCGGGCCTTCCCCGAGGAACCCTCCATGTTTTTGCCACAGGAAATTGTTCGTAAAAAGCGCGACGGACAAGCGCTCTCGAAGGTGGACATCGTCAGTTTCGTTCGTGGCATCGGCGAAGGCAGCGTAACCGAGGGACAAATCGCTGCCTTCGCGATGGCCGTGTATTTCAACGACATGCGTGTCGACGAACGCGTGGCGCTCACGCTCGCGCAACGCGACTCGGGCCAAGTGTTGCAATGGCGTTCGTTCGATCTGCCGGGTCCGGTTCTCGACAAGCATTCAACGGGTGGGGTCGGCGACCTGACGTCGCTGCTGCTCGGTCCGATGGTCGCGGCCTGCGGCGGATTCGTGCCGATGATCTCCGGGCGCGGCCTCGGCCACACCGGCGGCACACTCGACAAGCTCGCCTCGATCCCCGGATACAACATCGCGCCCGACACCGTCACATTCCAGCGCATCGTGCGTGACACTGGCGTCGCGATCATCGGGCAAACGGCGCAACTCGCGCCTGCAGACCAGCGAATCTACGCCATCCGCGACATTACCGCGACGGTGGAATCGGTCGCGCTGATCACCGCGTCGATCCTTTCGAAGAAGCTCGCGGCGGGCCTCGAAGGACTGACGATGGACATCAAGGTGGGTTCGGGTGCGTTCATGCCGACGTGCGAGAAGTCGGTCGAACTAGCGAGGAGTATCGTCGATGTGGGTAACCGTGCCGGGTTGAAGACCACCGCTGTGCTGACCGACATGAACCAGCCGTTGGCGCCCTGCGCGGGCAACGCGCTGGAGATTCGCTGCGCCATCGACTACCTGACGGGGCGCGTCCGGCCGGTTCGGCTACATGACGTCACCTTCGCGTTGGCGGCACAGATGCTCGTGCTCGGCGGTCTCGTCCAAGACCTGGCTCAAGCTCACGTAAAGCTGAATGCGGTACTCGATTCAGGCGCCGCTGCCGAACGTTTCGCACGGATGGTCAGCGCATTAGGTGGCCCCGGCGATCTGCTCGAGGCGTCGGAGCGTCATCTGGGCCATACGCCGGTTGTCTTGCCGGTTGCCGCGCCGCATGCGGGTTTCGTTGCGCGCATCGATTGCCGGGCACTTGGTCTGGCAGTCGTCGGCTTGGGCGGCGGCCGGCGCCGGTCCGAGGACAAGATCGACTATCAGGTTGGCTTGACTGAGCTCGTTGAACTTGGGCAGCGCGTGGATGCTGGCCAACCACTCGCCGTCGTGCACGCCCGCGACCGGCAGGCTGCACAAAGCGCCGCGAGTGAAATTCAAGCCGCGTATTCGTTCGCGGCAGGCGGCTTGCCGGTGCCGCCGAGCGTGGTTTGCCTCGTAGATTGAGATGCTCAAAACAGCGTCAAGCACAGCGTCAACTACCCGCGTCCGTGGCACTCAAACCAGACAAATCGTACGATTGCAAACGAGCTCTCAGTCGTCTGTACGCCTTCAAAGCATACTGAGCGCGGTAACGAGCACGGCTCGCTTGAACTTGGCCGGATCTTTTGGGAGCGAAGAAAATATCGACAGGACGTGACTGTAAGCCACTGTTTTGCTGACCGCATTGGTCAGCATGGCGAACAACACCTCCGGGTCATTGGGCGCCAGTTCGTCTGACCGGATTGCATCGACGAGAAGTGGGACAAACACGTCGTGATAAGGACGCAGAAGGCGCGCCGTCAGTAAATCCAGCCGCTCGCCCTGCTCGGTTGCCGTTGTCGAGAAAAACATCCCGATATCTGGATCGCTGAATACCTTGTCGATAAAAATAACGAGCGCGCGCTCTACTCTCTGACGACGCGTCAAATCGGCGGTACGCAGCTTTCCCGTTGCATCGATCATGGGTGCGGCGTGTTGCGCGATCTGCTCGACCACCGCGATCCACAACGCTTCTTTCGAACCGAAATGATGCGAGATGAGCGCCGGATCCACCCCTGAGTCCCGCGCAATCTCCCGCACGCTGGTCGCTTCGAATCCGCGCTTGGCGAACGCCTGCCGCGCGCTTTTTAAAAGCGAGTCAGAGCCGGCTATCGCGCTGCAAGCGGGCCGTCCGCGCGAGCGTTTCTCCTTGGCGGCTTGCGCCGGACGTGCGGTTGAAACTGTCATGGTTCGATCCGAATTTCAATGCTGTAAGGCGAGTCCGAAGTTTAACCGACGCAAAGCGCCCTGCCCTGTGTCAGTCCGCACGGCGTTTGACATAGACCGTCCGAATGCCCTACTATCGCATTAATTCATCACGCGTTGAATATTTTCATGAATCAGGTCGGTGCAATCGTGATCGTCGGTGGCGGCAGTGCTGGCCGTTTGTTGGCAACGAAGCTCGACGCCCGGCTCGGAACAACGGACACCACACGCGAGCTGCAGCAACCGCAAAATGCCCGCTATCACGGCTTAAGCTATTATCAGCCGTCATGTGCGGGCTGGAGCGCCGCGTACGATGAGAGCAGCCAATAGCAGCGAATGGATCTAAGGACTCCCAACTGCAAAAAAGTTTTTCGGTCAATTTGGCATTTGTAACACTGCCTCTGTCACAAAATTTGATAGTCGTACTAATGATTCTTGTGCAACCAAAAACGCATGACGTGGTCGCCTTGCCGTGTCGTTAAGTCGGCTGCCCGGAATCTCTTGTAAAGGAAAGGTGAAATGCTCGAGAAACACACTAGTGCATGGTCCCAAACCGTAGCGTTACTCGATAACGCAAGCGCCCAGCAAGTAGTCGACGAAGCAACACGGATTGCCCGGCGGCGTCCGGCAAAGACCATCTGGAACGATCACGCCGCATTGATGGTCAGCGTGATCGAGTGCCCCACTCCGCGAACGGCCACGGTCTCATGGTGCGATCCGCTCTCGGGCTACTATGGCCATCAGACGTGGCGAGTAGCATTGGCCAAACAATACGGCGAGTGCGTGCTGAGCGGCAAACGCATTAAACCGGGTGACTTCATCTATCGGCCGGTGACTTGCCAACCGCCGCCTGGCAACGCAGGGGCGATGATCATAGCGACCGAGCTCGTGCCGTGTGTCACGCCGAGTCAGTCGTAGCAACGCACTGCCAACGAGCCCCGATCAAGGGTTCTCGCATCGAAAACTTGAGGCATTGTTGACGTTGCCCTTGCCCATATACTTCGGGAAGCCGGGATACCGGCACAGCGGCCGGGTCCGACCGTTGGTCGCGCTCGCTATGTCCGTCCCAACGAGCGTCTCCGGCGCGATGTTCGCCGTGACCCACCGGTCGAGCGCGCCCAGTTCATCCCACGCCGGAATGAACACGCCGTTGCCATGCTGGAATCCCGGCACCATGTAAAGCCGCATGAATGAATCGACAATACTCTGCCCGTACTTCTCGACCAGCGAATGATAAAACGCGATGGTCTGATTCGGGCTGATGACTTCATCGGCGAGACCGTGCATGGTGATCAGCTTGCCGCCATGGGCGATGAATTCCGATAGGTCGGTATTCATCGCCCCGACCGTCGTCGACAAATCGATCAGACGGGACTTGTAGATTCCCGGATGCCCGACATCGAAACCGAGGGTGTTGAAGCGCAGGTCATGCGTGACGAAGTACTTCATGTAACTGTCACCTTGCGTGAACAGATAACCGTCGGCATCGAAACGCAAGGGCTGTGTGAGCACCGTTGAATTCCCGAGCCCCAGTCCGCTGGAAAAATCCACGCCCTGGAACACGTTGTAGCCGTAGTACTTCGTGACCCCGTAGGCAAGTTCATACGGCAGTGTAAAACCATCGCGCAGAACTTCCAGCGTCGCAAGCTGCGCCTGCGACAAACAACTGTCCCGTAACGTTGGCCGCTGCCCGCTCGCACATTGCAGTTGAGCGATGATCTGCGGTTCGTGCTCACGGCACGCCTCCACATTCGAGACAATGCCGTCGACCACGCCATCCAGCCCATCGCACTCCTGGAGCACGGTCTCGACCACGCGTTTTTGCTGGGCCGGTCCGACGGCACCACCTGGCGTCCCATAAGCCGCCTGCCCTACTTTCACGCCCATCAATCGTACGCCCGAAAAGTTGATGGCCGGTGCGTTGGCGATCACGCCGTCGTAGTCGTCGGGATATCGCTCGATCACCGTGAATGCTTCGCGGCCGCCGGTCGAGCCGCCGGCGAAATAGGTTTGCTCGGGTTTGCGCCCATAACCCATGATGATCAGCGCGAGCGCTACGTCATGGGTTTTCTTGAGATGACCGTAGCCGAAGTTGATCACCGCTTCGTCGTTCATCGCAAAATCGGCGCGCCCGGAATTGCCTACATGGCCGGAATCGGAGCCGAAAGTCGCGTAGCCGTTGGACAGCGGCGACGCGTAGGGCGCGAAAGCCGTTGGCTCGGTGCCGCTCACGATCACGCCGTTGTAGCCGCCCCCGCCCATCTGCAATGCGCGGCCGTTCCAGCGCGCGGGCAAATTGACCTCGAAGCGGATGTCCGGCGTGGTGTCCAGTTGCGCCTTGATGACGCCGACCAGACGGCAGTACTCCCCATTGCGGTTTTTGGGCGCGGCGGCCGCTACGACCGACGCGCCCAGGATGGTTGCGCCGCGAGTGGGCAAGCCGATTACCGATGCCGGCACCGACTGGCCTTCCAGTTCGGCGCAATGCTTGACCACGTAAGACGCGGCGCTCGCGTGCGTGCTGCACGCGAATAGGGCAGTGAATAGCAACAGCGTACGCAGGAGAGGGGTTGTAGCTTGGGGCATCGCCTAATGGGTGAATTGCTGCGGTGCCTGACTGCAATCAGTTGCTGTGCCAGGGTTGAAGCGGAAAGCCGACAGCGTTTTTCGCCGGACAATATATAAGAATCGTCTTATTGGCAGAAATCCGATTGCCTGAATGCGTTGCGTTTGCACAACCGGCATGCGCGGCCCGCATCGCATCAATTGCAATGCAATTGTTCCGATGAATACCGCCGCACCCGCGTCAGCCCTGGGTGCACGCGTCATGCCTGGACCGCCAGTCAACCAGGGCTCATTCGCCCGCCCATTCGCCTCGGAGATCGCTGTTTTGCAAAATCTCCAGCAGCGTCTCTGCTGGGCGGCTCAAATGCTTCGCCCCCAAGGCGATGAACTCGACCTTCGGCAATTCAGGCAGCGCCGCGCGATTCACCGGCGGCGAAAGTCCCCTGCCCGCGAGGAAATGGGATCGCACGGTGAGCCCCAGCCCACCTCGCGCAGCAGCGATGCACCCCGCATATGAACTGCTCGTGCAGACCACCTGCCAGCGCGCGCCGACCGCGGCCAGCGAGTCGAGCACCACGGCGCGTGTCACGCTCGGCTCGGCGACGAGGATCAACGGCAGCGGCTGATCCAGGTCCACCTCGGTGCCCGTCAGCCCAAGCCATTCGAGCTGTCCAGAAAACAGCGGAATGCCGCGGGGGTCCCCAATACGCCGTTTGCCGATCAGCAAATCGATCGACCCAGCGTCCAGGTGCTCGTAAAGCCGCCCCGTCATGCCGATGGTAATCTCCAGTTCAACATCCGGATGTGTCCTCCGGAATGCCGCGAGCACGCTGGGCAAGGGGCCGAGCGCGACGTCGTCGGAGGAACCGAGGCGCACGCGGCCCCTGAGACGCGGTGAGCGGAACTGCAACTCGGCGTGGGTCATCGCTTCCAGGATCATGCGAGCGTGCACGAGCATGGCCTCACCGTCTGCGGTGAGCGCGAGTGAATGGGTATCACGCACGAGCAGCCGGCGGCCGACGTGTTCCTCCAGCCGCCGGATGTGCTCACTCACGCTGGATTGCGTGAGCCGGAGC
>Ga0302314_10010007_pt1 | contig 16674 bp, 15 predicted proteins | sample III_Palsa_N2_3_FD_200533 | JGI IMG/M metagenome (GOLD analysis project Ga0302314, IMG submission 200533) | Peat permafrost microbial communities from Stordalen Mire near Abisko, Sweden - III_Palsa_N2_3 | ecosystem: Environmental > Terrestrial > Soil > Palsa > Peat permafrost | place: Sweden... | reverse complement strand
AATTCTTGCCCAGCCTCGTAGCGTAATCCGACATTTACTGCACCGGGTGATGGGTTTCGCTGCACTCTACCCATCCTACGCTCTTGCTACGCCTGAAGACCGATGCCGGACTCATAGAAAGTGCCGGGCGACACAGGGGCGGGCGGAGCAAGACGGAGGAATTCGGCGCGGGCGCCTTCGTACGATGGCGACGGGGGCATTGCGGGCGACAATTCGGCGAACGCCTCTTCCGTCAGGAACGCGGCGTAGCCGTAAATGATCAATTCAGGGTCGATCCTGAGCTTATCGGTAGCGGCCCTGATCTGCGCGGGGGTGTAATATTCGCTCGCGCCGTAACCGGCGCGCAGCCGCTCCGGCAGTTCGCGGGCGTATTTCCTGAGTGCACGCTTTCTCCTCAGGGCGGCGAAAAACTTCATCTAGTTCGCCGCCGGGTCGACCCGGACCATCAGCTTGCCTCTGTGCGATGCGCCGGGGCGGAAGAGCTGCTTGAAGGCCTCCAGGGCGCTCTCGAGACCTTCAACGATGTCGGCGTGATACTTGATCCGCCCTTCGGCATACCATTCCGCCAGCTTGGCCGTCGCCTCCGGCAGCCGGTCGAGATAGTCGTAGAGAATGAAGCACTGCATCGAGCAGCCGTTGAGCAGCAGCGGCATCAGGTCGAGGCCGATCGGGGCGCGCTCGTCGTTATATTGGGCTGTCAGCCCGCACACCGCGACCCGGCCGAACTTGGCCATATTGGCGGCGACGGCGTTGCCGACGGCACCGCCGACATTCTCGAAATAGACGTCGACGCCTTTGGGGCAGAGTTCGCGCAGGCGCGCTTCGACATCTTCCCGCTGGTAATCGATGGCATGATCGAAGCCGAGTTCGCCGGTGAGCCAGGCGCATTTCTCGGCTGAGCCGGCGATGCCCACGACCGTGGCGCCCAGAATCTTGGCGATCTGCCCGGCCAGCGATCCGACCGACCCGGCCGCCCCGGATACGACGAAGGTCTGGCCTGCCTTCAATTGCCCGATATCGACCACCCCGACATAGGCGGTGCCGCCGGGACCGCGAAACAGCCCCATCGCGGTGTGCAGCGGCAGGCCGCCCATGTCCGGAATCTTGTCCAGCCCCTGGGTCGAGACCGCCGAATAGTCGCTCCAGGTGCCGACGCCGCCAACAATCTCGCCGGGCGCGAAGCCGGCGGCCTTCGATTCGATGATCTCACCGACGACAAAGCCCCACATCGGCGCGCCGGTCGGAATCTGCGGCATGTAGGTCGGCCCCGCCATCCAGCGCCGATTGGCCGGATCGAGCGAGAGATAGAGATTGCGGACCAGAACCTGGCCGTCGGCCGCCTTGGGCACTGGCCAATCGTGGAATTTGAGCGCGCTGTCGAAATCGTCCCTAACTGGAGGATGCTCGAAAATCCAGGCGCGGTTGGCGGTCATAATCGTTCCCCAAGGTTTTGCTTGGGGCGATCTTATGAGCGTAGGCCGGATTAGCGTAGCGTAATCCGACCCACAAAATCGCGGTGCTTACGCCGCGCCGTGGCAGTGCTTGTATTTTTTGCCGCTGCCGCACGGGCAGGGGGCGTTGCGCGGGACGCCGGCGAATTGTTCGTCGGCGAGCGCCACGCCGCCCGGGGCGGGCGCGAAGCCGGCTTGTTCGGCTGAGATGAACCCGGCCTTCATGTCCAGCGCCGGGTCGCGGCGCGTCTCGTGCATCTCGATCTCCGGCGGGGGCGGGGGAGCCTCGGTGCGGAATTCGATGTTGGAGAGATAGCGCGTGACCTGCTCGCGCACGTCGTCCAGCATCGCCGCGAACAGCTGGAAGGCCTCGCGCTTATATTCGTTCAAGGGATCGCGCTGGCCGTAGGCGCGCAGGTTGATGCCCTGGCGCAGATGGTCGAGCGCCAGCAGGTGCTCCTTCCACGATTGGTCGAGAAGCTGCAGCAGCAGGCTGCGCTCGATCTGGTTCATGATGTCGGCGCCATAGGTCGCGACCTTCTGCGCCACCTTGGCGTCGGAGGCGGCGATGATTCGCTCCAGCACCGTTTCGTCGTTAATGCCCTGTTCCGCGGCCCAGTCTTCGATCGGAACCTCGATCCCGACAATGTCCTGGATTTCCGTCTTCAGCCCGACCGTGTTCCACTGCTCGGCATAGGAATTGGCCGGCACGTTGCGGCTGACGACACGCTCGATCACGTCGTGGCGCATGTCCTCGACGATCGCATCGACGATCTCGGCCGACATGACCTCCCGGCGCTGTTCATAGATGACCTTGCGCTGGTCGTTCATCACGTCGTCATATTTCAGCAGGTTCTTGCGAACCTCGAAATGCTGCTGCTCGACCTTCTTCTGAGCTCTTTCCAAAGCTTTATTGATCCAAGGATGGATGATCGCCTCACCCTCCTTGATGCCCAGGCGCTGCAGCACGCCGTCCATGCGCTGCATACCGTAGATGCGCATCAGGTCGTCTTCGAGCGACAGGAAGAATTTCGAATTGCCGGGGTCGCCCTGGCGGCCCGAACGGCCGCGCAGCTGGTTGTCGATGCGCCGCGATTCATGGCGTTCGGTGCCGACGACATAAAGGCCGCCGGCCTCGATGACCACGTCGCGGGCCTTATCCAGTTCGGCGCGGATTTCGGCGACCTTCTTGTCGCGCGCGTCGCCTTCAAGGCCCTCGGCTTCCTCACGGATACGGACTTCGAGATTGCCGCCCAACTGAATGTCGGTGCCGCGGCCGGCCATGTTGGTGGCGATCGTCACCGCGCCGGGCCGGCCGGCCTGGGCGATGATCGCCGCTTCCTGCTCGTGATAGCGCGCGTTCAGCACGGCATGCGGAATGCGCTTCTTCTTCAGAAGCTCGGCGAGGTGTTCGGACTTCTCGATCGAGACGGTACCGACCAGGACCGGCTGCTGGCGTTTGCGCGCCTCCCCGATCAGCGTGATGATCGCCTCGTTCTTTTCGTTGGCGGTGCGATAGACTTCATCGTCCTCGTCCCCGCGCGACACGGGGCGGTTCGTCGGCATCTCGACGACATCCAGCTTATAGATCTCGGAGAATTCGCCGGCTTCCGTCATCGCCGTGCCGGTCATGCCGGCCAGCTTGGGATACATGCGGAAATAGTTCTGGAAGGTGATCGACGCCAGCGTCTGATTTTCCTGCTGGATCGTCGTGTGTTCCTTGGCCTCGAGCGCCTGATGCAGCCCCTCGGAATAGCGCCGGCCGCTCATCATGCGGCCGGTGAACTCGTCGATGATGACGACCTTGTCGTCCTTGACGATATAATCGACGTCCCGGGTGAACAGCTTATGCGCCCGCAGAGCCTGGTTTACGTGATGGACCAGGCTGACATTATGGACGTCGTACAGCGTCCCGGTTTCGAGCAGGCCGGCCTCGCGCAGCAACTCCTCGATCTTCTCGGTGCCGGGTTCGTTGAGTGCAACCGTCTTATGCTTCTCGTCCTTGTCGTAATCCTCTTCCGCCAGAGACGGGATCAGCCGGTCGACCCGCTGATAGAGTTCGGACGAATCCTGCGACGGGCCGGAGATGATCAGCGGTGTGCGCGCCTCGTCGATCAGGATCGAGTCCACCTCGTCGACGATCGCGTAATGGAACGGCCGCTGGACCATCTCTTCCAGCCGGTATTTCATATTGTCGCGCAGATAGTCGAAGCCGAACTCGTTGTTGGTGCCGTAAGTGACATCCGCGCCGTAGGCTTCGCGGCGCTCGTTGTCGTCCAGGCCGTTGACGATGCAGCCGACGGTCAAGCCGAGAAAGCGATAGACCTGTCCCATCCAGCCGCTGTCGCGCTGGGCCAGGTAATCGTTGACCGTGACGACATGGACGCCCTTGCGGGAGAGCGCGTTGAGATAGACCGCCAGCGTCGCGACCAGTGTCTTGCCTTCACCGGTCTTCATTTCGGCGATCTTGCCGCTGTGCAGAACTATGCCGCCCATCAGCTGGACGTCGAAGTGGCGCTGCCCCAGCGTCCGCTTCGCGGCTTCGCGCACCACGGCGAAGGCGTCCGGCAGGATATCGTCGAGCGTTTCCCCGGCATCGAGACGGCCGCGCAGCACCTCGGTTTGGGCGCGCAGATCCTGGTCCGACAGGGGCAGGTATTTCTCTTCGAGCGCATTCGTTTTCTGAACAGACGAACGCAGACTTCCGACCACCCGGTCGTTGGCGTTGCCGAAAAGCTTGCGGGCGACCGCAGCGAACATGGAAAATTCCTCGCCCGAGCCCATCTTTTCGGGGCTCGTCCAACATGAGTTCTGAACCCCCGTCAGATAAGGGCGCGGCCCCAACCTGTCAACGAACCGGGGGCGTCAACGACAAAACAGAACAAGGCCAAAAGCCGCGCTTGTAAGCCGCTTGACGACGTGTAGTATGCGCCACCTTTGGGATTCATGGCACGTGGCGTCGCCGCGGGGCCGGTCCTGCACCGTTTCGGAGCGTCTATCCTCATCATGGCTTCCTCCTCCACAGTTGCGATTGTCGCTATCGTTGCCGCTGCCGCCGCGGGCGCAGCCGGCTATTTTGCCGGCCACCAGGGCGGCGGTGAATCGGCCATGGCGCCGGCCCCGGCGGCCGGAATGGCGATGAGCGCCAGCCCGGCGGCGGCCCCGACCAAGAGCCCGGTCGTCGCCAAGGTTGACGGCACGCCGATCTACCAGTCCGAAGTCGATGCCTTCGTCAACGACCTGGGCGATCAAGCCAAGGCGCAAATGTCCCCGGCCGACCTGCAGTCGCGCGTCGTCGATCGCCTGATCGACATCAAGCTGGCCGACGAGAAGGCGACGGCGGCGAATTTCCAGCAGGATCCGGTGATTGCCCAGCGCCTGCGCACCGGCCAGATGACGATGGTCGCCGACGCGTTTCTTGAGAAGCAGGCGCGCGCGCGCATCAATGACGACGTGCTGAAGGCCAAGTACGACGAGCTGGTCAAGCAGGTCACGCCGCCGCAAGAGGTGCATGCCCGCCACATCCTGGTGAAGACAGAGGCCGAGGCCAAGGACATCATCGCCCAGCTGAAGAAGGGTGCGGACTTCGAGAAGCTGGCCAAGGAAAAGTCGACCGATCCGGGGTCGGGCGAGAGCGGCGGCGACCTCGGCTATTTCACCAAGGACAAGATGGTCCCGGAATTCGCCGATGCGGCGTTCAAGATGGATGTCGGCAAGTTTTCCGACGCCCCGGTCCATTCGCAATATGGCTGGCATGTCATCCAGGTACTGGACAAACGCTCCCAGCCGCTGCCGCCGCTCGACCAGGTGAAGCCGCAGCTGACCAACCTCGTGCTCCAGGATGAAGAGCGCAAGGTGGTCGACGACCTGCATAAGAGCGCCAAGATCGAACGCTTCAATCCCGATGGTTCCCCGGTTGTGGACAAGCCGGCCGATGCCGCCCCGGCTGCTGCCCCCGCGGCGCCGGTTGCGGCTCCGCCGGCTCCGGCTCCGGCAGCGCCGCCGGCTCCGCCCGCCGGGAAATAAGCCTCCGCATGCCGGCGCTTCCGGTTTCGCCGCTCGCGCCGGCCTCGCAGCCGGTGCTGCCCCGGATACCCGGGGTGCGCCTCGGCGGAATCGCGATCGGACTCAAGAAGAACGGCGGTCGCGACCTGATGCTGGCTGAACTGGCGCCGGGCACGACGATCGCCGGTGCGCTCACCCGCTCGCTGTGCCCGTCCGCTCCGGTCGATTGGTGCCGCGAGGCGTTGGTCGGCGGCAAGGCCCGGGCGATCGTCGTCAATTCGGGCAATTCCAATGCCTTCACCGGCAAGGCCGGCGATCTGACGGTCGCGGCGACGATTAAAGCCGCCGTCGCCATATTCGGCTGCCGCCCAACCGAGGTCTTCATCGCCTCGACCGGGGTCATCGGCCAGCCTTTGCCGCCGGACAGCATCGCCGCCGCCTTGCCGGGGCTGGCCAAGGGCGTCAAACCCACCGGCTGGAAGGATGCCGCCGAGGCGATCCGCACCACCGATACGTTCGCGAAGTCGGTGACCCGCACCGCTCTGATCGCGGGGACCAAGGTGACGATCAACGGCATCGCCAAAGGGTCGGGCATGATCGCGCCCGACATGGCGACGATGCTGGCCTTCCTATTCACCGACGCCGCCATTCCCGCCGACATCCTGCAGGAGATCGTCAGCCGCGCGGTCAAGCGCTCCTTCAACGCGATTACCGTCGACAGCGACACCTCGACCAGCGACACGGTGCTGTTCGCCGCCACCGGCGCGACCAAGCACAAGCCGGTGAGCAAGATCGGCGACAAGCACCTCAAGGATTTTCGCCGCGCAGTCGAATCGGCGATGGTCGAACTGGCTCAGCTGATCGTGCGCGATGGTGAGGGCGCCTCGAAATTCGTCACCATCAAGGTGCGCGGCGCGGCCTCCGGCGGCGCGGCGCGGCGGGTCGGGCTGGCCATCGCCAATTCCCCCCTGGTCAAGACCGCGATCGCCGGCGAGGACGCCAATTGGGGCCGCATCGTCATGGCGGTGGGCAAGGCAGGCGAGAAGGCGGACCGCGACCGGTTGGGCATTTCCATCGGCGGCGTGCCGATCACCCAGGGCGGCCAGATCGTCGATGGCTATGACGAAACGCCGGTCGCCAGGCATATGACCGGCAAGGAAATCGATATCGAGGTCGACCTCGATATCGGCAAGGGCAAGGCCACGGTCTGGACCTGCGACCTGACCCATGGCTACATCGATATCAATGGAAGCTATAGAAGCTGATTTTGGCGGATTACCGGTAGCGAAGACGCCATGAAGGTCTTCGGCTTGATGAGGCCGCGCATCCGCGTTGTCGCCGGCCATCGGATCGACACCGACCGCCTGACCTTGCGTTCGCCGATCGCCGCCGACGCCGCGCCGATCTCCGCGCTGCTGGAAAACTGGAATGTCGCGCATTGGCTGGTGCGCGTACCGTTTCCCTATCGTGTCGAGCATGCGGCGGCATGGATCGAGCGTTCGATCCAGGAGCGCGCCGCCGGCGTGGGCTGGCCGTACCTGATCCTGCGCCGCGACGACAATGTCCTGATGGGCTGCATGGATATCTCGATCGAGGGTGATGTGCGCGGCGGCACGCTGGGTTACTGGCTGGGCGAGGACTTCTGGGGCCACGGCTACGCGACCGAGGCGGCGCGCGCGGTCATCGGCTTCGCTTTCGATATTTTGAAGCTGAACGAGGTCAATGCGAGTGCGTTGCCGGAAAATGAGCGCTCGATGCGTGTGCTTGAGAAGGCCGGACTGATCCATGTCGGCCGCCAGGTCGAGGACACGGTCGAGCGCGGACGGGTCGATACCGAAGCCTTCGCGCTTCAGCGCAAATTCTGGCGGGGGTGATATGGCGTTGAGTCAGGGGACCGGTGAACTGAAGATCGTACTGGTCGCCGCGGTAGCCCTGGTCGATTCCGACGGACGCGTGCTGCTGGCGCAACGCCCGCCAGGCAAGCATCTGGCCGGAATGTGGGAATTTCCCGGCGGCAAGGTTAATGCCGGGGAAAGCCCCGAGGCGGCGCTGATCCGCGAACTGGCGGAGGAGCTGGACATCCAGACCGACGCCAAGTGCCTGGCCCCGTTCACCTTCGCCTCGCATGCTTATGAGAACTTTCATCTGCTGATGCCGCTCTATGTCTGCCGGGTGTGGCAGGGCATCGCTCGGCCGATGGAGGGGCAGACGCTGGCCTGGGTGCGGCCGGCGCAGCTGACCGACTATGAGATGCCGCCGGCCGACATCCCGCTGATCGCGATGCTGAGGGATCTGTTATGAGTGAGTTCCTCTATCACATGGCCAGGCGCGCCGACTGGGAACAGGCCGAGGCGGACGGCGTCTATCGCGGCTCGCCCGACGACCGGCGCGACGGCTTCATGCATTTCTCGACCGCCGAACAGGTGGCCGAGAGCGCGCGGCTGCACCGTGCCGGCCAAGCCGACCTGCTGTTGATCGTAGTGGCCGAGGCTGGGGCGGGGCCGTGGAAATGGGAAGCGGCGCGCAACGGATCGCTGTTTCCCCATCTTTATGCCGACCTGCCGGTCAAGGCGGCTGTCGGCGTGCATGAGCTGCCGCTGGGCGAGGACGGGCTGCATGTCTTTCCGCCGCTGCTGTAACTGCTGATGTATCGCGACGTTGTCGATCTCAGGGAATTCTACCAGACGAGCCTGGGGCAGGTGGCCCTGCGGCTGCTCAAGCGCCGTATCCGGGAGTTCTGGCCCAACCTGACCGGCCAGTCGGTGCTGGGCATCGGCTATGCCACGCCCTATCTGCGGCCGTTCATCGGCGAAGCGGAACGCACTATCGCCGTCATGCCGTCGACCCAGGGTGTCGTCTTCTGGCCGCCGGAGGGGCCGGGGCTGACGACCCTGTCCGAGGAGGCGAACTTGCCGTTCGACGACCTGACCTTCGATCGGGTGCTGGTCGTGCATGGGCTGGAGGCGACCGAGCATAGCCGGCAGATGCTGCGCGAGATCTGGCGCGTGCTGGCCGGCGGCGGACGGCTGCTGATCGTCGCCGCCAACCGCTCCGGCCTGTGGTCGATGACCGAGCGCACGCCGTTCGGCCATGGCAGCCCCTATTCGGCGAGCCAGCTCAGCCACATGCTGCGCGATAATCTGTATGTGCCCGAGCGTACTGCCAACGCGCTCTACATTCCGCCGGTCCGGTCCCGCTTCTGGCTGTCGACCGCGCCGGCCTGGGAGCGGCTGGGCGACCGCTGGTTCTCGACCTTCGCCGGTGTCACCATGGTCGAGGCGACCAAGCAGATCTATGCCGTCAGCGGCCCGGCGGCCAAGGTTCCGGCCCGACGCCGCCTAGCCTTCCCGCGTCCGGTCGCCGAGCCGAAGGGGATGAGGCTCACACCTCCGCGGACGGGTCTAACCGCCGAGTAGGTCGTGCAGCGGTCTCCAATAATGCTCTGGCCAGCCGCGCGCGAGACTGTCGGCTTCCGCTGCTTCCTGCGGCAGGCCGGTATGATCGAACACCAGCAGGGTACCGGCGCCCTTTGCTTTCAATTCGAAGCGGACGATGGTGAAAAAGCCTTGCGGCCAGACCTTGTCGCGCCAGGCCTGGACGATCAGCGAGTTGGGTACGAGTTCAAGCGTGCGGCCGGTGATCACGCCGTTGAACAGCGAAAACGTGCCGCCCACGATGGGATCGATGATGGCGGGAAGGCCGGTCATCTTTGTAAACTGCCTGGCGTCGAGCAGGGCATCGAATACGCGCTTCGGCTCGACCGGGAAGAATTCTTCCTGATGGATCGCGAAGGCGTTGTTGCTGATGCCGACGGGGGCGGTTGCTCCACGCGCTGTCGCAATTGCGCCGAACGCGACAGCACAGCCGATGATGGCCGAGCGGCGCGTTAATCCGTCCCGGCCAGGCTTTCCGACATCCATCGTTCGCTCCCTACTGCGTCTAACTCCGTCGTTTCAGCAAAAACACCGCCTGTTCGCCGAACAGGTTCGCTGACGATGCCGGCCGCGTACTCTTCACCACGCGCCCGGCGGGGCCCAGCACGACGGTTTCCTCGATCTCGATATCCAGCGCCCGGGTCAGGTCCAGGAAATCGGCGATCGTGCAGGGGTGGATATTGGAGGATTCCCACCAGTGTTGCGGCCGGTCGCGGTCGATGGGGGAACGGCCGCGTAGCATCAGCGACAGCCGCGTGCGCCAATGGCCGTAATTCTCGAACGACACCACCGCGTGCCGGCCGATACGCACCAGATGTTCAAGCACCGCGCGCGGGTCGCGCATCGCCTGGAGGGTCTTGGACAGGATCACATAGTCGAACGCATTGTCGGCATATTCGGCGAGGTCGGTGTTGGCGTCGCCCTGGATCACCGCCAGCCCGTGGGCCAGCGACAGATGCACGCCATCCGGATCAAGCTCGAGCCCGCGCCCATCGACGCCCTTGTCATGGACCAGATGCTCCAGCAGCTCGCCGTCGCCCGAGCCCACGTCCAGCGCCCGGGTGTTGGGCCGGATCATGTCGGCGATCAGCTTCAGGTCGGCGCGGATGCCCCGGCGCGGGCGGGGCAGTTTCCGCTCGGCTGGCTGGGCTTTGTTGCGCGGCGTCAGCCCGTGGCGCTCGGCACAGCCTTCCAGGAAGCCCTCGACGATGCGGAAGAGTTCCGGCTCATCCAGCAGGAAGGCATCGTGGCCCTTGTCGGTCTCAATCTCGACGAACGAGACGGAGGCGGAGCCGGCGGCCAGCGCCTTGACGATCGCGCGCGATTCCGGCGTCGGGAACAACCAGTCGCTGGTGAAGGAGACTAACAGGAAACGCACCGGCGACGAGGCGAAGGCATTTGCCAGCTGCCCGCCATGCTCCGCCGCCAAATCGAAATAATCCATCGCCCGGGTGATGTAGAGATAGGAGTTGGCGTCGAACCGGTCGACGAAGGTCGAACCCTGGTGGCGCAGATAGCTCTCCACCTGGAAGTCCGCGTCGAAACCATAGGTAATGGCGATCCGGTCCTGCAGGTTGCGGCCGAACTTCCGGTGCAGCGCGCTTTCCGACAGATAAGTGATATGCGCCGCCATGCGGGCGACTGCGAGGCCGCGCGACGGGTTGCGCTCCACCGCCTGATAGGCGCCGCCCGACCATTCCGGATCGGCCATGATCGCCTGCCGGCCGACCTCGTGGAAGGCGATGTTCTGCGACGAATGACGGGCCGCCGTCGCAATCGGAATGGCGGCGAACACGCGCTCGGGATAAGCGGTGGCGAAGGCAAGCGCCTGCATGCCGCCCATCGAGCCGCCGGTCACGGCGAACAGTTTGTCGATCCCCAGCCCATCCAGCAGCAGCGCCTGGGCGCGCACCATGTCACCGATGGTGATGACCGGGAATTTCAGGCCCCAGACCTCTCCGGTCGCCGGGTCGATCTCGCGCGGTCCGGAACTGCCCATGCAGCCGCCGAGCACGTTCGGGCAAATGACGAAATAGCGGTCGGTATCGACCGGCTTGCCGGGACCGATCAGGGTCGACCACCAGCCTGGGCGTCCATTGGTCGGGTTGATTCCGGCGGCGTACTGGTCGCCGGTCAGCGCATGGCAGACCAGAATGGCGTTCGACTTCGCCGCGTTCAGCGTGCCGTACGTCTCGTAGGCCAGCGTGAACGGGCCGAGCGTCGTGCCGCTGTCCAGCCGCATCGGCTGGTCGGCCGCCAGCACCATGACCTGGCTTGGCACCGGCTTTAACCGAGAAGACTGTGAATTCGCGACTAACGACACCGTGCTCATCGAACAACCATTCTTTTGCCTTTGCGTCCCGCAGGGGCGGCGGCTACACGTACATATAGCCTATATTGCCTCAGCGGCGCCTCAGTACAGATCACCTAATGTCTTCCCCCGATCCACGTCTCGACCTTCTGCGTCAGGATATCGACGCAATCGATACCGCTATTCACGATCTGATCGTGAAGCGCGGCACAATCGTCGAGGATATCCGCAAGATCAAGAAGCGCGCGGGTCCCGCCCTGCGGCCGGGCAGGGAAGCGATGATATTACGCCGTCTCGCGGCAAAACATCAGGGGGCCTTCCCCCTGCCAGCCCTGGTGTGTCTTTGGCGAGAGATGATGGGCGGCTTCACCCATATGCAGCAGCCGTTTTCGGGGGCTGTCCATGCGCCGGAGGGCAGTGACCGTCTGGCGCGCCTGGCGCGCGACCATTACGGCAGCATGACGCCGCTCTCGGCCATGGCGAGCGCATCGGCCTGCGTCCGCGCGGTGGCTGAGGGCACGGTCGATGTCGCCATCCTGCCCGTGCCCGCCGACGGCGAGGACGAGTCCTGGTGGCCGTTGCTGATGTCCAGCGACGAGAAGACGCCCCAGGTCATATCCCGCCTGCCGTTCCTGCTGCACAAGGGCGGCGACCAGGCCGTGGTCATCGCCCCGTGGACGCGCGATCATTCCGATTCCGAAGCCAGCCTGATCGCCATCCGGCTGGGCGAGCGCGCGAGCCGGGGTCGCATCATGACCGCCATGACCGCCGCCGGCTTCACCGATCCGGTTTCGCTGTCGACAATGGAGATCGATCCGGAAAATTGCTTTCATGTATTCGAGGTGGCGGGTGGGATTCTGCCCGGCAATCCGGTAATGGCGGCACTGGCGGCCAAGCTCGGCCCTGCGCTGATGGACGCGCATGTCATCGGCGGTTATGCCCGCCCACTGGTGATTCCGCGCAAGACCGGCAAGAATTAGGCCGGCCAACGGTAGATAGCTTATACAGAGATGAAGATGGCAGGCCCTATTCCCCAGCCGGGGATACTCGGCATTTCCCCCTATGTCGGCGGTGAATCGAAGGTTCCCGGCATCGCCAAGCCGGCGCGGCTGGCGTCGAACGAGAATCCGCTGGGTCCAAGTCCGCGCGCCGCCGAGGCCTATGCGCGCGCCGCCGCTGAGCTGCATCGCTATCCCGATGGCGGAGCGTTGGCCCTGCGGACCGCGATCGGCGCGCATCATGGGCTGGACCCGGCGCGGATCGTCTGCGGCACCGGTTCGGACGAGATCTTCGCCCTGCTGGCCCAATGCTATGCGGGCGAGGGGGACGAGGTGCTCTATTCCCGGCATGGTTTCCTGGCCTATCCGATCGTCGCGCGGAGCGCCGGCGCAACCCCCGTGACCGCGGCGGAAACAAATCTGACGGCGGATGTCGATGCGCTGCTGGCCAAGGTCGGGCCGCGCACGAAGATGATCTTCCTCGCCAACCCCAACAACCCGACCGGATCGTACCTGCCGAAGGGCGAAATCCAGCGCCTGCTGGACGGCCTGCCCGAGACGGTGCTGCTGGTGCTCGACGCGGCCTATGCCGAATATGTCGACCGGGACGATTATATCGCCGGTCACGAATGGGTTCACGACCGTCCCAATGTGGTGGTGACGCACACATTCTCGAAAATCTATGCGCTGGGCAGTGCGCGTCTGGGCTGGGCCTATTGCCCGCCCGCCGTCGCCGACGTGCTGAACCGGGTGCGGCAGCCCTTCAACGTCAACGCGCCGGCAATGGAGGCGGGCATCGCGGCCCTGGCCGACGCCGAGCATTTCGCGGTCTCGAAGGCGCATAACGACCGCTGGCGGCCCTGGCTCGCCGAGCGGCTGACAAAGTTGGGCTTCAATGTTCATCCCAGCGTCGGCAACTTCCTGCTCGTCTCGTTCACGCCGCACGATGCCGAGGAGGTGCGGCTGTTCCTGAAAAGCCGCGGCGTCCTGATTCGCCAGATGGGCAGCTATGGCCTGCCGGATTGCCTGCGTATCACCATCGGCACCGAGGACGAACTGGCGCAGCTTGTGTCCGGGATCGAGGCCTTCCTGTTCCAGAACGAACCGCGCGGCGGCCAATGAGCGGCGTAATCTTCGATCGTATCGCGATCATCGGCTTCGGCCTGATCGGCTCGTCGCTGGCGCGCGCGGTCAAGGCGCACGGTCTGGCGCGCGTCATCGTCGCCTGCGACCGCGACGAGGCTGCCCGCGCGACGATCAGCCGGCTGGCGCTGGCCGATGAGGTGACCGGCGACCCGGCGACGGCCGCGCGCGACGCCGACCTGGTTGTTATCGCCGCGCCGCTGGGCGCCTACGCCGACATCGCCAAACAGATCGCGCCGGCGCTGAAGCCGGGCGCCGTCGTCAGCGACGTCGGTTCGGTCAAGGGGCCGGTGGTGCGCGACCTGCCGGGGCTTTTGCCCAAGACTGTGCATCTGGTGCCCGGCCACCCCATCGCCGGCACGGAGAATTCCGGTCCGGCTTCGGGGTTCGAGACACTGTTCGAGGGGCGCTGGTTCATCATGACGCCGCCACTCGACGCCAATGCGGAGGCAGTGCGGAAGGTTGGCGAGTTGTGGGCCGGCTGCGGTTCGCTGATCGAGATCATGGATGCTTCGCATCACGACAAGGTACTGGGCATCACCTCACACCTGCCGCACCTGATCGCCTATACGATTGTGGGCACCGCGGCCGATCTTGAGGACGATGCCCAGTCCGAGGTGATCAAGTTCTCCGCCTCAGGCTTTCGCGATTTCACCCGCATCGCCGCATCCGACCCCACCATGTGGCGCGACGTGTTCCTGAATAATCGCGAGGCGGTGCTGGAGATGCTTCAGCGCTTCAACGAGGACCTGACCGCGCTTCAACGAGCCATCCGGGTCGGCGACGGCGAGGCCTTGTTCGATCTGTTCACCCGCACCCGCGAAATTCGCCGCCGCATCATCGACGCGCATCAGGCCTGACGTTCGTCGAAGACCTGTTTCCAGGACGATATCCCGGTGCCTATCCTCGGCCTTCTTCGATCAACGTCAGGCGAATAGAATGTCATTTCGAAATGCTTTGGCTCTCGTTTTTCTCGTCGGCGCTTTGTCGACCGGGCCGATGGCTAACGCCGCCGAAACCTCCGCGTTCCAGACGCTGGTCCATGACTGGTACCAGGACGATTTTCATGTCCATCCGATGTCGGCCAACTATGCCGGCTTCCATGAATGGGACGGCAAGATGGAGGACGTGACCGTCGCAGGGCACGAAACCGAGCAGCAGCGCCTGCATGGCTGGCTGGTCAGATTCCATAGGGTCGATGCCAAGTCGCTGTCCCTGACGGATCAGGACGATCGCGAGATCCTGATCGGCAAGATCAAGGCGCGGCTGCTTGAGGAAGAGGACATCCAGTCGTGGCGGCACGACCCAGGCATCTATTCCGGGCTGGTGACCGAGGCCGTTTTCCAGACGATCAAACGCGACTATGCGCCGCTGGCCGAGCGGCTGCGCTTTGCGATCGAGCGGGAGCAGCGCATTCCGGACATGCTCGCCACCGCCAAAACGCTGATCGACAAGCCGCCGCGGGTCTATGTCGATGTTGCGCTGGAGAATATCGACGGCGCCATCGGCTTCTTCGAATCCAGCGTGCCGGAAGCTTTCAAGCCGGTCGCCGACCCTGACCTGCGGAAGCAGCTTGCCGATGCCAACGGCAAGGCGCTTGCGGCGCTCAAGGACTACCGGGAGTGGCTGAAGACCATACAGCCGACCGCCAATGGCAGCTACGCGCTGGGCGCGGAAAATTATCACCGCAAGTTGGAATACGAAGAGATGGTCGATCTGCCGATCGATCAGGTTCTGGCGATCGGCGAGGCGCAGCTCAGGAAGGACCAGGTTGCGTTCGTCGCCACAGCGCACAAGATCGACCCATCCAAGAGTCCGGACCAGGTCGCGGCGGAATTGCTCAAGGATCACCCGACCGCCGATACGCTGGTTTCGACCGCGCGCGATCAGCTGGTGGCGCTGCGTAAATTCATCGTCGACCGCAATCTGGTGCCGCTGCCGCCCGAGCATGCGCCGACCGTCATGCCGACGCCGACCTTCGAGCGCGCCTTGATCGAGGCCGAGGAAGACTCTCCCGGTCCCTACGACAAGAACGCCAAGGAGGCATTCTATTTCATCACGCCACCGGGCGACGACCTGACGCCAGAGCAGCGCGAGGACTATCTCCAGGGCTACAGCACCTCAGTGCTCAACAATGTTTCGGTGCATGAGGTTTTTCCGGGGCATTTCGTCCAGTTGATGCTGATGCGCTCGCTCCCGGATCTGTCGATGGTCCGCCGCCTGTCGGGCACCAATTCCGACGTCGAGGGTTGGGCGCATTATTGCGAGCAGATGACCCTCGATGAAGGCTTCGGCAACGACGATCCTAAGCTACGGCTGGGGCAGATCGTCGACGCCTTGTTGCGCGATGCTCGCTACATCGTCGGCATCAAGCTGCATACCGCCGGCATGACGGTCGATCAGGCGACCGATTTCTTTGTGGATCAAGGGCATCAGCCGCGTCCCGTCGCCCGCAAGGAAGCGCTTCGCGGAACCTCCGATCCGACGTATCTTTACTACGCGCTGGGGAAGCTCGAGATCTTGAAGCTGCGCCAGGATTGGCAAGCCAAGATGGGCGACAAATATACGATCGGGGAGTTCCATAAGCGCCTGATGGAAGGCGGCACGGTGCCGATCAAGATCATCCGGCGCGAGATGATGGGGACGGATGGTCCGTTGCTTTAGAATAGTCTGCGCGGTTGCCGCGCTTTTGCTCGCCGGCCTGACGGGGCCGGGCGCGGTGGCGGGTGTGACCGTTCTCGATGATGGCGCCAATGGCGGCTCCGCCAAGATATTGATCCAATCTGCGATCCATAAGGGCGACCTCGCCGCGTTCGAGGCGGCGATCGTCCGGGTCGACCGGACCGCGACAGCTCGGATCAACGGCATTCCCTTCGTCACGGTCGAGCTCAATTCCCCCGGCGGCGATGTTGTCGAGGCGATCGGCATCGGGCGCGTCATCTATCGGCATGCGGCGATGACGCTGGTCCGCCCGCGCCAGGAATGCGTCAGCGCCTGCGTCTTCATTCTGATGGCTGGGGCGGTCCACACGCCGATCGGCGCCCTGGTCGGGGTCCACAAGCCGATGCTCGTCTCCTGGCGGAATATGAGCTATGCCGAGGCGGAGGCGAAATATGACGGGCTGATGCGCTATCTCCGCGATTATTTCGTTGAGCTCGGCGTGTCGCCGGAAGCCTACGACATCATGATGCGCACCAGCTCCTTCGACATGCATTATTTCACCTGGTGGGAGATGGATGAGCTCGGCCTGCGCGGCGAGGGCCCCGGGTGGCGCGCGCGTTTCGTCGAGCGTCAGGCTGCCGCGGCAGAGCAGGAGGCGCATCGGCGCTGGG
>Ga0302314_10010002_pt1 | contig 16681 bp, 9 predicted proteins | sample III_Palsa_N2_3_FD_200533 | JGI IMG/M metagenome (GOLD analysis project Ga0302314, IMG submission 200533) | Peat permafrost microbial communities from Stordalen Mire near Abisko, Sweden - III_Palsa_N2_3 | ecosystem: Environmental > Terrestrial > Soil > Palsa > Peat permafrost | place: Sweden... | reverse complement strand
CTCGGGCGGGCCCCCCCCCCCTTGTGGGGGTGGGGTGGGGGGGTGGGGGGGGGGGGGGGGGGGGGCGGGGGGCGGCCCGGCGGGCCCCCCCCCCGCCGGGGTCGGGCACCGTGAATCATCCGTGAGGTAAGAAAGAGGCTGGAGGACACCGTGAAATCCGTCCCCCTCGGCGCGCAGTACCGGCTCGCCGCGCTCGGCAAGATGGCCGAGGAAGAGTTCGACGTCCTGGTGGTCGGCGGCGGCGTGACCGGCGCGGGCACCGCCCTCGACGCGGTCACCCGCGGTCTTTCCGTGGCCGTGGTCGAGTCGCGGGACTGGGCCGCGGGCACGTCCAGCCGCTCCAGCAAGCTGATCCACGGCGGGCTGCGCTACCTGGAGCAGCTGGACTTCGGCCTGGTGCGCGAGGCGCTCAAGGAACGCGGCGTGCTGCTGCACAAGATCGCCCCGCACCTGGTGACCCCGGTGCCGTTCCTGCTGCCGCTCAAGCACCACGTGTGGGAGCGCGGGTACATCGGCGCCGGCGTGATGCTCTACGACACGATGGGCGGCGCGCGGGCGCTGCCGATGCACCGTCACCTGACGAAGAAGGCCGCGCTGCGCAAGGCCCCCGGCCTCAAGCCGGACGCGCTGATCGGCGCGATCCAGTACTACGACGCGCAGGTGGACGACGCGCGCTACACGATGACGCTCGCGCGCACCGCCGCGCAGTACGGCGCCCAGGTCGCGACGCGTACCAAGGTCACCGGTTTCCTGCGCGAGGGCAAGCGGGTGATCGGCGCGGTCGTCAGGGATCTGGAGACCGGCCGGGAGATCAACGTCAAGGCGCGCCGGGTGATCGCCGCGACCGGCGTGTGGACGGACGACCTGCACGAGCTGGCGAACGCCGAGGGCGGGGTGAAGGTGCGCGCGTCGAAGGGCGTGCACCTCGTCGTGCCGAAGGACCGGATCGACCTGCACACGGGCCTGATCTCGCGGACCGAGAAGAGCGTGCTGTTCATCATCCCGTGGGACAACCACTGGCTGGTCGGCACCACGGACACCGACTGGAGCCTCGACCGGCGCCACCCGGCGGCGAGCGCGGCCGACATCGAGTACCTGCTCGAACACGCGAACGCGCTGCTGACCACGCCGCTGACGCACGATGACATCGAGGGCGTGTACGCGGGCCTGCGTCCGCTGGTCTCGGCGGGCGAGAACGTGCAGACGACGAAGCTGTCCCGGGAGCACATGGTGACCGAGCCGGCCCCGGGCCTGTTCGTGATCGCGGGCGGCAAGTACACGACGTACCGCGTCATGGCGAAGGACGTGGTGGACGCGGCGGCCAAGAACCTCGGCGGCAAGGTGCCGGAGTCGGTCACCGAGAAGGTCGGCCTGCTCGGCGCCGACGGCTACGCGGCGCTGTGGAACGAGCGCGAGCGTCTGGCCAGGAACCACAACCTGCCGACCGCGCGCGTCGAGCACCTGCTGCGCAGGTACGGATCCTGCATCGACGAGCTGTTCGAGCTCATCGACGCGGACCCGGACCTCGCCAAGCCGCTCGGCGGGGCCGGCGACTACCTGCGGGTCGAGGCGGTGTACGCGGCCTCGCACGAGGGCGCGCTGCACCTCGACGACATCCTCACCCGCCGCACCCGGATCTCCATCGAGCAGCGCGACCGCGGTGTCGCCGCGGCCCACGACGCGGCCGGGCTCGTCGCCCCCGTGCTCGGCTGGGACGCGGAGCGCAAGGACGCCGAGGTGGAGCTGTACCTGGAGCGGGTCAAGGCGGAACTCGACGCCAACTCCAAGGCCGACGACGAGGCCGCCGACAAGGCCAGGCTCGCGGCGAAGGATCTCTCCGACGCGGTCGCACCGCACGCGTAGCGTTGGAGAGCGGCCGAGCGCGCACCTCGGCCGCAGCTGAGCGCCGGCCCGGCGGGATGGTACGTCATCCCGGCGGGCCGGTTCTTTTTACTCTCTATGCCTGGTTCTCGTCGCGGTGGTCCAGCCACCACTGGCCGATGGTGTGGTACTTCTCCTCGAAGCGCCGGTCCCGCATCAGCAGGCCGGTGGCGGGAGCCCGCAGCCGGGTGCGCCGATTCGCCTCGTGCAGAACGACGAAGCGGGTGCCGAGCTGAGCCTCCACGGTCACGGCGCGCACATCGCTCCACCGGATGACGCGGCGACGCAGGTTGTGGACGCGTGCCTCGGTCGGAGTGAGCGTGATGCCGAACGACCAACTCATCAGCGTGCCCACCAGGAAGAGCAGCACGATAAATACGCCCGTGGCGATGTTGAACTCGAAGATGTGGTGTCGCTCAGCGGCGCTCAGGCCATCGGTCGCGGAATTCGACGGCTCCATCAGCCGCACACTCAGCCCTGCGCATCCCGCGATAAGGATGGGCGAGAGTGGCAACAGGTGCTGCGCGAGCGTGAGCCGGTAGCGGACTCGCTCGCCTTCGGACTCTGACGTGCGGTCCTTTACCTGACCTGCCAACATGTCCCCCATCTTAGGGTCCGGCGGTGTAGCGGGTTCGGCGGACCACGTAATTATGGTCGGTCAGGTTGGTGCTGTCGACGTACTGGTCGATGGCGCCGACGGGTGGGAGCTTGCGGAGGACTGGATCGGTGATCGTCGCGAGCAGCGCGCTGGCGAAACGATCGGCGCCGAGCACTTGGAACGGACAGCCGTAGTAGTCGCGAACGTTCGTATCGAGTGGCACGGTGAGAGCGAGAGCATTGTGTGACGCAGCTGTGAGCTCGTACGCGGCAGAGAGGTGGCGTTCGCGGGCGGGCGAGGTTCGGGCCGAGAGCGCGTCAGCGGCCGACGAAGGCCTCTTCGTCGGACAGCCGCATCCATTGGCAGGCGAGGACGCGGCGCCAGACGTCATCCGGATACCAGATCAGCCTTTTGCGATAGTCCTCGAGGAGCCCCGTTCCGTCATGGATCACCTCACCCCCAGTCAGCTCACGCAGCGTCTGGGTCGGGACCATCAACCACTCAGCCACGGAGGGATCGCGGGACGCGTCGGCCGCCAGCTTCTGCGTGAGGTATTCGTCCAGGTGCAGGATATGCGCCCAGTGGTTCGGTTCGCCTCGAATACTGGGAAGCTGGTGAGGCTGGGCGTCGCTAGAGTCTGATCATGGAGATCCAGATCAGGCAGACGGTTCCCACTGACGCCGCGGCAATCGGACGCCTGCATGCCGAGGCGTGGCAGGTCGCTTACGAGGGCCAGATGCCTGCCGAACTGCTCTCGGGCGTGACGGTCGAGCGGCGCATCGCTATGTGGGAGCGAGTGACCGCGTCCAAGCGTGCTGAGCGGCAGCGGATCGCTGTCGCGGACGTCGGTGGAACGGCGGTCGGCTTCGCCTGGACGGGCCCGTGCCGCGATGATGACTGCCCAGAGAATTCGGGTGAGCTGTACGCGATTAATGTCGCTCCGGAGTGCTGGCAGGGCGGTGTCGGCACCGCGCTGCTGGAGGCGGCCCACGAAGCATTGGCGGCCGACGGGTTCGCGCTGGCCGTACTTTGGGTGCTTCCCGGCAACAGCCGCGCCCGCAGATTCTACGAGCGGCACGGCTGGCGCGCGGATGGCGCCGCGCGGGACGAGGAGAGCGACGGCTTCGTTGTGCCGGAGGTGCGCTACACCCGGCACTTCTAGAGGCGGTCGGACTTCGGTTCTTCAGGGTCATCGGCACATCCGCTCCACTGCAGGCCGCCGTCGGTACGGCAGCACGCTGGAAGTCAGGCGCAGGGCGGGCGGTGGGTAACGCACCCGCCACCCACGCACGGGCACCGGACACAGCGGAAGGAGGGGAGGGCCAGCTCGGTGTGTCAGCCGCCATCGGCCAACTGGACGAGGGCCTGAACCGCAGCGTCGAGTCCTCCTGCGGCCTTGAACGACGCAGCTACACGCTCGGCGGCGGCGCGGTAGGCGGGTTGAGTAAGGATCTTGTCTAGGGCTGCGCCGATCTGCTCGGGGCGCGCACGGCCGAAGCGGATGCGTTCGGCTACGCCTGCGTCTACGGCTTGCTGGGCGACGATGGGCTGGTCGTCGCGGATCGGGGCCAGGACTAGGGGGATGCCGTGGTAGAGCGTCTCGCAGACAGTGTTCTGACCTGCATGGCAGACCACTGCGCTGATTCGCGGGAGGAGTTCCAGTTGGGGGACGTGCGGGGCGGTGAGGGCATTGGGCGGGGGCTCGGTGACCGCGTTGGCGGGGTCGGCGATGACAGCGAAGATGTCGGGGCGGTCGGCCACGGCCTGGGCGCAGGCGCGGAGGAAGTCGCCGCCGGCGTCGACGTTCGCGGTGCCTACTGAGATCAGCACGATCGGCTTGGTGCCGGGTTCGGGCAGCGCGTGCCAGGGGAATTCGGGGTCTGATGGGCGTTCCGCGACGGAGGGGCCGACGTAACGCAGGGTGGATTCGAGTTTCGCGTGGCGGCCGGAGAGTTCCTCGCTGCTGTAGGCGAGCACGAGGCGCGGGGAGAAGCGGAGGTCGCCGTACGTGCGCTGGTAGCGCTCTGACGTCGCTGCCAGCGGGTCGCCGTACTTGAGCTCGAGTCCGAGCAGCATCTCGCGGACCCAGGTCGCGACCTTCGGCATGCCGCCGAGCGGGTCGGCGAGCTCGGCGACCGCCGTGGCGGAAGTGGCCCACGGGATGCCGAGGCGCTCGGCGACGACCGCTCCGGCCACGGCCTGCTGGTCGGCCACGATCACATCCGGCTTGAACTCGCCCACGGCCGCGTCCACGCCGGGGATCATCGCCTCGGCCAGCGGGATCAGGAACGCCTCCCAGAGGAACTTGAGCGCCGCGGGGCCGCGTAGATCGGCGGAGCGCGCGCCCACGGCTCCGTCGCCCGTGCCGCCGGGCACCGCACACGGGAACACCTTCGCCTGCGGGCCGACGAGGCGGGCGACCAGTTGCGCGTGTCCGGCCCATGCCACCTCGTGCCCCTGCTCGGCCAGCCCGGTGCCGAGACCGACCGTCGGATTGATGTGGCCCACCAAGGGCGGGACCACGAAGAGGAAGCGAGTCATGCCGCCGCGCCTGCGCCGATCTCGTCGAGTCGGTGCTCGGCGATCCAGCCCAGCAGCAGGTCGAGCACCGCGGCCGGGGCCTCGACCAGCACCGAGTGCTCCAGGTCGGGCAGCACGACGGTGGTGCAGCGCGGCATGTGGCGCTCCAGCAGCGGAGCCTGCACGGCCAGTTCGCTTTCCGAGCCGTAGATCGCGAGGACGGGGCAGCTGATCGCGGCGAACTGCTCGTGGGTGAGCACGCGGCTGGCCGGGATGTCGCGCTCGAACGTCGTCGCGTCGAGCACCTTCTTCGCGCGCTTGGCCCGGCGCGCCAGGTGGGCGCTGAACTTGAGGGTGAGCCACGCGGTGGCCTCGAAGCTGCCCAGCTTGGCTGCCGCGCGGTGCAGAGCGGCGGCCATCTTCTCCGCCCACTCCGCGGTGGTCGGCTCGGACTCGATCGCCGCCACGCCCGCCACGCGCTCCGGGTGACGCTCGGCGAATCCGTAGGCGACGGTGCCGCCGAAGGAGTTGCCGAGCAGGTATACGGGGCCGTTGATCTCGAGTGCGCCGAGCAGCGCGGTGAGATCGTCGACGAGCGTTTCGACCGTGTAGCCGCTCTCCGGCTGCTCGCTGTTGCCGTGTGCGCGCATGTCGTACATCAGCACCCGCATACCCGCGTCGCGCAGCTGCTTCGCCATGGTGAAGTAGTAGCTGGCCAGGCTGTCGATCAGCATGCCGTGCACGCACACGATCGTCGGGGCGTTCGGGTCCCCGTTCGTCGGCAGACCGAGCTCGTAGTTCTGCTTGATGCCGTTGGCGATGATCGTCGGCATGCGAATCAGGCCTCGCTCTCGCTGCTCAGGGCGGCGGCGACGTACTCGACCAGTCGGCCGACCGTCAGGGAGATGATCTCCTCGAGTTCGAGGTCTGCGATGAACTCGGCGAAGTTCACCCGGGCGCCGTAGCGCTGCTCGAGCTTCCCGGCGAGGGTGACGAGGTCGATGGACTCGAGTTCGAGGTCATCGTGGAAACGGGTTTCCATGGCTATCTCGGCGTCGTCGAGCCCGTATTCGTCAAGGATGCCCCGCAGCATTCCGTCGATCTCGGCGAGGACGGCGTCGGTGGGAACGGTGTCGGCGAGCATGGCGTCGGTGGTGGTCTCCGTCATGATTCAGCTCTTTTCGTGCTGGTTGCTTCGTGCTGGGTGTGGGTGCCCGCGCCCTCGGTCCACGCGACCTGATAGCGGCGGTCGACGGGCAGGTCGTCCGGGTTCGCGAGCGCGGCCGTGCTCACGTGGTAACGACGGACGGGTGTTTCCGGGCCGCCGCCGCGCCGAGTCTCGACGGTGAGCTCGGCGGTGTCGGCGGAGGTGGGTGCGGCCCGGACGACGACGAAGGACTTGGGCGCGCCGTCGAGCCCCGTGCCCTCCGCCTTGGCGACCGCTTCCTTCGCAGCCCAGAAGCGGGTGAACCACAGGGGTTCGGCTTCCTCGGGCGGCGCCGGTTCTGCGGCCGTGAGCGTACGCAGCAGTTCGCTTTCCGTGGTGGTGAAAGCGGCCTCGTACGCGGCTTGGTCCCGCTGGACGACCTGCTCGACATCGATGCCGACGCCGGGAGCCTGCGCGCCGCCAGGCCTGACGAGCGCGACGCCCACCTCGCCGGAGTGGGCGAGGGAGACCTGGTACTGCGGGAGTTCGGTGCCGTGCATGCCCGCGACGTACGGGCGTCCGTTCGGCTCGTTGCGGACGTGGATCTGCGCCGGGTAGACGGGGCTTCCGGCCTCGACGCCGGCGTCGTCCCAGAGCCTGCGCCGCACGCCGTCCTTGACCGCCATCCGCCCGAGCAGCCATTGTGCGCGAACGCGCGGGGACTTGGCGTCGTAGTCGGCGCGCTCGGCCGCGCTCAGGTAGCTGCGCATCCGCAGGTCCCGCGAGGCGGGATCGGACCAGCGTTCGAATACGGCCACCCAGCCGCCGGGCCGGACGTGCGAGAGCATCGCGGTGCCCGGGGAGCGGTCGAAGGCCCACGTGTCGGGGTGGCTGCCGAAGCGGCGGTTGGCCCAGCCGGTGAAATCGGCCCAGACCCGGCCGTCCACGACCAGTTGGGCGTCGGCGACGAGCTGTACGTCGTCGATCGTCTGAATCCTGATATGGCACGCGAGCTTGGTGCCGGGCGCGGGCGGCGGCCCGTAGAACGCGATCCGCCGCGCGCCGACGGGGAAGATCCAGTTCCGGTACTCATGGCTGGCCATGATCCAGAAGCCGAGGAGCTGGCCGACGTTGTCGAGCAGCGCTCCCGGGGCCTCGGGCGCGGTGATGACGCCGCGCACGTGCCGCTCGCCGATCGCCGTCAGCTCGGTGATCGCCTGGAAGCGCGGGCCGTGGAACATCCAGCGGCCGGAATAGAGCTCGGCCGCGGTGATGGAGGGTTGTTGCTCCGTGGCCGGGTCCACCGCCGGCCAGGGTGCGGGTGACGCGGGGTACGCGGGGGCGAGCTCGACCGTCGAGCGGGCGTAGGAGCCGAAGCCGACCTTGATCCGGCCGGGTGCGCCGAGTTCGGGCGCCGTCGAGATCTCGACGTCGACCGGCGGAATGACGGCGGTCCAGCGGTCGAAGCGGGCGCCGTGCAGGGCGACTGCGCGCAGGCCGGGGCCGGGCGCGCGGGTTTCGGCGGCGTCCATCATGTGCTGGACTACGGTCGTTGCCGGGACTACGGGGAAGTGGTCTGAGACGTCCGGCCAATCAGCACGCTGCGCGAAGAAGCAGTGGTCGATCAGGTAGGGCATCTTATCGATGTCCACGCGGAGGGTGATCGGGCCCGTGGGTGCGGGGACGGAGGTGGGCTGGGGCCGCGCCGGTTGCGCGAGCCGGTTGGTGCCGCGAGCTGTGAGGACGGCGTTGGCGGACGCGGCGGTCTCGCGCAGCAGGGCCGCGAGCTCGGCCGCGATCGGCTGGCTGGTGGCGAGGGAGTCCAGGGCGGAGAGTTCGGTAGTGGCAGTGGGTGCCACCAGCGCGAGCTTCGGGGCACGCTCGCCGAGGGTGACGAGGGCGGCGCCCAAGTTCAGCTTCGTCGGGGTGCCGCCGCGGGTCTTGTTCGCGCCGAGTTCACCCGTCTCCAGGCCCTCGACCCACAGGGCCGCCGCGACGCGCCGCAACTGCTCCAGGCCGCTGCGCTGCGGGGCGTTTGCCGCTATCGAGAGGTGGTCGCGGCCGGTCAGCACATCGCCGATGACGGTGGCCAGCGCGCCGGTCCCGGTCTGCACGAAGACGCGGTATCCGTCCTCGTACATCGCGTCGATCATCTGTCGGAAGCGGACCGGCTCGACGAGGTGGCGCACGAACAGCTCCCGCACCTGCTCGGCGCCCTCGGGGAAAGGCCCGGCGATCGTCGCCGACCAGACCGGGACGGCCCGCGGGTGCAGCTCGAAGCGGCTCGTCCACTCGAGGATCGGGCCGAGGTAGGGCTCGAGCATCGGCGTGTGGAAGCCGGAGCGGAACGGCAGGCCTTGGCACAGTACGTTCTGCTTCCGCAACTGCCTCATAAGCCGGTCGATCTCGTCCTCGGGCCCGCACACAATGCACTGATTCGGCGCGTTGTCGTGAGACAGGACGACTCCCGGATATCCGGGGTCTTCGAGTACCGGCATCACCCGGTCCACGCCCGCGCCGATGGCGCCGAATACGAGGCCTGGCACGCGCAGCGAGTCGGGGTCGAACTCCTCGATGAACCGGTCGACAGCCGGGCCGGAGTACAGGCCCGCGCTGATCATCGCGGCCCACTCGCCCACGCTGTGCCCGGCGACGGCGTCCGGCCGCACGCCCATCTCGCCGAGGGCGCGCGCGAGCAGCCGGCCGACCTCGACGACGCCGACGCTGTGCGCACCGACGCCGGTGGACGCGTCGTGGCCGGTCAGCCGCATTCCGAGCTGCGCGGCCACGTCGTCCACGCGCGGGGAGAAATCAGCCTCCAGGCCCGGGAAGACGAACGCCACACGGCCCGCCGCGTCAGCACCGGCTGTCCCCCGGAGCAGCGGCTTCGGGCTGAACCAGATGTCGCTGCGGCCACGCCACGGCTTGCCGTTGGTCAGGATGCGCCGGGCGAGCGTGAGCTTCTTCGGGGTCGGGTCGGCGATCGCGATTCGGCAGGGGCCTGATAGGTCAGTGCTCTGTGACTCCCCCGCGTCGAGCAGTTCGAGCAGCGCGGCGGGAGAGTCTGCGGCGAGGCGGAAGATGCGTTCGGCGGTGGGCTGGGCGACCGCGATCCCGACGGAGGCGGCAAGCGCGGAAACCGGGGCCTGTTCCAGCACGACGTGCGCGTTGACGCCGCCGAAGCCGAACGCGTTGACGCCCGCGCGCCGTGGTCCGGCGCCCTCGGGCCACGGCCGGGCCTCGGGGATCGGCGCGAAGCGCGTCGACTTCAGATCAGGGTGCGGATCCTCGCAGTGCAGGCTCGGCGGCAGCACGCTGTGATAGACGGCGAGTGCCGTCTTGATCAGGCCGGCGATTCCGGCGGCCGGCATCGTGTGTCCGATCATCGACTTCACCGAGCCGAGCGCGACGGCCGCACCGTCGCGGCCGGCGCGCGGTCCGAAGACCTCGGCGAGCGTGGCGATCTCGGCGGCGTCGTCGGCCGGGTTGGCGCTGCCGTGCGCCTCGAGCAGGTCCAGCGCGTCGGCGGCCCGCGGGTCGAGCCCGGCCGCCTCCCACGCGCGACGCACCGCGCGCACCTGACCTGCGGGTTCCGGGCTGAACGGGGTCCCGGCGCGTCCGTCGCCGGCCACGCCGGTGCCACGGATCACGGCGTAGACGCGGTCGCCGTCCCGTGCCGCGTCGTCGAGCCGCTTGAGCACGACGACGCCGGTGCCCTCGCCGATGAGGATGCCGTCGGCGCCACGGTGGAAGGGGCGGCTCTTCTCGTTGCGGGAGAGCGCGCCGAGTTGGCTGAACGCGCTCCAGAAGGTGATGTCGTGGCAGTGGTGCACGCCGCCCGCGAGCATCACGTCGCAGCGCCCTGCGGCGAGCTCCGCGCACGCTTGGTCGACCGCGACCAGGGACGAGGCGCACGCGGCGTCCACGGTGTAGGCCGGACCGCGCACGTCGAGCCGGTTGGCGATGCGTGACGCGGCCAGGTTCGGCACCAGGCCGTTCGCGGCCTCAGGCGTATTCGCCGTCGGGCCGAGTGCGTCGGCGAACGCGCCGCGCACCTGCTCGATGCGGTCGGCGGGCAGTTCAGGCATGAGTTCACGCAGCGTGCGGACCAGTTGGTTCGCCGTGCGCACGCGCTGGTCGAGCCGCGCGAGGCCGGGCGTCAGGTAGTTGCCACGGCCGAGCACCACGCCGACGCGGTCGCCGTTCGGGAGCCGCCCGCGTCCGCCCGCGTCCTCGATCGCGTCGGCGGCCACTCGCAGCGCGATCAGCTGGTCCGGCTCGATGGCCGCTACCGAGTCTGGACCGATTCCGAACTCGAGCGGGTCCACCGCAGCGAATTCGTCCACGAATCCGCCGCGCCGGCAGTAGACCCGGTCGGCGCGGTCCGCGGGCGCGGCCGGGTCGTAGAACTCTGGGTCCCAGCGGGACGCGGGGACCTCGGTGACCGCGTCCACGCCGCCGACGATGTTGCGCCAGTACGTGTCCAGGTTCGGCGCACCCGGCATCATCGCCGCCATGCCGACGATCGCGATGGGGACGGACGTGGCCGGGGTCGAGGGTACGGTCGGCGCCGCGGGCCAAGTCGCGGTCGCCGCCGAGTCTGTGGGGGTCATGGCCGTCATCGGGCCGCTCACCAGCCCGAGGCCGTGTAGACCACGCCGGGCGTTGACCCGCTGCCGAAGGCCAGTTCGCGCAGAACCGCGAGCGCGCCTTCTTCGGGGTCGATCAGGGCTATGCCACGCTTCGCATAGGCCTGCATCAGCTCGGGCGTGACCATGCCGCCGCCGAGCTCGCCGGTCGGCGCCCACGGTCCCCAGTGCAGGGTCACGCACCGGGCCCCGCTGCGGGCCGACCATTCGGCACCGAGAGACTCCAGCGCGTCGTTGGCCGAGGCGTAGTCGCTCTGGCCGCGGTTGCCGAAGACCGCCGCGATGCTGCCGAACAGCACACTGAACTTCGGCGGCGCCGGCAGGTTGTCGAGCCCTGCGAAGAGCGCGCGGGCACCGTCGGCCTTCGTGCCGTAGACCCGGGCGAAGGACTCAGGGGTCTTTTCCGCGATCACCTTGTCCTCGATGATCCCGGCGGCGTAGAGCACGCCGTCCACGCGGCCGTACTCGGCGTGGACGTCCTTGAGCAGCGCGCCCACGGCTTCGCCGTCGCGGACGTCGAGGGCGTGGTAGCGCGGGCTCGCGCCGAGGTCGCGCAGCTTGGCGAGGGTGCCGGTGACCTCGCGGGCCGCCAGCGTCGCCGAGACCGCCCGCTCGATCTCTGCCGGGATGCGCAATTTCCCGCCGGCGATCAGCGCGGCGCGGATGGCCGCGGCGTCGGCGGCGCCCGCGGTGATCGGGGACTCGGGACCCGCGGGCAGCGGCGTGCGGCCGATGAGTTCGACGCGGCACCGGGCCGCGGCGGCGATCGACAGGGCGATGCGGGCCGTGATGCCGCGCGCGCCGCCCACGATGACCAGCACGCTGTCCCGGTCGAGCCCGAGCGCCCGCACCTCGGCCACGCCGTCGCCCGCCGGACCGGCGCCGTTCGCGGCCAGCGCGCCGAGCGGCACCTCGACCGGTTCGAGCGCCAGTCGTCGGGCGTCGCGGTGCAGGGTCACGGCGTGGCCGTCGGCGGTGACGAGTTCGGTGACGAGCGTCGTGGCGGCGGCCGTTGCGTCGGCGGACAATGCCGCGCGGTCCAATTCGACGAGCCTGGCCGTCGCCGCCGGGTACTCGCGGGCGATCGTGCGTATCAGGCCTCGGAAACCGACGGCCGGGCCGTGCTCATCCAGCGCGCGCACGGCCAGGAACCAGCGCGGCTCGCCGGCCAGCGCGGTCTTGATCCCAGGGAACCTGGTCGGCAGCAGCGGCTCGTCACCGCCGGACAGGCCGCCGAGATGGATCACGCCGTCGGCCTCGCCCTGCACGACGACCCCCGCGCCGAGCTCGCGGAGCCGGGCGGTCACCGCGTCGGCCAAGGCCTCCGCGCCACCCTCGGCGCCGAGCAGCAGAAAGCGCGCGCCGGAGAGCGGGGCGAAGTCGGAGGTCTCGGGGAACGCGGCTTCGGCTTCGTGCACTTCTAGACGCTTCGGGGCGCGGATGTCGGGGGCGGGTCCCGTCGCGACTGTTGAAGGCGCGGCGGGAGTCGTCATCTCGGGCGCGGCACCGCCGCTGAGGTGCTGGGAGAGCCAGTCTGCGATGGCCTTCGCGGTACGCGCCTTGGCCATCTGCTCAAGCTGATCGTCGCTGAGATCTGCAGCGCCTAGGTCGAGACGCTGGGCCAACTCACCGGCGATCTCAGTCCGCTTGATCGAATCGACACTGAGATCCGCCTCGAGATCCAGCTCGGGCTCGATCATGTCGATCGGATAGCCCGTACGAGCACTGATGATCTCCAGCACGGTGGCGAGGATATCGACAGACTGAGTGACGGGTGCGGCAGCTGCGATTTCCGGGCGTGTCACGACGACCGGCTCGGGAGCCGCGTACGCGGCGGGAAGCGCGGTGGGAGCGGCATCCTGCCAGACCATCCGACCGGCCGAGGGCGCGCTGCCGAGGTAGGCGAGCATGACATCCCGCTGCGCCGCGACCATCTCACGGTTCGTGCGCAGGAACTCGGCCAGCAGCGCGTCCTGCGTGGCCTGGCCGACCGCGCCAGAGGCGTGTGAAGAACCCGGAATCACTGTTCCCTCCAGGGAGACTCGTCGGGCGGGGGCCAGTCCCCCGGGTACGCAGGCGCCGTCCTTGGCGGATCGCACGAGGTGGCCGTCCACGGTCCAGCCGGGACGCGCAGCGCGCTTGCCGGCGTCGGTGACCGTGTCCCGGGCGTCGCGACCCTCGAACAGCCAGCCGGTCTGCAGCCCGACGTCACCGGCGACGGCCAGGGCGGCGAGTGCGCGCAGCAGGCCGCGCAGGCCGGCGTCCGGCCGGTCCTCGCAGGGGACGGCGACGTGGGGCCGCCCCTCAAGGACCACGCCGATGAGCCGGGAGAGCACCTTGCCGGGGCCGGCCTCGACGAAGACGCGCACGCCGGCCTCGTACATGGCCTCGATCTCGTCCGCGAAGCGCACCGGCGAGCCGATCTGCGCGGCGAGCTCCGCCCGGACCGACCCGGCGGAGGCGTCGTAAGGTGCGGCGGTGCGGTTGGCGAACACCGGGGTCTCCGGCGCGCGCACGGTGAGCCCGTCCAGCACCCGCTCGAACTCGGGACCGGCCGCCGCGACGACCGGGCTGTGGAACGCGCAGGCCACCGCGATGCGCTTTGCCCCGAGGCCGGCCGCGCGCAGTTCGACGACCGCCTTGTCCACGGCGTCTGTGGGCCCTGAGATGACCAGCTGCTTCGGCGAGTTCTGATTCGCCGGGACGACGGCGTCGCCGAGGCCGGCCGAGTCGAGAACCTCCCAGGTTTTCGCCTTGCTCGCGGAGACCGCGGCCATGGCGCCCGGGTCCTCGCCCGCCGCCTCCAGAATCACCCGGGCCCGCTCACCACTCGCTCTGAGGAGCACGGCCGGATCGAGCGCCCCGGCGCTGGCCAGGGCGACGAGTTCGCCGTAGCTGTGTCCGGCGACCGCGTCGGGGGTGATGCCGAGGCGACGCAGCAGGTGGTCGACGGCGAGACCGGCGATGCCGAGCGTCGGCTGGGCTACCCGGGTGTCGCGGATCCGGTCGTCCTGCGCGGCCCGCGCCTGCTCGTCGAACGCGACCGGGGGTTGCATAAGGTCGGCCCACTCGTGGCCGAGCCTGAGGTAGTGCTGCAACTCGGGGAAGGCCACGAAGAGCTCGGCGAGCATCCCAGGACGCTGACTTCCCTGTCCGGGGAAGACGAACGCCGTCTTGCCCGCGCCGCCGCCGAACCAGGCCTCGTCGTCACCCGGCTGGTAGAGCCCTGCGGCCGGATCGTGCTCGCCGGCCAACGCCTTGCGACCCAGCGTCGCAAGATCCTGAAGGTCTGCCGCGACGATCGAGACCCAGGCCCGATCACCGCGCGCGTCGGCCGCTCGGGAGACCGAGAGCGCGAGGTCGCGCAGCCGCCAGGGCTCCAGTTTGGCATCCGCCTCGGCGAGGCGCCCGAGCAGCCGCTCGATCGAGCGATGGGCCGCCGCGCGGTCGGCGCCGCGGAAGACGAAGATCTCGGCGGGCCATTCGTCGCGTCCGTGGCGCGGGTCGATCGTCCGCTCGTAGCCGGTCAGCACGACGTGGAAGTTGGTGCCGCCGAAGCCGAAGGCGCTCACCCCGGCGACGCGATCGCCTGGCGCCTCGGGCCACGCACGAGCCGAGGAGTGGAAGGCGAAGGGACTGTCAAGACCCTCCCAACCGGGGTTGGGCTTCGTCAGGTGCAGCGTCGCCGGACGCACGCCCGTGTGCAGCGACATCGTCGTCTTGATCAGTCCGGCCAGGCCCGCCGCGCACTTCGTGTGCCCGATCTGCGACTTGACCGAGCCGAGGACGCAATTGCCGGGCGCGGAGCCGGCTTCGCCGAACACCGCCGTCAGGGTACGCAGTTCGGTGCGGTCGCCGACGACGGTCCCGGTGCCGTGCGCCTCGACGAGGCCGACCTTCGCAGGGGATATACCGGCATTGCGATAGGCGCGCTCCAGCGCCCGGCGCTGACCCTCCGGCCGCGGCGCGGTCAGGCCCAGGGCCCGTCCGTCGCTCGCGCCGCCGACGCCCTTGATCACGGCGTACACGCGGTCGCCGTCGCGTTCGGCGTCCTCGAGCCGCTTGAGCACGATGCACGCGACGCCCTCGCCGAGCGCGATACCGTCGGCCTCGGCGTCGAAGGTGCGCGAGCGTCCGTTCGCGGACAGCGCATGTACTGAGGAGAACATCAAGAAGTCGTTGATGCCGTTGTGCATGTCCACGCCGCCGCAGAGCACGAGGTCGCTGGTGCCGCCGACGAGCTCCTTGCAGGCCACGTCGACCGCCGCGAGCGAGGAGGCGCAGGCCGCGTCGACCGTGTAGTTGGCGCCGCCGAGGTCGAGCCGGTTGGCGATGCGTCCGGCGATCACGTTGGACAGCACGCCGGGGAACGTGTCCTCGGTGAGCCTCGGCAGCTGTTCGTCGAGCTCGGGCGGCAGGCTGCCGAGATACGAGGGCAGCGTGTTGCGCAGCACGCCCGCGTTGGACAGGTCGCTGCCCGCCTCGGCGCCGAAGACGACGGAGGTTCGTTCGTGGTCCACGCCGGGCCGGTCGTACCCCGCGTCGACCAGCGCGCGGCGGGCGGACTCGAGCGCGAGCAGCTGCGTCGGCTCGATGCTGCCGAGCGCTGCCGGGGGGATGCCGTAGCGCAGCGGGTCGAAGGGGATCGGCGGCAGGAATCCGCCCCACTTGGACGGGGTGCCGCGCCCGGCGTCGCGGCCGACCGCGGTCGGGTCGTAGTAGAGCTCCGTGTCCCAGCGTTCCTTGGGAACCTCGGTGACGCGGTCGGCGCCGTCCAGGATCGTGGCCCAGAAGGACGCGAGGTCGGGCGAGCCGGGGAACATGCAGGCCATGCCGACGATCGCGATCTCGAGCGGCTCGGGAGCCTGGTCTTTCTCCGCGGCGGCCTTCTCGACACCGAGCTCGACGCACAGTTCGTCGGTGCGCGCGGCGTAGTGGTCGTGCGCGCCGCGGGTGACGGTCGTGTGCAGCTCGGCGACGGTCGTGACCTTGTTCCGCAGCACGGCGACCTGCCCGGCCATGAACATGCCTTCGGCGAGCTGGCTCTCCTCGCCGACGGAGACGAGCTGGCCCCCTTCGCGGCGCAGGCCCTTGCTGGCTATCCGCAGTCGGCCGACGTTGAGGTCCTCGAGCGCCTCCCAAGCCTCGCGGCTGGGTACGCCCTCCGCCTGCAGTTGCTCTTTCACCCGCTCGAATTCGTCGGTGAACGGGCTGACGACGCCGCGTGTCGTGTGGCCGGGAGCGGTCTCCAGCAGTGCGGTGGCCTCGGCGTCGAGGACCTGCCGCTGGAAGCGCGGCTGGATCGCGCCGTGCTCGACGGCCTCGATGGTGAACAGGTACGCGGTGCCCATCAGCACGCCGACGCGCACGCCGCGCGCAGTCAGCGGCCTGGCCATGGCGGCGACCATCGCGGCCGAGCGCGCGTCGTGCACTCCTCCGGCGAACAGCACCTCGCAGACAATCGCGTCCGCGGTCTTCCCCCGCGCGGCCAGCCAGTCCTCGATGACGCCGATCTGGCTTTCCCACAGCGGGAAACTGGCCCGCGGCCCGGTGTGACCGCCGCACTCGGAGCCTTCGAACACGAACTTGCGCGCGCCGGCGTCGAGGAACTGGCCGAGCAGTCCGGGCGAGGGCACGTGCAGGAAGGTGCTGATCCCCTGCTCCTCGAGCGCCGCCGCCTGGGCCGGGCGACCGCCCGCGACGATCGCGCAGGCCGGTCGCAGCTCCCTGATGACATCGAGTTGCGCGGTGCGGATGTGCTCCGGCGCGAAGCCGAGCACGCCGACGCCCCAGGGCTTCGCTCCGAGCGCGGCGGCGGTCTCCCGCATCATCGCGCGGGTGTTCTCGCCGGTCGCCAGGGCGAGCGCGAGAAAGGGCAGCGCGCCA
>Ga0302314_10009999_pt1 | contig 16687 bp, 15 predicted proteins | sample III_Palsa_N2_3_FD_200533 | JGI IMG/M metagenome (GOLD analysis project Ga0302314, IMG submission 200533) | Peat permafrost microbial communities from Stordalen Mire near Abisko, Sweden - III_Palsa_N2_3 | ecosystem: Environmental > Terrestrial > Soil > Palsa > Peat permafrost | place: Sweden... | reverse complement strand
CGTGCCCCGGCTGCGCGGACGCAGGTTGCAGACCGAGGCGGTGAAGGCGTCGAAGGGATGCAGCGGCTGATCGAAAGCGTCCAGGCTGAGCGGCTGCACGTGGTATTGCAGATTGGGCGTCGCCTCGCGGTCAGACGAATAGGCGAAGCAGCCAAGCTGGCTCGGCGCCATCGACATCGGTCCGCTCTGACGTAAGCCATATTCCAGACCGATCAGGGCCCTGCCGACCAGGTTTGAGGCCCGACTGTTCAGGGTGCGCGTGCCGTCGACCCGGTAGGCCGCACGAATTTGCAGGTGATCCTGAAGGTTGGCGCCGACATCGGGCCGATCTTGCAAAACCTCGACGCCATTTGCTTTCAACAACCCGGCGGGACCTACGCCGCTCCGCTGCAGCAGGTGCGGCGAGCCGATCGCGCCGGCCGCCAGAACCACCTCGCCAAGAGCCTCCGCCCGCTCCTTGCGGCCGTCCCGCCGAAACGCGACGGCGACGGCTTGGCCTTGGTGGAAGATGATTCGGTCGACCAGCGCGCCCGTGACGATCTTGAGGTTGGGGCGATGCTTGACCGGGTTCAGGAAGGCTCTCGCGCCGTTCCATCTCAGGCCGTTCTTCTGATTCACATCGAAGAATCCCGAGCCGAAATTGTCGCCTTGATTGAAGTCGTCGATCTTGGGAATGCCGCACTGCGCGGCGGCGTCGCGGAACGCGTCGAGGATCGGCCAAGTCAGCCGCTGGATGGCGACCTTCAGGGGCCCGCCCGCGCCGTGATGATCGCCCGATCCACCATGGTAGTCTTCGGATTTGCGGAACAGCGGCAGCACATCGTCCCAACCCCACCCCACCGCGCCGAGTTGGCGCCAGTGATCGTAGTCGGCGGCCTGACCGCGCATGTAGATCATGCCGTTGATCGATGACGAGCCGCCCAGCAGGCGTCCGCGCGGATAGTTCAGCGCCCGCCCGCCCAATCCCGCCTCCGGCTCGGTGCGATAGCACCAGTCCGTTCGCGGTTTGCCTTGAGTGTAGAGATAGCCGATCGGCACATGCACCCAGAACAGGTTATCGTGGCCGCCGGCCTCGAGCAGCAGAACGCGGTGGCGCGGGTTCTCGCTCAGGCGATTGGCCAGCACGCAGCCCGCCGTGCCCGCGCCGACGATGACGTAGTCGAATGCGCCGATGCTCTGGCCCAGCTCGCTCACCGTTCCTCCCTTACAGGTCCCGTCCCGCTCCGTGTATCATGGGCAGGTTTCATTCAAGGCCCTGCTCATCCCACCATGACCATCGGTATCCTGAAGACCGGCCGTCCACCCGATCCGCTGGAGTCCAAATTTGGCTCCTATCCCCGGATGTTCGAGGCCCTGCTTGGCCCGGACCAGGACTACCGCGTGTTCGACGTCGAGGCCGGCGAGATGCCTGACGCGAATGCGCCCGTCGATGGCTATGTCATCACCGGCTCGCCAGCGGGCGTCTACGACGACCTTCCCTGGATCACGCCGCTGGAAGGATTTCTGCGGGGCGTAAGGGGACGCACCAAGCTGATCGGTGTCTGCTTCGGCCATCAAATCATGGCTCAAGCATTTGGCGGCCGGGTCGAGAAGTCGGCGAAGGGTTGGGGCGTTGGGCTCCAGACCTACGCTCTGGCCGAACACTTGCCCTGGATGGACGGCGCCGCATCGATCTCGATCCCAGTCTCGCATCAGGATCAGGTGATCGCGCCGCCGCCTGGCGCGCATGTGTTGGGCGGCAACGATTTCTGTCCGTTCGGTCTGTTGACCTATGACGACGGTCTGACGATGTCGATGCAGTGCCATCCGGAGTTCGCAAGGGACTACGCTACAACCTTGGTCGAGGCGCGGGCCGAGCGCCTTGGCGCCTTGGCGGCGCCGGCGGTCCAATCCTTGCAGTCACCGAACGATTGCGCGCGGGTGGGCGGGTGGATCCGCCGCTTTTTGACGCAGGATGTCTGAACGGCGTTCGCCTTCAAGGCGCTGTTGATTGCCAGCGGGGACGGGACATGGTTCGGTTGAAAGGCCAGTGGCGTCGGGGGCCTCATTGCAAGGCGAGTTTGTCATCCATGCGCCGACGTTTCGCGCCGGGAGCGTAACCTAGTGTCCTTGTGGCGACTTCTCTGGGCGCGTCCGACCATCCTGCTGGTCGGCCTGGCCATCGGCGTGCTGATCGGGATCAATCTGACACCCGACACCTTGGCGCCGGTGACCGCGCCGGCGGCGGCGAATGCCACCGCGCCGACACCGACCGCTCATCCCGCACCCATCGCCAAGACGCCAACAGCCGTCCTCAGGACCGGGAACGCGCCCATTATCGCCGCCACACCCGCGTCCGCGGACGTGCGCGCCCAACTGGCCAGGCTCGCTTCGTCCGGCCGCACGCTGAATGTGGGCGTCTTCGGCGACTCCCTGGGCGACGGCGTCTGGGCGGCGCTCTACCGGGACCTGCATGGCGACAAGGGCTTCAACGTCATCCGGCTCAGCCAGGTTTCCACCGGGCTCAGCCGCTACAACTACGTCGATATCCAGCAGAAGACGGTCGGCCAACTCGCCGCGCAGCACATCGACATCGCTGTTTTCATGTTCGGCGCCAACGACCAGCAGGGCATTGTCGATGACGGCAAAATCTATCCCTTCGGGACCGACGGCTGGAAGGCCGCCTACGGACGCCGGGTCGACAATCTGGTCTACACCCTGCGCCAGCAGGGCGCGGTGGTTTACTGGATGGGTCTGCCGAAAATGGAGAGCCATCGCTTCGATGACGGCGCCAGCCTGATCAACGCGGTGCTCGCCCAACACATGACCGTCCTTGGGGTGGAATTCATTCCCACCGTCGCCGAGACCTCCGACGCAAATGGCGACTACTCGGCCTATTTGGCCGAGCCCGGCGCCAAGGCCAAAAAGCTGATGCGAGCCAACGATGGCATCCACATGTCCATGACCGGATACCTGCGCATCGCCGCGCCGGTGGCGGGAATGATTCGTCGCGACCTCGCCGCAGCCGCCCCGCCGCCTGTGGCGGTCGCCACCCCGGTGACCGCGCCGAACGCCGTCAACCTGACCGCCAGCGCGGCGGACGCACATCCGTGACCGGCGCTTGGGCGCGCGCTACGGGCGCCGCCTTGGCGCTTGCCTCGACCCTGGTCTGTGGGGCCGCGCACGCGCAGGGTTGCGCCACGAACATCTGCGGCGCGGAAAGCCTCGCGCCCTTCTTCCATGCGCTACACGCGGTGAAGACCGGCGAGCGCCAGCGACCTGTGCATATCATCCAGATCGGCGACAGCCATACCGCCAACGACTATATCGCCGGCGCCCTGCGCGACCAGTTGCAGTTCGCCTTCGGTCAGGGCGGCCGGGGCGTGCTGCCGCCTGGCGCGCCTTACGCCGGCTATGATCCGCGCCTGGTCCAGGCCAGCCAGAGTGGCGGCTGGCGGGTCAACCTCAGCTTTGCGCCGCCGCCCAATCCGCGCCACCCCGAACAGCCGCATCTGTACGTGTCCGCGCCCCCATTCGGTCTGACGGGTTTCCGGCTGACGACAGACACCGACGCCACCATGTCGCTGGACGCGGAGGCAGGCGCGGCCTTCACCACCGCTGTCGTCTGCGCGCTAAAGGAGCCCGGCGCGGGCGCCGTCTCGCTCATCGCCGGCGGGGAAACCCGACAGTTCAGCCTGTCCGCGCAAGCGCGGGCATCGGTCTGCCGTTCGACGCATTTCGCGAGCCCACAACACCATCTCGATCTGGCGGCAAGCGGCGGCCCGGTTTCGATCCTGTCCTGGGCCACCTTCGGCGACGACGGCGGCGTCGCGCTGTCCAACCTCGGCGTGTCCGGGACCCAACTGAAGGATCTGGCCGCGCGTGACGACGCGGTGCTGGCCACCGAGTTCGACGCCTATCAACCAGACCTGATCATCCTCGCCTATGGCACCAACGAGGGCTACGTCCCGCGCGCTGACGTCGCCGGATATGAAGGCCTGTTGCGCGAACAGGTCGCGCGCCTGCGACGCCTGTCGCACAACGCCCCAATCCTCGTACTGGGCGCACCGGACGCCGACACGCTTCGCCCCGACCTCTACGGTTCGGGCGGAACCTTCGACTGCGCGCCGTTGAGCGCCGACCAGGCCTTGGACTATCCCGCGCTGATTGCCGCGCGCAGCCCCGGGCTGGCCCACTGGTATCCACCGGCGGGGCTGGCTGAAATCCGCACCGCCCAGCGCCAGGCGTCCGACATCGAAGGCGTCGCCTTCTGGGACTGGGAGGCGCGCGAAGGCGGACCCTGCAGCGCCCATCGCATGGGCCTTGAAGACCCCAAGCTCGTACGCGGCGACCACATTCACTACACGCCGGAGGGCGGAGTTAAGATTGCCGGGCTGCTTTACGATGACCTCATGAGCGCCGACCGCGCGCTGGGGGGAGGCTCGTAAAGCCATGCTCTTCCCCACCATGATCTTCGGGTTGTTCTTCCTGGTCGTCTACGCCTCGACCTGGAGCCTGAACCGCGAGAACGAGCGGCGGAAGCAGTTCCTGCTGCTGGCCAGTTGGGTCTTCTACGCCTGGTGGGACTGGCGGTTCGTCGGCCTGCTGATCGCCAGCGCCGTGCTGAACTGGTTCGTGGCCAAGCAGATCGGCGAGACCGAGGATCGGCGCAGGCGCCACATGCTGGTGGCGCTCGGCGTAACCATCAACCTGATCATCCTGGGCTTCTTCAAATACTACGGCTTCTTCGTCGAACAGTTCGGGGAGATGCTGAAGCTGGCGGGGTGGGAGCGCGACCTGCCGCTGATGCACGTCATCCTGCCCATCGGCATCTCCTTTTTCACCTTCCAGGGGATGAGCTACGTCATCGATGTCCACCGCGGCAAATGCCCCAGGGCGCATTCGCTTCTGGACGTAATGCTGCTGATGTCCTTCTTCCCGCACCTGGTCGCCGGCCCCATCGTGCGGGCCAGCGATCTACTGCCCCAGTTCGCCAAGGCGCCCAAGCTCAGCCGCGAGATGGCGGCGCATGGGCTTCTGCTGATCGCCTGGGGCCTGTTCAAGAAGACGGTGATCGCCTCGGAGTTGGCGACCAACCTGGTCGATCCGGTCTTCTTCGACCCCACCGCCTATGGCGCCGGCGACCTGCTCGGCGCGGCCTATGGCTATGCGGTGCAGATCTATTGCGACTTCTCGGCCTATAGCGACATCGCCATCGGCGTCGCGGCGCTGCTGGGCTATCGGTTCCCGCGCAACTTCGACCAACCCTATCGCGCGCGCTCCCTGCAGGAGTTCTGGCGGCGCTGGCACATCAGCCTGTCCAACTGGCTTCGCGACTACCTCTATGTGCCGTTGGGGGGCAATCGCGACGGGCTGGTCCGCACCTGCATCAACCTGATGATCACCATGCTGCTGGGCGGCCTATGGCATGGCGCGGCCTGGACCTTCATCGCCTGGGGCGCGATCCATGGGACGGTGCTGATCATTGAACGGGTCTGGTGGAGCGCGATCCGCAAGCCGGACTGGCCACGCATGTCCCCGGTCTGGGGCGTTCTGATCACCTTCAACGTGGTCTGCCTGGCCTGGATCCTGTTCCGGTCCGACTCCTTCGCCACCGCCATGGCCTATCTGCAGGGCTTCGGGCGCTTGACCGCGCCAACCCTGCTAACGCCCTTCATCGTCACGCTGATCGTAGGCGGCCTGGCTTTGCACGCCCTGCCCTCGCGCGCGATCGAGCGGGCGGCAAGCTGGCTCTGCCGGATCCCATCGCCGGCAGCCGGCCTGACCGTGGGGGTTCTGATCCTGCTTGTCGAGGCGATCCGCCCCCCCGGCATTGCTCCCTTCATCTACTTTCAGTTTTAGGGGCGGCGATGAGCGACGACATCACCGATCCCGCCGATCCAACACCACCGGGCAGCGCGGCGGAAACGCCTTCGCCGCCTAAGCGCCGCGACCGGGCGCCGCTGATCGAATTCGCCGAGGCGGCCGGCTTTGCCCTGAGCGATCCGACCGACGAGGACCTGCTCGCCGACCACGCCAGGCGTTGGACAAGCCGGGCCATTCTTGTGGCCACCCTGCTGCTGGCGGCGCTGAATTCGCCGTCGATCCAGACCTGGGCCACGACCCTTCCGCCCACCTGGGGCAGCCAGACCATCGACGACCTGGCCGAAGTCTGGACCAGCCGCCTGGAACAGTTGGGCCTGGATCAGCCGCGCACCGTCGTGCACGACCACTATCAGGGGTTCCAGCAGCTTTCCTGGCGTGACGTGGTGAAGACCCTGCGGGTTCGCCGCGCCCCCGCCGGGAACCCAAAACCCCGCTGATAATTTGTCCTTAGGCGACGCCGGGTCTTGACCGCGCGCCGGTGATCCCACAGTGACGGGACCTCGCCAAAGGGAGGCACGCCATGACCGATCAGATCGAGAAGCCCTGGGCTCTGATGCGTCACCACGCCGGTTGGGCGGATGTCTTCCGTATCGACAGCGAAACCGCCGAGGCGGTCACCGGGGCCTACCCTGATCGCGAGACGGCCGGGCCGCCGGTAACCTACAGCGTTCGCGCCGTGCTCGCCCGGTTCGACAGCTTCGAGGCGGCCCATGGCGCGCGTGAAGGCGGCGTCGCCGAGTGGCGCAAACATGATGTCGTGGTCAGGGAAGCGGAAGCCGCGCTGAAGGCCGCCGAGCAGACTCGCGAAAAGGCCTGGACAGACTGGCTGAAAGCCGCGGCGAGCTAGCCTGCCTCGCGCAGTACGTCCGGCGCGTCGAACGTCCACACTCTGCGATTAAGCCGCCAAAGCTCCATCCGGTGCACGTGCGGAACGCCCTCCGCCTTGGCGATCGCCTGCCGATCGTCGTCGCATTCCAGCTGCATGGCGAGGCCGACCGGCTTACCGCTGTCCAGGAAATGCAAGGTGTACTCAGCCACGTCCGATTCGCTCCCGTTCCGATGGCGAGTTCTTGGCGCTCGCCAATCGCTGCTCGGAAACAAAAGTGCGCGAGCGCGGCGGTGGTTGCGACCCTAATCCTTGGGTTGATCCGCATTTCGAGAAACTGACGGACAGGACCTAATTCAACGCTCACGCCTGCTTAATTGCTACGCAGGCAACCTGCCGACATTTGATTAAGCTCGGCCGACGACTCGATTCACATGGGGTTCTTCAACGTCGGCGAATGGATGATCCAGATTGCATTTAGAGGACAACTGTACTGTCACCTTTGCTGGACAAGGGCGGCCGGCGCTGTTTCATTGCGAACTAAGAATAGTGGGTGAAGTTCAGTTCATGGACCATGCGGATCAGGGTGTCGACGAAGGATCGCTCGCGGTTCGCCTTGCCGATCAGCCATCCGAACAGGGAGCGACCGCCCGCTACACCAGCCGCAAGGATGCGATCCTCGACGCCGCCATGTCTGTCCTCGACGAGCGCGGCGCGGGGGGATTCAGCTTGGCGGCGGTGGCCAAATGCATGGGTCTGCACCCGGTCAGCCTGACCTATTATTTCAAGCGCCGGGAAAGCCTCCTGACCGCCTGCTGGCTGTCCTCGGCGGCGCGGTACGAGGCCATAATCGCTGAGGCCCAGATGGCGCCGACGCCCGAGGCCAGGCTCCGGACGTTGATCGCTGGTCATTTCGAGGTCCAGCGGCGGACACGGTTGGGCGAGGTTCCGCCGATCGGCCACTTTGCCGAAATCTGGTCCGCATCCGAACTCGATCGCGTAATTGTACTGGAAGCCTATCACGGCATGTTCGCCCGACTTGCCGATCTGTTCGACACCGGCGAGCGCGCCCCTGACCCGCTGCAGCGCAGTCTATACAGCCGGATGCTTTTGGAACTGCTGGGCTGGTCTCGCAACTGGCTGCCGCTCAATCCGCCCGATGAATACGCGAACATCGCAAGCAAGATCGCCGACGTGCTGATCAAGGGCATCGCCGCGCCGGGCCGGGACTGGCCGTCGATAACGCCGCATCCACTTGGCGCATCGCTGGTGGAAAGCGGCGAAGCTACCCGTGAGCGCTTCCTGCTCGCGGCGATCGAGGTGTTGAACACCCACGGCTACGAAGGCGCGTCGGTGGACAAGATTTCCGCCAAGCTGAACGTCACCAAGGGGTCGTTCTACTATCACAACGCCGATAAGGATGATCTGGTCTCGGCCTGCGTTGAAAAGTCCCTGGATACCCTCCGGCAGGGCCAGAGCGGACCCTACGCCGGCAACGGCTTGGAGCGGCTTGCTGCTTCGACACTGTCGCTGGCTTTGCATCAGGCCAATGGTCGGCGCGGACGAATGCTGCGCCACTACACCCTCGTGTCCCTGGCTCCGGCGCTGCGGCAATCGGTGCAGGCCAGCTATCGGCAGACCGCCGCGCGGTTTGCGGCGATGATCGAGGACGGCGTCGTCGACGGCTCAATCCGGGCAGTCGATCCCATGGTCGGAGGCTTGGTGCTGATGGTGGTGATCAACTCCACCGCCTATCTCGGCTCGGCGATCGTGGGCGCGACCAACGATCAGGTCGAGCCGCGATATGTGCGGCCCGTGTTCACCGGGTTTTTTGCCGCTTAAGGCGCGGTGACGTGGCGCGCGCGACGGCTGCAACGCCGATGATCGAGCCCTGAAACGGAACCTTTGCCGCAAGCCGGGATTGTTCAGACCTGACCCCCTTAGAGGCCGGAGATACCCCATGTACAAGCTCGCCCTAATTCTCGGCGCTACCGCGACGCTGATTACCGCCGCCGCCGCGCCCGATGCGGCGCAGGCCCATCGCCATCACTATCATCGCTACGGCAGCGGCTGCCAACGCGCCGAGCGCCGGTCCGGCACGGGCGGCGCCGTCGTCGGCGGCGTCGGTGGCGCGGTGGTTGGCAATGCGCTAACGCACGGCAGCGTCGCCGGAACCCTGATCGGTGGTGGCGTTGGCGCCCTGGCCGGCCACAAGATCGGTCAGGATTCGCATAACTGCTGATGCAGTGGGGCCGTTCGGCCCCGCGGCTCAGCCGAACTGGCCAGTGACGTAGGCCTTGGTCCGCTTGGCCTTCGGCGACTGGAAGAGTTCCTGGGTCGGCCCGTATTCGATCAGCCGGCCCAGGTACATGAAGGCGGTATAGTCCGACACCCGCGTCGCTTGGCCCATGTTGTGGGTCACGATGACGATTGTGTAGTCCTTCTTCAGCTGGACGATCGTCTGTTCCAACATAGCCGTCGAGCGCGGGTCCAGCGCTGAGGCCGGCTCATCGAGCAGCAGGATTTCAGGTTTCACCGCGATGCCCCGAGCCACGCATAGGCGTTGCTGCTGGCCCCCCGACAGGCCGAGGCCGGAGGTGTTCAGCTTGTCCTTCACTTCGTCCCATAGCGCGGCGCCGCGAAGCGCCTCCTCGACCCGTACGGCCATGTCGGCGCGATTGAGGTTTTCATAGAGCTTCACACCGAAGGCCACGTTGTCATAGATCGACATCGGAAACGGCGTCGGCTTCTGGAACACCATGCCGATGCGTGAACGAAGCGTCGCTACATCGACCCTACGGTCCAGGATGTTCTCTCCATCCAGCACAACTTCGCCCTCGGCGCGTTGGCCGGGATAGAGGGCGTAGATGCGGTTCAGGACGCGCAGCAAGGTGGACTTGCCGCAACCGGACGGGCCGATCATGGCCGTGACGCCCTTGTTCAGGACCTGCAGGTTCACCCCGTGCAGGGCCTTGGACTTCCCGTAGTAGAAGTCGAGATTCTTCGTTTCCATCTTCACCTGATCCTGTGAGAGGGCGACGGTGAACTGCTCATAGGTTTCGTCCGCTTCGGGCGGCGCGGTGGTTACGGCGTTCATGAGCGTCGGGGCTCCCGAGTGGCGAAGCGAGCAGCAATGTTGATGGCAAGCACGGCGGCGGCGACCAGCAGCGACGCCGTCCAAGCCAGGCGCTGAAGATCATCGTAAGGTGTCAGAGCAAAGTCGAAGATCACGACCGGCAGGCTGGCCATCGGCTTGGTCACGTTCAGACTGAAGAACTGGTTGTTGAGAGAGGTGAACAGCAGCGGCGCCGTCTCGCCACTGATGCGAGCAAACGCCAAGAGGCCCCCCGTCAGAATGCCGCTCCGGGCGGATTTCCACAAAATGGTGCGGATCGTCGTCCAGTAAGGAGTTCCCAGCGCTAGCCCCGCCTCGCGCAAGGCGGTTGGTTGCAGCATCAGAACGTCTTCGGTGGTCCGAACGACGATAGGCACGGCTATGATCGCCAGCGACACCGACCCCGCTAGCGCCGAAAAGCCGTGGAACGGGTTGACCAGTATAATCCAGACGAACAAGCCGACGAGAACCGATGGCGCCGAAAGCAGAATGTCGTTCAGGAATCTAACCGTCTCGGCGAACACCGATCTGCGGCCGAATTCCGCAAGCCATGTGCCTGCCAGGACGCCTACCACCATGGCGATCAGCATGGCGACGGCGCACATGATCACCGATCCAACGATGGCGTTGAGCAGACCGCCCGCTGAACCCGTTGAGGGGGTGGACATTGTGAAGATATCGAGGTTCAAGCCCGGAACACCCTTCTGGATCAAGGCCCAGAGAATGGCGGTCAGCGCTGTCAGGGCTACGACGGTGGCGACCCAGCAGAACCCCGTGAACGCTATATTCGCCGCGCCGCGCGCGCTTCGTTTGAGCGATGTCATCCCTACGCCCTCTGTTCCGAGCCGAGCAGGAAGCGGGCGATAGCAAGTACGCCGAAGGTCATAACCAGCAGCACGACGCCGAGTGCGATCAATGCGGCGCTGTGCATCACCCCGGTCGCCTCATTGAACTCGTTGGCAATCGTCGAGGCGATGGTCGAGCCGCTGGAGAAGAATGACTTAGGGTAGTCGTGCGAGTTGCCGATGACGAAGGTGACCGCCATGGTTTCCCCAAGCGCTCTGCCCAGCCCCAGCATCACCGCGCCGATCGCGCTGCGGCGCACATAGGGCAGCGAGATGGACATCACGACTTCCAACGAGGTCGCCCCTGTGCCGTAGCCGCTCTCCCTGAGCTGGGGCGGAACACTGAGCAGCAGCTCGCGAAGCACGGCCGCCATATAGGGCAGGATCATGATCGCCAGGACGATGGAAGCGGTGAAGATATTTGCGCCGTTGGGAACGCCGGCGGTCAGCGTGTCCAGGAGTGACCCCGGTGCGGCCGCCTCGCTAAGCGGGACTTGAACATACTGGGCGAACAGGGGAGCGAAGATGAACAGGCCCCACATTCCGTATACGATCGAGGGAATCCCGGCGAGCAACTCAACGGCGATGCCGATCGGTCGGCGCAGGATACTTGGGCAGTACTCGACCAAACAGACCGCCACGCCGAAGGCCAGCGGCAGCGAGATGGCAAGGGCCATGATCGAACAGGCGAAGGTATCGACGATCGGACCGGCCGCGCCGAACACCTCCGCCACCGGATCCCAGGTGGCGTTGGTCAGAAAGCCGAAACCGAATTTGTGAAACGCCGGCCAGCCGTTGATCGTCAACGAGATCACCAGCCCGCCCAGGGATACCAGCAACAAAGTCGCCGCCGCGCCACAGGCGTACAGAAACAAGGGATCAAACTGAGCGCCCTTGGGCGGGGGGCGGGCGATCAAGGCGGGAGCGACTATGGTCATCGTCTTTTCGGACACCAAGGGAGGCCGAGCGAGCCCGGCCTCCCGATTAGGACTGCCCGACCGCCGAATGACGGCCGGGCGCGATGCTGCTGACTAGTGGACGAAATAGACCGGCTTGCCGTCCGGACCCTTTACCTGGGTCCATTCCTTGCGGACCTGGGCCTTCACGGCGGCGGGCAGCGGCACATAGTCGAGCGCCTCGGCGGAGGCGTCGCCGTTCTTGTAGGCCCAGTCGAAGAACCGCATGACCGCGGCGCCGTCGGCCTGGCTGGTCTGTTGCTTGTAGACCAGGATGAAGGTGGCGGCGGTGATCGGCCAGGATTGTGCACCCGGCTGGTCGAGCAGGAGCAGGTAGAAGCCCTGGCTCGCGTCCCAATGGCCGTGGCTGGCGGCGGCGGCGAAGTTTGCGGCCACCGGTTCGACGAAGGTCCCTTGAGCGGTCTGCATCGCCGTATAGGTCATGTGGCTTTGTTTGGCGTAGGCGTATTCGACGTAGCCGATCGAGCCGAGAGTCTGCTTTACCTCGGCGGCGACGCCATCATTGCCCTTGCCGCCAACGCCGGCCGGCCAGTTGACCGAGTCACTGGCGCCGACCTTGGACCAGGCCGGATCCTTCATCGACAGATAGCTGGTGAACACGAAGCTTGTGCCCGACCCGTCGGAGCGGTGCACGACGGTGATCGGCAGGCCCGGCAGGTTGACGCCGTGGTTCAGGGCGACGATGCGCGGATCGTTCCACTTGCGGATGTTGCCGAGGTAGATTTCGGCCAGCACATTGCCGGTCAGCTTGACTTGGCCAGGCGCGATGCCCGGCACGTTGATGACCGGCACGACGCCGCCCATCACCGTCGGGAACTGGAACAGGCCGGCCGCGTCGAGGTCCGCGATCTTCAGCGGCTTGTCGCTGGCGCCGAATTCGACGGTCTTGGCCTTGATCTGCTTGATGCCACCGCCGGAACCGATCGCCTGATAGTTCAGGCCGACGCCCGTCTGGGCGTGGTACGTCTCGGCCCATTTGGCATAGATCGGTGCAGGGAAGGTCGCGCCGGCGCCGGTGATGTCGGTGGCTTGGGCGCTCGCGGCCGCCCCCAGCGCGAGAGTCGCGCTCACGGCCACGATCAGATTCTTCAGCATCCGTGTCTCCTTGGACGGGCGGCCGATACGGCGCCCTTCGGCCGCCCACGCATACTGATGTCGGTTGTCAGTTTAGTGACAGTTCGTAACACCGGCCGCCCTGGACGGTCGCCTGCGGACATGAGTTGACGCACTGCATCGAAACCGGCTTTGCGCGGACGTTTTTAACCAGTAGCTTTCGTGTAATGCGCGAAGAGCGGGCGGCTTGCGCAGGATGTAAGGGGCGACCGCACCGACAAGGCGATTACAGCGCATGAAGCGCCCAAAAACCAAGACTTTCGATCTTCCCGGCGCCGATCAGGCGCCTGCGTTTCAAGTGGATGGCGTCAGCGAGGCTATTTCCTCCGCGCCGCCGCCGCTCGAGCTGCGCGAAGCCGACTCGCTCGGACCGATGGTCCCGGCCGAGGAAGAGGCCCTGGAGACCCGCGCCGCCTCGTTCGAACTGCCGTCATTGAACATTCCCGACGACAGCGAGCATAGCGAGGCTGCCTTGGCCCGCCTGCCCGCGCCGAGCGCCCTGCCCTATTATGTGATCGCCTTCTTCGTCTCGGTGCTGGTGCTGCTGGCGCCGGTGGTGTTCGCCTGGAGCTACCAGCGCGACATGGCCCCGTTCCACAACGACATGTTCGCCCTGGGCGTTATCGCCCTGGTCGCGCTCGGCCCGGCCGCCCTCGTCTGGCTGACGGCCTTCGTTCTGCATCAGACCGCCAGGTTGACCGCCGAAACCCGGCGGACCGAGGCGTTGACGCATCAGCTGACCACGCCGGCGGTCACTGCCGCGCGCACCACCGAAACCGCCGTCAGCGATGTTCGTCGCGAGATCGAGCTGGCGACGGCTGCGGCGTCCGCCGCGCGAACTGAACTTCTCTCCCTGCGCGAAGTGTTGGCGGCCGAAAGCCAGCGGCTGATCGAAGCCACGGAAGGCTCGAGCCGCACGGCGTCCGGCCTGACCCGCGAACTGAGCGCAGAACGCGAGAAGATGAACATGCTCGCGGCCAGCCTGGACTCGCAGGCCGCCGACGTCGCCGATGCGATCACTCGCCACGCGCGGATGGTCGCCGAGGCGTCAGACCTGGCCGAGACCCAACTGCGGGAAGCCGAAGCCGCCCTTACCGCGCGGGCCGCCGACCTCGCCGCCGCGGCCGGGGAAGCCGGCGATGTTTCCCGTGTCGCTGCCGAGGACTTGTCGAGGCAGGTCGCGCGGCTGGAGGTTGCCAGCCAAGGGGTTGGTGACCAAGCCCGCCTGCTTGAGGAAGGCCTGACGGGACAGCGCGCGGCGTTGGTGACCGTCGCCCATGGCTTGCGGGCCGACCAGGAGGCGTTCGCCGCCGAGGCGGAGACCCAGCTGGCGCGACTGAACGAGATGGTCGCCCATGCTCGTGAAGGCGCCAGCGAAATCGGCGAGCGCGCCGCGCGTGGCGCCGAGAGCCTCGGCCAGCTTCTGACCCGCACCGGCTCGCAACTGGCCGATATCGTCGAGGCCTCAACCCACGAGCGCGACCTGCTCAGCGCCTCCGCCGCACAGTCTCTCGGCGCCATCTCGGAAATCGCCGCCCGCGAACGTCAGGGACTGCAGGAGCAGGCCCAGGAGACCGTCGACGAGATGCTCGCCGCCTCTGCGGAGGCACGGCAAAAGATCGAGGCGCATCTGGCGGCCGTCGCGCGCGAACGCGATCTGATCAGCGCCGCCGCCGCCCAATCCCTCAGCGCCGTCACCGAGATCGCCGGACGCGAGCAGGAGCAGCTTGAACGCCGCGCCCGCGAAACCATCCAGGCGCTGGTCGCCTCGGTGGAGGATGCGCGGCGCGCGATGGAAGCCCAGGCCGAGGCGGCCCGCGAGAAGGTGGACAGTCTGGCCGAAGCCGCTTTTGCCTCCGGCCAACATGCCGAAGCCCTGTTCACCACCCGCCTGAACGAAGCCCGCGAACTGATCCGGCAATCCGCCACGCTCGTGGACGAAGCCGGCGCGGCCTCCGTAGCCCGTCTGGGGGTAGGCGTCGAAAGCGCCCGGTCGACCATCGTCGATCTGGAAGGCCTGCTGACGGATGTCGACGACCGTATCGGGCGCATGCCGGTCGAGGCGCAACAGCGCGCCGAGACCGTTCGCGCCTCGATCGAGCGCGGCATGGAGGAGCTTATGGCCTCCGCCCGTCGCGCCGCCGAGGAGACCCAGACCATCGATGCGGCCTTCCAGGACCGCGTGCGCCGCAACTACGACATGCTGAGCGAAGCGGTCCGGCTGATGGGTGTCGTCGCCGGCTCGGCCGGCGGGGTCAGCCTGCGCACCACACCCCCGCCACCGCCGCTGCAACAGAGCCTGGCGGCAGAAGCGCCGCGCGCCGCGCCGGCGCCTCCGGTCGCCCCGCCGGCGGAACGGCGTCCCTACGTTCGCCCTGAACCGGCCCCTGCCCCGTCGGCGCCGGAACCGCGCGCGACCACGGATGCCGGCCTCCGGCCACGCCTGCGTCTGACCCCGACGGCGTCCGACGAGGAATTCAAGACCGTATTTGACGCGGCCGGCGGCCGGGAAGCGGCGCGACGCGAGCCGCCTCCCGCCAAGGAGCCCGGCGAGCCCACCAGCGGAGACGGCTGGACTTGGCGGGAGCTGCTGTCATCCATGGATGACGAGCCGCAGATCGATGAAGCCAACCTCGCCGACTTGGTGCTGGGCGAAATGGAAAGCATGGGCATCGACGGCGGCGCGCTGCTGCCTCGCGGCCGGATCGAAGAGATAGCCGCCGCCACCCACGCTGGGGATGCGGACGCCGCGCGCCGCGCGGTCCACCGGCTGGCTCCCGCGGCGATCCGGCGCCTGTCCCGCCGCATGATGGCCGACCGCGCCTTCCGGGCGCAGAGCGACCACTTCCTGCGCCGCTATCGCGGGCTGCTGGAGGGCGCCGACCGGACGGTGGTGTCCGCCCTGCTGGGATCCGACCAAGGCCGCGCCTATCTGCTGTTCGACGCAGCGGGGGCCGAGGCGCTCTAGCCTGGAAGGACATCCATGAGCTCGCAGACCCGCGTCTGGTTGGTGTTGGCGGCCCTGAGCGGGCTGATCGCTGTAGGCTTCGGCGCGTTCGGCGCCCATGGGGTCAGCGATCCCAGGGCCAAGGAACTGCTGCGGACCGGCGCGGAATATCAGATGATCCACGCCCTGGCGGTGTTCGCCTGCTTCACCCTCTATCGCGCCGGCGCGCCGGCGGCTGGCATCGCCGCGTGGCTGTTCCTGATCGGCGCGCTCCTGTTTTCAGGCTCGCTCTATGGGCTGGCGCTGACGCCAGCCCGCTGGTTCGGACCGGTCACGCCGATCGGCGGCCTGTTCTTCATCGCCGGATGGGCCACCCTGGCCTGGGCGGCGTTCGCGGGAACGCGGAGCGCCTAAGCGATCCGCGCCGCTGTCTTGCGCAGGGCCAGGGTGTAGAGCGCCACGGCCGATCCAGTCATGCAGACACCTACCGCCAGCGACAGGGGCTTGGGGCCACCGTCCTGCATGCCGATGAAGCCAGAGGCGAGCGCACCGAGGCTGAACTGGGCGCCGCCCATCAGCGCGGAAATCGAGCCGGCCCGGCGCGGGTCCACGTTCAGGCCGCCGGCCATGGTGTTGGCGCTTACCAGGCCGAAGCTGCCGATGACGAAGAACAGCGGCACAAGCACGCCCCACATGCCGCCGAAGCCGGTCCAGGCGGTCAGAGCCAGTAGCGCCGCAAAAATCAGTGAACCCGGCCGCGCCAGGGATACGATTTGTTCCGGCGTATGGCGGCGCAGCAGCGTCCGGTTCACCTGGTTCATCGTGATCAGCGCCACAGAGTTGGTGCTGAAGTACCAGCCGAACTGCGAGGCCGGGATGCCGTAATGGCCGATCAGCAGGCCTGGGGCGGCTGACACATAAGCGAACACCGCCGCCGAGTTCAGCGCACCGGCCAGGATGAAGCCGACCAACTGGGGTTGGCCGAGCAGGGTCACATAG
>Ga0302314_10009998_pt1 | contig 16688 bp, 12 predicted proteins | sample III_Palsa_N2_3_FD_200533 | JGI IMG/M metagenome (GOLD analysis project Ga0302314, IMG submission 200533) | Peat permafrost microbial communities from Stordalen Mire near Abisko, Sweden - III_Palsa_N2_3 | ecosystem: Environmental > Terrestrial > Soil > Palsa > Peat permafrost | place: Sweden... | reverse complement strand
GGGCTCACCGGAACACCATGACGGGGAAGACCGCCGCACGTTGGATGCCTACAACCGCAACTCGGCATCGTTCGCCGACGAGTGGGCAGCTCAGCCGGCACCTTCCGATATGTATGAATTGCTGAGGCGGTTCTTCAGCCCAGGTCCGACCGCCGATATTGGTTGCGGGGCAGGACGCGATACGGTCTGGTTGAACGACAACGGCTATCCTGCTTCCGGCTATGACGCCTCCGAGGGATTACTGCGCGAAGCGCAGCAACGCCATCCGCATATCCAGTTCCATTACGCCGCACTTCCGGCACTCGTCGGGGTTGCGGACAATCATTTCGTCAATGTTCTTTGTGAAACCGTTATTATGCACCTCGATCCAAGCGCCGTCACACCAGCGACCCGCAAGCTGGTCGCGATCCTCCAACCCGAGGGCACGCTTTATCTGAGCTGGCGTCTGACCGAAGGCGCCGACTTGCGGGACCAGCATGACCGGCTCTATGCGGCCTTCGACCCGGCAGCGGCGTTGGCGGGCCTTACCGAAACGAAACTCTTGTTTGACGAGACGTCAGTAAGCGCCTCGTCCGGCAGGGCGGTACGACGGATCGTCGCACGCAAGCGCGCCAATGTGCCTTAAGTTTCCGAGTTGATCCGGCCTGCGAACGGCTCCGGCCCTTCGGCCGTCTCGGCTTGTTGCCCTGGACGATTGGGGGAGCCCGCGACGCAACCCTGGGATGCGCAAACTGTCGCAGGTAAGCCATCCAGGCTTGCAACGCAGAGATAAGGGGTGGGTCACGGAGGCAGTGCTCTACACCGCAGCCGCCGCCCGGCTGTCACCCTACGTTGATCGCCGGACGTTGATCGCCGAGTGCGGCAGACACGCCATCCGGAGCGGATTGGCAGGGAACCATCACGGCGCTGTAGCGTCCTGCCTTGTGGACAGCCTTCCGATGGTAAAAAATGTCGCAGAGATCCTTTGCCGTGATAACAGCGTTGGTGCTGGAGTGCCTGGCACCCGCTGGGCTCGCGGCGGTTCCTCCGCCGGATTCCCCGGCTGCCAGGCAGCAGGCGGAAAAGCTCGACCGGCTTCCCCCGGTCGCGCCGTACGGCAGAGCTCCGATCGATCACTCAGGCCGCAACGAGAAGGGCCGCGCCTCGTTCTACGCCAAGGGGTTCGCTCACCGGAAGATGGCCGATGGCAAGCGGATGAACCCGAATGCCAACGTCGTCGCCAGCAAGACCCTGCCGCTCGGCACCACCGCCAGGGTGACCAACCTTGACAATGGCAGGACGGCGACGGTGAAGGTTGAGGACCGCGGGCCACACGTCGCCGGCCGGGTGGTCGATCTCAGTCCGAAAGTCGCCGGCGAATTGGACATTAAGAAGCAGGGCGTGGCCCCGGTACTGGTGAAGCCGATCGCGGTGCCGCAGGCGGATGGCGCGGTGAAACTGGGCGCCGGGGCGGCGGAGGCCAGTCCGCAGGAGGTCAAGGACGCAATCGAAGCCACGCAGGCGCTGGTGGACGCACGGCACACCGAGCCCACCAGCCGGCGCTAAGCGTCCGTCGAAGCACCCTGGTAATCGCGCGATGCCGCTCCCATTTGCCCCCATGAGACGGGGGTACCACGATGGTCCCCACGCAGGGATTGCAAAGGCTGCGCCGTTGTTGGGGGCCCAGTGGGGCAAAGCGTCTTGCGAATACACCCGGTATCGGCGGCGGCGCGAAATCCTGTAGGCACGACAATGCCCTTCGCGATCGTCCCACGACATTATTGAGACATGTTGGATTGTGAGAGATGCTGGCGGGGGTCACGCGATCAAATCCCAACCCGATCGACCTGTGGTTACGTGCCGAAAATGGAAGGATTGGCCGCGCCAACAACAACCTTTCGCTACGGCCTTTCAAACAGGAGTCAGCGTCGGAAAGCCTTCGCGGTTGCCGGCAAGGTCATACCAGACGAGACTACCCGGCCGCAGGAAGTGCCACCAACGCGACTATCTCGGAATGCGCGGCTTCCGCAGTACACAGCCGGATCGTCCTGTTTGACATTGTCCGAGCGCGGGGCGTCAATTCCGGTATCCAACGCCGTCCGGGAAGAGAGCATCATGGCAATTCAACTCGTATCCGAGGGAAACTCCGTTCGCAAGCAGGTCACTCCGGACGAATGGAGAGCCCGCGTCGAACTCGCGGCCGGTCACCGCGTGTTGGCGTATTATGGCGTCAACGATATGACCTACAATCATTTCGGTCTACGGGTGCCGGGAGAACCGGACCACATGCTGATCAAGCGCACGGACTGGATGTTTGCCGAGGTGACGGCGTCCTCCCTGTTGAAGGTCGATTTCGACGGCAACGTCCTGACAGATACGGATGTCAGGACGATCAAGGGCGGTGCCCTGATCATCCATGCCGGTCTGCTGAAAGGCCGTCCGGACCTGAATGCGACATTGCATACCCATACCGTGAGCGGAATGGGCGTCGCAGCGCATAAGTTCGGTTTACTGCCGATCAACCAGCATGCCCTTCGGTTTTACAATGAACTGAAATACCACGAATTCGAAGGCTTCGAGTTCGACCACGACATGACGCCAAAACTGCTGCGTGACCTTGCTGGTGCATCCTTGATGATACTGCGCAATCACGGCGTCCTGGTCTGCGGAGAATCCGTCGCCGAATGCGTCGTCAATCATCACTGGCTCGAAATGGCTTGCCAGGGTCAGATCGCGGCAGTGGCCGCCGGCGAGGGCAATTACACAATCCCGAGCAAGGCCGCCTGCGAGTATGCCCATAGCCAGTTCAAGGATGCCGGCAATTTCCTGAAGGGAGGCAAGGATTGGCCGGCATGTCTGCGCCTCGCCGAACGGCTGGATCCGTCATACAAGGACTGATCGCGAAGCAACGCCGACAAGTCGGTAGCCACCGGCCGGGTCGTGGAACCTTCATAAGATATGTGCAGCGAAGGCGATCGCGGTATGCGGTCCGGAAGGCCCATTGGTCCGCGGGACCGGATGGTCTGTGTGGCCACAACGAGCCTTTTGCCCGGTGTGTGGACACGCGGCGTCAATCGTGGGCTTTTGCCCGGCGCGGCACGATCTTGATGCCGGCTGAACATATCGCGGTCTATCCAGCGATGCATGATACGCACAATGCGTGCCAGCCGAAACAAACCGTCCACGATAAGGGATGTCGTAGGTCGGTGCGGTTCGCGAGCGGCATAAATGACCGGCCCGGCACCATCAGCCGGGTACATTTCGCTGGCCCAATATTGATTTGAGCAGCATCTCCACCTTCGGTCATCACGATCTAGCAGGCACTTCCCGACACGCCAGCAGCGCGGCCAGTTCGGCCTCCTGCTCATAGTCCGGCATCAGGCGGCGCAGCGTCGTGTCGCGCCCCACTTCGTTGTGCCCCACTTTGTCATGCTCCACTTCGGCATGCCCCACTTCGGCATGCCCCACTTCGGCATGCCACGTGGCGGGATGGAAATAGATTTCACTGGCCCCATCGGGCAGCACGGCCAGCAAGCGCCCAACACGCTCGGTCGTCATGTGCCCGCTCCAAGCCAACCCGAAGCAATGATCGTTGGTTGCCAGCCCCGCCGAGCGCGCCTGCCACCGCAGCATCCGGGTCCAGTGATACAGCACGCGATCCGCAAGCCCGACGCACGTGCCGCAGGCCGCCATCACCGCCGGCGGCTCGGCCGGAACGCGGATGGCGCGCAGGCCAAACTCGCGGCCGGTATCGATCATCATCCTCCCGACCGTCGGGTGCAGATGCATGTGCTTATGTGCGTTGGCATGGTCCAGCGTCAGCCCAGTGGCAGCAAATGCAGCGAACTGCGCGCGGATCTCCGCCGCAAGCTGGCGGCGCACGCGCGGTCGAAAGAAATACGCGATACCCAGGCCAAACTGGTCGGAGGGAAACTGCCCGTCCGCGTCGACCAGATCGGGGATCTCGTTGCGAGGTAGCACCGCTGGCCCCTCGATCACCACCAGGTGCAGACCGACCCGCAGCGACGGCAGAGCTTGGGCGCGACGGACAGCGTCCGCGGCGGCTGGGCCGGCGACCATCAGGCTGGCACTGGTCAGTACGCCGTTACGATGCGCACGCTCCACCGCCTCGTTGACCTGCTCGCTCAGTCCGAAATCGTCAGCCGAGAAGATCACCTGCCGCATGATAACCGCCTGTCAGCCCCAAGTAAGCGTGAAGATAACCAGCACCCAGGAAATCTCTGCCCCTTCCTTTGGGAACTTGGCCGCGAAGCGCAAACCACGGTGTGGCGAGGAGGAGCTCTGCCATGGGCGGTACCGATCGCCTCGCCGATACTGTACGGCGCGCCAGCCGTGCACGCATCGTGTTCGGTGGATGCGGACACCGGCGCAGGCCCCGGCGGGTATTTCGACGCGGGCATTATGCAGCTTGGAGGCGGATCGGCTCAAACAACCGATCGAACCGCGCAGCCCCTCCTTCTCGTCCCGGCCCCCGTCCACTATCCGGAAGCCGCCCGCGGTGTTCGAAGCGAGCCGGGAAAACGATCGTGGTCAGAGCACCAACTGGGTCTGCGTCACCAAAGCGACCAGCTTACCCTCCCGCGTGGTGATTCGGATCTGCCACACCTGGGTCCGCCGGCCGCGATGCACCGGGGTCGCCGTGCCGATCACCGTGCTGCCGACCGGGGCCGGGCCGATGAAATTTGTTTTGCTCTCGATCGTCGTGGTGCCCGCCCCCGCCGGCAGGTTCGCGACCGTACCCAGCGCGCCGAGCGTGTCGGCAAACGCCATCACCGCGCCGCCATGCAGCACGGCGGGCGTCGTACACAACTCCGGCCGCACCACCATCTCACCAACGATCCGATCCGGCGTCGCCTCCATCACCCGCACACCCAGCAACTCGGCGAACGGTAGCGCGGCGAACGCCAACTCGGGTGCCGGCGAGGTCATGCCGGCGCGGCCGACGGGTCAATCAGCTGGTTCGCCGGCAAGGTGAACGAGGCGGTGGCGCCGCCCGCTCGCACCTGCTCGAACGGTTCCATCACGCGCGGCAGATCGGTGGGGTCAATGACGATCCCGGTGTTGCTGACGCTGATCGTCAGACCGGTCGCCGGGGTCGGCATGGCGTCAACCCGCTCCTCACCACCCGCCGGGGTGAATTTCAGTGCATTAGCGATCAGACTGACCAGCACCTGGCGCAGCCGCGGGGCATCGCCACGCACCGGCGACAGCATTCCGTGCGTCGACCGGGTCAGCGCCGCGCCGCGCGCGGCGGCATCTGGCGCCAACATCCGGAACGCCGCGTCAATCAGCACGTCCGGTTTGGCGGCCCGCTCGGTCGATGCGACTGGGCGCATGCGTCTGCACTCTGGTTTTCTGGCAACGGGGCCGCGCGATCGCTCGTGTCGGTCGTGTGCCCCATGAAGCCGGGGTGTGGCGTGCCACATTTGGCCGGACCGATGCAGAACACAAAGCAATTGCGGCCCATCACGAGATAATGAGAATTGCTACTTAATTTGGCGCACCGCACATGGCGCGCGGCACCCGGCGCACCAAATCTGAAACACGCGGTCCGGCGCACCCAACCTTGAGCACCCGACGCGCCGCGACCAATCAGCGGCGTGGGACAGCGAGGCGTGACAGACGCGATGGGTTCTGTTTTGTGTCGTGCGACATGCGGCTTGAAAGCAAGGGAAATCGCCTCGATGGATGTTGTGACCGTTGAACAGAAGGGTCTCGTCTCGATCATCCGGATCAACCGGCCGGAGAAGCTCAACGCCATCTCCAGCGGCGTCGCGGTCGAGTTGCAGCGCGCGTTCGAGGCATTCGACGCCTCTGATCAGCGCGTCGCCATTCTCAGCGCGACGGGCGATCGCGCATTCACCTCGGGTGCCGACGTGACCGACCTGCCGGAATTGTGGCGCGCCATCCCCGGCGTCGGCTTCCGGACCGACAAGCCGATTATTGCCGCGACCTCGGGCTGGTGCGTCGGCGGCGGGGTCGTGATGGTGATGATGTGCGACCTGATGGTATCGAGCGAGAGCACCGTCTTCTACTACCCGGAGGCCAAGCTGGGCGTGACCGCCGGCATGATCAGTTCCCTCGTCACCCGCATGCCGCACAAGCTGGCGATGGAGATGATGCTGCTTGCGTCCAAAGTTCCGGCAAGCCGCGCCTATGACGTCGGCTTCGTCAACCGCGTCGTGCCGAACGGCCAACACGAGGCAGCGGCGCTGGCGATGGCCGAGGAGCTGCTCGACTCCGCGCCGCTGGTGATCGGCGCGCTGAAGCGCCTGGTCAGCGAGGTCATGCCGGTCGGCCCCATCGAGCGGATGGTGGCGATCAGCCAGACCGTCGGGCGGGTACGCGCCAGCACGGACATGCAAGAGGGCATCCGCGCCTACAAGGAGCGCCGCAAGCCGCAGTTCACCGGAAGCTGACCAGCCGGCGCCCGGTCGCCCGGAATGCGGTTGCGCGGAATGCAGCCGGGCGACAGCAGGTTAGCTCACGTGAACCAGGCTCGTCTTGTCACCACGGACGACCTCGACACGGTCGCCCGTGTGCAATCCTTGAGCGTCGCCCAGCACGACCGTCTGCGTTGAGCCGTCATCCATCCGCAGCGTGAACTCCGTCGCCTGCCCATGGTTTGCCGCGGTCGATGCCGGTTTAGCCGGCGGGGCAGTGCCCGTTATGTTGCTCAAGTTGCTCATCGAACTGCCGCCGAGGCCGCCAGGCAGCATGCCGGACAGTCCACCGGTCATCATCGATGACCAACCGCCGCCAGTGGCGCCGCTCGATCCAGCGGTCATTGCGTTCATCGCCCCGCCTGTCCCGCCGGCCGGTTGTGCGGGCGCTGCCACCTGACGCATCGACAAGATCGTGCCGTCGCTGGTCTTACTGGCAGGATGGTTGAACAGGGCCGAGGCTTGGCTGGTCAGAACGGCCGGAGCGCAGGCATTCAAGCCTGGCAGCGCAAGCAAGCAAGCCAGCAGTGCGAAGCCAGGCAACGATCGTGTCATAGCGGCAACTCCCCAAAGGTCAGGCACTGATCGTTGCGCCGATTGGTTAACAAACAGTGCCCGAGAAGCAGTCAAAATGAAGCAGCCGCATCTGGGTGACGCGGCGCAAGGCCAGGCTCGGCCCTCGAGGCGGTTAATCGCGCCGGCGCCGCCTGATTATCTTGGGCGAAGGAAATCGGCGGGCAGCAAGCGGAGAGGCGCAGAAAAGCGGACCAGCGGGCAACACCCCTTTCATAGTCACGATTCTCGCGATTTCGTTAGATCATCGGCAATCAGGGCTTGCCCGGAACACCGATATACGTTAACGCCTTAGAGGATGTTCCTGAGCGCCTGATTGAGCGACGGCCTCCAGGCCGTCGTGACCACCGGCCGCTGCTGGCGTGCCACGACGGAGGTCCAACACGGATGTCTCGCCCCCTGCCCCTGTACGGAGCACGCGCGTTCGGATGCATCTTTTTGCTCGCTCTGCTGGCGGCCTGCGCCGGCCAGGGGCCGCCAACGGTCGCATCGCAGGAAGCTGCTCGCTACGCCGCGCATGCCCGCGGCAACTACACGCCGCCAGGACCGCCCGAGGACCCGTGGGGACCCTACATCCACGAGGCCAGCAAACGCTTCGACGTCCCGGACACCTGGATCCGCGCCGTGATGCACGTCGAATCCGGCGGCAACGAGTATCAGAATGGTCAGCTTGTCACGTCGGGTGCCGGTGCGATGGGCTTGATGCAGGTGATGCCGTCGACCTACGACGAACTGCAGGCGCGCTACGACCTGGGCGACGACCCGTACGATCCGCACAACAACATCCTGGCCGGCACCGCCTACTTGCGCGAGATGTACGACATCTACGGCGCGCCCGGCTTCCTGGCGGCATACAACGCGGGGCCGGCGCGGCTGGACGACTATCTCGCCAACAACCGCCCGCTGCCCGATGAAACACGGCGCTACGTGGCCATGATCGGCCCGGCTATCGACGGCGTGTACCCGCGCACCCGCTCGCCGGCCGAGGCTTACGCGATGAACACGCTGCCGATCAACATCCCGCCCGGCACGCGGTATGGCCGCAGCACCCAGTACGCCAGCCAGTCCACGAGCCAGTACACCAGCCAGCGCGCCAGCCAATACCCCAGCCAGTATACCGGCCAGCGCGCGAGCGCGCCGCGGATGCCGGTGCAGACCGCGCAACTGGTCCTTCCGCCGCCGATGCCGCGCAACGCCCCGCCGCCGCAACATCAACTCGCGCTGGCCGAGCCGCCACCGCCGCCGCCGCGTGGCGGATTTCGCCTGGTTCCCGTCGCCAACGCCGAGCCGATGCCGGAACGGCGCGGCGGTCCAAGCACTGGCGGCTGGGCGATCCAGATCGGTGCGTTTAGCAAGCCCGTTCAGGCGCATGTGGCAATCGACACGGCAAGGACGCATGCGCGCGATGCACTGGTCGCGGCGCATCCCCTGGTCGCCGACGTGCATGACGGCCGCGGCACACTGTATCGCGCCCGGTTGACCGGATTGTCGCGTGACGCAGCAGTGTCCGCCTGCCAGCAGTTGCGCGGCCATGGCGCCTGCATGGTGTTATCGCCGGAGGCCCAGTCCTAACCAGCAGTTCCGTGTGCGCGAGCCGGCATCGGCGGCGGGCGCAACCCGCTGCTGGTCGAGTGCGGCTACGCTGCCGACCAGATCAGGATGCGCTCCGATAGCGGAATGGTGTCGCTGGGTGAGCGCCGGGTCGTGAGCCCGCGGCGCGCCCCGCGGTCATCCCAGCACAGGCCGCAAGCTACGCCCTTGTGGCGGCCACAAGGTAACGTCAGCGGCGGCGGCGCGGGTCGGCATGGCGTGCCCTGCGATCCACGCGCGCCGCTCAGAACAGCCCGAACAACCCGCGCAAAAATCCCGGGGTCAGCGCGGACAGCGGATTGACGGTTACCTGAGGGTCGCCCAGCGTACCGCGCACCGAGTAGTTCGCGGCAAACAGGCCGCCCCCTTGCTCGGGGCTGAACAGCCGCCCGACCAGCGGGATATGACCCAGCAATGAATTGAAGAAATAGGCCGGCACGATCGTGCCTTCTATCGCGAGACGCTGCTGGTTGAGATCGACCGTGCCCTTGGCCGTCAAGCCCAGCGAGGAACTGAACGCACGCGCATTGGTCAGGCTTAGCGTGTCCTCGGTCAGCCGGAACGGTGCCACCAATTGGGTGAAGCCGAGCCCCGGACCGCGCAACACCTCGACCAGTCCGTACAACGTCATCGCCTGTAGCAACCGCGCCAGAACCGGTGCTTCGCCGATCCGAAATGCCGAGATCTCGGCGCTCCCTTCAAGCGCATTCTCCGCCGTCGTATCGTCGTACTGGCCGGTCACGCTCAGCTGCCCGTCTTGCATGTGCCTGACCATGTCGAGCCCGCCCAGCAGCGCGCCCGCATTCGCGGCCGTCGCGGTCAAGCTTCGTTTGCCCTGGATCGATTCAATCCGTGCGTGGAATGGTTCATTCGGACCGGTCAACCCATCCACTTGCAGGTGGCGCATCAGGCCGCCATCGCTGTCGGCTCGCACCACCAGCCCGGTGACCTGGTGACCGCCGGCCATGATCACCCGGTCGAAGCGCGCATCGAGCGTCCAATGTGGTCCGGACGGCGCCACGTGCTTGCTGGGCGGTGCGCGCGGTGTCGCCCGACGTGTAAGCTGCGTCGACAGGTCGAGCGTTGAACCACTCAGGCTGACGGCGATCGGACCCGCCGCGTCACCCGGGCCACTCGGGTCACTCCGGCCCTTCGCACCACCTTCCCTGGTGGCCGTAATCGGCAGGCGAATGGTGCCGCTCCCCTCGCTGCGGCCGAGCGCCAGCCGATCGATATGCACCTCCGATGGCTTGCCGTCGAAGAAGCTGACGCTGCCCGCCGCGGTCGCTCCATCTCCGGTCACCCGCAGATCGTCGATCCCGGTCAACCGGTCATGCGACAGCTCCAGCCGTCCCGAGACCGTCATCGCCATCCCGGCCGGCTTGCGCCAATCCAGCGCCGAGATCGCCATCGCCGCCGGCGAAAGATCTGCGGTCATGGCGATGTCGCCGGTCCCGTTGCGTCGCTCGCTCAGCGTCGCATCCAGGCCGATCGTGCCATCCAGCGCTCCGCCCGTCTCAAGCCCGGCCGCGACGAGCTGGCGTACGGTCGGCCGGCCGGACACGCTGATCCGCTGGACGACCTGCCCAGAGCCGCCGGAGCGAAAATCCATCATGCCCTTGATGCTCGCCGGGATGCCGGCCAAGGCAGCACTGCCGCTGAGTGTCAGCTCATTGGAATTGGCATCGAGGTCGAACAGACCCTGGTCCACGTCCTGGCCGGCAACGACGTCCGACAGGTGCACCGCCTCCAGGTGCGCATCCACCCGGATCGCGACGTCGGCCAAGGTTAATTTGTGTTCGATCGGGAACGACAGCATCAGAGTCCCGGTCACTTGGCCCGCCGGGTTATTCAACGGCAACTTGTGCTTGTCGAGCAACTCCAGCCGCGGCTCACGCAGCAGTGCCACGGCCGCCGCCGCCGGCCCGCTGACCTGGGCCTCGATTGTGGTGAACTGATCGCGATGCCGCAGTCCGGTGATCCGCATTTTGCCGCTGCGCGCCTGCAGCGCCGGGCTTCCGGCATTGGCGGGCTCCGGCTGCTGCCGAGCGGACCGCACGACAATCTCCAGCGTGTCCGGATCGACCAGGTTCAGCGCCGCCACACCATTGTCGATCGGCGGTACCGGGCGCATCCAGTGCACCACCACCCCATCGCCGGCGATCCCGCCGGTCGCCCGGCTCAGTGTCACCTCGGACAGATCCGGCGTAGCCTCGAACCCGAGCTCGACATGTCCGTGACGCCCCACGCCGGCGGTGATGTTCTCGGTCACCCAATCCCGCGCGTCGGTCGCAAGACCCACCGGCCACAAGCGCGGTAAATCTGCGAAGTCGACCCGGTCGACATCGATACCCAACGATGCTCTCAGATGATCCGCGCCTCGGTCCAGCTGCCCGGTCACCTGCACCACACTGTCCATGCCGCTCAGCTTGCCGGGCAGCGCCAGCTTGCCCGGCAGCGTCACCCGAAGGCTGCGCAGGTCGGCGTGGTCCGGCGTCGCATCGGCGACAAGTGTCGCGCTGGTGATCGGCAGCACGCCGTCCGCGACGTGGATGCCGCCTGCGCTGGCCTGCAGCGTGAGATGCAGCGCGACCAGCCGCAGTGCGTCGTTGAACTGGAGGTCCGCCTCGCCGCCAACCGGGACGTCCAAAGCGCCCAGCGGCCCGAGGCGTGGCACCAGTCGCGCGATCGCGGCGGGTGTCACCGGGCTCACTCGCAAGCGCAGTCGGATCGGGCCCTTGGCAACCGGCAGGGTGGCGGCGGCGGTCAACCGCGCCTGGTGGTCACCGAGCGCGACCGACAGGCTGGCGGTGCCCTCAACGCCACCTTTTGCGCCCCGCATCAGATCGAGGTCGGCGTGCGGCACCTGCCAGGTCGTGCCGAGCCGGTGGTCTACGACCTCCAGGGCCGCGTCGTGGATGCGCAGCCGGCGCAACTGGCTGAGTGGTCCGATGCGCGCTGCGTCTCTGTCGCTCGCCGGCGGCTTGGCCAACTCCTCCAGCAGAGCCAGCAGATTCCTGGTGTCCTCCGCGCTGGTGTCCTCCGCGCTGGTGCCGGCCGCACCGGTGTCGCCCGTACCGGTGTCGGCCGTACCGGTGTCGGCCGTACCGGGGCCCGCCGCATTTGTGTCCGCCACACTTGGGTGATCTTGGCCGGCTGCCGGATCCGTGCGCGGGTTCGGCGGCTGCGCCTTCACCGCCCCGGTCCCTTGCCTGCCCGCTTCCGGCACTCCCGCTCTTGACGCGCCCGCCTCCACCACGATCGACCCATCCCGCGTCCGTATCAGGTTGATGCGGGCCTGATCGATCTCCAGTTCCCGCACCGTGATGCGCCCGAACAGCAGGGCATGCAGCGACAGCGATATCTCGGCGCGCGGCACCGTGAGGATCCGCTTGCCAGCGGCGTCGGCGGTGGCCGGCAGGGTGAAGGTGACTGCGGTCAGCCTGACATCGAGTGAGCGATTCAGCCCGAGGCGAAAGCCCTCCCAGGCCAGCGCCGCGGATCCGATGGCGATGTGGCCGGATATCGTGCCGGGAACACGCCCGAATGTGTCGTCGGCGAAAGCGTCGGCAAAGGTGGTGTCATGGTTCAGCGCGGCCTGGACCTGCCTGGTCAGCCAGGGCAGCTCCAGCGGCCCTTGCGCTAGCCGCCAGGTCAGGGTGCCGACCGCGACACCACCCAGTACCGCCACCGCTACCGCGAGCGTCGCCAGGCGGTGCAGCAGCTTGCCGGCGTGGCGCGCCGCTTGACCTGGCAGCCGTCTCAACGCCAGCCTGCGCCGGAAGCGATCATGTCATGAGCCCCGCGCCATCCCGCCCGATCCGATCCCGTGCAGCCCGGTCCTGCCCAACGCCGCCGGGCCCAACGCCGCCTGGCCCAATCCGATCTGGTCCAACCACGCGTGGTCCAACCCAGCCTGATCCAACCCCACCCGGCCTTGCTCCATCCCGAGTCGCACCATCCCGCCCGGCACCGTTCCGTTTGCCAACATCCTGGCCGCGCCCACACGACACCGGCGCGGCGCAGCGCCTGATCGAACGCTTCGTCGCGCTCGGCCGGACCGAGGCCCGTCTCGCAGCCGGTCCGGCGGTCGCGGCGATGCTGGCGGCACTCGGCGGCAACAGCCCCTTCCTCGCCGACCTCGCGGTGCGTGAGGCTGCGGCGCTGCGCGCCTTCATCGCCGAAGGCCCGGACGCCGTCGCGCACCGCGCCCTGGCGGCCATCGCGGCCTTGCCGATCGATGCGCCGCGCCCGCGCGTGGCCGCGACATTGCGGCAGGCGAAGCGAGTGATCGCCCTGGTTACGGCCATCGCCGACATTGGCGGGCTCTGGCCGCTCGAACGCGTCACCGCGACGCTGTCCGACCTGGCGGAGGCGGCGTTGCGCGGCGCCGTCATCCACCTGCTGCGCAACGCGCACGATGCCCACGAGTTGCGTCTGCCCGACCCGGCAATGCCCGAGCGCGGCGGCGGGCTCACGGTACTCGGCATGGGTAAGCTGGGGGCCCGTGAACTGAACTATTCCAGCGATATCGACCTCATTCTGCTCTGCGACCCGTCCGCCGACATATACACGCCGCGCAGCGCGGGCGACGCCCTGGGCGCGTTCACCACGCGACTCGCCCGCGACCTCGTCGCACTTATGGAGTCTCGCGACGCCGACGGCTACGTCTTCCGCACCGATCTGCGGCTGCGCCCGGACCCGTCGGTGACGCCGCCGGTTGTCGCCCTTCCCGCCGCCATCACCTACTACGAAAGCATGGGTCAGAACTGGGAACGCGCCGCCATGATCAAGGCGCGCCCGGTGGCCGGCAACCTGGCGCTCGGGGCGGCGTTCCTAGAGGCGATCCGCCCGTTCGTCTGGCGGCGTGGCCTGGATTTTGCGGCGGTCGCCGACATTCACGCCATGAAGCAGCGGATCGATGCCCACAAAGGCGGTGCGCTCCCGGACGCGCAGAACGGCGCAATGCCGGATCCGGTGACGCGCATCGCCGGCCACAACGTCAAGCTGGGCGAGGGCGGCATCCGGGAGATCGAATTCCTCGCCCAGACACTGCAACTCGTCTGGGGCGGCCGCGATCCAACCATGCGCACCGCCGCGACACTCGGGGCGCTGGACCTGCTGGCGCAAGCCGGCCACATCCCGCGTCCGGCGGTGATCGAACTCGAGGCCGCCTACCGCTTCCTGCGCACCGTCGAGCATCGGCTGCAGATGGTCGCCGACCGGCAGACCCACATCCTGCCCGAGCGAACCGAGGATCTGGAACGCTTCGCCGTCTTCATGGACTATCCCGACGCCGCCCAATTCGCCACCGCCTTGCTGTTCCATCTGGAACGGGTGCGCGCGCGCTACACCGAGGTATTCGAGCACGTGCCGGATCTGCCGGAGCACGCCGGCATCGCCTCGGAGCTCGATTTCCGCGGCGTCGACGAGGTGCCGGCCGCCACCCAGACAGCACTGCGCCACCTGGGGTTTGCGGATATCGCCCGGATCACCCGGGCGGTGCGAGGCTGGCAGGCCGGACACGTGCGTGCACTGCGTTCGCAACGCGCGCGCGACATGATGGCAAGCATATTGCCGTTGGTGCTGGCCGCGCTCGGCCGGCAACCCCTGCCCGATATCGCGTTTGGCCGGTTCGACGTGTTTCTCTCGCGCCTGCCAGCCGGGGTGCAGATCCTGTCGCTGTTCCAGCGCAACCCCGCACTGCTCGATCGGGTCGCAGCGGTGCTGGGGGCCGCGCCGTCACTGGCCGAATACCTAGCCACTCACCCCGGCGCGCTCGACGGGCTACTTACCCCGGAGCAAGCGGCGACCCCGCTGCAGATGCTGCGGGTGCGGCTCGCCGACGCGCGGCTGCTGGAAGATGTGATCGCGATTATCCGCGGCTCGGTGCGCGAGGAGGAATTCGCCATCGCGGTCGCGACGCTGGAGGGTCGGCTCAACGCGGACGCATCGGGCACCCACCGGGCAGCGCTGGCGGATGCGGCACTGGACGCGCTGCTAGACCCAGTGCTCGCTGATTTCGCGACCCGGTTCGGGCGGGTGCAAGGCGGCGCGATGGCGGTGGTGGCGCTGGGCAAGGCGGGCGGACGCGAGATGATGGCCGGGTCCGACCTCGACCTGATGCTGGTCTATGACCACCCCGAGGAGGTCACGCAGAGTCATGCCTCGCGCCGCGCCCTGGACCGCGGTGCACGCGCGCTGCCGGCCAGCCAATGGTTCGTCCGCGCGGCGCACGCCTATGTCGCCGCCGTGACAGCGCCTGGGGTGGACGGCCGGCTCTACGCAGTGGACATGCGGCTGCGACCGTCCGGCAACAAGGGGCCCGTCGCGGTCTCGCTTGGCGCGTTCCACAGCTACCATGCGACGGATGCCTGGACTTGGGAACGCATGGCGCTGACCCGGGCGCGCGTCGTCGCCGGCCCCGCCGCGTTGCGCGGGCGTGTCGAGGCGGCGATCCGTGCGGCGATCATGTCGCCGGGCGAAGCGGACCAGATCCGCGCCGATGCCAGCGCGATGCGTGCCCGCATGCTGCGCGACCTGCCGCCCGACGGTCCCTGGGACGTGAAGCTGCGTGCCGGTGGCCAGGTCGAAGTCGAGTTCATCGCCCAGGTACTGCAACTGATCCACGCTCGGCACGATCCGGGGCTGTGCAGCCCCACAACGCGGATCGTGCTGGCCCGGCTGCATGCGGCCGGACATCTGCCGCGAGCCGACGCCGACCTGCTGACCCGCGCCGATCACATGTGGCGCACCGTCCAAGGCATCTTGCGCATCACCATCGGCCGCACCGCTCCCGCCGAACTCCCCGAGGCCACCGTCCGCCCGCTGCTGCGTGCCGCTGCCGAGGCCGGCGCGCCGGCGGTTGACTTGCCGGCGCTGCGTGCCAGCCTCGATACACTGGCCGGCGAGGTGCGCGCGGCCTTCGTCCGTCATGTGGGAGAGATCAGGGGATGAGCGTGCAAGAAGGCGATCCGGCACCCGCGTTCGAGCTGCCGGCGACCGGCGGCCGGACGGTCAGCCTGAAGGCGATGAAGGGCAAGCCGTTCGTGCTGTATTTCTACCCCAAGGCCGACACGCCGGGCTGCACCAAGGAAGCCTGCGCGTTCCAGGAAGCGTTGCCACAGCTTGGCAAGATCGGCATCGACGTGATCGGTGTTTCGCCCGACAAGCTGCCGCCGATCGAGAAATTCGCCGCCAAATACAACCTGACCTTTCCGCTGGCGTCCGATGTCGAGAAGACCACGGCTGCCGCCTATGACACCTGGGTCGAGAAGTCGATGTACGGGCGAAAATACATGGGTATGGAGCGCAGCACGTTCCTGGTCGACAACGCGGGAAAGATCGCACGGATCTGGCGCAAGGTCAGCGTCACCGGACACGCCGTCGAGGTGATGGAGGCGGCGGCGGCGTTGGCCAAGTAACGACCGGCGACCGGCTCCCTCTGCCATGGCCGAACCCTTGTCCTCAGGTCAACCGGCCAGGATCAAGCACCCATGGACAACGGCACCGCCACTACGGCTACGAAACGTTAGCTGACCGGAATGCGAGTCGCAGGAGTTGGCGCCAACGGAATAACGTGGGCTGACACCGCCCACCGCCCCGCCGCTCGCACACATTCGCATGGCTCTTGTACCCTGCCCGTCGGCCCGGCAGTGGTCGCACCGCGTCGCATACCCTCCAACGGCGTCGCTCACCTGATCGTGTTTCGCTTTGCGATGTTGGCCTAGCCGTTTCGGGTTCGCGTTACCGGCGCCCTCTGCTACGTTTGACAACGTGGGGCTCTGCCGTTCATAACGTACATGGTCTGAAACGGAATGTAAATGGACGGCGTCGACTTGAACCAGCAACAAACGCCCGCTGCGACCACGGTGGAGACTGATCCAACGCCGGTGGTGTCGGCCACCGCCGCGGCCCCCGCGTCGGCCGAATCCGGATCGATATCGAAAGAACATGCCAAAAAAGGCCCCTACCCACCACCTTCCGGCATGCCGACGCAGCTCGGCCCACGGGGCATTCGTTTCGACTTCAACCACGGCGCCCGCGTCATCCTGCCCACCCGCACCGAGGGCAAATGGCGGG
>Ga0302314_10009997_pt1 | contig 16689 bp, 12 predicted proteins | sample III_Palsa_N2_3_FD_200533 | JGI IMG/M metagenome (GOLD analysis project Ga0302314, IMG submission 200533) | Peat permafrost microbial communities from Stordalen Mire near Abisko, Sweden - III_Palsa_N2_3 | ecosystem: Environmental > Terrestrial > Soil > Palsa > Peat permafrost | place: Sweden... | reverse complement strand
GGAGCGGCGGCGGCCGGGGCGGCGAGACCGAGTCCGTGCAGGGTGCCGGCCGGGACCGGTAGCAGCGGCATCCCGCCCAGCAGTCGGCCCAGCGGCAGCAGTGCCCCCCGGTCCGGCTCGCACTGCTGGCACTCGCGCACGTGCCGGGCCAGCCGCTTGCGCCACAGCGCGCCGGGCACCCCGTCCCAACTCTGCGCCAGCAGCTCCAGCGACTCGCAGCGCGGCCGGGCCTCCAGCGCCCGGACGACCGTGCGCGCCGTCTCCAACTGCTCCTTCATCCGCTGGATCCGGACCGCCGCGTGCCGTCCGGTCAGTCCCAGCGCGTCGGCCAGCTCGGCCCGGGTCAGCTCCCCGCCCTCCTCCAACCACCACAACGCCAGCAGCGCGCGGTCGTCGGTGTCCAGCCAGCGGGTCGCCTCGGCGACCTCGCGGCGCTGGTCGGTCAGGCCCAGCCGCAGCACGGTCAGCGCGACGAAGTCGGAGGCCGGGTCGGCGATGTCCTCGGCGGTCTCCAGGCCGGACTGCCGCCACTGCGAGTCCCGGCGCTCGCGCTCCCGGTCCCGGGCCTGACGCACGGCTATCGCCACCAGCCAGGAGCGGTAGGACTCCGGCTCGCGCAGGTCCGGCAGGCTGCGGACGACCCGCAGCATGGTCTCCTGAACCACGTCGTCCACGTCCGGGTGGCCGTTCAGCGCACGGCCGACGATGTTGTAGACCAGCGGCAGCGACTGGGCCACCACGGCGTCCATGGCCCGGGCGTCGCCATTGCGGGCCGCCAGCACCGTCCCGGGGTGCGCCCCCCTACGCCGTCCGTCGGCCGCCGCGCCCCAACCGCTTGTCCGCATCTCGCCCTGTGCCCCTTCCTCGACCGCCGGTCGCCCATCGTCCGGCCGCGCCCATCGTCCCGCTGAACAGGAGACGGGACAGCGGCGGCCGGATCACAGAAACGTCCCACCCGATCTCGGCAGCCGGCCGGATTTCTGTTGTCCACCCGCGCCCGGCCGGTCTCCTGTTCCGACGGACGACAGCTGCGAGAGCTTTGCGGAGGTACGGATGGGACGCAGGAGGAGCCGGTCGCAGCGACTGCGGCGGCGCTCGGCGGTGGCGGTGGCAGTGCTGCTCACCGCCGCCCTGGCAGTGCTGTTGACGCTGGCGGTGGGCTCTCCGGCCGGCCGCGCGCCGTCGTCGGGACCGGCCGCCCCGGTGGCCGCGAACAGCTCCGCGACCGGCCCCGCGACCGGTCCCGCGACCGGTCCCGCGCCGACCGCGACCGCGACCGCGAGCGCCTCGGCGTCGGCTCACGCCACCGCCACCGCCACCGCAACCGCCGGCCCGTCGCACCCGGCGTCCCGTCCCCCGGCCGCGCCGACCACCGGCCGCACCGGCACCGCCGCCGGCAGTACCCCGGCGGCCGGCGCCGGGCACCGCGTGGTCACGTTCGTCAACGACGTCCAGCAGACGATCTGGGTGGCCGCCGGACAACAGACCGCCCAACCCGCGCTGTCCACCACCGGCTGGGTGCTGCGCCCCGGCCAGAGCCTGAGCATCAGCGTCCCCGACCACTGGAACGGCCGCTTCTGGGGCCGCACCGGCTGCTCCTTCGACACCGCCGGCCAGGGCCACTGCCAGTCCGGCGACTGCGGCGGCCGGTTCCAGTGCACCGAATACGGCTCCATCCCGGCGACCCTGGCCGAGTTCAACCTCAACGCCTGGGACGGGCTGGACTTCTACGACGTGAGCATGGTGGACGGTTCCAACCTACCCATGTGGATCAACACCGTGGGCGGCACCAGCAAGGACCCGATCAGCTCGACCGGCTGCGAGTCGGCCGGCTGCACCACTCCGGTGGACTGCCCGGCGGCGCTGCTGATCCACGCCGGTGGCGCGGTGGTGGGCTGCGAGTCGGCCTGCGGGGTCTTCGGCACGGACCAGTACTGCTGCCGGGGCCAGTGGGCCCCGCGCGCCGACTGCGACCCGACGAAGTGGCCGGTCGACTACGCGGCGGTGTTCAAGCGCGCCGAACCGTTCGCCTACTCGTACTCGGACGACGACGCCACCAGCACCTTCACCGCCACCGGCGAAGCCGGCTACCGCATCACCTTCGGCCTGACGCCGTGACCGGGCGTCGCGGTCAGGACACCAACGCGCCGTCGGCGGTGACCAGGACCCCGCCGCTGTCATAGCTGGTGTTGGGGCAGCCGGGGATCTCGCTGTGGGTGACCACGAACGTGCCGGTGACGTCCAGCACGATCCGCCCCGCCGCGTCGAGCAGCACCACCCGGACCCGTTGCCGGCCCACCGGCTGGTCGCCGAACCGGATCACCGCGTCGGTGGCCGAGACCGGCCTCAGGTGCGCCTCGGCCTGGGACAGCCCGCAGACCGATGCCGGGCCGAGGCAGGCCTTCAGTTCGGCGACCTGTGCCGGGCGCGCCGCCACATAGGCGTCGGCGTCGACCTCGGAGCCGCTCTGCCGTTCGAACATGGGACAGGCCCCGGGGCTGCCGCACCCGCTCACCGACAGCCCGACCACCGCCGCCGCGGACCGCATCCAGACTCTTCGCATGGCCCTTGGACGGACCGGCGCACCGGGTGGTTCCCGTCCTTGGAAACATTACTGACGGCCGGTCAGTTGACTGCGGGGCGACGTACGGGAGCCCCCGCGCCCTCGGGCGGAGCGGGGGCTCCCGGAACGCCAGGGAGAGAAGAGGGCTCCCGGCGGTGCGACCCCAGCTCAACCACTGGGGGCGCTGTCCCCATCCTCGCCGCTGTCCGCGCAGCCCACGAGCGGAGCTGGGCCGAACGGGCCGTCAGGCGGTCCGGACGGCGGGCAGCACCCGGCCGGCGACCTCGCCGAAGCCGATCCGGGCGCCGTCAGGACCGGGCGCGGTGGCGGTGATGACGACCTCGTCGCCGTCCTCCAGGAACGAGCGGACCGAGCCGTCGGCGAGCTTCAGCGGGCGCTCGCCGTTCCAGGTCAGCTCGATCAGCGCGCCCTCGGTGCCCCGGTCGGGTCCGCTGACGGTGCCGGAGGCGAACAGGTCGCCGGCCCGCAGGCCGGCGCCGTTGACGGTCATGTGGGTGAGCTGCTGGGCGGCGGTCCAGTACATGGCGGCGAACGGCGGACGGGACACCAGGCTGCCGTTCAGCCGGACCTCCAGCGCCAGGTCCAGCCCCCAGTGGTCGCCGCCGTCACGGTCGTCCAGGTAGGGCAGCGGCTGGACCTCGCGTGCCGGGGGTGCGGTTCGGGCGTGGGCGAGCGCGTCCAGCGGGACCACCCAGGGCGACACCGAGGTGGCGAAGGACTTGCCCAGGAAAGGGCCGAGCGGGACGTACTCCCAGGCCTGGATGTCGCGCGCGGACCAGTCGTTGACCAGGCAGACCCCGAACACGTGGTCGGCGAAGTCCGCCAGCGGCACCGGCACGCCCAGCGGCGCGGGCGCGCCGACGACGAAGCCGACCTCGGCCTCGATGTCGAGCCTGCGGCTCGGGCCCAGATCGGGGACGGCGTCGGCCGGGGCCTTGCGCTGGCCGTTCGGGCGGACCACCGGGGTGCCGGAGACCACGACGCTGCCGGAGCGGCCGTGGTAGCCGATCGGCTGGTGCCGCCAGTTCGGCGTCAGCGGCTCGGAACCGGGGCGGAACAGCCGTCCCAGGTTGCCGGCATGGTGCTCGGAGGCGTAGAAGTCGACATAGTCGCCGACCGTGAACGGCAGGTGCAGCCGCACCTCGGCGCGCGGCAGCAGGCAGGGCTCGACGGCGGGGCGGTGGTCGGGATCGGTGAGCCAGTCGGTCAGCGCGGCTCGCACCCGGGTCCAGTCCGCCCGTCCGGCGGCCAGCAGCGGGTTGAGGTCGGGCGCGGCCAGCAGCCCGGTCAGCCGCTGGTCCAGCCCGGTGGCCCGGGCCGCTGCGGCGGCGTCCAGCACGAAGTCACCGATGGCCACCCCGAGTCGGCGGTCGGCGGACCCGGCCGTGCTGAACACCCCGTAGGGCAGGTTGTGCACGCCGAACAGCGTGTCCGCGGGCAGGTCGAGCCAGGTCAGGGGCATCCGTGGTCCAGGGTGGGGTCGGGTCGGGTGATCAGTGCGAGCGCGGTCAGGTCGGCCAGCGGCTCGGCGACACTACAGGTGCCGTAGGCGGTGAACAACGCCCGCAGCCGGCCGGTCCGGCCGTCGTCGGCGAGCGCGGTGGCGAGGGCGGCGGCCAGCTCGCCGCCCGAGCGGCAGGCGAGCACGGCCTCGGCCCGCTCCGGCTCGCCGCGCAGCGCGGCGTCGGTGGCGGCCAGGATGTTGAGGAACCCGTGGTGGGTCAGACCGGTGGCGGGATCGGTGTGGCGTACCGCCTGGTGCAGTCCGGCGGTGCACTTGAATCCCAGCCCCCGGGCCGCGCAGCCGGTGACGAAGGCGGCCAGCTCCCCGGTGGAGGGGAAGGCCCGCGGCTCCAGGCCTCCGGTGCGGTACTTGGCCCGGTGCCCGGAGCCGGCCACCAGGTCCAGCGCCCGCTCCAACCCCGCGCCTTCGCCGCCCGTTCCTTCGCCACCCGTTCCTTCGCCGCCCGTGCCGCGTCGCAGCTCGACCACGCCGGTCACGCCGGGCGGCAGCTCGCGGTCCAGCGCGGCGCAGCCGCGCGCGGCGGCCTCGGCCGGGCTGCCCTCGGGGTCCGGGCCGAGTTCGACGCCGACCAGCCGCAGCCCGGGCTGTTCCGCCATCCGGGTGAGCGCGGGCGCCAGCGCCGCGGGCCCGTCGCGGACCACCAGCACCACCTCCAGCGGCTCGGCCCCGCCCGCCGCGCCGACCTCGGCGATCCGGTCGGGACCGAGCAGGAACGGTCCCACCAGCCCGGCGTACCAGGCGGCGCGGTGCCGCCGGTGCGCGGGCACCGCGGCGGCCACCGGGGCGTTGCCGGGCGGGAACAGCGCGGCGTCGTCGCAGAGCCCGGCGAACAGCGGCGGCACCGGCGGCCGGGCCGGGCCGGCCAGGCTCATTCGGCCGGGCCCCGTCCGCTCCAGCTCCAGGCGTAGCGGCCGTCGTCGCTCGCGCGGGCGCCCTCGGCCAGGTCGAGCGGGCGGAAGGTGTCGACCATGACCGCGAGCTCGTCGAAGTACTCCGCACCGATGCTGCGCTCGTACGCTCCCGGCTGGGGTCCGTGGGTGTGGCCGCCGGGGTGCAGCGAGACCGAGCCCTGGCCGATGCCGGAGCCCTTGCGGGCCTCGTAGTCGCCGCCGCAGTAGAACATCACCTCGTCGCTGTCCACGTTGGAGTGGTAGTACGGCACCGGGATCGACAGCGGGTGGTAGTCGACCTTGCGCGGGACGAAGTTGCAGATCACGAAGCCGTTGCCCTCGAAGACCTGGTGCACCGGCGGCGGCTGGTGGATCCGGCCGGTGATCGGCTCGTAGTCGCGGACGTTGAAGGCGTACGGGTAGAGGCAGCCGTCCCAGCCGACGACGTCGAACGGGTGGCCGGGGGTGGTGAACACGGTGCCGCCGACGCCCGGGCCGACCCGGTGCTTGACGTAGATGTCCGTGTCGCTGTCGTCGTCCACCAGCAGCGGCCCGACCGGGCCGCGCAGGTCGCGCTCGCAGTACGGGGCGTGCTCCAGCAGCTGGCCGAACCGGGACAGGTAGCGCCTGGCCGGGGTGATGTGGCTGTTGGCCTCGATCGCGTACAGCCGCAGCGGGCTCTCGCCGGTCGGCAGCCAGCGGTGGGTGGTGGCGCGCGGGACGATCACATAGTCGCCCTCGCCGATCTCGATGCTGCCGAAGACGCTCTCCAGCACCCCCGCGCCGGACTCGACGTAGACGCACTCGTCGCCGAGCCCGTTGCGGTACAGCGGTGAGGCCAGCCCGGCGGCCACATAGGCGATCCGGACGTCGGCGTTGGACAGCAGCACCCGCCGGTCGCGGACCGGGTCGGCCTGCCGCCAGCTCTCGCCGGGGAAGAGCTCGTGCAGCCGGAGGTGGTACGGCTTGAGCGGGTGGTTCGGCTCCGGCTTGCCCTCGTCCACGGCCCAGACCCGGCTGTCGACCAGGGCCGAGGGGATCGCCCGGTGGTAGAGCAGCGACGAGTCGGAGGAGAAGCCCTCCTCCCCCATCAGCTCCTCGAAGTGCAGCGCTCCGTCCGCCGCGCGGTGCTGGGTGTGCCGCTTGGGCGGGATCGAGCCGACGCTGCGGTAGTAGACCATGGCATGCTCCCGTCCCCGGGTGGTGGCTGCTGACGGGAAGCAGTAGACGACCGAGCCCGGCCCTGTGACAACATCTCATGAATAAGCTAGGCAATCTGCTCAGCAATGTCTCGTCGCGGGAGCATGAGATGGCAGAACAGCGCATCATCCTGGACCAGCTCGACACGCTGCTGATCCGCACCCTCGGCGAGCACCCGCGGATGGGCTTCCTGGAGCTCTCCCGGCTGACCGGGGTCTCCCGGGCGACCGCCCAGGCCCGGGTGCAGCGGCTGGAGCAGGCGGGCGTGATCACCGGCTACGGTCCGGACGTGGACCTGCCGGCCGCCGGGTACCCGGTGCTGGCGTTCGTGAGCCTGGAGATCGCCCAGGGCGGCCTGGACGAGATAGCCCAGGAGCTGGCCCGGGTGCCGGAGATCCTGGAGGCGCACGGGACGACCGGGCTGTCCGACGTCAGCTGCCGGGTGGCCGCCCGCTCCAACGAGCATCTGCAGGAGACGCTGATCCGGATCAACCGGATCCCCACCGTGGTCCGCTCCACCAGCGTGATGGCCCTGTCCCGGGTGGTCGCCCCGCGCCACCTGCCACTGATCGAGTCCGAGCAGCGCCCCCGCCCCAACCGCGTCCCGGCCTACCAGCCGGGCCAGGCCCTGGCCGCGGCGAGCCCGCGTCCCTGACCCGCCCGCTCAGGACCGGCGGGCTCAGGACTGTCGGGCTCAGGACCGGCGGGCTCAGGGCGTGGTGCGGGCCGGGGAACCGAGGGCTTCGGTGCGGGCCAGCCGGAGGGCGCCGATGAGGTCGGCGTCGGTGCCGAGAGCGCCCCGGGTGAGGGTGAGCGAGGCGGCGACGGCCGGGGCGCAGTAGCGCTCGATCTGTTCGGACAGGCCGCGCAGTACATGCCGACCCGCCTCGCCCAACGCGCCGTCGAGGATCAGCAGGCTGGGGTTGAGGAAGGTGCACAGGTCGGCCAGGGGGCGGCCGAGGGCGCGGCCGACCTCGCGCAGGACCCGGGCCGGGGCCGGCTCGTCGGCGTCCGCGAGGCGCAGCACCTCGGCGAAGGTCAGCGGCCGGTCGTAGGCGTACTCCATCAGCTCCACCAGCGGGCGGCGGGCGCGGGCCGACAGGCAGCCGCGCGCGCCGCAGACGCAGAGCGGTCCGTCGTCGTCCGCGTGGATGTGCGCGATCTCCCCGGCGAAGCCGGACGCGCCCCGGTACAGCGAGCCGTCGAGCACCAGGCCGGCGCCGACGCTGCGCTCGCCGAGCTTGAGGTAGATCTGGCAGTTGTGCCCGCGCCCGGCTCCCGCGTGCGCCTCGCCGAGCGCGCCGAGGTTGGCGTCGTTCTCGATGACGACGGGGACGCCGAGCCGGCGGGCCAGGGCGGCGGCCGGGTCGGGGCGCAGCCAGGGCGCGAACCCGGAGCGGGGCGGGTCGGCCGGCTCGGCGCCGGGGCCGGGGACCGGCAGCCGTCCGGGCGGCAGGCCCACGCCGCGCTGGAACGGAGCGGGGACGCCGAGGACGACCCGGTCGAGCGGCCCCTGTCCGGCCTCGTTCAGGAAGCTCCAGGCCGGTTCCAGGACCTCCGGTCCTGACTGCTCGCCGGGGACCGTGGCGTCGCCACGGGCGAGCATCGTGCCGCCGTAGGTCGCGACCGCGCTCTGCAGGCGGCCGTGCGCCCAGATGACCGCGCCGACGGTGCGCGGCGGCCCGGTGGGGATCAGCAGCATCGCGGGGCGTCCGGCCCGGGACCCGGCGAGGTTGCCGCCGGGGCCGGTCACCGGCCGCTCGGCCAGCGCTCCCGCTCGCAGCAGCCCGGCCACGGCCGTGGTCACCGTGCCCAGGGGCAGCCGGAGTTCTTCGGCGAGGGCGGCGCGGGTGGTCCCGTCGCAGGTCTCGACCGCGCTGAGGACCCGCTGCCTGGCGTCCACTGTCGACCTCTCCATTTTCATGGTTCCGCGATAAAGAAGGGCCGTCAAATCTCAGCTGCGCTCGCGTTTTGGCTTCTGTATCGTGCGCATTGCAGCTACCCAACTGCGCGCATTTCCTTGATTTCAGGAGAATAGATGCCCGGCCCGAGTACCGCAACCGCCGACCGCCCAACGGCCCGGCCCCGGAGGGACTCGCCGTTCGCCGCCCTGGCTTTCCGGCCGTTCCGGTGGTGGTTCCTGAGCCAGATCACCTCGGCCTCCGGCGGGATGACGCAGGCCGTGGCGACGGCCTGGCTGGTGCTCAGGATGACCAACAGCGCCGTCGAACTCGGTGTGCTGTCGGCGGTGACCATGCTGCCGAGCCTGCTGGCCGGGGCGTGGTGCGGCACCCTGGTGGACCGGATGGACCGGCGGCGGGTGCTGATCGGCACGCAGAGCATGCTCACCGTGCTCAGCCTCGCCCTGTACCTGCTGATCGCCACGCACGCCGTGGCCTACTGGTCGATCCTGCTGTTCTCCGCGGGCAGCGGACTGGTCAACGCCCTGGACGGGCCTGCCCGGCAGGTCTACGTCGTCGACCTGGTCGGACGCCGGCGGCTGACCAGCGCCGTCAGTCTGTACGAGGTCATCCTCAACACCTCCCGGGTGTTCGGCCCGGCGGTCGGCGGGGTGGTGCTGGTGGTGTGGGGCGTGGGGGCCTGCGTCCTGGTCAACGCCGTGTCCTTCCTCGCGCCGCTCGCCGTGCTGCTGCTGCGACGACCGACGGCCACGGCCACGGCCACGGCGGCGCCCGCGGCCGCCCGGCAGCCGCGCGTCGCCCCGGCGGAGCGGCGCGGCGGCACGCTGGCCGGTCTGCGCTACGCGTGGTCGGTCCCGGCGATCCGCTCCTGCCTGCTGATCGCCGCGGCCTCCGGAATCCTGTTCAACTCCGGGGTGCTGATGCCGCTGCTGACCGACCGCGTGTTCCACCTCGGCGGCGGCGGGTACGGCGCGCTGCTGTCCGTCTTCGGCGTCGGCGCGCTGCCCGGCGCGCTGCTCGCGGCGCGCAGCGACGAGCCGACCGGCCGCCAGGTCGGGCTGCTGGCCGGGGCCACCGGCCTGTGCACGGCCGCCACCGCCTGCGCCCCGGACGTGGCTCTGCTCTATGTCGGCATGGCCGCGGTCGGGTTCAGCTCGATCTGGATGATCGCCCGCGCCAACACCCTGGTGCAGCTCCAGGCCGCGCCCGAACTGCGCGGCCGGGTGATGGGCGCGTGGACCATGGCGCTGCCCGGCGCGAGCCCGGTCACCGGCCTCACCATGGGCGTCCTGGCCGACCTCGCCGGGGCCCGCGCCGCGTTCGCAAGTGCCGGACTGCTGATGCTCGCCATCGTGGCCGGCTCCTGGCGCGGCCTCACCCGAACCCGGCCCGACCACACCCTGCCCGGCCCGCGACCGGAGCCGGCCACGGACAGCGACCAGAGGCAGGGCGCGGAAACGGTTTCCCCCGACCTATGAGCCGGTTTCGTCACTCAAAGTGATGAACCTCCAACTGGCTTGCCTCGCAACCGGGTTAGGATCGCGGCGACACGAGGAGCGCCTTTGACGACCCTGGCCCTGCCACCCGAGCAGTTCGCCGCGGCACTGCCCAAGCACGTGGTCTCCGCGAGCGTGCTGCTCACCGACCCGGCCGACCGGGTGCTGATGCTGCACCAGTCGGTCGGCTACCCGGGCCACCCGGCCTGGTGGCAGCTGCCCGGCGGGCTGGCCGACCCGGACGAGCCGCCGCAGCGCACGGCCGTGCGGGAGCTGCGCGAGGAGAGCGGGCTGGAGTTGCCGGACTGCCTGCCGCTGCTGCTGGTGGACTACCGGTCCGCCAGCGACGGCTGGCCGCCGGTGATCGACTTCTGCTTCGACGGCGGGACGGTCGGATCCGACCAGCGGATCAGGCTGAGCGCCGAGCACGACGGCTACGCCTGGCGCGGCCAACACGAGTGGCGGCGCCACCTGCAACCCGAGCAGCGTGCCTGGTTCGCGGCCCTGTGGCGGGCCCGCAGCGCCGCCGCCCCGTGCCTCGTCAACGACGGCCGCGAGCCGGGGCCCGAACGGCGCTGAGGCCGCCCGGCGGCCACGTGGTCCCACGTGGGCCATGCGGGCGAACCACCGTGCCACCGGCCGTCCCGCTGGGTACGGCGTGGGGGATGCGGTGCGAGGGCCGGTGGAGAGGGAACCCATGGCGTACAACCAGCAGGACGCTCAACAGGACGCTTGCGAATCCACGGAACCGTCCGGGAGCGAGCCGCCGGTCGACCGCCTTGGTCGCCCGGGCGGGGGCGACCACCGCCGCCGGACGCGGCTGACCTGGACCGCGCTCACGGTGTCGCTGCTGGTCCTGGCGCTGGTGGTGTACTGCGTCCAGGACGCGCTGGCGGCTCCGGGCAAGCAGGGGGCGACCGCCAAACTTGCCCGCTGGGGCCGTTGCCACCACCTGGTCGTGGTCGCCGACCTGATCGACGGTCGGGCCCGCACCCCGGGCGCGGCCGACTGCTCGGCCGGGACCCTGTCGGTGCTGCGGACCACCCACCCCAGGGCGGCGACCAAGCCCCGGCCGGTGGTCGCCGTGGTGCCGCTCCATCCCCCGGTGCGGACGCTGGTCGCGCCCGCGCTGCCGGGCGAGGGCGTCTTCAGCCCGCTGGTCGTGGTCGGCGGGCAGCCGGTCGTGCAGCGGGCGCTGATGCGACCGGACGACGAGGACGCCACCTTCCCGGTGGGCGTGGTCTGGATGAAGCGCTCGGCACTGCGGTTCGAACTGCACCCCGGGGCCGCCGAGCCCGGCGGCGACTGGCCCGTGCCGCCGACCGTGCCGACCGGCCACCGCACCGGCCTGGTCGCCACCTACAACGGGGGCTTCAAACTCTCCAACGGCGACTCCCACGGGGGCTTCTACCTCGACGGCCGCACCGCCGTTCCGCTGGTCGACGGCGCGGCGTCGGAGGTGTTCCACCGCAACGGCTCACTGACCATCGGCACCTGGAACCAGGACGTGGCGATGGCCCCGGACGTGGTCGGCGTGCGGCAGTGCCTGGTTCCGCTGGTCGCCGGCGGCCGGGTGACCGAGGCCGTGTACGACGGCGGTACCGACGTGTGGGGGCTGACCGACGGCGGCAACTCCTTCGTGGCCCGCTCCGGGGTCGGCGTGGACCGCAACGGCGACGTCATCTACGTCGGCGGGCGGCTGATGTCCGTGGAGACGCTGGCCGACACGCTGCAACGGGCCGGCGCGGTGTCCGCGATGATGCTGGACATCAACCTCAGCTGGCCGTCCTTCATCTCCTACGACGGCACCCGGCACCCGAGCGACCCGGTGCCGTACAACCTGGTGAACTTCGTCCGCGCGCCGACCCGCTACTACGACCAGTCCAGCCGCGACTTCGTCGCCGTGTACGCGCGCCGCTGAGCCGCGGCGAGAGCCGGGCGGCGCCATATTCGAACGTCCATTCCTGACCCGATCCGCCGCCCCGCGGAATTGACGACCCGATGATTCCGAAGCACCACTGGTCCGACAGATCCATGACAAGCCCCCCGGTCGCCGGAAACGGCGGGGGTGATACGCCGCACACATTGCCGGGCCCACGGCGGCGGGTCGGCCGGTGATTGCCGACCCGCGCCAGGACATCCGGGCAATCGGTCCGACCCACCGTCATATGCCTTTTCCCGCAGGGCAACGACCCACGTCGGGCGAGCGGCGGCGAGCGGCCGATCCGGTCCGGTAATGCGGTTCGACGGGTGTTCGGCGGGGCCCGGCCGACGGCGGTCGCACGCCCCGGAACCGGTCGACAACCGCCTCGACCGGATGAAATTCGGCACCCGCCAACGCAGCACGCCCGAGTTGTGTCTACCATCACGGGAACACTCCGGTTTCCAATGACAGGCAAGGCACTCATGGCAGAAGGATCCATCACCAAGCTCGAATCGGTGATCGCGGGCATCCGCGGATACATCGGCGAGCAGTTGAGCGAGCTGGAGAACGAACTCGGATCGACCCGGGGCGCGGTGACCTCGCTCGGCGAGCAACTCGCGGCCCGGGAGACGGCGATCGCGGCGTTGGAGGCGAGCCGCGAACTGCTGCTCGCCAAGCTCAACGAGCTCGACGGGGCCGAGGCCGAGACCCACGCGTTCGCGCACGCCCGCGAGTCCCGCGAGGAGGCGGGCAACGCGGTTGCCGAGACGATCGTGGCGGCCGCCGGCGGCGACGCCGTGGTCGGCGCCCTCCCGACCGGTGGCGCCAAGAAGAGCAGCGCCACCGGCGCAGCCAAGCTGACGGACAGTCAGGTCGGCGTGCTGGGCTTCCTCAACAGCAACTCCGGTGTGCACAAGGTCTCCGAGATCGCCGTCGCCGTGCAGGGTGGTGAGTCCGACAACGCCGGACTCCAGGCCATCCGCCGCGCGTTGGCGGTGCTCACCGAGGCCGGACTCGCACTCAAGTCCACCCAGTCCGGCACCGCCTTCTACTCGGCGAACACGGACGCCCCCGCCGCGAAGAAGGCTCCCGGCAAGAAGGCCGCGACCCCCAAGGCCGCCAAGCCTGCCAAGACGGCACCCGCCGCGAAGCCCGCACCGGCCGCCAAGTCCGTGGCAGCCGCCAAGCCCGTGGCGGTCGCCAAGGCCGCGAGCGACAAGGCTGCGAGCGACAAGGCCGAGAGCAGCAAGCCCGAGAAGGTGGTTGACAAGGCGTCAGCTGCCACGAAGGCCACGGCACGCAAGGCCGTCAAGGCCGTGAAGGCCGCGAAGAAGGCCGCTCCGGTCGCCGTCGAGACCGCCCCGGCGGAGAAGACGGTGCGCGCGGACCGGACGAAGATCGTGGCCGCGCTGCTGGCCGCGTCCGAGCCGCAGTCCGCGGGCGACGTGTCCCGGACCGTGATGGGCTCGGACTGGCGGGCCTCGGACGCGACCAACTTCCGCAACGTGCTGAAGAACATGGTGACCGAGGGCGTCATCGCCGAGCACATCGGCGAGAACAACCGGGCGCGTTACACGGTCGCCGCCAGCAGCTGACGGCGGTCCCGGGAGAACAGCGCAACCGCGACCGGCGGCCCGGTTCCGCCCCCAGGGGCGGGCCCGGGCCGCCGCCCGCGCACACGCCTACGTCACCCGGTCGGTGTGCCGATCGCCTGGAAGTCGGCGATGTGGACACCGGAGTTGGCGGAGTCGTAGGTCATGTTGACGCGCAGGTAGCGCGCCGTGACGCTGACCGGGAAGGTGTCCCCGGCGCTGGTAGCCACCGAGGTGCTGCTCTTGGTGGCGATCGTGGTCCAGTTCGTGCCGTCGGTGCTGGCCTGGACGTTGTACTGGTAGTACCGGCTGCCGTCGGTGTAGTTGGTGACGGTGACGCTGCTCAGGTCGTAGTCGCCCTGGAGGTCGACCTGCCACCACTGCGGTGCCGGGTCCGCGCTCCAGTAGCTGGCGTCACTCGGGTCGGTGTCGACGGCCAGGCTCGGGCTGTACGAGCCCTGGGTACTCTGCGCGGTGGCCGGCCGGTTCAGCGCCACGTCCCGGGCGGGTGCGTCCCCGACCGCGGTGAAGTTCAGCGCCTGCTCCAGCTCCGAGCGGGTTCCGCCGACCGAACCGGCGATGGTGTCGGGCCAGTTGCGGGGGGCGGTGGTCTCGGCTGCCCGGCTGCTGACGCCGGACAGCGACAGCACCAGGCCGCTGTAGCGGTTCACCAGGCGGTAGTTGCCGAGGGGAGTGCCGGACGGGTCGGTGTCCTTCATGAAGAACCACTGCTGGCCGACGTCGCCGGGGTTCACCGTGGCGAGGGTCGGCTGGGCGCCCCACGCCCGTCCTGCGGTGCTGCTGGAGTCCACCCCGAGCGCCTGCCCGGTCGAGGCGTTGACGATGATGTAGGAGCCGTCGGCGTTGGACTCGAAGACCCAGTCCTCCAGCGCCGAGCCGGTGGTCGAGCTCTCCGAGGTGGTCTGCGTGCTCCCGGACACCTGGGTGAGGCTCTGCCCGGTGACGCTGGTGATCTGGTACTCCTTCGACAGGTCCACCGGCGGCGCGGCCGGGGCCGTGGAGTCCAGGGTGACGTCACGGTACTCGGGTGCGTTGGAGGGGCAGCCGTAGTCGCAGTAGTTGCGGAACGTCTTGCCGACGATGGTTCCCAGGCTGGCGCTCCCGCTGTCGACGAACCAGTGGTACCAGTAGTCCTGGTAGTTGACCGAGGAGCCGGTGTCGGCGACCTTGTACCACTTCTGGGTGGCCAGGTTGTCGGTGACGTAGAACGACTCCGGGTTCGCCGGGGCGCTGTTGCTGTTGACCGGGTTGGGTCCGGCGATGTACAGCCCCAGGTAGGCGTCGTAGGCGACGTTCATGTACAGCAGCGGCGTCTGGGCCGGGATCGTCCCGGCCGTGACCTGGGCGCCGACGCAGCCGGTGTTCGCGGGGTTGTACTCGCTGCTGGTCGGCAGGTAGCCGTTCGGGTTCGTCGAGTCGACCGGGACGATGGTGCTCTCCTGGCCGCCGACACCCGGCTGGGACCAGGAGCCGTTGTACCACTTCTCCCAGCTGCCGGTCGCCATCTTGCTGGAGATCGGGGCCCGGGCTACCCGCTCCAGGCGCTGGATCGCGCCGGGGCAACCGGGCTTGTCGATGATGCTGGAGGCGTAGTACAGGTAGAAGTAGCCGGACGCGGTGTCGACGAACAGCCGCTGGTCACCGTCGCCGTAGTCGTAGGTCTGGTTGGGGAACGCCGTGGTGTCGCCGCGGGTGGTGCTGTACGGCGAGGTGATGGCGTGGCCCTCGATGGTCCAGTGCTGTCCCTGGTCGGTCGACTCGGCGTAGTCGATGGAGTCGTAGTGCATCCCGTCGCCGAAGGGGGACGGGGTGAACTCGTCGTGGACCAGGCCGTACCAGTCGCCCGTGTCCGGGTCCACCCAGGTGCCGATGAGGTCGCAGTAGTTCTTCTCGGCGTAGCTGCTGCCGGAGGGAGCCGCGGTGGCGGACTGTCCGGTCGGGCTGTTGTCGCACAGCGCCGTGGTGTCGTCGTTGTCGGCGTCCAGGGTGCTGTCGGCGGTGGCGTTGTCGAAGGTCGTCCCGGTCTCGAACGTCCAGTTGCGGGGGTCGGTCGGGCCGTAGTCGGAGACCGCCTGCTCCATGTAGAGCGTGCCGTCCTTGTCGATGAAGGAACTGGTCGGCGAGTCGGAGGCGAAGCCGTACGCGCCGGTGGCTCCGTCGGTGAGCGTGTAGGTGGCGGCGGGCGGGTCGGCCGAGGCAGTGCCGGGCAGCATGGCTCCCGTCAGCGCGAGCGCCGCGGTCGCGAGCACTGCCGCGAGTCTGTTCCGGATGGGGCGCACCTGAGTCCTCCTCGGAGGTGTGGGGGTCGGCCGCGCGGAACCGGAGGCACCGCGCCTGGCGCGGTGCCGTGGGGACGCGTCAGCGGGCCGCACGGGGAGCCCGCACCCGGTTCGGGCGACGGGCTGAACCCGAGGCGTATTTTCGACCCCAGATAAGTAACTGGGGGAAGTAAAGGGCTCCGGAGGCCCAGGCGTCAAGACCGGCTGCCCGGCCCGTTGCCGATTCGTGGCCGGGGCGTTCGCCGCCCGGCGCCGCCGGGGCGACGAAAGGCCCCGCCGGGCTTGAGCCAGGCGGGGCCGAGGGGCGGCAGGGGCGGCAGGGGCCGCGGTGCCGGGGACGGGATGGGCGTGGGATGGGCGTGGGACGGGCGCCCCCGCCGCTCAGTGCCCCCAGCGGATCGCATCGGGCGTCAACGCGACCGTGCTGTCCAGCGAGGTCGTGCGGGCGTCGACGGTGTCCAGCGCCAGCCGCAGCGCGCCGTGCGCCACCGCGTCGTCGCCCAGTGCCGACGCCTCCAGGCGCGGCAGGTGCAGCAGGGTCGTGGACAGTTCGGCCTCCAGGCGCGGCAGGAGCAGGTCCGCGGCATGGGAGAAGCCGCCGCCCAGGACCACGAGGTCGGGGTCCACGGTGAGCGCCATCGCGGTGATGCCCCCGGCGAGGTCGGCCGCGAAGCGGTCCACCGCGGTGACGGCGGCCGGGCTCCCGGTTCGGGCCGCCTCGAACACCCGCGCCGCGGCCTGCGCGCGGTCGGCGCCCGCGCCGCCTCCCCCGGCGGTGGCGGCCAGACGGTCGGCGGCGTCATGCCAGCCCACATCGCGCAGTGCGCCGATCTCACCCGCGGCGCCCGCGGCGCCCCGGTGCAGCTGGCCGCCGATCACCAGCCCGGCGCCCAGCCGCACCCCGGCCAGCACGTAGATCATGGTCTGCGCCCCGTGACCGAGCCAACGCTCGGCCAGCGCCGCGAGGTTGGCGTCGTTGGCCACCTCGACCGGGCAGGGTAGCGCGGCGCCCAGCAGCAGGCCGGGGTTGAGGCCGCTCCAGCCCGGCAGCAGCGCTGACGCGGCCACCGTGCCGTCCGGGCCGATCACGCCGCTGGTGCCCATCGCCGCGGCCCAGACGTCCGCGGGCTTCAGCCGTGCCGCCTTCAGCGCCCGGCGCAGGCTGGACTCCGCCGCGGCCAGCCGGGTCAGCGCGGAGTCGCTGGGGGAGACCGCGGTGCGGTGGCTGCCCACCACATTGGCCGCCAGGTCCGCCA
>Ga0302314_10009996_pt1 | contig 16689 bp, 23 predicted proteins | sample III_Palsa_N2_3_FD_200533 | JGI IMG/M metagenome (GOLD analysis project Ga0302314, IMG submission 200533) | Peat permafrost microbial communities from Stordalen Mire near Abisko, Sweden - III_Palsa_N2_3 | ecosystem: Environmental > Terrestrial > Soil > Palsa > Peat permafrost | place: Sweden... | reverse complement strand
CGACCTTGGGCTCCGGCGAGATGACGCCGATCTCCAGCAGCTCGTGGGCGGCACCGGTGGACATCATGGTGATCCGCTCGCGCTTGGTCAGCTCGCCGTCGACGACCCGGACGTAGGTGACCACGCCGCGGTAGGTGTCGTAGACCGAGTCGAAGATCATCGCGCGGGCCGGGGCGTCCTTGATCCCGACCGGGGCCGGGACCCGCTGGACCACCGCGTCCAGGATCGCCTCCACCCCGAGCCCGCTCTTGGCGCTGGCCAGCAGCACGTCCTCGGGGTCGCAGCCGATGATCCGGGCGAGCTCCTCGGAGTACTTCTCCGGCTGGGCGGCCGGGAGGTCGATCTTGTTCAGCACCGGGATGATGGTGAGGTCGTTCTCCAGCGCCAGGTACAGGTTGGCCAGCGTCTGCGCCTCGATGCCCTGGGCCGCGTCCACCACCAGCAGCGTGCCCTCGCAGGCCGCGAGCGACCGGGACACCTCGTAGGTGAAGTCGACGTGGCCGGGGGTGTCGATCATGTTGAGGATGTGCGTGGTGCCCTGCCCGTCGCCGCTCAGCGGGGCCCACGGCAGCCGCACGGCCTGCGACTTGATGGTGATGCCGCGCTCGCGCTCGATGTCCATCCGGTCGAGGTACTGCGCACGCATCATCCGGGGATCGACCACACCGGTGATCTGAAGCATCCGGTCGGCAAGCGTGGACTTGCCGTGGTCGATATGGGCGATGATGCAGAAGTTGCGGATCAGCGCCGGGTCGGTGCGGCTGGGCTCCGGAACGTTGACGGGGATGGCGGGCACGCAGGATCCAATGGTGTCGAGTGGAGGAGCAGGGCGGAGGTCGTCGCGGGGTGTTCCCCGCCTATCGTCCCACGAGCGGGGCCCCGGCCGCTCAGAGCCGCCCCCGGTGCGCCCGGGCCCCGGCCCGGCGCCCGCCCCGCGCCTGTTCCCGCTGAGCTGCCCCCGGTCCGCCGCTCCGGTCCGCCGCTCTAGTCGACTGCCGGGACCGACGGGGCCTCGGCTCCGGCGCGGACGGCCAGCGCCCAGCCGATCAGCGGGGCCTGCAACGGCAGCCGGCCCAGCGCGATCGCCCGCTTCAGCCGCGAGGCCCGCCGCCAGTCGTAGGCCATCTGCACGTTCGCCGGGAACACCGCGGTGAACAGCCCGGCGGCGGCCAGCCCGCCCAGGCGCCGGGTCGCGGGCAGCGCGACAGCGGCGGCCACCGCCAGCTCGGCCGCGCCGCTGGCCTTCGTCCAGCCCCGGGGGCTGCCCGGGAGCACCTTGGGCACCAGCGCGTCGAACGGCCCGGGCACAGCGAAGTGCAGCACACCCATACCGGCCAGGATCCCGGACAGCGCCAGGGCGGAGCGGGGGCCGGATACGGCGGCGCGGGCACGACGAACAGCAGCGGTCATGGTTGTCACAGTGGCACACCGGGCCACAGCGCGAGAAGGCCTCGATGAAATCCGCCGCCGGTGGGACCGGGCCTCCGGCATGATCACTGCCCATGATCCTGGAATCCGCCCGCCTCGACGTCCTGCCCGGCCAGGAGGACGCCTTCGCTGCCGCCTTCGAACAGGCCCGCCCGCTGATCACCGCCCAGCCCGGTTTCGTCTCCCTGCGGCTGCTGCGCTGCCTGGACCCGGGCGGCGAGTCCCGCTTCCTGCTCCAGGTCGAGTGGCAGCGGCTGGAGGACCACACCGAGGGCTTCCGCCGCTCGCCCGAGTACCAGCGGTGGCGGGAGCTGCTGCACCACTTCTACTCGCCGTTCCCGCTGGTCGAGCACTACGGCTAGGCACGTTCTCAGGCACGTTTTGGGGAGTCGCGGCGCCCCTGGTAGCCTGGAGCACCGTGTCTGCGATGCCGCATGCCCGCTGACCGCGAGGTTCGCGGACTGCCCGGCGCAGCGGACACCAACCCTGTTCCAACACTTCAGACTGAGGCTCATTCGTGGCGAACATCAAGTCCCAGATCAAGCGCATCAAGACCAACGAGAAGGCTCGTCAGCGCAACAAGGCTGTCAAGTCCTCGCTGAAGACCGCCGTCCGCAAGGCCCGTGAGGCCATGGAGGCCGGCGACGTCGAGAAGGCCACCGCGCTGACCCGCGAGGCCAACAAGAAGCTCGACAAGGCCGCCAGCAAGGGCGTCATCCACAAGAACCAGGCTGCCAACAAGAAGTCGGCGCTCGCCGCCAGGGTTGCCGGGCTCCAGGGCTGATCTGCTTTCCCGGTCGCGCTTGACGACCACCCGCCGGAACGGACGACGCGGTCCCTCTCAACCGCACCGCTCCGGCACCGCCCAGCCGCCCGGCCCTCTACCCGGGCAGCTGCGCACTCTCTCGCACCGCACGCGGCCTGCGTTCGCCACGCGGGTGCGGTGCAGCTTCAGAACGAAGACCCCGCTGGTCACCGACCGGCCCCGTACGGCCCGCCTGGTCCCCACCCGGCGGGCCGTACGCGTTCCGCACAGGCGGTCCGGGAACAGGTGCCCATAGACGTCCATCGCCATCGCCGCCGACTACTCGGCTTCGCCGACTAACCTTGCCCGCGCGAAGGCTCCAAGCCTCGTCCCCACGACACGCGCCCGCCTGCCGTCCACCCGGCGGCTGCCGAGATACTCTCCTCCCGCGTGCATGGGACGTCCTACGCGCAAGGGGCTCCGGCCGGGGTAGCCCGTTAGAGGGCTCCGGCCGCCCCCGAAGGACAGCGAAGCGCACCGCACCGAGCTCAAGCAGACCCTCGACGAGGCCGGCGTTCATCCTGCCGTCTACAGCCTCGACGGCCAGGGTCACGACGCCACGCACGTCCTCGATCGAGACGAGGAGGGCTGGACGGTGTACTTCCTCGAACGGGGCATCCGGTCCAGCGAAAAGCGCTTCCCCGACGAAGCCGGGGCCTGCGGCGAGCTGTGGGCTCGGCTCGCCTGGTACCGAGGGAAAGCGGCAGCCCGGCAGACGGAGAGCCCCAACGCCGACTAGCTCCGCTGCGGACCGTCTCCTGCCATCCTGGCCCGATGTCGGACGTCGTCACCACCATCGCCATCGCCGCCGGAACCGCTATCGGCGTCGCGGTCGCCACCAACTGGACCGTCGGCCCCCGGCTCGAAGCCAGGAACCGGAAGATCCAAGCCGCACACATGGGCCGCGAGCAACTCGCCTCCCAACTTCGGGCAATCACCGCCGCCTGCGAACGACTGCAAGGCATACAGATCCCGGCTGGAGTCCCCGCCGAGATCCAGACAGCTATCCGAGGCGAGCGTGCCCGCTGGCGAGCCCAGGTCGACACCGCCACCGCAGACCTCGTCGACAACCTGGAGATCTTCGCACTCACCTTCCACGGCGAGCTCGGAATCCGCGACACCGGAGTCCGCGCAGTCGGAATGATGCGCATGGTGTGGCTGTCCGGACGCAGCGACGACCGCAAGGTCGAAATCATCCGGGAGATCGCGATCAACCTCCACGCCTTCTACTTCGGCGGCTTCCGCAGCATGCTTCACCCGCGCCGCGCCATCACCGCCCGAGAAGACCTCAAGGCCAGGCTTGACGCCCTGGAAGCCGGCCAGTAGCCCCGCCCGTGCGAAGGCTCCGCGCCCACCGGACGCGGGGCCTCCAGACTCCTCGCTGAGGCGTTTGGCCCGACGCAACGTCATCTTCACCCGTTGCCTGCCATATCCGCAGGTCGCCGCATGTCAGGCTCGATCCATGAACCGCACCACCGTGCTCACTGCCACCACCGCTGTTCTCGCGCTCGCCGCCTGCTCCAGCGGCACGCACTCCAACTCCATGGCCGTCCCGACCGCGCCGAGCGCCAGCCAGTCAGCCACGGCGACCCCGACCACCGCCAGTACGCTGCCGCCGGGCGTCAGCCTGTCGAACGAAGGCCATTACTCGCCGCCGGGACCGTTCAAGATCACGCCGCTGTCGTGCGGACCGTACACCGCAGCCCAGAAGGCTCAGTTCGGCGCTGGCGCCGTAGGCGGCCTCGTCTACAGCTACACCAACGTCTCGAACACCCTCACCGGAGTCCCGGACCTCAGCGTGAACTTCCTCCAGGGCAGCAACGTCATCGGCAGGAACTTCTCACACATCCAGACGCCCATTGGCCCCGGCCAGACGTCTCAGAACGTCGTAGACGCGCTCAGTGGCAGTGGCAGCGACCTGTCCGACTACACGTGCGAACTGATGAGCTACACCCTTAACGGGCCCGGAAGTAGCTCCTTCGCACCGTAAGGTCTCGGCGACCTCCCGCAGCCGGGCCGCGTAGCCGGTGAGCATGTCGGCGAACACGTGCACGTCGGACGGCTTGTCCATGGACACGTGCGCCACCATCTGCGTGGAGGCAGAGGGGGCGCTGCCGTCCGGGCCGGCATACGGGGACCAGCGGCTGGTGGTCTCGAAGTCGACGTCGAGCTGCTTCCACCTCGCGGCCAAGGTGACCGGCCGGGACTCGTGGAACCGGTCGGCGACAGGCATGTCGTCCCAGGGCGGTTCCCGGTGCACCAGTCAGGGCAGCAGCGCAGCGGGTCGTCGTTGGTGTCGCTCACAGCGAATACGTCCTCGGTGTCTCGGCGTCCGAGGTGACGGGCGGGTTCTTCCCGCAGGGCGGGCACACGACCACGGTCCAGCCCGGCCCGGACGCCTGGTCGATGTACTTGACCAGCACGCCCTCGGCCTCGACGCCGCAGTGGCGGCAGTGCCCGAAGGCCCGCTCTGGTCTGGTGGCCGTCACGACGCTGCCTCCTCGCTGTGGCACTCGCAGGTGCACGGGATCAGCGCCCAGCCGGTGACCGTCAGGGTGCCCGGGAAGCCGCACCACTGGTGCAGGTCGGGGTTGTGCTTCGCGACCGTGCAGCTGGGCGTCAACAGCCCGGACGGGGCCGGGCCGGAGCCGGTGGTCGCGCCGGCCTCGACCAGGTCATCGATGATCGCAAGGGCGTTGTGCAGGCTGGCCCGCAGCGCACCAGCCGCCTGCGCGACGTCGAACGCCGAGGCGCCCGCCAGGTCCAGCTCATGCGCACGGACCAGGTCGTTGCGGGCCACCCGTACCCGGAAGTCCTGCTCCGGGGATAAGCGCCGTACGGAGTCAGCGGGGTCGGTGGGGTCGGTCAGCAGCAGGGTCGAAGAATCCACAGAATCTGCCATGAACAGCACGGTAGAGGCCGGTGCTTCTCGGAATCGCTGGTGCTTCTCGGAATTTCGAATCCTCGCCGCAGTGCTTCAGGCGATTGCTTACAAGGTCTCCAGGTTCGAGCGAGCGAGCGAGATCAGCCGCTGCGCGCCGCGCCCGTACACGGCCACTTGGTCGAGCCGTTCCCAGACGCGTCCGTACAGCGCGATGTCGTCCGTGTCGTCCAACCACAGTTCGGCGTTGATGGTCTCCACGATCACGAGCCGCTCGTCGTAGATCCAAAATCCATGCCGGGGAGTCACGGTCATGTATGCGCCGAACGGGACGATGCCCAATGTCACCGTGCTCATGCCGATGAGTCCGGACAGGCGGTCAAGCTGGCCGGCCATCACGTCCGTCGGGCATGGAAGCACCCGTAGCGCCCCCTCCCAGAGCAGCGCCCGGAAGAGGTGGTTCGGCTCGTACAGCAGCTCTTGGCGCTTCATCCGGGCTCGGACCGCCGCGTCGGTATCTCGCAGTGTCTGTCGCAGATCGGCGTTGTGCAGCAGCAGATATCGGGCGTACTCGGGCGTCTGGAACATGCCCGGGATGACCGACGACTCGTAGGCACGAATCGTCCCGGCTGCCCGCTGCTGTACCAGGGCCTCGTCCTGCCTGGCCCGGTGTCCAGTGGCGAGTTGCCGCCGCCATGACCGGTAGCTCGTCTCCAGCCCGCGTAGGCGCCCCTTCAGCTCACTGGCAGCCCCAGCGTTCCCGAGGGCGCGCGCCCACGCCTCCAGGTCCGCCGGGACGGGCGTTTGCTGGCCGGTCTCCAGCTTGGAGACCTTCGACGGAGGCCAGTTCAGGCGCCGGCTCATCTCCCGGCCGCTGAGACCGGCCTCGGTGCGCAGCTCGCGCAGCCGCGCACCGAGGGATTCCCGGGCCCGCTGAAAGTCAGTCGTCACACTCGGGAAGGTACCCGCGCCTTGAACTCCTCGTAGCGAATCGCGTAGTGCCAGGCCACGTCCCGGATCTGGCAGCCAGCCAGAACCTCGACGGGATCCTCGGTCAGCTCCATGCCGAGGGACCGGTCGCCGTCGTAACGGAACTCACCGAGGACGCGGGAGTCGAACAGCCAGAAGTCCCGCGCAGGGAGCCCGATCTCCTCGGATGAGGCCCGGGTCAGGTATCGAATGTCTTCGCCCGCCGCGACCGTGTGACCTGTCCCCCACAGCAGGAACCGCTGGTAGTCGGTGGGCGGCTCGTCGAACAGTCGGGCCCGCTCCACCCGAAGTCCACGGCCGGTGATCTCCTGGATCGCCCCGAGCCAGCCCTCGCGTCCCTTGATGCCGGGGTCCTCGCCGCGCAGGAATGTCTCGTACCGCTCGCTCTCGTAGTCGACCTGATACTCCCTGCGGGCTTCGAGGCGCCATGCGGTGTGCTGGAAGCCCGTGCGGAAGAACTCAGTGATGGAGCTGGCGTCGATGAACTGGGCCACGCGTCTACTCCTTGGGGGCGAAGCGCGTCAGCAGGGCCTTGGGGATCACGACGAACGTCTCGCCGGGGTTGACGTCCCGCAGCTGGCTGAGGGCTTCCTCGTCGGTGAGCTGGTAGCCCTGGACGACCATCCGCTCGGTGTCGTCCTCGATGTCGTACAGCGTCGGGCAGTTGCCGTCCTCGGACGTCGTGCCGACGAACTTGAGCTTCATGGTGATCACCTTTCGCTCTCGCCCGGTCCGGTTACCGGGCTGCTGCGCACCGTAGCTCTGGGACAGCGAGAATCAGAAGAGGGCACAATCACGGACTCCGAGTAACAGACCGGAAACTTTCCGATGATCAGCCACATATCGCTGTAATGCTGACGTCTCACACCAACCACAGGGGGAACACCGCCATGACCACACCATCTTGGGCACGGCCCACACCGCCACCGCCAGATCGGCGATCCAAGTGGAAGATCGCAGGGATAGGCTGCGGCGGCTTACTTGGCGTGTTCGTCGTGCTGATCATCATCGGCGTGATCGTCGGACCGCCGAAGAAGACGGCACCCAGCATCGCCGCAGCTGTAGCAACCCCGAGCGCCAGCCTTGCATCGTCGCCGTCTCCTTCGCAGTCCGCTGCCCGTCCAGCGCCGGTGTCAGTGACCGCGCCGCCCGCGCCGCAACAAACCAGCGGCGACTACAAACGGCTGGACTCCGGCGCGCAGCACGGCCTCGGCGACTGCATCATCATGTACAAGGACGCCCAGATGGGGGCAGGGACGTCCACGTTCAGCGCGTTGGTCCTGGACGGCTCGGGAAAGCCCTACTCGCCTGCAGACAGCGACCCTTACAGCGTGCTGCTCCAGCTGGCGGCGACGGGCACGGACGGTTCGAGTTACCCCATCACAGAAGCTCTCGGAGGGGGCTCCCGGACCGCTGCTGACAACAGCGACGGCTCTGACTGGTTCACCGTCAGCCAGGGAGGCGCACAGGTCAGCGCGGACTCCACGGCGGGGATGGTGGACTCAACCGTACCCATCCCGCTGGCTCAGGTGAAAAGCGTGCAGGCGTCCATCTTGGTCACGAGCCAGACCGACGCCAACTACCTCAAGCAGGAGACGTGCTCGGTGCGTCCCAGCCCGTGATAGACGGCCCCTCTTAAAAAATCGCCCGCCCGCTTCGCCGTACGCAGTCCTGCCGCATGGCTTGGCCGGCTGCATCCGGCGAGCAGTTGAGGGCGGGGATGACCAGATCAAGCACCTGCTCGACCTCGGCTCCCCCGGTGCCCCCAGCCGGTTGAGGTGGTCGACGACCATGTCCGCCGCTGCGTCCAGTTCCTCGGCCACAACCAGGACCGGCCCGGTACGGGCGGCACTCGTCACGACGCCGACGCGTAGTACGGGTCGTCGACGTCGTCGCCCCGACCGTCCATGTTGGTGTCGGTGCTGGAGGCGGCCATGGGCGTGAGGTGCCACGGCGTGCCGTCGGGGAGTGTGTTCAGCTGCTGTTCCGGGTCGTAGCCTGCGTCGAGGGTGGTGAGGTCGACGAGGCTGGGGAGCATCGCGGCGCGGGCTGCGAACGGCACCTCTTGGGACAGTGTTTGCGGCATGGGCTTCTCCTTCGGGTGAGCGGTCGGCAGGGTTGTGGGGTACGCGGCATCTGCCATGACCAGGACGGTAGAAACAGGCAGGACCAAGCCACAACGAATGTGCGGCAACTTGCGCCGTCACCCCAGGGAGTCGACAGCCGACGTGACGAGCTGCCGGGCCTGCGCACCGTAGACCGCGATCTTGCCGAGCTCCGCGAAAGTCCGCTCGTACAGCAGGATCTCCCTGGGCTGGGTGACGGTGACCTCGGCGGAGACCAACTCCACTTGCACCCGCTCGTTGTCGAAGATCCAGAATCCTTCGGTTGGCCACATCCCCCGTTGAGCCGTCGTCGGAATGATCCCGAGACTCACTCGGGGCATCGTCCCGATGGTCAGCAGGTGGGCAAGCTGCCCCACCATGACGTCAGTGCTGCCGATCCGGGCGCGGAGCGCGGACTCCTCCATCAGCACCGCCAGCTGGTGATCGCCTTCGTAGACAACACGCTGCCGCCGGACGCGCGCCACCACGGCCGCGTCGAGATCATCGGGCATCTGATGAAAGGTGATCACCGACGACATGAGCGCGCGAGCGTAGTCCAGCGTCTGGAACACACCCGGGACGACTCCCGGCTCGTACAGACGGAACCGTCGTGTGCGGGCATACAGCGGCACGCCGGACTCCTGGAGCCGACGCAGACCGGTGCGGGTGGCACGCCGCCATTCCACGTACATGCCGTCGATGCTGCGAACGGTGGCGATCAGGTCGGCAGTCTGGTCGGCCGCCGAGCAGTGCTCGGCCCACACCCTGATATCGGCGTCTGCGGGAGTCATTTTGCCGTGCTCGATACGGGAGCACTTCGACTCGTGCCAGCCGCACAGCGCGGCCAGCGCCCTGGCAGTCAGCCCGGCATCCTTGCGGATCTCACGCAGGCGCAGGCCCAGGGCGTCCTGGGCCTGCTGCACGCTTGACGACGGCGAGATGGGCACGACGTGTGTCTCAGCCAGGCCTGTAGTCCTCGTGCGGTACCGCGCGCTCCCATACGGATGCGAAGGCGTCCGCGCACAGCTTCAGGGTCGCCGGTACCTCGCACACCTCGTTACCGGCGGCCTGTCCGGCACCGGTGAAGTGGTTGAACACCGCCAGCCGCTCATCGAACAGCCAGAAGTCGTTGCCCGGCAGTGCGATGTCCGAGGCAAGCCGTCGCGGCAGCCACCGGACCTCTTCGCCTGCGGCGACATTGGTGTACGTGACATCGTGCTCGAAATGGATGTATTCGCTGACCGGCTCGGAGACGATCCGGGCCCGCCGCACTCGGACGCCCCTGGAGACGGCTGCCTGGATGGAGCCGTGCCACCAGGGCACCCACCACGCCTCCCGGTCGGCCGGGTCGAAGGCGCGGCCAGCCTTCCAGTCGGCGAACTCCGGGTCGTCCACGGCGTAGGCATCACGCATTTCCAGATGCAGGACCGACTGCTCGGCTGAGCTGATCAGGTACGCCCAGCGATCCTCGGTCAGTGCCTCAAGAGACTGGTGCGCTGCCACCGTTGACCTCCGGGAAGAACTGCATCATTCGCCTGGGGAACTCGATCACGGTCTCGTGCGCGGGGATGTCCATCTGCGACAGCATCGCCTCGTCCAGTACGCGCACGCCCTGGAGCAAGTACTTGTCCGTGACGTCGTCGTAGTACGCCGTGGGGCAGTTGTTGACCTTGCTCTCGGGGTCTTTGCCGAGCTTGTGCAGTGTCATAGCTGTTCCGCCTCGGTTGGGGAAGGTGCTGTGATCGAGCTTGCGCGCTCCGCTGTCGGCGGCGCTACGAGTATGCGGGAACTTGCGCGCCAACTGGCTTATCAGGCCGCCGCGCAGCAGAACGACAACCTTCGGCGTTCCGGCAGGTACCGCTGTAAGGCTGGCGCTCCAACTCACCGGTGACGGACGAGAAGCGGTGGGCGGGCTTAGGGGTGGCTTTGGACACGGTGAGGGCCCCCATCTCGGTCGGGATGGGGGCCTTTGTCGTGCTGTGGTTGGGGCTTGGGGCGGTCAGCGCTGGGAGCGGGCTGCGCGGGAGACGGTGACGACGCACTGTTCCAGGGCGTACGCGGGGTCGCCGGAGCCGCCCTTGACGGCGGCGTCGGCTTCGGCGATGGCGCGCAGCGCTGTCGCCACGCCGTCGCCGGTCCAGCCGCGCAACTGCTGGCGGACCCGGTCGATCTTCCAGGGCGGCATGCCCAGCTCCCGTGCCAGGTCGCCCGGGCGCATGCCACGGTCGGCGGTGGCGACCCGGCCGATGGAGCGGACGCCCGAGGCCAGCGCGAAGACGATGCCGGTGGGCTTCTCCCCCACCGCCAGCGCCCAGCGCAGCTGCCCCAGGGCCTCTGCGGTACGGCCGGTCACCGCCAGGTCGGCGACCTGGAAGCCGGAGGACTCGGCCCGGCCGGTGTAGTAGCGGGCGACGACGGTCTCGTCGATGGTGCCCTCGGTGTCGGCGGCGAGCTGGCTGCACGCGGAGGCGAGCTCGCGCAGGTCGCTGCCGACCGCGTCCAGCAGCGCCGTGCAGGCGTCCTCGGTCGCCGAGCGGCCGGTGACCCGGAACTCGGCGCGGACGAACGCCAGCTTCTCGGCGGGCTTGGTGAGCTTCGGGCAGACGACCTCGCGGGCACCCGCCTTCTTCGCCGCGTCCAGCAGCCCCTTGCCCTTGGCAGCGCCCGCGTGGACCAGCACCAGCATCACCTCGGGAGCCGGATCGTCCAGGTAGGACTTGACCTCCTTGACGGTGTCGGCGGCGAGGTCCTGCGCGGCCCGGACGATGATCACCTTGCGCTCGGAGAACAGCGACGGGCTGGTGAGCTCGCTGAGCATGCCCGGCTGCAGCGCCCCGGGCTGGAGGTCGCGGACGTCGGTGTCGGGGTCGGCCTGCCGGGCCGCCGTGGTGGTCTGCGCCACCGCGCGGTCGAGCAGGAGCTCCTCCTGGCCGACCACGAGCGTCAGCGGGGAGAGCAGGTCGTCACTGGGTTTCCTGGCCATCACCGCCACCCTAGTGGCTGCCGCCGACAGTCATGGCTCACCCCGTCACGGCTCACTCCAGCCAGCCGTCGTACTCCGCCGCGATGGCGTTCAGCCCCGGTCGGGTGACCCCGGCCGGAAGCGGCGGCGGCAGGACGACCAGCCACTGGGCGTCCTCGGCATCGTCCTCACCCGCCAGTGCCTCTCGGTGCAGTTCCGGCTCCGGCAGGTCGGGATAGCGGTCACCGAGTTCGTCGGCGACGGCCTCTGCCGCGTCGCGGTCGGGTAGGACAATCACGTAGGCGTCTTCATCATGCACCGCGCCATTATCGGGGGTTGGTCGCAGTGGCCAGACGGCCCCCCTCGTCGGTGACCGCCAGCGCCCCGTCGGTGTCGGTGCGCAGCACCGTGCTGCCGACCGAACGCAGCAGCTCCAGCGTGGATCGGGCGGGGTGCCCGTAGGAGTTGCCCAGGCCCACTGAGATCAGCGCGAGCCGGGGCGCGAGCGCCCGGATCAGGTCAGCGTCCTGCTTCGCCGAGCCGTGGTGGGCGACCTTGAGCACATCCAGGTGACGCAGCCCGGGGAAGGCCGACAGCTGCTCCAGCAGCCTGGACTGGGCGGGCGGCTCCAGGTCGCCGAGGAAACCCATCCGCAGCCCGGGGGCGGTGACCAGCAGCGCCACACTGGCGTTGTTGGGGCCCGGAGTGTCCGGCCCGAGCGGGCCCTGCGGCCACAGCACCTGCCAGTGCAGCTCGCCCAGGCTGCGCCGTTCCCCGGGGACCGCCGCCACCAGCGGCACCCCGGCCGCCCCGGCCCAGCGCCGGACCCGTGCCGTCTCCCCCTGCGGATCCGCGTCGGTCGTGGTCTCGATCGCCCCGACCGAGCGGCCGTGCAGCACCCCGGGCAGGCCCTCCACATGGTCCGCGTGCTCGTGGGTCAGCAGCAGCAGCGGGATCCGGGTGATCCCCAGCGTCCGCAGGCAGCGGTCGACGGCGCGCGGGTCCGGACCTGTGTCGATGACCAGCGCCGTGCCCGGGTCGATGCCCGGGCCGGTACCCGGGGACAGCACCAGGGCGTCGCCCTGGCCGACGTCGCAGGCCACCACCCGCCAGTGCGGCGGCGGCCAGCCGGTGACCAGCCGGGTGAGCGGGGCCGGCCTCAGCAGCACCGCGACCAGCAGCAGCGCGAGCAGCGCCGCGACGAACCGGTAGCGCAGCACCGGCAGGCAGCAGACCAGCGCGCAGGTCGCCGCCGCCAGCAGCAGCGCCCCGGTCCAGCCGCCGGGCCAGCCGATCTCCGCGCCCGGGATCTCGGCCGCCCAGCGGGCCAGCGCGGCGATCCAGGCGGTCGGCACCGCGCCCAGCCGGGCCAGCAGCGTCGCCGCGCCCATGGACACCGGTGCGGCGGCGAGCGCGGCGAACCCCACCAGGGTGGCGGGTGCCACGGCCACCTCGGCCAGCAGGTTGCACGGGATCGCGACCAGGCTGATCTGCGCGGCCTTGAGCACCAGCAGCGGGCCGCAGAGCGCCTGCGCCGCCGCCGCGCAGGCGACCGCCTCGGCCAGGTGCGGCGGCCAGCCGCGCCTGGTCAGCGCACCCGCCCAGCGCGGGCCGAGCGTCAGCAGGCCCCCGGTGACCAGCGCGGACAGGGCGAAGCCGTAGGAGCGGGCGAGCCAGGGGTCGACCAGCATCAGCAGCAGGGTCGCCCCGGCCAGCGCCGCCAGCGGGGCCGCCCGGCGGCCGGTGGCCAGCGCCAGCAGCATGATCAGGCAGGTCGCGGACGCCCTGAGCACGCTCGGGTCGGGGCGGCAGAGCACCACGAACCCGATCGTGCACGCCACTCCGAGCAGCGCGGTGACCCGCAGCGGCAGGCCGAGCCTGGCGGCGACCCCACCGCGCTCCGGGGTCCGGGAGCGGGCGGCGGCGCCGAGCAGCAGCACCATCAGCACCGACAGGTTGGAGCCGGAGACGGAGGTGATGTGCACCAGGTCGGTGGTGAGGAACGCCTGGTCCAGATCCGGCGGCATCCGGCTGGTGTCGCCGTCGACCAGCCCCGGGAGCAGCCCCCGGGGGTCGGCGTCGAGCGGCTCGCAGGCCCGGCGCAGCCCGGCTCGCAGCGCCCCGGCCAGCCGCTGCACCAGCGAGGGGCGCTCCAGGATCTGCGGCGGTCCCCGGGTGAACAGCACGGCGGCGGTGTCGCCGCCGGCCTCCGCCGGGCTGAGCCTGGCCTCGGCCCGGAGCCTGGTCGAGGGCAGCAGCCCGGCCCAGCGTTCGGCGCCCGGCCCCCGCGCGAGGACGGTGACAGGGGTGCGCACCGTGACCGGGCCCCGGGCCGGGCGGCCCTCGGTGAGGTCCACCCGGTTCACGGTGGCCTGGAGCAGCACATAGCTTCTGCCGACCGGGCCGCCCGTCTCACGCGGGTCGGTGGTGACGGTCAGTTCGACCGTGGCCGTGGCCTGCCGGGCGGCGAGCCCGGGGAGCGGTCCCCGGTGCAGATCGGCGGTGGCGAGGGTGGTGGCGACGGCGGCTGCACCGGCGCTGAGCAGCAGCCCGGCCAGGGGCCGCGAGAACGCCCGGAGCGGGGTTGCTCGGTGACGAAGGGTTCGGTGGTGGAGGGTTCGGTGGTGGAGGGTTCGGTGGTGGGCGGGGCCGGTGGGCGTGCGGCGGTCGGTCAGCAGCAGGGCCACCGCCGCCAGCGCTGCCGCCGCCGCCAGGCCGAGGAGCCACGGGGTGGCAGCCGTCCCCGCGCCGAGGGCGGCGGCGGCCGTCCCCCAGGCCGCGACGGCCGGTCCGACCAGACGGAGGTCCTGCGGCGGCCGCTCCCGCATGCTGCCGTTCGGCTCCCGTCCGGTGACCGGCGCCCGCTGTGACTGGGCGTCACCCCGCCCTCGGTGGTTCCTCATCTGCCGCCCCCTCTCAGGGCCGCAGGACGGCCTTGAGCTCCTGGAGTCTTCGCTCCCCGAAACCGCTGACATGGCGGAGCTGGTCCACCGACTGGAAACCGCCGTGCTGCTCGCGGTACTGGATGATGCGCTGGGCCAGCACCGGCCCCACCCCGGGCAGCGCGTCGAGCTGCTGGGCGGTGGCGCTGTTGAGACTGAGCGGACCCGTGGCCTGCCCGCTGCCCTGCGCTCCGGCCGGGGCACCGGGGACACCGACCAGGACCTCCTCGCCGTCGCCCAGGGGGCGCGCCAGGTTCAGCCCGGTCAGGTCCGTCCCCGGGAGCGGGCCGCCTGCGGCCTGCAGGGCGTCCTGAACCCTGGCCCCCTGCGGAAGCGTCCGCAGCCCCGGCGCCCGGACCTTCCCGGCGACGTCGACGACCACGCCGCTGGGGCGGGACGGGCCCGGTGCGGGGCCCGGTGCGGAGCCCGCCGCCGGGACCGGAGCAGGGCCGGCGCTCGGGTCCGGGCCGGTGGCCTGGGGTGGCGACACCGGCGGCGGAGGCACCGGGCCCGGACCGTCCAGTGCCGTCGCGCCCGGGGTGAGCGTGCCGTCCGCAACGGGCACGGCCACCGGCTCGGGGCGCCCGGCCCAGAAGTGCTGCATCCCGTAGCCCAGGGCGAGGACGAGCAGCATCGACAGTCCGACCAGCGCCCGCCGGTCCAGGTCGAGCCGCTCCTGGACCGCCAGCGGTAGCCGCGCGAGCAGCGGGCCGAGGCGTCCTCGGCGGGGCGCCACCCGCTCATCGGGAACGTCGGGGCTGTCAGGGCCGTCAGGGCTGCCGGGGCTGTCGGGGGCAGGGGGCAGGACCGCCCTGGCGGGAGCCGGTTCCGGCGGGCCCAGTTCCACCGGTTCCGGCTCCAGCGAGGCCGGTTCAGGGCGGTCCGGGGGCACGGCGGGCGGTGACGTGCCCGGCAGCGCAAGGGCCGGTGGCAGGGCGGTCTGCACCAACGCGGGTGGCGGTGCGGGCGAGGGTGGCAGCACCGGCGAGGGCGGCTGTGCGAGCGCCAGCGCGGGCAAGGACGCGCGCGACGGTGAGGACGGGAACTTGGGCGGCGACGCAGGCAAGGACGCGCGCAGGGGCGCGGGCGAGCGCATGGACGCCAGCGCGGCAGGCAGCCCAGGCAGGGGCGTGGACGCCAGCCCGGGCAGGGGCGTGGGCGGCGGCGAGGGCGGCGGCGCTGCGGGCGGCGGCGAGGACAGGCGCATGGGCGCCAGCGCAGGCGAGGACGCGCGCAAGGGCGCGGGCGAACGCATGGACGCCGGCGTGGACGCCAGCCCGGGCAGGGGCGTAGGCGGCGGCGAGGGCGGTGGCACCGGCCGCGCTGCGGGCGGCGGCGAGGACAGGCGCATGGGCGCCAGCGCAGGCGAGGACGCGCGCAAGGGCCCGGGCGAGCGCATGGACGCCAGCGCGGCAGGCAACCCGGGCAGGGGCGTGGGCGGCGGTGAGGGCGAGCGCGTGGGCGGCAACGTGGGCGGCGGTGAGGGCGAGCGCGTGGGCGCCAGCGCGGGCGGGCGCGTGGATGGTGGCGCGGGCGGCAACGGGGTGGTGGGCTGGGGTCGGGTTGGGGGTAGTAGGGCGTGCATGCGGCGGCGGACCAGGGGGTCGGGGTGGTGGCGGCGCGACGGGGTGATCACGGTTCTCATGGCGATGACGCTAGACGTCGGGCATGGCCATCGGTCACCACGAGGTGACGCTCTGTGGATAAGGCGGGGGTGTGGACAACTCAGCCACCCTCACGGGTGACTACCGGGGCTACCAGGGTGAGACGACCACGGCGAGCAGCCCCGGGCCCACGTGCGCGCCGATCACCGCGCCCACCTCACCGACGTACAGCTCGCGCAGCCCCGGGATCCGCTCCCGCAGCCGCTCGGCGATGCCCTCGGCCCGCTCCGCCGCCACCAGGTGGTGCACGGTGACGTCCACCTCGGCCGTGCCCGCCTGCTGGATCGCGATCTCCTCCAGCCGGGCGATGGCGCGGCTGGAGGTGCGGACCTTCTCCAGCGGCTGGATCCGGCCGTCCTCCAGGTGCAGCAGTGGTTTCACCGCCAGGGCGGAGCCGACCAGTGCCCTGGCCGAACCGATCCGGCCGCCCCGGCGCAGGTACTCCAGGGTGTCCACGTAGAAGAAACCGGCCGTGGCCGCCGCGCGCTTCTCGGCGGCGGCGGCCACCTCGTCGAGCGTGCCGCCGGCCAGTGCCGTCTCGGCGGCGGTCAGCACGCAGTAACCGAGCGCCATGGCAACCATCCGGGTGTCCACCACCCGTACCGGCAGCGGTGCGTCCTGGGCGGCCAGGACCGCCGCCTCGTAGGTCCCGGAGAACTCCGCCGAGAGGTGCAGCGAGACCACTGCCTCGGCGCCCCGGGCGGCCGCGCTGCGGTAGACGGCGGCGAACGCCTCCGGGGTCGGACGGGAGGTGGTGACCCTGACCCGGCGCTGGAGCGCGTGCGCGACCTCGGCCGGGGAGACGTCCGCGCCCTCGGTCAGCACCTGGTCGCCGACCGCCACGCTCAGTGGCACCACGTCGATCCCGAACCGGGCAACCGCCTCGCCGGGGAGGTAGGCCGTGGAGTCGGT
>Ga0302314_10009995_pt1 | contig 16691 bp, 14 predicted proteins | sample III_Palsa_N2_3_FD_200533 | JGI IMG/M metagenome (GOLD analysis project Ga0302314, IMG submission 200533) | Peat permafrost microbial communities from Stordalen Mire near Abisko, Sweden - III_Palsa_N2_3 | ecosystem: Environmental > Terrestrial > Soil > Palsa > Peat permafrost | place: Sweden... | reverse complement strand
CTGTTCGGCGCCGGCCATGTCGGCCGCGCGCTGGTGCGGCTGCTCGGGACGCTCGACTGCCGCGTGCAGTGGATCGATTCGCGCGACAACGTATTTCCGGCGACGCTGCCGGCCAATGTCGCGACGTTTCTCGATCCGGCGCCGGTGGAGCGTGTGGGCAAACTGCCAGCGGGCGCCTTCGTGCTGGTGATGACGCACGACCATTCGCTGGATTTCGAGCTTGTGGCGGCGGCGTTGCCGCGCACGGATTTGCCGTATGTCGGGCTGATCGGCTCGGAGACCAAGCGCGCGCGGTTCGTTTCCCGCCTGCGCCGCGCCGGGCTGACGGCGGAGGCGATCCGCCGTCTGGTGTGCCCAATCGGCGTCGAGGGTGCGGGCGGCAAGGCGCCGGCCGAGATTGCCATTGCGGTGGCGGCACAGTTGCTGCAAACCCGTGACGCGCTGGCGGCGTTTGCGCCGGCGCCGCGCCCGGTTGCGGAGGAGTTTGCGCGATGATGCCGGAACTTCAGCGATGACCGCCTGACGTGGACGCGCAAACCAGCACGCCGCGGCTCGCGCTGCGCGGCATCACCAAGCGCTATGCGGCGACGCTCGCCAACAGCGACATCAGCCTAAGCATCGGCCCGGGCGAGATCCACGCGCTGCTCGGCGAAAACGGCGCCGGCAAGAGCACGCTGGTCAAGATCATCTACGGCGTGGTGCGGCCCGATTCCGGCGAGATCGCGTGGGAAGGCAAGCCTGTCGAGATCGCCGACCCGAACGCGGCGCGCCGCCTTGGCATCGGCATGGTGTTCCAGCATTTCTCGCTGTTCGAGAGCCTGACGGTCGCCGAGAACATCGCGCTGGGGCTCGGCGCCACCGAGACGATTGCGGAACTGACCGTGCGTATCAGCGACATCGCGCGGCGCTACGGGCTGGCGGTGGAGCCGACGCAGCACGTGCACCACCTGTCGGTCGGCGAGCGGCAGCGCGTCGAGATCGTGCGCTGCCTGTTGCAGTCGCCGCGATTGCTGATCATGGACGAGCCGACGTCGGTGCTGACGCCGCAGGAGGCGGAGGGGCTGTTTGACGTGCTGCGCCGGCTCTCGTCCGAGGGCTGCAGCGTGCTGTACATCAGCCACAAGCTGGAAGAGATCAAAGCGCTGTGCGAGCACGCGACGGTGCTGCGCGGCGGCCGTGTGGTCGGCGAATGCGATCCGCGCCGATCGAGCGAGCAGCAGATGGCGGAGATGATGATCGGCGGCGCGTTGCCGGTCGCGCATCGGACTGCGCCGTTGCACGAGGGCAAGCCGTGCCTGCAGGTGCAGCGCCTGACGCTTGCGGCGGACGAGCCGTTCGGGACCAATCTGCGCGATGTCTCGCTGACGTTGCGCGACGGTGAGATTCTCGGCATCGCCGGCGTCGCCGGCAACGGACAGAAGGAGCTGCTAGCCGTTCTGTCCGGCGAGCGGCTGTCCCATGATGCCGCGGCCGTGCTGCTGTGCGGGACGCATGCAGGCAAACTCGGGCCGACGACGCGGCGGCGGCTCGGCCTCTCGTTTATCCCGGAGGAACGGCTGGGGCGCGGCGCGGTGGCGGAATTCCCGCTGACGGAGAACGCGTTGCTCACCGTCTACGGGCAAGGTTTCGTCCGCGCCGGCCTGATCCGCTTCGGCGCGGTGCAGCAATACGCGCGCGACATCATCAAGCGGTTCGTGGTGAAGGCGTCGGGCATCGATGCGGTCGGCAGCAGCCTCTCCGGCGGCAACATGCAGAAGTTCATCGTCGGGCGCGAGATCGGTACCAATCCGCGGGTGCTGCTGGCGGCGCACCCGACCTGGGGCGTGGATATCGGCGCGGCCATCGCCATCCGGCAGGCGCTGATGGACCTTGCCGCGGCGGGGAGCGGCGTGCTCGTGGTGTCGGAGGATCTTGCCGAGTTGTTCGAGATTTCCGATTACATCGCGGTGCTCTCGGGCGGCCGGCTGTCGGCGCCGAAACGCACGCACGAGACGACGGTGGAAGAAGTGGGGCTGCTGATGGGCGGGCGGATGGAGGCGGGCACGAGCCCGATCGTCGCGCATGCGGCTTAGCCTGGAGGCGCGCGCGCGGCCGGCGCGCATCATGCTGTGGGCCTCGCCGCTGCTGGCGGCGGCGGCCTCGGTGATCGGCGTCAGCATTCTGTTCGCCGTGCTCGGGCGGCCACCGCTGACGGCGTTGTATGTGCTGTTCATCGCACCGCTGGAGTCGCTCGACGGGCTTGCGGAACTGGCGTTGAAGGCGACGCCGCTGCTGCTGTGCGCGATCGGCATCGCCGTCGGCTGCCGCGCGGAGGTGTGGAATATCGGCGCCGAAGGCCAGTTCACGTTGGGCGCGATCTGCGGCGGCGGTGTTGCGCTGGCGTTTGGCGGCAACGATAGCTGGTGGCTGTTGCCGCTGATGCTGCTGGCCGGCGTTGCCGGTGGCATGGCGTGGGCGGCGATTCCGGCGTTGCTGAAAACCCGGTTCAACGCGCACGAGATTCTGACGACGCTGATGCTGACCTACGTCTCCATCCAACTGCTCGGGTATCTGGTGCACGGACCGTGGAAGGACCCGCAGGGCTACAGCTTTCCGCAGACGAAGCAGTTCGAGTCGGACGCGATGCTGCCGATGCTGATCGAGGGCACGCGGCTGCATATCGGCGTTCTGTTCGCGCTCGCCGCCGTGCCGCTCGGCAGCATCCTGCTCGGGCGTACGATGACTGGCTTTCGCATCCGCACCGTCGGCGCGGCGCCGGCGGCGGCGCGCTATGCCGGATTCAGCCGCAGCGGCGTCGTGTGGTTCTGCCTGCTGTTGAGCGGTGGCATGGCGGGGCTCGCCGGCATCTGCGAAGTTGCCGGGCCGGACGGGCAACTGACGCCGGTGATCTCTCCCGGATATGGTTTCGCCGCCATCATCGTCGCATTCCTCGGGCGGCTGAATCCGATCGGCATCCTGTTCTCCTCGGCGCTGATGGCGCTGCTGTATCTGGGCGGCGAGGGGTTGCAGGTCACCATGCAGTTGCCGATCGCGGTCACCGGCACGGTGCAGGGCATGCTGCTGTTCTTTCTGCTCGCGGCCGACGTGCTGATCAATTTTCGCGTGCGCGTCAGGCCATCGCGCGCGGCTGCGGGGGCGGCGCGCCATGCATGACGCAGAAATCCTTGTCGCCATCATCGTCGCGACCATGCGCGCCGCCACGCCGCTGGTGCTCGCAGGTTTCGGCGAACTGATCACCGAACGCTCCGGCGTGCTCAACCTCGGCGTCGAGGGCATGATGCTGATGGGCGCCTCGGTCGGCTTCATCGGCACGGTGGCGACCGGCAGCCCGATCGTTGGCCTGCTCGCGGCGATGCTGGCGGGTGCGGCGCTGGCGCTGGTGTTCGGCGTGCTCACGTTGTCGCTGATGGCGAACCAGGTGGCGACCGGCCTTGCGCTGACCATCTTCGGCGTCGGCTTTTCCGCACTGGTCGGCGTGAACTGGATCGGCACGCCGCTGCAGGGCATCTCCACCGACATCTGGCCGAGCCTGAGCACCCAATCGCCGATCGTGCAGCAACTGATGCTGCTCGACCCGATCGTCTGGGTCGCCGTGCTGCTGCCGTTCCTGGTGCAGCGCTTCATCTACCGCAGCCGCGCCGGGCTGATTCTGCGCGCGGTCGGCGAGAGCCACGACGTGGCCCACGCGCTCGGCTATTCGGTGCTGAAGATCCGCTATCTGGCGGTGCTGTTCGGCGGCGCGATGAGCGGGCTGGCTGGCGCCTATCTGTCGCTGGCCTACACGCCGATGTGGAGCGACAACATGGTGGCCGGGCGCGGCTGGATCGCGCTCGCGCTGGTGGTGTTCTCGACGTGGAAGCCGCTGTGGCTGGCGCTCGGGTCGCTACTGTTCGGCTTCGTCACCATCGCGCAATTCCAGGCCGAGGGACTGGGCCTCGATCTGTCGCCGCATCTGCTGGCGATGCTGCCGTATCTCGCAACCATCGTGGTGCTCGTGCTGATCTCGCGCGATGCCACGCGGCTGAAGCTCAACGCGCCCGCGGCACTCGGCCGGCCGTTCCATGCCACTGCCTGAACCTGGACACCTTGGGGAAAACGACATCATGACACCAACCCGTCGCTCGCTTCTACAGGCTTCGCTGGCGGTGCCTGCGGCGGCCATGCTGCCGCGCGCCGCCGGCGCCGCCGGCCCGTTCGATGTCGGCTTCGTCTATGTCGCGCCGATCGGGGACGCCGGCTGGACGTATCAGCACGAACTTGGGCGCAAGGCGCTCGTCGCCGCGCTCGGCGACAGCGTCAAGACCACGTATGTCGAGAACGTGCCGGAAGAAGGCGCCGACGCCGAGCGCGTGATCCGCAAGTTCGCGACGGACGGCAACAAGCTGATCTTCACAACGTCGTTCGGCTTCATGAACCCGACGGAAAAGGTCGCAAAACAGTTCCCGAAGGTGAAGTTCGCCCATTGCACCGGCTACAAGCGGGCGCCGAATCTGTCGACGTATTCGGCACGGTTCTACGAGGGCCGCTATCTGACCGGGCTGATCGCCGGGCGCATGACGAAATCCAACGTCATCGGCTACGTCGCCGCTTTCCCGATTCCGGAAGTGGTGCAGGGCATCAACGCGGTGACGCTGGCGGCGCGGTCGGTAAACCCGAATGTCGTGACGAAAGTGGTGTTCGTCAGCTCTTGGTTCGACCCGGGCAAGGAGCGTGCGGCCGCCGACACGCTGATCAGCCAGGGTGCGGACGTCATCATGCACCACACCGACAGCACCGCGATCGTGCAGGCTGGCGAGGAGAAGGGCGTGTGGTCGTTCGGCTATGATTCCGACATGGCGAAGTTCGGGCCCAAGAGCCATCTGACCTCGGTCACGATGGTGTGGGACCAGTACTACATCGACAAGACCAAGGCGGCCATCGCCGGCACATGGAAGTCGGACGATGTGTGGGGCGGCATCAAGACCGGGATGGTCAAGCTGGCGCCGCTGAATGCGGCGATCCCGGACCCGGTGAAGGCGGAAGTTGCAGCGGCGACCGACAAGATCGCCGCTGGCACGCTGCTGCCGTTCGCCGGGCCGCTGAAGGACCAGAGCGGCGCCGAGAAAGTCGCCGCCGGCAAGTCGCTGAGCGACGGCGAGATCCTGGGCCTGAACTGGTTCGTGGACGGCGTGCAGGGCAAGCTCGGCTGAGCCGGCGGGGCGGGTCCTGATGTCCGATCGTCCGCTCTGGCTGAAGGACCCGCTTGCCATCCTGGCCGACGGCGCCGAGCGCGGCGTCGTCGTGCAGGGAGGCCGGATCGTCGAATGCGTCGCCGCCGGGCAGCAGCCGGCGACGGCTGAGGCCTCCGTGTTCGATGCCGGCGCGCATGTGGTGATCCCCGGCCTGATCAACACGCACCACCATTTCTACCAGACGCTCACGCGCGCCACGCCGGCGGCGCTGGACCGCACGTTGTTCGGCTGGCTGCAGGCGCTGTATCCGATCTGGGCGCGGCTGACGCCCTCGGCGCTGGAGAGTGCCGCGACCGTCGCGATGGCGGAGTTGCTGCTCTCCGGCTGCACGACGACGACCGACCACCATTATGTCTTCCCTGCCGGGCTGGAGGACGCGATCGACATCGAAGTCGCCGTCTCCAAAAAGCTCGGCATCCGCGCGGTGCTGACACGCGGCTCGATGAACCTGTCCCAGCGCGACGGTGGCCTGCCGCCGGACAGCGTGGTGCAGGACGAAGACACGATCATGGCTGCCAGTGCTGCGCTGATCGACCGGCACCACGACGCCGCCGAGGGTGCGCTGATCCAGATCGCGCTGGCGCCATGCTCGCCGTTCACCGTCACCACGTCGCTGATGCGCGCGACGGCGGCGCTGGCGAAGCTCCGTGGCGTGCGGCTGCACACGCATCTGGCGGAGACCGAGGACGAAACGGCGTTCTGCCTCGCCCGCTTCGGCTACCGGCCGCTCGACTATCTGGAGGAAGTCGGCTGGCTGCATGACGGCGTCTGGCTGGCGCACGGCGTGCACTTCGACGCCAGCGAGATCGCACGTCTCGCCCGCGCCGGCGTCGGTGTGACCCACTGCCCGTGCAGCAACCAGATTCTTGGCAGCGGCCATTGCCCGGTGTGCGACATGGAAGCCGCTGGCTTGCGCGTGGGCCTAGGTGTGGACGGCTCAGCCTCGAACAACGCCTCCAATCTGATGCAGGAGGTGCGCGCGGCGTTCCTGTTGCAGCGGCATCGCTATGGTGTCGAGCGTGTCAGCCACAAGGACGCGCTGCGCTGGGCGACGCAAGGTTCGGCGGCATGCATCGGCCGGCCGGAACTGGGCGTGATCGCGCCCGGCAAAGCCGCCGACCTCGCACTGTTCCGGCTGGACGAGCTGCGCTTTGCCGGCGCCGGCGACAAGCTGGCGGCCCTGGTCCTTGCGGGCGCGCACCGGGCCGACCGGGTGATGGTCGGCGGCCGCTGGGTGGTGGAGGACGGCGCCATCCCCGGGCTCGACCTTCCGGCGTTGCTGCGTCGGCAGAATGGGGAGGCGAAACGTCTCGCCGGGTGAGGATTGACGGGCTCGATACCTTGATCGTTGGAAGGTTGGCTTCCGCTGCCGCGCCGTGCCCGCTAGCCTCACCGCCACGAAGCGGGGAGAGCGTCCACAATGAAGGCACGGCTGTTCGTCTGCACCACTTGCGACCGCTATGCGGAGCCACCGGGCAGCCCGACGCGCGGCGAGCAGATGCTGGAGGCGGTGCAGGCGGAGGCGGACCGGCAGGGCATCGGCGAGGCCGTCAGTTCGGTCGCCTGCGTCAATTCCTGCCCCCGGCCGGCCGGGGCGGCGATGCGGGAGGGGCGGGGCGGCGGCGTGTTCCGGTTCGCCCGCCTGACGCCGCAGGACGCGCCCGCGCTGGTCGGCTTCGTGGCGCGGCGGGCGGCGGGCGAGGCCATCGACGTGCCGGAGAGCCTCGCCGGCCGCGTCGCCTCCTACATCCTGCCGCGCGCCCCCGCGGCAGAGTGATCGGCCGCAGGCTTGCGCCCTTCGGCCTGCACCCCCAGACTTGGCGGACCATTTGGGAGTGAGACCAATCATGCAACGTCGCAAACTCGGCCGGTCCGGCCTGGAAATCGCGCCGATCGTATTCGGGGGCAACGTGTTCGGCTGGACTGCGGACGAGGCGACCTCGTTCGCGCTGCTCGATGCGTTCGTGGCCTCCGGCTTCAACTGCATCGACACGGCGGACGTCTATTCGCGCTGGGCGCCCGGCCATACCGGCGGCGAGAGCGAGATCATCATCGGCAAATGGCTGAAGCGCCGCGGCAAGCACGACGACGTCATCATCGCCACCAAGGTCGGCGCCGACATGGGCGACGGCAAGACGGGGCTGAAGGCGGCCTATATCGTGCAGGCGGCGGAAGCGTCGCTGAAGCGGCTGCAGCTCGACCACATCGACCTGTACCAGGAACACTGGGACGACGGCGGCGCGCCGGTCGAGGAGACCATCGAGGCGTTCGGCAAGCTGGTGAAGGCCGGCAAGGTGCGCGCACTCGGCGCCTCAAACATCTCGCCGGAGCGGCTGCGCGCCTCCCAGGCCGCCGCCGGTTCGGGGCCTCGCTATGAGACGTTGCAACCGCACTACAACCTCGTCGAGCGTGCCGGCTACGAGCGCGATTATGAGAAGCTGGCGGTAGAGCAGGGGCTGGCGGTCATCCCGTACTGGTCGCTGGCGGCCGGGTACCTGACCGGCAAATACCGCTCCGAGGCCGACCTCTCGAAAAGCCCGCGCGGCGAGGGCGTGAAGAAGTACCTGACCTCGAACGGCCCGCGCGTGCTGGCGGCGCTGGACGAAGTCGCAGCCGGGCTCCACGCGACGCCGGCGCAGGTCGCGCTGGCGTGGCTGATCGCCCGCCCCTCGATCACGGCCCCGATCGCGAGTGCCACCACCGTCGCGCAATGGCACGACATCGCCAAGGCGGCGGAGCTGAAGCTCAGCGCCGAGGCGGTGAAGAAGCTGGACGCGGCGAGCGCGTAGCGAAGGCTACGCCACCCCGCCCGCGCAAACGCCGCTCGCCCAGGCCCATTGGAAGTTGTAGCCGCCGAGCCAGCCCGTGACGTCCACCGCCTCGCCGATCACGAACAGGCCGGGGACGTCACGGGCCATCATCGTCTGCGATGACAATCCCGCCGTATCGACGCCGCCGAGCGTGACCTCCGCTTTGGCGTAGCCCTCGGTTCCGGCCGGCGCGACGCGCCACGCCTTCACTTGCGCGCCAAGGGCGGCAAGAACCTTGTCCGGCACGTCGCCCGCCGCTTTGGCTGCGATCTCGGCGGGGAGAAAAAAATCGGCGAGGCGCTGCGGCAAGACTTCGCCGAGCAGCGTTCGCAGTGCGGCTTTCGGGCGTGTGCGTTTGCGCGTTTGCAGGAACGCCGGATCGGCGTCGGGTAGCAGATCGAACGTGATTGCCTCACCCTCGCGCCAGTAGGATGAAATCTGCAGCATGGCGGGGCCGGACAGGCCGCGATGGGTGAACAGCATCGCCTCGCGGAATGTGCGTTTGCCGCAGCGCGCGATCACGTCGAGCGACACGCCGCTGAGCGCCTGCGTGCGCGCGAGTTCGGCGCTGGCAAGCGTCAGCGGCACCAGCCCGGGCCGCGGCGGCGCCAGCGAAAGCCCGAAACGCCGGGCAACGTCGTGCGAAAAACCTGTCGCGCCCATCTTCGGGATCGACAAGCCGCCGGTCGCCAGTACCACGGAACCGGCAAGGATGTCACCGTCCTCCGTCTCCACGCGAAATGTCTCCGCGCGCGTCACGTCGCGGATGCGCTGGCCGACGCGCACCGTCACGCCAGCGGCCGCGCATTCCGCCAGCAGCATCGCCACAATCGCGCGCGCCGAGCCGTCGCAGAACAACTGGCCCAGCGTCTTCTCATGCCAGGCGATTCGGTGCTTCTCCACCAGCGCCAGGAAATCGCGCGGCGTGTAGCGCGACAGCGCCGATTTGCAGAAATGCGGATTGTTCGACAGGAACCGGTCCGGCGCGGTGTGGATGTTGGTGAAGTTGCAGCGCCCGCCGCCAGAAATCAGGATTTTCTTGCCGACCTCCTCGGCGTGGTCGAGCAGCAGCACGCGCCGGCCACGCCGCCCGGCGGTGATCGCGCACATCAGCCCGGCGGCGCCGCCGCCGAGGATCACGACGTCGAAGGTTTCCACGTTCCGTCAGCCGGCGGGTGCCGGCAATTCGTTCCACAGCGGATACAGCGCCGCCGCATCCGGCTCGATCGCGGCGAAGCGGCCGAGCGGCTCGAAGAAATAATTGTCCGAAAGATCGTCGTTCACCTGCGAGACCTCGCCGACCAAGGCAGTGCCACCCTCGGCGTAGAAGCGATGCCACAGGCCGCGCGCCACTGTCACGCTCTGCCCTGGCTGTAGCCGCAGCTTCTCGCCGGCCGCGACCTGGGTGTGCTCGCCGTCCACAAGCACCGTGACCGGCGTCGCCAGTCGGCCACCTTCGCCGTCGTTGTTGTGGAATTCGAGAACCAGCGTGCTGCCGCCGCGCACGATGATGTCCTCCAGCTTCACGCGATGCGAATGCAGCGGCGTCTCCTGGTTCTCGCGCACCACCAGCAGCTTTTCGGCGTAGCCCTTCTCCTGCGGCGCCGATTGCAGCCCGTTGCGCAGACAGAACACCAGCAGGCCGCGCCGGGAAAAATCGGCAGACCCGAAATCCGTGACGTCCCAGCCCATCCGGTGCGCCCGGCAATACGCGGCCGTGTCCGGATGGTCGCGCCACTCGGCCTCGCCCCACGTCGCCCAGCGTGGCAGCGCAAATCGGTATTCTGCGAACAGGTCGAGTGCCGCGCGTTGCAGCAAGTTGATCTCCGAACGCCGCATCGTCGCCTCCGTGTGCCGTCAGAACGAGGCCAGCAGCCCGCCATCGGCCAGATGGTACGACCCGGTCAGGAAACTCGCGTCATCCGAGAGCAGGAACGCCGCCAGCCGTGCCACCTCGATCGGCTGGCCGATGCGGTTCAGCGCGTGCTTGGCCCCCCATTCCGCCAGCACGGCGGCCGGGTTCTCCGGGTTCCAGTGCCGTGCGTTGGCCTGCGCCAGCGGCGTCTCGATGGTGCCGGGGCAGATCGCGGTGACGCGGATGTTCTGCTTGCCGTGGTCCAGCGCCATCACCCGCGTCAACGACAGCACGGCGCCTTTGGTGGCCGCATAGGCGGCAACCCCCGCTTGCGTCGCCAGCGCCTGCACCGAGGACATGTTCACCACGGCCCCGCCGCCGGCCGCGATCATGTGCGGGATGACGTGCTTGGAGAGCAGGAAGATCGCTTTCAGGTTCACCGCCATCACGCGATCCCAGTCCTCCTCCTGCATCTCCACCACCGAGCCATGCAGTTCCAGCCCGGCGCAATTCATCAGCCCGGTGATCCGGCCCAGCGCCGCCGCCCGGTCGGCCACGCGCTTGCACTCGGCCGCGCGTGTCAGGTCGGCGGCGATGGTGTGGAGGCGCTCGCCCGCCAGCGTCCCGAGCCCCGCCGCGTCCAGGTCGGCCGCCAGCACCGTCGCGCCGATGGCGGCAAAGTGGCTGGCGGAGGCGCGGCCGATACCGGAGGCGGCGCCGGTGACGACGACGACGCCGGAGAGTGTGGTCATACGCCGCGCCGCTGATTCTGCCGCCCCTTGTCCCAATTTGCCGCTGCCTCCAGCACGGCGGGCCGCTCGCTGACCTGCGGGATGCCCACTTCCCACCACGCGTCGTTCGGCGTCCAGCCATAGGTGTCGACGTCGATCACCACGACGGACGTATGATCGGCTGCGCGGGCCCGCGCCAGCGCGGCATCGAGATCGCCGATGTTCTCCACCTTCTCGGCGTGCGCGCCCATCGCGCGGGCGTGTGCGGCGAAATCGACTTTCACCTGCGCCACGCTGCGGCAATCCTTCAGCAGGTTGTTGAAGCTGGCATTGCCGCTGGCGCGCTGCAATCGGTCAATGACGGCAAAACCGCCATTGTCGCAGATCACCACGATGAGCTTGTGGCCGCTCATCACCGAGCTCAGGATATCGGAGTTCATCAGCAGATAGCTGCCGTCGCCGACCATGACGAAGGTTTCGTGCGCCGGCCGCGCGATTTTCGCGCCCCAGCCGCCGGCGACCTCGTAGCCCATGCAGGAATAGCCGAACTCGACATCGACGCCGCCGGGCCACAGCGCCTTCCAGTTCATGTTGAGCTCGCCCGGCAGCCCGCCGGCCGCAGTCAGCACCGTATCCCCGACTTTGGCCGCGCGGTTCACCGCGCCGACCACCTGCGCGTAGGTGACGGGGATGTCGTTGCCGGCGCGCACGCGGTTGTCGACCGCCGCGTTCCATTCGCCGTAGCGCCGCTGCGCCTCCGCCGCCCAGTCGGCCGGGGCCGCAAAACCTTCCAGCGCCTCGTCGAGCACGTCGAGCGCCGCGCGCGCGTCCGCGACCACCGGGATGGCCGTATGCTTCACCGCGTCGAACCGCGCGGCGTTGATCGCGACGATCGTCAGGTCCGGATTCTGGAACAGCGACCAGGACCCGGTGACGAAATCCTGCAACCGTGTGCCGATCGCGATCACCACGTCGGCCTCGTTCGCCAGCGTGTTGGCCGAGGTCGAGCCCAGCCCGCCGATTGGCCCGACATTCAGCGCGTGCGTGTGCGGCAGCACGGCGCGGCCGGCGATGGTTTCCGCCACTGGAACGCGGTGATGCTCGGCGAAGGCCTGCACCGTCGCTTCCGCCAGCGAATAGTGCACCCCGCCGCCGGAGACGATCAGCGGCCGTTTCGCCCCGCGGATCGCCGCGGCGGCGCGACGGATCTCCGCCGGGTCCGGATGCGGCCGGCGCGGCGCCCGCATCTGCCGCTCGAAGAATTTTTCCGGGTAATCATATGCTTCCGCCTGCGCGTCCTGCGGCAACGCCAGGAACGCCGGGCCGCACTCGGCCGGATCCAGAAGGACGGAAATCGCCTGCGGCAGCGAGGAGATCAGTTGCGAGGGCCGGCCGATGCGGTCCCAATAGCGCACCACCGGCTTGAACGCGTCGTTCACGCTCACCGACGGGTCGCCGAAATTCTCCACCTGCTGCAGCACCGGGTCCGGCAACCGGTGGGTGAACGTGTCGCCGGACAGCAGCAGGATCGGCAGCCGGTTGGCGTGCGCGACCGCGGCGGCGGTGACCATGTTGGTGGCGCCCGGCCCGATCGAGGACAGCGCGAACATGAACCGCTGCCGCCGCATCGCCTTGGCGAACCCGACGGCAGCCAGCGCCATGGACTGCTCGTTCTGGCCGCGCCATGTCGGGATGACGCTCTGGATCGCGTCCAGCGGCTCGCTCATGCAGGTCACGTTGCCGTGCCCGAAGATGGCAAAGCCGCCGCCGCACAGCGGCACCTCCTTGCCCTCGATCTCCGTCCACTGCGCCGCCAGATACCGCACCAGCGCCTGGGCCATCGTCAACCGCACGGTCTTTTGCATTGTTTCCTCCATCCGCGTTGGCTGCGAGTGTGGACGGAGGAGGGGGGCTGTCAAGCGGAAGCAAACCGGGCCTTGCCGCGGCCCCCTCCCGGCGCGACAACGGCGCGAGCCGACCCCGGAGGAACCCTATGCGCGACCGCCAACGCATCACACCCGACCAACTCCGCTCCATGCGCTGGTTCGCGCCCGACGACCTGCGCTCGTTCGGCCATCGCTCGCGCGCCAAACAGATGGGCTACTGGCGGGAGGAGTTCACCGGCCGGCCGGTGATCGGCATCGTCAACACCTGGAACGGCCTGAGCACCTGCCACACCCACTTCCCGGAGCGGGTCAAGGACGTGACGCGCGGCATCCAGGAAGCCGGCGGCTTTGCGGTGGAACTGCCGGCAATGTCGCTCGGCGAGCAGTTCATGAAGCCGACGACGATGCTGTATCGCAATTTTCTTGCGATGGAAGTGGAAGAAATCATCCGCTGCCACCCGGTCGACGGCGTGGTGCTGATGGGCGGCTGCGACAAGACCACGCCGGCGCTGCTGATGGGCGCACTGAGCGCCAACATCCCTGCCATCTACGTTCCCGCCGGCCCGATGCTGCGCGGGCACTGGAAGAACGTGACGCTCGGCAGCGGCACCGACGTGTGGAAATACTGGGCCGACCGCCGCGCCGGCCTGATCAGCGACAAGGACTGGGGCGAACTGGAGGACGGCATGGCCCGCTCCGCCGGCACCTGCATGACCATGGGCACGGCCGCGACCATGATGTCGCTGGCGGAAGCCATGGGCATCAGCCTGCCCGGCGCCTCCGCCATCCCGGCCGTCGACGCCAGCCACCCGCGCATGGCCTCGGCCAGCGGTCGGCGCATCGTCGAGATGGTGTGGGAGGACATGAAGCCCACCGACATCATGACGGAAGAGGCGTTCGAGAACGCCATCATCACCGACATGGCGATCGGCGGCTCGACCAACGCCATCGTCCACCTGCTGGCGATGGCGCGGCGGGCGGGCGTGGCGCTGACAATGGAAACGTTTGATCGTGTGGCCGGCGGCATCCCGCTGCTGGCCAACATCAAGCCCTCGGGCACCTTCGTGATGGAGGATTTCTACTATGCCGGCGGCCTGCGGGCGCTGCTGGCGCAACTGGCGCCGCGGCTGCACCTCAACGCGCTGACCTGCACCGGCGGCACGCTCGGCGAGGCCATTGCGGGGGCCGAAATCTACAATCCCGACGTGATCCGTACCCTGGACAACCCCGTGAAAGGCCCCGGCAGCACAGCCGTGCTGCGCGGCTCGCTGGCGCCGGACGGCGCCGTCATCAAGCCCGCGGCGGCCGAGCCGCATCTGATGGTGCACGAGGGGCCGGCCGTCGTGTTCAAGGACATTCTTGATCTCAAAGCCCGCGTCGATCGCGAAGACCTTGATGTCACGGCCGATTCCGTCCTGGTGCTGCAGAACGCCGGCCCGGTCGGCGCGCCGGGCATGCCGGAATGGGGGCAATTGCCGATCCCGAAGAAGCTGCTGCAACAAGGCGTGCGCGACATGGTGCGCATCTCCGACGCGCGCATGAGCGGCACCAGCTATGGCGCCTGCGTGCTGCACGTCTCCCCGGAAGCCGCGATCGGCGGCCCGCTCGGTCTGGTCCGCGACGGCGACCGCATCCGCCTGGACGTGCCGAACCGGCGGCTGGATTTGCTGGTCCCGGAAGATGAACTCGCCCGCCGCCGCGCCGCCTGGGTGCAGCCACCACTGCCGGGCGGCGATCGCGGCTACGTGGCGCTGTATCGGCGCTCGGTCACGCAGGCGCATCTGGGGTGCGATTTCGATTTTCTCGACGGCGCGCCGGGGGAGAGCCCGGAGCCGCAGATTGCGTAGGGTGGAAGGGCGGAAAAGCGGAGCGCCTTCCGCCGTCTTCGTTCGGCTGCAATGTCCTCTGCAATTTGCGGAATGTCCGTGCAAAAGGCGGCGGGAGGCGCTGCGCTTTCCCGCCCTACGGTTTGATGTATTTCGATAATTTGAGTTCGGCAGGAGAACACAAATGGGCACGCCCACACAGCCGATCGTCGATATCATGCGTCGGACAATGGCCAACCTCGCCTTCGTCGAGGAACGCGCTGGCCCGAACGGCCCATATGAGGTGACCCAACTTATCAACTCGTTCGTTGGCGCACTCGCCCATCCGTGGGAATGGATGAAAGACGACCTTATGCAGCTTCCGCTGACCGAGATTGCTTCAAAAAATTGGCCCGCCGTTCAAAAAGAATATCCAACAGATATTGAACCTAATTCGCTTGGCGACCTTGTGCGGCTGATGCGAAATGCGATGGCTCACGGAAATATCGAACTCTACTCAGATGGCCGGCGCCAAATCAGTGCGATTCGCGTTTGGAACATCAAACACGGCCGCCGAGATTGGGGCGCCGTCGTCCGAATCGACGACATGCGTCGCTTTCTGGAATGCTTTGTGGAGTTGATTGAGGAACGTCACAAGCAGCATGGATGGTACGGACGTCAAGCCGCATGACATAGATCCACACGGTCCCATGCTGCCCTACTCCACCTCATACCGCGCCATCAACGCCGCCGGCTGCGCCACCCGCCCAAACAGCCCCGACATCGCCAGCACCGTCAGCACATACGGCAGCGCCAGAAAAACCTGCGGCGGAACCGGCAGGTTCAGCATCTGCAAGCTGATCGGCAGCGCATCCGCCGCGCCAAAACCGAACGCCGCCACTGCGGCCAAACCCGGTCGCCAACGGCCGATGATGACGATGGCCAATGCAATGAACCCGTGGCCCGAGACGATTGTGTCGCGGAACAGGCCGATCTGGCACAGCATCAGGTAGGCGCCGGCCAGTCCCGCGCCGGCGCCAGAGGCCATCACGCCGATATAGCGCATGCGCACCACCGGAATGCCGGCCGCCGCCGCCGCCTTCGGGTTTTCGCCCACCGCGCGCAAATTCAGGCCAAAGCGGCGGTGGAACAGCAGGTACGAGGCCGCGACCACGATCGCCAGCGTCAGGTACAGCATCACCGGCTGCGCGAAGAAAATCGGCCCGACGACAGGCAGGTTGGACAACGACGGAAAATTCAGGTTCGGCAGCATCGCGATCGAACTCGGCTGCTCGCCGGTGCCGAGCAGGGCGCGGTACAGGTAGCTCGTCAGTCCTTGCGCCAGCAGGTTGAACGTGATGCCGACGACGACCTGATTGGCCTGCACCGTCACGTACAGCCACGCGAGAAAGAAGTTCGACAGCACGCCCACCGCCAGCGCCGCCGGCAGGCCGGTCCAGGGGTTGCCGGTCAGCAGCGAGGCCAGAAAACTCGCGAGCGCCCCGAGCAAAATCGTGCCCTCGATGCCGACGTTGACGACGCCCGACCGCTCGGAAAAGATCTCGCCCGTCGCCGCCAGCAACAACGGTCCGCCGAGGCGGACGCTGCCGGCGAGCCATGTCACGAAGAATGCCAGCGAGATGTCGACGCCCACGCTACGCCGTCCGTCGCGCCGACAACACGATGCGCCAACTGCGCAGCAGATCGCTCGCCAGCACGAGCAACACGATCAGCGCCTGGATCACCAGAATTACCGATGACGGCAGCCCGGAATGCCGCTGCATCGCGTTGCCGCCGACCGTCAGCCCGCCATACAGCACCGCGGCAATCACCGTGCCGGGCACTGTCAACTTGCCGAGCAGCGCGGCCACGATGCCGACAAAGCCCAGGCCCTCGCCAACGCCGTCGAGCAGCCGGTGCTGATTGCCGAGCACTTCCACCGGCCCCGCCAGCGCCGCCAGTCCGCCGCAGACGACCGAGGACAGCAACGTTCGGCTCGCCACGTCGATGCCGCCGAATTTTGCCGCGCGCGGGCTCAGACCGGTGACGATCAGCTCGTAGCCGACGACGGTGCCGCGCAGCACCACCCACACCACGACGGCGGCGGCGAGAGCGATGAAAATGCCGGCATTGGCGCGCGTGCCCTCCAGCAGCATCGGCAGCCAGGTGGTGTGCGGCAGCAGCGGCGATTGCGGCAGGTCGCCGTCGGCGCGCATCGGGCCGGTGACGAGATACTGCACGGCCAGCGCCGCGACGTAGTTCATCATCAGCGAGACCAGCACTTCGGTGCCCCCGAACCGCGCGCGGGCGAATCCGACCATGCCGGACCACGCGCCGCCGGCGGCGAAACTGGCAGCCAGCGCCAGCGGCAGA
>Ga0302314_10009993_pt1 | contig 16693 bp, 18 predicted proteins | sample III_Palsa_N2_3_FD_200533 | JGI IMG/M metagenome (GOLD analysis project Ga0302314, IMG submission 200533) | Peat permafrost microbial communities from Stordalen Mire near Abisko, Sweden - III_Palsa_N2_3 | ecosystem: Environmental > Terrestrial > Soil > Palsa > Peat permafrost | place: Sweden... | reverse complement strand
TGATTGAACAGGTGCCAAGTCTTTGTCCCGAAACGCAACCCAAGGGCGGAACTTCCGGGATTAACCGCCGATTAATCACCCTTGGCGCAGGGTCGCGGCGATGAAAAATGCGTTCCTGACCTACCGCCCGATCAGCCGGGACGATGCCGAAATGCTGTTGCGCTGGCGTACCGCGCCCAGCATCGGCCAGTACATGTTGACCGAGGTGGATCAGGATACCGAGAGGCAGAAAAGCTGGATCGAGGCGACAAACGCCCGATCGGATATGGTTCACCGGATCATTCGAATCAAAGATGAGGATGTCGGCTATTGCTCCATCAAGATCACCGAGCCGGAGGCCCGGATCGGCACCGTCGGGATCTATATCGGCGAGACCCAGACGCCGACGAGCCTCAGTGCCTTCAATTTCATCCATATCCTGAACCACGCATTCTATGCGATGGGCCTGCACAAGATCGTCAACCAGATCCTGGGCATCAACGATCGGCTGCTGCCGGCGCAGAAATTCAACGGCTATCGCCATGTCGGCACGCTCGAACAGCATGTGCTGAAACAGGGCCAATGGCTGGATATGCATATTTTCGAGCAGACCGCGCAGCATTGGTCGGGCTTCCGGCTGAAGTTCAAGGACTGGCGCGATCTGGACGGCACGCTGTGGCCGCCCGCCCCCACCGAAAGCGGAGCTGAGACATGATCGGCACCAAACTTCACGGCGTGGCTCTGAGGGGGTTGCGCGTGGCCGTACCCGCGGCGACCCGCAGCCTGGAAGACGAAGGCCTGATCGAGACCGAGGCCGAGCGTAGCCGGCTGGCGAAATCCATCGGCATCACCTCGCGTCATATCGCCCGCCCCGGCCTCTGCACCTCCGATCTGTGCCAGGTCGCGGCCGAAGGACTGCTGGATCAGCTGGGTTGGGCCCGGGACACGATCGATGTGCTGCTGTTCGTGACCCAGAGCGCCGACTACGTCATCCCGGCCACGGCCTGCGCGCTGCAAGCGCGCCTGGGCCTGCGCAGCTGCCTGGCGTTCGACATCAATCTCGGCTGTTCCGGCTATGTCTATGGGCTGTGGACCGCGGCGTCGCTCATGAAGACGCTGCAGATCCAGGGCCGACCGGCCCGCGCGCTGGTGCTGGCCGGCGATATCAGCACGAGCAAGCTGATGCCCGGCGACCGCGGCACCATTCCCCTGTTCGGCGACGCCGGTTCGGCCACCGCGCTGGAGGTCGATGCCGAGGCCGGCACCATCCACGGCTTGTTCGGTACCGACGGCGCCGGGGCGGAGCATCTGATCATCAAGGCCGGCGGCGTGCGCCAGCCGCTGGTGCCCCCTGTGGTGCCGCATTCGCCCGAAGTCCAGGACCAGCTGTTCCGGGACGCGCGTCTGCATCTGAATGGCACCGAGGTGTTCAATTTCACGCTCCGCCAGGTGCCGGCGCTGATCGAGGGCATCCTCGGCGAGGCCGGCATCGCTGCCGACGACGTCGATTATTTCCTGTTCCATCAGGCCAACGCCTTCATGCTCACGCATCTGCGCAAAAAAGCGCGGCTGCCGGAAGACAAGGTGCCGCTGGCGATGGAGACCTACGGCAACACCAGCTCCGCCTCGATCCCGCTGACCATCGCCGCCAAGCTCGCCGACCAGTTCGAGACCCCCAAAAGTCTGGTGCTGATGGGCTTCGGCGTCGGCTGGTCCTGGGGTGCGATCAAGATCGACGTCGGCCCGATGCCGCCGCCCGCCGTCGTCGAGGTTCCGTGATGTATGAGGAACGGCTGGGCCTGGTCCCGTCCGACTATAATTACCGCGAGGATATTCTGGCGCTCGAGCTGGACCAGGTGTTCGGTGCCAGCTGGCTGTGCGTCGGCTTCACCGAGGATTTGGCCAACCACAACGACTTCATCAGCGCCGAGATCGGCCATCACGGCATCGTCGTGCAGAATTTCCGCGGCACGCTCAAGGCGTTCCGCAATGTCTGTTCCCACCGCTTCTCGCGCATCCAATGCGCGCGCCACGGCAACCGGCCGCTGCAATGCCCCTATCACGGCTGGACCTACGATGCCGACGGCAAGCCGATCGGCATTCCATTCAACAACCAGCAATTCGGCTTCGACGAGGCCGACCGGCAGCGCCTGGCGCTCGATCACTATGATCTTGAGACCTGCGGCCGCTTCGTGTTCGTGCGCATGGCCAAGGACGGGCCGGACCTCAGGACCTTCCTCGGCGGCTGCTACGACGCGCTGGTCCACTTGACCGAGGTCTGCACCGACAAGTTCGAGGCGGTATCGCTGGAGTGGGACAATAACTGGAAGCTGGGCATGGACAATGCCGCCGAGGGCTATCACGTGCCCCTGGTCCATGCCGAAAGCTTCGCGCTGATCCTGCAGCCGGACCTGGTCGTCTCGACCGAGGCCGAGCACAGCCTCTATCGCGGCCATCTGACCGAGCGGTCGCTGAAATGGTGGGGCACGGTCGCCAAGAGCATCGAGCTCAAGCCGACGCCACGCTATCCGGAATATGCGAATTTCCTGATATTCCCGAATATCGTCATTACGCTGAGCTATGGCGCCTTCATGACCTTCCAGACCATGGAGCCGATCGGCGCCGGCAAGATGCGGATCAACTCGACCGCCTGGCTCGCCCAGAACCGCGGCGGCGGTGCCCGCGGGATGGTGGTGGAGCAGCTGAAGGCGTTCAGCCATCAGGTGCGCGAGGAAGATCGGACCGTCTGCGCCAATGCCCAGCGTGGCGTGCGCGATTGCGGCACCACGCGCCCCAGCATGCTGGGCGGGATCGAGCAGCGCATCGCGCATTTCCAGCAAGCCTATGCCCGCCGCATGGGGTTGATCTGATGGAGATGCTGCGCCCGACCGCCGCCAAACCGGCGGGCCCGTTCAATCCGCTGTCGCTCGACGGCCGGCGTATCCTGGTCACCGGCGCCACCAGCGGCATCGGCCGGGCGACGGCGGTCTATGTCTCGCGGCTGGGCGGTCAGGTCATCGCCACGGGCCGCAATGCCGACCGTCTGCAGGAGACGCTCGACCTGCTCGAAGGCGACGGTCACCTCGGCACCTGCTACGACATGGCCGACATTGCCGGCATCACGTCCTGGCTGAAGGCGCTCTGCGCCGCCCATGGCGCACTGAACGGCATCGCCCATTGCGCCGGCATCCAGGCGACCATGCCGATCCGGCTGGCCGATGCCGCGTTCATGCAGGCGGCGCTGATGACCAATCTGGCCTCGGCCATGATGCTGGCCCAGGCGTTCCGGCTTAAAGCCTGCCATGGCACGCCGGCCTCGCTCGTGTTCGTCTCCTCTTCGGCAGCACTCAAGACCGCGCCCGGCAACTCGGTCTATGCCGCCAGCAAGGGCGGCATCATCTCGGCGACCCGCAGCCTGGGCGTCGAGCTGGTGCGCGACGGCGTGCGGGTCAATTGCGTGGCCCCGGCCATGGTCGATACGCCGATGTCGGACCAGTTCCGCAAGATCCTGTCCGACGAGAATTTCCAGCGCGTCGTCGATCTGCATCCCCTGGGGCTGGGCCATCCCGACGATGTCGCCGGCGCCATCGCGTTCCTGCTGGCCGACACCGCACGTTGGATCACCGGATCGATCATGACCGTCGACGGCGGGTTCCTGGCATGAGCGTCGCCGCCGCACGGCCCGCCTCGCGCAAGCTCGATCTGCGCTATCTGACGAACCTGTCGCGCGGCCCCGGCTGCTATCTGGAGATGGGCAAGCCGGAGGCACCGCCGCTGGTGTTTCTGCACGGCTTCGGCGGCGATCTCCTGACCTGGCACTATTGTCTGGTCGCCTTCGCCAACCGCTATCGGGTCGTGGCCCTGGACCTGCCGGGCCATGGCCGCTCGACCATGGATGTCGGCGCCGGCACCTTGGCCGAGATGGTGGCCTGGACCGGGGAAGCGCTGACCGCGCTCGGCATCGACGCGACCCATCTGGTCGGCCATTCCATGGGCGGCAAGATCGGCATCGCCCTGGCGCTCACCCATCCCGAACGGGTGCGCAGCCTGCAACTGATCTCGCCCGCGGGCTTGGGCGGCGATTTCGACCTGGCCCTGCTGCATCGCTTCATGGATTGCGCGACGCCGGAGACCGCGCTCGACGTCGCCGAACGGCTGCTGGGCTCCGCCTCGCCGGCGCTGATCGGCTCGCTCGCCAAATCGCTGGTCGCGGCCAAAGACCAGGGCCCGCAGCAGGCGGCCTTCGCGGCCCTGCTGGGCAATGCCGCCACCATCGGCAGCAGTCTCGGCACGGAGGGCGTGCCCTGGGGCCGGATCGCCTGCCCGATCCAGATCATCTGGGGCGAGGAAGACAGCATCCTGCCGCTGCCGGCACCCTTCCGGCTGCCGCCGGGTGCCCCCTTCACCATTCTGCCCGGCGTCGGCCATCTGCCGCAGATCGAAAGCCCCGGCCGGGTCGTCCCGCTTCTCGACAGGTTCCTGCCATGATCAGCCAAGTCATCGCCGAATTGCAGCGCATCCTGGCCGACAAGGGCGAGGCTCAGGGGCCGATCACGGCGGAGTCCCTGCTGCTCGACGGCGACCTCGCGATTGACAGCCTGGACCTGGCCACTTTGGTGGTGGCGCTGGAAGAGCAGACCGGCCGCGAGCCGTTCAAGGCCGGCTTTCGCATGTTCACCACGGTCGGCGAGTTGGCGGCGCTGTTCGACGAGGCCGCATGAGCCTGCCCGCCGCCTGGCTGCATCCCGATTTCCAGCTGACCGATGCCGCCGGCACCGTCACCGCCGCTGACCTGATCGCGGCCGCGACGCGGCTCGCCGACGAATTGCCGCTGTGGGGCCGCGCCGGCCTGGCCGCCAGCGACACGCGCGCGATCCTGACGGCACTGCTCGCCGCCGAAGCGCGCCAGACCGACCTGTTCCTGATCCGCGACGCCACCACCGGCGCCGAGATCGGCTATAGGATCGAGGGCGAGGCCGTGTTCGAGGTCGCACCCGACGCGCCGGACGGCCAGGGCCTGGTCTGGTTGCAGACCTCCGGCTCGACCGGACGGCCGAAATGGGTCTCGCACAGGCCCGAAGATTTGCGTGCCCGCATCGCCGCCGGCCAGCCGCATGCGCGCTGGCTGCTGAGCTATGCGGCCGGCGGCTTTGCCGGACTGCAGGTGATCCTGTCCGCCGCGATCGGCGGCCATCATCTGGTGGCGTCCGACCATGCCTCGATCGGTGAGCTGGCCACGCTCGCCGTCGCCCACAAGATCACCCATCTGAGCGGCACGCCGACCTTCTGGCGCGCGTTCCTGATGGCGCTTGGCAGGGCCGAGCTGACGCTGGCGACGGTCACGCTCGGCGGCGAGGCGCCGGACCAGGCGCTGCTCGATCTGCTGCGCGCAAAATTCCCCGGCGCCCGCCTCCGCCATCTCTACGCGACGACGGAGCTGGGCACGGTGTTCTCCGTCGCCGACGGCCGCGCAGGCTTTCCGGCCGCCTGGCTGGAAGCCGGCCTTGCGATCACCGAACACGGGACGCTGGCCGTGGTGCGCGACGGCATTTCGCACGACACGGGCGACCGGGTCGCCCTGGTCGAGGACCGCGTGCTGTTCCGCGGCCGGCTCGACGCCATGGTCAATATCGGCGGGGTCAAGATCTGGCCGGAAGAGGTCGAGGCGCATCTGCTGCAGCTGCCGCAGCTGCGCGACGCGCTGGTCACGACCAAACCCAACCCGATCACCGGCAGCATCCTGATCGCCGATCTGGTGCTGGCCGATCCCGACGCGCAGGCCGTGGCCGAGCCGCTGATCAAGGCGCATCTGGCGCTCTTGCCGCGGGCGGCGCGCCCGGCAATGATCCGCTATAAGACGGCATTGCCGACCGGCCAGACCGGCAAGAAATTGAGGGCGCCATGAGTCTCGTCATCGTCAGCGGCGCCAGCCGCGGCCTGGGTCTGGCGCTCGTGACCGATCTGCTGGCCCATGGCTATGCCGTCGCCGCCTGCAGCCAATCGGAGTCGGACGAGCTCACCCAGCTGAAGGCGGCCCACGGCGACCGCTTTGCCTGGATCCGGGCCGACGTCGGCCAGCCGGACGAGATCGAGCGGTTCGTCGCCGACGCCCTCGCCCGATTTCCGGGCATGCCGCTGTGGGGCCTGGTCAACAATGCCGGCACCGCCGTCGAGGGCATCCTGTCGACCCTGCCGGTGGTCGAGATCGAGCGCGTGCTGCAGGTCAATCTGACCGGCGCCATCTGCCTCGCCCGTGCCGTGCTGCGCCAGATGCTGCGCAAATCGGGGCCGGGCCGGATCATCAACATCAGCTCGATCACCGGCTCGCGCGGCTATACCGGCCTGTCGGCCTATGCCGCCTCCAAGGCCGGCCTGGACGGCTTCACCCGCGCCGTGTCGCGCGAGGTCGGGCGGCGGGGCATCACGGTCAACAGCGTGGCGCCCGGCTATATGGCGACGAAACTGTCAGGCACGCTGGCGCCCGGCCAACTGGACCAGATCGTGCGGCGCACGCCGATGAACCGCCTGTGCGAACTCTCGGACGTCGTGCCGGTCGTGCGCTTCCTGTTGTCGGAGGACGCGCGCTTCGTCACCGGCCAGACCATCACCGTCGACGGCGGTCTGACGGCGTGACGACGTTCAGCCTGCCCGCCCCACGCCTGGCCGGCCTGGTGTCGGCTCTGCCGGCCCATGTCGAGGCGAACGCCGATCTGGCCGATCGCTTCGGCGCGGAGATGATCGCCAAGATCATCGCCGCCACCGGCATCGAGCGTCGCCCGGTCGCCCGGACCGAGACGGTGGGCGAGCTCGGCACGCTGGCCGCCCGCCAGTTGATCGACCGCCTGGGTTGGGCGCCGGACACGGTCGATCTGGTCGTGGTCGTGACCCAGACGCCCGACTATCCGATGCCGGCAACCGCCTGCCTGCTGCAGAACGCCTTGGGGCTCGGCAAACACGTGGCGGCGTTCGATCTGGCGCTCGGCTGTTCGGGCTTCGTCTATGGGCTGTCGATCGTGTCGTCGCTGCTGGCCGCCGGGGCCGCCGAGCGCGCGCTGCTGGTGACCGGCGACATCACCTCGCACCTGATCGGCCCGGAGGATCGTTCGCTGGCGCCCCTGTTCGGCGACGCGGTGACGGTGACGGCGCTCGAGGGCGCCGGCGGGACCGGCCGGATCAGCTTCGACCTGGGCAGCGACGGCTCGGGTGCCCCCTACCTCACCTGCCGCACCGGCGGCACGGTCGAGCCGGGCCCGGCCCGCCTGTTCATGGATGGGACCCAGGTCATGGCCTTCTCGCTGAAGCAGGTCCGCCCCTCGATCCAGCGCGTCATGGCCGAGGCCGGCAAGGCGATGGGCGAGATCGACCATGTCGTGCTGCATCAGGCCAACGCCATGATGCTGAAGACGCTGGGCCAGAAGATCGGTGCCACGCCCGAACAGCTGGTGCTGGCCTTGAAGGACTACGGCAACACCAGCTCGGCCTCGATCCCGCTGGCGCTGACCGAGTGCCTGGGCAGCGGTGCCGCGACGAAGCGGCTGCTGCTGAGCGGGTTCGGGGTCGGCTGGTCGTGGGCGAGCGCCTATTGGGAGACGCCGGCGCCGGGTGTGTGCCAGGTACTGCGAACTTGAGGTTTGCCAACCACATGGCAAGACCGTTAAGAGCTTTTTAAACGAACTCTTGCTTACTGGCTCATCGATTTTTCAGGCTGTCAGCGGCCATATCGCGCGTCGAACGCGTTGAACCGTCGGACCCTAAAGGGAGCGAAATCTGTCATGACCCTCAAGAAAGTCCTGATCACCGGCGGCGCCGGCTACGTTGGCCATCGTCTGGTCCCGGCTCTACTCAGCGATGGGTATGAAGTCGTCGTCTATGACACGAACTGGTACGGCTGCTTTCTGGCCCCGACCGCTGGCCTGACCCTGATCGAGGCCGACATCCGGGATACCGCACGGCTCAAGACGGCGATGACCGGCATGGATGCCGTCATCCACCTCGCCTGCATCTCGAATGACCCGAGCTTCGAGCTCAACGAGAGCCTGAGCCAGGAAATCAATTTCGACTGTTTCGAGCCGATGGTGATCGCGGCCAAGGCGGTCGGCGTCAAACGCTTCATCTACGCCTCGTCGAGCTCGGTCTACGGCGTTTCCGAGGCACCTGAGGTGACCGAGGATCACCCCCTCGTCCCGCTGACGCTCTACAACAAGTTCAAGGGCATGTGCGAGCCGCTGCTGTTCAAGCATCAGTCGCCCGATTTCGTCTGCACGACGATCCGTCCGGCCACGCTCTGCGGCTACAGCCCGCGCATGCGGCTCGATCTCTCGGTCAATATCCTGACCAATCACGCGGTGAACAACGGCAAGATCACCGTGTTCGGCGGCAGCCAGAAGCGCCCCAATCTGCATGTCGAGGACATGGTCGATCTCTATCGCCTGATCCTGACCGTGGACGCAGACAAGATCGCCGGCGAGACCTTCAACGTCGGCCAGCAGAACCACACGATCAGCGAGATCGCCCAGATGGTGCGGGCCGTGGTCGAGCAAGAATTTCCCGGCAAGGCGCCGATCGATATCGTGACGACGCCCAGCAACGATCTGCGCTCGTATCACATCAGTTCGGAGAAGATCGCGCGCGCGCTGGGCTTCCGCCCGAAGCGTGGCATCGAGGATGCCGCCCGCGACCTGTGCGATGCGTTTCGGACCGGCAAGCTGCCGGACAGCATGAGCGATCCGAAATACTTCAATGTGCAGACCTTGAAAGGCCAAAAGGCCGCCTGATCGATCGGTGCGGGGTCACGCCTCGCGGGCGAGGTCCCGCACCGTCTCGAACGCCTCGGCCGCGGCACAGCCGACGGCGGCGCCCCGGAGGATGGCCAGCGCGCGGCATGCTTCCAACGATCGCGCATGCGGCGTCGCCTTCATATCCGACGCATAACACGCGATCGCCGCGATTTTCGCCTCGATCGTCGCGCTGATTTCGACGAACCGCGTCGGTCGGAACGCCGGCCCCGTCGTCCATTCGCTGCTCGACAGGATTTCGTAAGCGTAGACGGCTTCGACCGGGCTGCCCGGCAAGGCGCGGGCCGCCGTCATCGCCGCCTGAAACGCCACCCGATGATCATTGTGCAGGCCGCCGCCCCAGGGAACGTAGATCGTCTGGGGACGATGGTGCCGGATCGCCGCTTCGACAGCGCCGATCAAGCCGGCCAACGGCGTCTGATCCGACCGGTTTTCAGCAAAGCCGGCGAAGCTCGGCGGCTCGGTCCCGAGCATCCGCGCTGCAAGGCAGGCCGCCGTTCGCCGCGGTTCATCGGCCCCGGTGCCATCGCCGAACAGGATCAGGGTCTCGACCATATCGCCCGCCTGGGCATGGCGCGCCATCGTACCGCCCATGCCCAGCGCCTCGTCGAGCGCATGAGGTGCGATGACGAGGATCCGGCGCGCGGCCTCAGCCGCCATAGAAGCGATTGACGCAGTCCGCCACATAACCGATCTGGTCGTCGCTCAGATTCTGATGATGCGGCAGCGCCAACACCCGTCCGCATTGGGCTTCGGCAACCGGCAGGCTGCCAGGCCCATATCCGAGGGAGGCCGCAGCCTTATGCAGATGCAGCGGCGTGCCGTAATAGACCAGCGATTCGATGCCGTGGTCGGCGAGATAAGCCTTCAGGCGGTCGCGATCGTCGGCCTGGGTAATGAACATGACGTAGGCCGGCTGCTCGCCCGGCGTCTCGTTCGGCAGCGTGATCGGCCCCGGCTTGATGAGATTGCGATAGAGCTGCGCATTGTGCCGGCGCCGGGCGACGATATCGTCGAGCCGGTCCATGCGGAATTTCAGCACTTCGGCATGCAGGGAATCGAGGCGCGAATTCACGCCGTACATCACGCAATTGTCGCGGTCCTGCAGACCGTGATTCCGGTAGAGCCGCACCTTGGCCGCGATCTCGTCATCGTCGGTCACCATGAAGCCGCCATCGCCGAGCGCGTTCAGGTTCTTCAGCGGATGGGCCGAGAAGGTCCCGACCCGGCCGAAGGTCCCGCCATGCCGGCCATCGCGATAGGCGCCCATGGTCTGGGCCGAATCCTCGATGACCGCCAATCCGTGCCGCTGCGCGATGTCCAGGATCGGCGCCATATCGGCGATACGCCCGGCCCAATGCACCGGCATGATCGCCTTGGTCTTGGCCGTGATCCGGCGTTCGATTTCCGCCGGATCGATGTTCTGATCGGCCCGCACGTCGGCGTAGACCGGCGTGCCGCCGACATGAACGATCGACGCCGTCGAGGCGACGAACGAAATCGGCGTCGTGATGACCTCGTCCCCCTTGGAGATGCCAAGCGCCCAGAGCCCGAGCATCAGCGCGTCGGTCCCGGAATTCAGGCCGATGCAATGCTTGGAGCCGATATAGGCCGCCGCCTTCTGCTCGAACTCGGTCACCTCTTGCGTCAGAATGAAATGGCCGGCGGACAGCACCCGCTCGACGCAGGCCATGAGCTCTTCCCGCTCTTCCGCGAAGCGCTGCTTGAGATCGACGAAGGGTACTTTGACTTGGGTCATGAAGGCCTGCCGCGGTAGAAGGAACGCACCGTTTCAATCACGTAATCTTGCTCATCCCGGCTGAGGTGCTGGTCGACCGGAAAGGAGATGACCGTTTTGGCGTGGCGATCCGTCACCGGAAAATCGCCATCGACATGCCCGAGGAACTCGAGTGCCTTCTGTCGATAGATGGGGATCGGGTAATGGACCTTGGCCTCGACCCCGTGCTTCAGGCAATGGTCGAGCAGCGCCTCGCGGCGTTCGGCGAAGATCATGTACAAGAGATAGACATGCCGCGTGCGCGGGTCGCGGCGCGGCAGGCGGACACCCGGAATATCGCGCAGGCCCTGGTCGTAATAAGCGGCGTTCTCCGCGCGGCGGGCCACGATGTCATTGATCTGGCGCAGGATCCAGCGGCCGACGACCGCCTGGGTCGAATCGAGGCGGGAGTTGTAGCCGAGGATCTCCATCTCATCGCGGTTCTTGAGCCCGTGATTGCGCAGCAGGCGCAGCTTGCGGTCCATCTCGTCGTCGTTGGTGACGACGACGCCGGCATCGCCCCAGACGTTGATGATCTTCAGCGGATGCATGGAGAAAGCGGTGGCGATGCCGAAGCCGCCGACCGGCTTGCCGTCGACGCTGCCCATCAGGCTTTGGCAGCCGTCCTCGACCACCGGCAAGCCATGACGTTCCGCGATCTGCATCAGGCGCGGCATGTCCAGCACGTCGCCGGTCAGGTGCACCGGCATGATCGCCTTGGTTCTGGGACCGATCGCCGCTTCGAGCCGGGCCAGATCGATGCCGAACGAATCGTCGCAATCGACGAAGCGGGGAATGGCGCCGACCTCGGCAATGGCGCCAACGGTGGCCCAGAATGTATTCGCCGCCGTGATGACCTCGTCGCCCGGCCCGAGCCCCAACGCCTTCAGCGGCAGCTTGAGCGCATCCGTCCCCGACCCGACACCGATCGCGTGGCGAACCCCGACCTTGTCGGCGAACTCGCGCTCGAACTGGCCCACGACCTTGCCGAGGGTGAAGTCGCCGCTACGCACCAGCGCGCGCAATTCGTCGAAGATCTCCTCCGGCTCCGCGAACTGCTGGGCAAGCGGTGAATAGCGGACATGATTGACCGGACCGGACGAGGACGGCTTTTCGGATTGTGCCATGGGATCAGAAGGGTCCTTTGAAAAACGGATCCGGCACGTCCGGCGGCAGGCCGCCGCGGGCCTGGGTCAGGGCCGCCTGGACCGAGGCGACCGCGTCCTCGGCAAGCTCCATTTGGCGGCCGACGGCGGCGACGATCCCGACCGCATCCGGATAAACGCCCGGAACCATGCCGCGCGAGCTGGGCGTCGGATGTTCCGGCATGCCGAGGCGGATGGGGGCCGATTTAAGTGCGCCGAATCGGCGTGTGGTCACTTCGGCCACGATCTCCGCGCCGATGCCATAGCGCCACCAACCGGTGTCGATCGTCACCAGCCGGCCGGTGCGGCCGACCGAGTCCAGGATCAGATCCGGCACCAGCGGCCGCAGCACCCGCAGGTCGACGACCTCCGCCTCGACCCCGATCGCGGCCAGCGCGTCGGCAGCGCGGAGTGCCTCGAGCGTGGCATAGGACGTGCCGACCAGCGTCACGTCCCGTCCCGCCCGCACGACGCGCGGGCCGTCGAGCGCCTCGATAGCGTCGCCCTCCGGTACGGCCCCGGTCGAGTAATGGCACCAGCGATGCTCGATCACGATGACCGGGTTATCGTCGCGGATCGCCGCAATCAGCATGCCTTTCGCATCGCGCGGAAAGGTCGGCATGATGACCTTGAGGCCGGGGAAATGCGCAAAGATCGACTCGAGGCTTTGCGAATGTTCCGGCCCCTGCCCCCAGCCGCGGCCGATCACCAGGCGGATCACCAGGGGCACGCTGTGCCGCCCCCGGCTGATGTAATGGGCCTTCGCCGCATTGTTCACGATCTGCTCGACCGCGAGCAGGGCGAATTCGACACGATGGAAATTGATCACTGGCCGCTTGCCGGAAAGCGCCGCGCCGACGGCGATGCCGACGAGCGCGTTCTCGGACAGGGGCATCTCGATCAATTGGTCGGGGCAGTGGGTGCCCAGCCCCTTGGTCGTACCATAGACGCTGCTGGGATCGGCGATGCCTTCCGCCAGGAACAGCACGTTGCGGTCGCGCTTGCCGCATTCGGTCAGCGCCTCCCGCACGGCATCGGCATAGCTGATGATGCGGGTCTTGGCCTCGCCGGTCTCGGACAGGACGGACTCAGGCATAGACATGCTCCCAGGCATCGGCCGGCACCGGCAGCGGCGACTGGGCGGCGAAGCGGAATGCCGCCTCGATCTCGGCGTCCATGCGCCCGGTCATCGCCGCCTCCGCCTCCGCCATGTCGATGCCGCTCACCGCCAGCGCTTGCCGCAGGCGTGCGATCGGATCGCCCAAGCGCCAGTGCTGATATTCGTCCTCGGTGCGATAGCCGATGTGATTGTCGAAATTGGGGCCGCAATGCTCGCGCCAGCGGTAGGTATCGAGCAGCAGGAAACTCGGCCCCCGGCCGGCACGCGCCGCGGCGGCCGCCGTCTCCGTCGCCGCCAGCACCGCATCGACGTCATTGCCGTCGACATGATAGGTCGCGATCGAATGGGCCTTGGCCAGAGTCTCGATCGGACGGTTCGGCTGACGTTCGTGCAACGGCGTATAGACCGAATAGAGGTTGTTCTCGCACACGAACAGCACCGGCAGGGAGCGCAGCGCCGCGAAATTGGCGCTCTCGTGGAACACGCCCTCCTCGACCGTCGCATCGCCGAAGAAACAGACGCTGACCCGGTCGCGGCCATCGAGCGCGTCGGCGAGCGCCGAGCCCACGGCCAGCGGGATCGAGCCGCCGACGATCGGGACACTGGCGACGAGCCCGACGTCGGGATCCTGCAGATGCATCGAGCCGCCGCGGCCGCCGATGCAGCCGGTCGCCTTGCCGTAGAGCTCGGCCAGCATCGCCGGCAACGAGCCGCCCTTGGCCAGGTAGTGCGCATGGCAGCGATGGGTGCTGAACACGAGATCGTCGGGCCGGAGGCCCTGGCACACGCCGACGGCGGCGGCCTCCTGGCCGATCGACAGATGCACCGGGCAGCGCATTTCCTGCTCGGCATAGCGCGCGGCGATGGCTTCCTCGATCAGGCGAATTCTGAGCATGTCGGCGAAAAGAGCCAGCCCGCGTGCCTTGCTGTTCGATACTTCCAATCCTGCTGGCATCGCGTCGCTGTTCCCGTCCCTGGCGGCATGGGGGCCGATCCCGTGCCGAATCATCCTTTACCGTCGACATTTATAAGATGCGAAAATGCTTTACGGGACCCTAAGCTGTCGGGGCCCATCGCCGGAAGGCGTTGAGGCGGCAGCGAAAGCGAGGATCCGTGGCGGGCGAGCGTTGGCTGATCATCGGCGGCTCCGGCTATGTCGGGACCCATCTGCGCCGGCGCCTGGGCGACTCGGCGCTCGCCACGTTCAACCGCGCGCCGTTCGCCGGTGGCGTGCCGTTCGATGGGTGCCGGGACCGTCTCGCCGACCGTGTGTTGACGATGGCGCCCGACGTCGAGGCGGCGTTCATTCTCCAGGGCATCTCGAATATCGACGCCTGCGCCCGCGATCCCGCCGGCAGCCGTGCGGTCAATGTCGAGGCGGTCATCCGGATCGTCGAGGACCTGACCACAGCCGGCATCCTGCCGGTCTTCACCTCGACCGACGGGGTGCTCGATGGTACCGGGCATCTGGTCGACGAGACCGAGCCGGCGCGCCCGCTGATGACCTATGGCCGGCACAAGGCCGAGGTCGAGGCCTATCTGGCGGCGCGGACCGAGCGGTCGATCGCCGTTCGGCTGTCCAAGGTCGTCGGCATCGACCGGCACAAGTCGAACATGCTATCCGGCTGGCTCGACCAGCTTGAACAGGGCGGCGTGATCAAATGCGCCAGCGATCAGGTGTTCTGCCCGATCCTGGCCGATGACGTCGCCGAGGCCCTCGTCCGGCTCGTCGAGGGCGGCGCCGACGGCCTCTATAATCTCGGCGGTCCGGCACCGCTCCATCGGCGGACGTTTCTGGACCTGCTGATCGACGACATGTCCCGCCATCGCGAGATCGTCGCCACCATCGAGCCCTGCCTGCTGAACGATCTGCCGTTCCTGGAGCCTCGCCCGATCGATCAGTCGATGTCGATCGACAAGCTGGTACAGGCAACCGGCTGGCGCCCGACCACAATGGCCGAAGTTTGTCGCCGGGTGACGGCGGTGCGCTACGGCGCCGCCGCGTAATAGCGCCGGGCCTGTTCCGTGACCGGCGACGTCGAGAGCGGCTCATAGTAATCGGCGTGAACCGAGCGCTGCCATTCGATGGGCGCCAGCGAGTTCACCAGCCGAATATCGGTCGAGAGCCTGGTGACCGCACCGGCATTGATGGTTTGGCCATGGACGAGCGACAGGCTGAAGATCAGCATCTCGCCGAGCCGGATCGGCACCGGCTGCATGCGGCTCTCGACATCGCCCTTGAGCGCCTTTGGCGCATAGGGAAAGCCCAGCTTATGCTTTTGCGAGCCTTTGGTCACGACCGGATCGGGCCTTTGCTCGAACTCGAAATCGCGTTCCGGCAGCAGGTGCGATCCAGGCAGCACTCTGAGCGCCCCGCCTTCGTCCAGATCCCCGTAGGGAATCCAGACCGACAGTTCGTAGGGCGACGCACCGTACTGCGTGTCGCGATGCACGCCGATATTGTCCTGGCGCAATCCCGGCCGCGCCACGCGGACATAGGGATATTTCTGGACATGGAGGTCGAGCCCGACGAAGCGGGTGAAGAAGTCGGCCTGAGCGGCGCAAATGCGCTGACCGAAACGCTCGTGCCAGAACAGCTCGGTCAATTGCTGCTGCAGCGCCGTGTGTCGGGCCTCGTCATCGCCGATAAACTGATGATAGTCCGCGATCGTGGCGAGATCGGCAGACAGCTCCCGCCGCAGTAGCTCGAGCATCGCGTCGCGCGCCGCGAACGCCGGGGCCGGGTCGGGCATCGTCACGCGCACCCAACCCTGCTCGACGAAATGCCGGCCGAGGCTGGCGAATTCTGCGGGGTCTAGCGTCATGGTGGAATCCTTTGGCAGTCGGAGCGAGGGACCGTCATAGGCTTGTTGGTATCGCCCAGGAAATGGGCGAGCCGACGAATCTTCGCAAACATGATCATGGCGGGCCCAAGACGCGTCCACCGATCACACGGGTCCGCGCTCCCGGCTTCCCGTGTGATCGATGCTCGCAGCCAATCGTTAAGACTCTTTTACGGCCCGACAAGTCGCAACCGGCGCACCTGGCTTATTGCAAATCATAGGACATATTGATGCCGGCAGTCGCCGTACTGCTGTTGGCTAGCGCCAATAGCCACCCTGGCGGCAGGTAAACCGGAGAGGGTAAAGTTGCCGCACCCGAGGACGGCGAGCCCTGGCAATACAGCAAGTCCACCTGCACCCCGCTCGGCGACTGGGCATAGACCGTAACGCTGCTGTTACAGCCGACAATCATCGTCTTGATAACGGCACCAGCAGTATTCGTCGAAGCACTAAGAATCGACAGGCTCGTCGCATTGAACGCAGTATCATTAAACACATTCGCCCCGATGATGACCGGATCTGCGAAGGAACGTGCCGGTAACGCGACAAAGCCCAGCGCCAGTGCAAATATGCCAAACTTCTGCATCAGTCTCTCCTGTTGAACGCAGCCTTTCCATCGAGCGGCCGATCCGCACATGGACGACAACTTCAGGATGAGGTTAAAATATTCCGACGCAAGGGCTACCCACGTTCAGATAGCAAAAAAAATCAATGAATCCAGTGGGTGGCGCCCAAAATCGTGGTTGTGAGGGCTCATTTCAAATTCTCAATCAGCCTGTATGGCAATCCACCCACGTCTGCGAACGCCCCCGCCTCCGTTTAAGTGGCAAAATCTCCCGCCCCCGAGCGGCGTGCACTCAGACGAACTGGTCCAGAGCGGCAAGGTCGACCACCTCTCTGCCATCGTGCTCGCGTGTCAGCCTGAGCAGCCGTGCCGCCGCCAGGGCGTGCTCCAGCCGGTAATCGCAGAAGATTTTGGCGGTGCGGGCAAGTGAGTTATCAATCAGGTATTGCTCGAGCTTGGTCGATTCCGG
>Ga0302314_10009992_pt1 | contig 16695 bp, 14 predicted proteins | sample III_Palsa_N2_3_FD_200533 | JGI IMG/M metagenome (GOLD analysis project Ga0302314, IMG submission 200533) | Peat permafrost microbial communities from Stordalen Mire near Abisko, Sweden - III_Palsa_N2_3 | ecosystem: Environmental > Terrestrial > Soil > Palsa > Peat permafrost | place: Sweden... | reverse complement strand
TGTTCGAGTTCGGCACCGTCTACCGTTACGAGAAGTCCGGCGTGGTGCACGGGCTGACCCGGGTGCGCGGGCTCACCATGGACGACTCGCACATCTACTGCACCAGGGAGCAGATGGAGGAGGAGCTGTCCTCGGTGCTCTCCTTCATCCTCGGCCTGCTCCGCGACTACGGACTCGACGACTTCTACCTGGAGCTGTCTACCCGGGGCGACTCGGACAAGTTCATCGGCTCCGACGCCGAGTGGGAGGCGGCCACTGAGACGCTGCGCTCGGTCGCCACCGCGTCCGGTCTTGAGCTGGTGCCCGACCCGGGCGGCGCGGCGTTCTACGGGCCGAAGATCTCCGTCCAGGCCCGCGACGCGATCGGCCGGACCTGGCAGATGTCCACCGTCCAGCTCGACTTCAACCAGCCCAAGCGGTTCGGCCTCGAGTACACCGCCGCCGACGGCAGCCGGCAGCAACCGGTCATGATCCACCGGGCGCTGTTCGGCTCGATCGAGCGGTTCATGGGGGTGCTCCTCGAGCACTACGCGGGGGCGCTGCCGCCGTGGCTGGCGCCGGTCCAGGTGACCGGCATCCCGATCAGCGACGCGCACGTGGAGTACCTGGAGGAAATCGCCGCCAAGCTCAGCGCGAGGCGGATCCGGGTCGAGGTCGATGACAGCGCCGACCGGATGCAGAAGAAGATCCGCAACGCGCAGAAGCAGAAGGTCCCCTTCATGCTGCTGGCGGGCGACGACGACGTAGCCGCGAACGCCGTCTCGTTCCGCTACCGGACCGGGGCCCAGCGCAACGGCGTCCCCATCGACGAGGCCATCGCCGAGATCGTCGCCGCGGTGGAAAGCCACACCCAGGTCTGACCCTCTCCGCCGCGCGACCGACTGCTATGGTTCGTGTGCGTTTTTGCGGCGAAATGGAGAGCGGCATGCGGAATGTCCTGAGTGCCAGAGCGCTCATCGCGGCTCTGGCACTCATCGCCGGCCTGGTCCCGGCGGTCACCCTGGGATCGTCCTCGGCCCAGGCGGCGGTCACCTGCCCCACGCTGGCCGCGAACGGCGCGCCCAGCATCCGGCCGGCGCCGAACGTCGACTGGGACGGCTGCGACCTGGCCGGGGCGGAACTGTGGCAGGTAGACCTGTCGGACGCCAGCCTGGTCGGTGCGGACCTGTCCGGCGCGTCTGTGTGGAGCACGAACCTGACCGACGCGAAGCTGGCCGGCGCGAACCTGACCAACGCGGATCTGCGCTACACCACCTTGACGCGAACGGGCCTCACGGATGCCAGCCTCGCCGGGGCCGACCTGATGCAGGCCGACCTGAACAATGCCGACCTGGCCGGCGCGACCGGACTGGACAGCGCGAACGTCACCAATGCGACCTGGGTGAACGTCCTGTGCCCTGACATCACCAACTCCGACTACTACACCGGCGGCTGCACCGGCACGGTCAGCGTGACGACCCCGTCCGCCACCCCCAGCGTGACCGGCGGGGCCGTGGGCGCCAATGGCTGGTACACCTCGGCCGTCACGGTCTCGTGGCACTGGGTGGACGCCAATCCACTCACCGCCGACTGCCCGGCCGCCACCACCTCCACCGCGACCGGCGCGTCGGTCCAGATCAGCGCGACCTGCACCGACTCGGCCGGGCACACGGGCACCGCGAGCCTCAGCGTAGAGGCCGACTCCGCGCCGCCGGTGGTGACCCTGACCGGCGTCAAGAACGGCGGCGGCTACGCCTATCCGCGCTTCCCGACCCCGTCCTGCACCGCCACCGACGCGGTGTCCGGAGTGGAGCAGGAGCCTGCCCTGCAGTCCACGCCCCCGGCCATCCCCGGCAGCGGCCTGCGCCCTCTGGACGGCGTCCACAAGGCGACCTGCGGTCCGGCCGTCGACTGGGCGGGGAATCGGTCAGCGGTCACCGCGCCGGTCCGGTGGACGGATACGTACCTGCTCGGCGGCTTCACCGCGCCGAAGGCGGGCGCGGTCGTCAGCCGCAGCGCCAAGACGCTCGTCGTGCGGACGTTCTTCGCCCAGATGCCGGCGCTCGAGCAGGCCGCGCGGGCGAAGGCCCGCGAGCTAAGGGCCACGCTGGCCGGCCCCGGCATCAAGACGCCGGTCACCGTCACCTGCGGGTGGAACGTCACGGCGAAGAAAATCCAGTGCGCGCTCCCGGTCCCGTCCGACGTCAAGGCCGGCCGCAAGTACGCGCTCACCGTGTACGAGAACTTCGGCGCGGGCTGGCTCAGGGTCCCGCCCGCCGCCGCCGTCCAGAACCCGGAGTCGTTCTCCTTCAAGTAAGACCCGCCTGACGATATCGGCTCCCGATCTATCGGGAGCCGATATACACTGGGCCGTATGCCGAAACAAGAGGGCGGCCGGCCGGACGGTGACGCGGCCCTGGCCGGGTTCGGGCGGTACGCGGGGCCGGCCACGCTGATCCTTTCCAGCCTGGCCGACGGTCCCAAGCACGGGTACGCCCTGACCAAGGACGTCGAGGAGTTCGCGGGGGTAAGGCTGGCGCCCGGCACGCTGTACGAGGCCCTCGCCCGGCTGGAGTCGCAGGGCCTCATCCAGGCGATCGAGACCGACGACCGCCGCCGACCGTACCGGCTGACGGCGGCGGGAGCGACCGCGCTCAAGGCCCACCTCGACGCTCAGCGTCGCGTCACCGAGGTCGGCCTGCGCCGCCTGTCCGTCAACTGGGCCGCGGGCGGGGGCGTGGCATGAGCGAGCGCCCCGAAGCGAGCGGGAGACACCGCATGAGCCGGGCCGGCTCCGACGCCGGGCAGCGCGCCGCGCGCCTGCTCCGCTGGTACCCGGCGGTCTGGCGGGACAGGTACGGCGACGAGTTCGCCGAGTTGCTGATGGCCGACATCCAAGAGCGACCGCGCTCAACCGCGCGCACGCTGGACATCGCCCGCGGCGGCATCGTGGCCAGGCTGGCCGACCTGGGCCTGGCCGGCTTCCCGGTCCCCGGCGCGACCGGGGTGGACCGGCACCGTCAGGTCCGCGCCAGCCTCGGCACGCTCGGCGCGGCGCTCGCGGTCTGCCTGACGTTCGGCGCCGCGATGCAGTCCCAGCTCACGATCGCCTGGGAGTGGTCAACCGCGGTCGCGCCGTCGGCGGCCGACCCTGACCCTCCCTTCATCCCCGCGGTCGCGGGGTTCGCCACCCGGGTCACATCCGCCGCGATGCTTGCCATCCTGGTCCTGGCGATCGCCGCCACGATCCCGGTCATCGTCACGGTGGCGGTCCGGCTGGTGACGGGCGCCGGCCGGCGCCTGGCCCTGCCCGCCGCCGTGCTCGCCGCCGCGGTGGCGGTCCTGTTCACCGGTGGCCGCCAATTCGAGAACGGCTGGGTGGGCACCGGCGGCCACGACGGGCTCATCCCCGGCGGGGTCGCCGCCTTCGAGTGGGCCACGTCGCTGTGGGTGTCGGCCTACTGGGCGCACCCGGGCGCGCTGGCCGCCTTCCCGCTGGCCGAGCGAGCCTGGATGGTGGTCACCCCGTTCGCGCTCGGCGCCGTCGCCCTCGCCGCCGCGACCGTGGTCCGCCGGGCCGGGCTGACCGCCCGCGTGCTGGCGTTCGAGGCCCGTCTCGGCACCGCCGCCTGCGTGGTGATGGCGGTCTTGCTGGCCGGCGTGGCGTGCTGGGTGGCGACCGGCGGCGAGGGCGCGCCGCTCTTCCGCCCGGGCCTGATCGACGTCGCCGCCACCGGGGCGCTCGCGCTCGCGCTGGCCGCCGCGGTCAAGGCGCGAGCGACGGCGATACGCGGGCTGCGGCCGGGGCGGGGCTGACCGATGACGCAATCGCGCCGCCGCGTCCTCCGCTACGGCCTGATCGGGGCCGCCGTCGTGGCGGCGGCCGGCGCCGGCGGATTCGAGCTCGTCAACCGGGGCGTGCTGCCGGGCAAGACCGTGCTCGACGACCTGGACGGCGCGTGCTCCCTGCCCGCGGCCGATTTGACCCCGTACGCCGTGCCCGGCCCGGAGCGCTCCGGCGCCTTCTACTCGGCCGCCCGCGGCCGTCTGGTTGGCTACACGATCGCCTACCCGCCCGGCCACGGCCCGGGTGACAGGCTCCCGCTGGTGATCGCGCTGCACGGCTACGGCGGCAATCACGCCGACGCGCTTTCCGGGATGTCGCCCGCTGAGGCCCTGGCGCTGCGCGTGTCCGGTACCCCCCTGCCGCCGATGGCCCTGGTGACCGCGGACGGCGGCGGCGGGTACTGGAACCCGCACCCGGGTGACAACCCGCAGGCGATGCTCGCCGACGAACTGATCCCGATGTGCCGGCGGCTCGGACTCGGTCTCGGCGGCGCCGGCCAACAGGACGAGCGCCGGATCGGCGTCATGGGCATCTCGATGGGCGGCTACGGCAGCCTGCTGCTGGCCGAGAAACGCCCGGACCTGATCAGCGCGGTGGCCGCGATCAGCCCGGCCATCTGGACCAGCTACGCCCAGGCGCGGGCGGCCAACGCCGGCGCGTACGCGTCGGCGGCCGACTTCGCCGCCGACGACGCCGTCACGCACGCCGCCGCGCTGGCCAAGGTCCCGGTCCGGGTCGCGTCCGGCTCCAGCGACCCGTTCTACCCCAACGTCCAGATCCTCGCCCGCGCGCTCCCGAAGACGGCCGAGGTGTACTTCGGCTCCGGCTGCCACAGCGGCCCGTTCTTCAGCGCCCAGGAACCCCCGTCACTGGCCTTCCTCGCTCGTCACCTCGCGGTCCGCTAGCACGCCAGCGGACGCGGTGACTAGGCGCACACGGCCCAGACGATCTTCCCGCCCTGCTCGTCGGGCGCGTACCAACCCCACTGGGCGCTGAGGGTCTCGATCAGCAGCAGCCCCCGCCCGGCCTCGGCGTCCGGCCCCACGTCCTTGCGTACCGGGCGGTGATGATCGCCGTCCCATACCTGGATCAGGACGCTGCGCTGGTCCGAGGTGAGCCAGAGTCGCAGCAGTTGCGCGCGCGGTGCCTGCCCGGTCTCGCGCTGCTGATCCGCCATCAGGGTTGACGCGCGCACCGCGTTGGTCATGATCTCGGAGACGAGCAGTTCCGCCGTGTCGGCCAGGCCTCCCAGCTGCCATCGCTGCAGGATGCACTGGGTATGCAGCCGGGCCGAGCGCACGGACGCGGGCAGCGCCCGCAGCTCGACGTGGCTGAGCAGCGGCCACTCCTGCATGCGGATCAGTTCTTGGCTGGGCTGGGGCGCAGGCGCAAACCCGGACCCGGGCTCGGACCCGGGCTCGGCGGAAAATTTGGCTACTCGGCTGGAGCCGGCGGAGGAAGACCCTCGAAGCGCGTCAATTCCAGGGATGGTCATTACTGCACGAATCCCTCCGATCCGCTCAAGGCGCGCCGCCGCGACAGTGGGAACCTCGCAAGTCGGACGAGAATAGCGAATAGCGTTCTGTCACAATGCCAGCAAAAGCTCACGAACCGCTGTCAGGATGAGCACGATGGCTCACTGATGGCTCACCGCGCCGGTTACGCGGGAAGGGGTGCTGGGCGTGGACTTCGGTCTGCTCGGGACGCTAGTGGTCCGGGACGGCACGCGAGATGTGCCCGTGTCCGCGCCACGGCAACGGGTGCTGCTGGCGGCGCTGCTGCTAGGAGCCGGGCGAGTGGTCAGCCTGGACGATCTCGCCGAGGTGCTGTGGGAAGGCCAGCCGCCGGCCGGCGCGCGGGGTGCGCTGCACAGTGGCATTCAGCGCCTGCGCTCGACGCTGGGACCGTCCGGCGTCGGCCTGATCGTGACGCGGCCGCCTGGTTACCTGATCAGGGTCGGTGACGGCGAGTTCGACGTCCGCGAGTTCAGTGCGCTGGCCGCGCGCGGTCAGGCGGCCGCCGCCGCCGGAACCTGGGCGCAGGCCGCCAGCCTGCTGCGGGAGGCGCTCGGTTTGTGGCGCGGCGAGCCGCTGGCGGACGTGCCGTCGCAACTGCTGCGGGCCCGCGAGGCTCCGGCCCTCAAGGACCAGCGGCTGCAGGCGCTGGTCGCCCGGATCGACGCGGATCTGCACCTTGGCCGGCCTGGTCAGGTCCTGGCGGAACTGCGCCAGCTGGTCACGGCTCACCCGTTGCAGGAGCAGTTCCACGCGCAGCTGATGCTGAGTTTGTACCGCAGCGGCCGGCAGGCCGACGCCCTCGCCGCCTACCAGGACGTGCGGCGCGTCCTGGCCGGCGAGCTCGGCATCGATCCCGGTCCCGAGCTCAGGCTCCTGCACCAGCGGATCCTGGCGGCCGACAGCGAGCTCCTGCTCGCGCCCGGCACCGAGTCATCTGGCACCGAGCCATCTGGCACCGGGCCATCTGGCACCGGGCCATCCGGCACCGGGCCATCCGGCACCGGGCCATCCGACACCGGGCCATCCCCCTCCGCGTCGGCGGCGCTCGGCCCGCCTGCCCCGGTCGTGCCCAGGCAGCTGCCCGCGGCAACGCGGCATTTCACCGGGCGGGCCGAGGCGCTCAAAGCGCTCAGGGCGCTGGCGGCCGAGGCGACCGACGCCGCCGAGGCGAGCTATGCGACGGTGATCTCGGTCATCGACGGGACCGCCGGGATCGGCAAGACCACACTGGCCCTGCATTTCGCGCACCAGGTGGCCGGGCAGTTCCCTGACGGGCAGCTGTACGTGAACCTGCGCGGTTTCGACCCGGCCGGGCCGCAGATGACCTCGGTTGAGGCCATCAGGCTCTTCCTCGACGCCCTGGCCGTGCCGGCGGCCAGGATTCCGGCCGGCCTGGACGCGCAGGCGGGCCTGTACCGCAGCCTCCTGGTCGGCAAGCGGATGCTGGTGCTGCTCGATAACGCACGGGACGTCGATCAGGTCCGGCCGCTGCTGCCCGCCAGCCCCGGCTGCCTGGTCATCGTCACCAGCCGCAGCCAGCTCACCAGCCTGGTCGCGACGGAGGGGGCGTCGCCGCTCACCCTGGACGTGCTCACCGACGCCGAGGCGCGGGAACTGCTGAGCCGCTCCCTCGGCCGGGAGCGCGTCGCCGACGACCTCGGCGCCGCGGGCGCGCTGATCCAGCTGTGCGCGCGGCTGCCGTTGGCGCTGAGCATCGCCGCCGCCCGCACCTACAGCCAGCCGTGGCTGTCGCTGGCCGCGCTGACGGCCGATCTGCGCGATGCCCGTAGTCGGCTCGACGCGCTGGACGCCGGGCACGCGACCGCGAGTGTCCGGGCGGTGCTCTCGTGGTCCTACCAGCAGCTTGACCCCGCCGCGGCGCGGCTGTTCCGGCTGCTCGGGCTGCACGCGGGCCCCGACGTCAGCGCCGCCGCCGCGGCCAGCATGGCCGGCCTGCCGCCGGACGAGGGACGCCGCCGGCTCGCCGAGCTGACCCGGGCGCACCTGCTGGCAGAGCACGTTCCCGGCCGGTTCTCCTGCCACGACCTGCTCCGCGCCTACGCCGCCGAGCTGACGCACTCGGCCGACAGCGAGGCCGAGCGGCGCGCCGCCACCGGCCGGATGCTCGATCATTACCTGCACACGGCTCACGCGGCCGCGATGCAGGCGCGGTCGATCAACAGCCCGCTCATGCTCGCCGCGCTCGCGCCGGGCGCGGAGCCGGAGCCCATCGGCGACGCCGCACACGCCCTGGCCTGGTTCGAGGCCGAGCGCCGGGTGCTGATGGCCGCCACCGAGCGGGCGTTGGAGGCCGGCTTCGATACCCATGCGTGGCAGCTCGTGTGGGCGCTGTCGGACTTCTTTGACATGCGGGGCCACTGGCACGACTGGGCCGTCGCCGAGCAGATCGCGCTGGCCGCCACGCAGCGGCTCGGCGACCGGGCGGCGCAGGCCTCCGTCCACCAGCGATTCGGCTACGCCAGCGGCAGAATCGGCCGCTACGAGGATGCCCACGCCCACCTGGCGCTCGCGCTCGGCATCCACAACGAGCGCGGGGACCACGCCGGCCAGGCCTACGTGCACAACTCGCTGGCCATCACGCTGAGCTATCAAGGGCGCCACCGCGAGGCCCTCGGCCACGCCCGGCAGTCGCTGGAGTCGTACACGGCCGCCGGCGACCGGCCCGGCCAGGCCCAGGCCCTCAACTCGGTCGGCTGGCTCAGCGCCGTGGTCGGGGATCACCAGCAGGCGATCAGCCACTGCGAGCAGTCGCTTGACCTATTCCGCGACCTCGGCAGCCAGGAAGGAGAGGCGAGCGCGCTTGACAGCCTCGGGCACGCGCACCAGCAGGTCGGCCACCACGCCGAAGCCACTGCCTGCTACCAGCAGGCACTCGGACTGCACCGCGCGGCCGGCAGCCGCTGGGGCGTGGGCGACACCCTGGGCCATCTCGGCGACACCTGCCACGCCGCCGGGAAGCCGGAGGAGGCCCGCGCGTTCTGGGAAGAGGCCCTCGCGATCCTGGCCGACCTCAACGCCCCGGAGGCCGACCAGATCCGGGCCAAGCTCGGGGACCTCGGCGCGGGGCTCCCACACTGACCGGCCGAGGCCGGGTCAGTCGGCGTCGCCGAGCAGCGCGTCGGCCGTCTCCTCGGCCTCCAGCTCGAGCTCGGCCGCCGCCTCGGGTGACGACGGGCCGTGGGCGAGCGCCGCCTCGGCGGCCGCGGACTGGGTCCGCTCGGCCTCGCCCAGCAGCTTGTGGCCGGTGGAGAGGATGACGATGCCGAGCAGGATCGCTCCCGCGCCGATGTAGAACGGCAGGTGGATATTGAAGTCGACCACGAGCCGCCCGGCGGCGTAGGGGGCCAGGCCGCCGCCGATGAACCGGACGAAGCTGTAGGCGGCGGAGGCGACCGGCCGCTCGACCGGGGACACGGTCATGACCGCCTGGGTGGTGACCGTGTTGTTCACGCCGCAGACGATGCCGGAGACGATCACGAGAATGATCAGCACCGGCTTGTTCAGCGTCCAGATCGCGATGCCGAGCGTGATGAGCGCGAAGATGAACAGGTTGGCGTACATCGTCCGCGCGATGCCGAGCCGCCGCTGCAGCCAGGGCGCGCCGAACACGGCGAAGATGGCGACCATGATGCCCCAGCCGCAGAACACCAGCCCGAGTCTGATCGGCGACAGCGCCATCGGGAACGGCGCGTAGCCCAGGATCGTGAAGAAGCCCCAGTTGTAGCAGAGCGCGGTCAGCGCCATCGTGAGCAGGCCGCGGTGGCGCAGCGCCTTGAACGGCGCCGCCAGGCTGGTCTTGGCCGGGGGCTTCGGGGTCTTGTCGACCAGCACCACGGTGGCCAGCAGGGAGATGGCCATCAGGACCGACACGCCGTAGAACGGGCCGCGCCAGGAGATCTCGCCCAGCGTCCCGCCGACCAGCGGCCCGACCGCGATGCCGAGGCCGAGCGCGGTCTCGTAGAGCACGATCGCGCCCGCGAAGCCGCCGCTGGCGGAGGCGACGATGACCGCCAGCGAGGTCGCGATGAACAGCGCGTTCCCGACGCCCCAGCCGGCCCGGAACTCGATGATCTCGCGGATCGAGCCGGACGAGCCGGCCAGTCCGGCGAACACCACGATCAGCACCAGCCCGGCGATCATCGTCGATTTGGCGCCGATCCGGCTCGACACCCAGTTGGTGAACAGCATCGCGACCGCGGTGACCACCAGGTAGCTGGTGAACAGCAGCGTGGTCTCGCTCGGCGAGGCGTGCAGCTGGTTCGAGATCGCGGGCAGGATCGGGTCGACCAGGCCGATGCCCATGAACGACACGACGCAGGCGAAGGCGACGGCGAACACGGCCTTCGGCTGCTTGAACGGGCTCGCTGCCCGACCGGGGGCGGCGGCCTGCCCGTGCGTGACGGCACTCATGTAGTCGTTTCTCCTCAGTGCGATGGGCTGCGGGCCGGGTCGTCGGCGCGAGGGACGTTGGCGAGCGCGTCGAGGGCGGCCCGCGCGGCGTCGAGCGCGGCGAGATGGTCCGGGCTGAGCTGGGCGAGGATGACGGCGAGGCGCGCGGCCCGGGTATCCCGGCGATGCGCGAGCGTCGCCCGGCCCTCGTCGGTGATCGTGACGAGGACGACCCGCCCGTCGTCCGGGTGGGACTCCCTGCGCACCAGCCCGGCATCCTCGAGCCTGCTGATCAGCTGGGTCATCGCCGGCTGGGTGACCCCCTCGCGGGCGGCCAGCGCGGTCAGCCGCTGCGGGCCGAACCGCTCGATCGAGGCCAGCGTCGCGGCGGCGGTCAGCGACAGCCCGTCCGGCGCGGTCAGCGACCGGTACAGCCCCATGATCCGCTCTAGGTCCACCGTGAGCGCGGCCGCGAGCTCGTCAGCGAGCACGACCGCGGCGGTGCCGCTCGAACTTTTCATAAGGTACTTATATCACTTGCTAATGGAATATGCAGCTGGCCCCATCCGCTCCCATGGAATATCCTTAGCAGAGGTAACGTTACAACTCGCCGAAACAACGATCCGGGAACGGGGAGCACGCGGTGACAGCCATCAAGGGAGACCCCGTGAGCGCCGCCCCCTCGGCCGGGCGCCGGATGGCGGCGTCCCTCCGTTACCGTAACTACCGGCTGTTCTTCTTCGGCCAGCTCGTCTCGGTGATCGGCACCTGGATGCAGACGGTCGCCCAGTCGTTCCTCGTCCTCGACCTCACCCACAGCGGAACCCAGCTCGGCCTCACCACCGCCGCCCGGTTCCTCCCGATCCTGCTCTTCGGTCAGGCCGGCGGGCTGTACGCCGACCGCAGGGACAAGCGCAGGATCCTGTTCGTCACCCAGAGCTCGGCCGGCCTGCTGGCGGCCGTGTTCGCCGGGCTGACCGGCACCCACGAGATCCGGCTCTGGATCGTCTACCTGCTCGCGATCGCGCTCGGCTTCGTCAACGTCTTCGACAACCCGGCCCGGCAGGCGTTCATCTCCGAGATGGTCCCGCCGGGCGACCTCGCGAACGCGGTGACGCTCAACTCGGTCGCCATGAACATGGCCCGGGTCTTCGGCGCCGCGATCGGCGGCGTCCTCGCCGCGATCGGCCTGACCCTGTGCTTCGCGCTCAACGCGGTCTCCTTCCTCGCCGTCCTGGCGTCGCTCGCGCTGATGAGCACGGCCGCGCTCTACCCGGCCCGGCCGGTGAAAAAGCAGCCCGGGCAGATCCGGGCGGGCTTGCGCTACGTCCGGTCCACCCCCGCGCTGCTGGTCCCGCTCCTCATGATCGCCGTCGTCGGCACGCTGGCCTGGGAGTTCCAGGTATCGCTGCCGTTGATGGCCACTCACGTCTTCGGCGGCGGCGCCGCCGCCTACGGGGTGATGGCCTCGGTGATGGGCGTGGGCGCGGTGGCCGGCGGCCTGGTCTCGGCGGCCAGGGCGCGGCCGAGCGGCCGCGCGCTCTGCCTGGCCTCGATCGGCTGGGGGATCGCCATCTGCGTGGCCGCGGTCGCGCCGTCGCTGCCGCTCGAGCTGGCGGCGCTGCTGTTCGTCGGGTACGGCTCGATCACGTTCAACTCGATGGCCAAGACGGTGCTGCAGCTGGCCGCCACGCCGGAGATGCGCGGCCGGGTCATGGCCCTGTGGGGGCTGGCCTGGCTCGGCTCGACCCCGATCGGCGGCCCGATCGTCGGCTGGGTCGGCCAGGAGGCGGGCGCCCGCTGGTCGCTCGTGGTCGGTGGCCTGCCCACGCTGGTCATCGGCCTGCTCGCGCTGCCGGTGCTGATCAAGATCGACCGTCGGAACGCACGCGTGGCTCCGCCTGATCAGCCCGTTTCCGGCCGCCCGGTCGAGACGAGCGAGGCGAATGCCACCACCGAGCCCAGGTAGTGCCCGGTGGCGAAGTCGAACGTTCCGCCGCAGGTGACCAGCCTTAGCGACGCGTAACTGGTCGGGCCGTAGATCATTTTCGTGGGGAATTCCGCCTTGGCGTACTCCCGCACGCCGGTGACACGGAAGACGGCCGTGATTCCGTCGGCCAGCCGCACGTCAATACGATCGCCCGGGTGGAGCGCGCCCAGCCGGTAGAAGACGGCCGGCCCCTGGAGGCTGTCCACGTGACCTTCGATCACGGACGTCCCGAGCTCGCCCGGCGTCACCGAGTACTTGTACCAGGCCGCCTCGTCGGCGCTGGTGCTGAGGTCGGGCACCTGGATGGTGCCGTCCCGGTTGAGCCCGAGGCGGAGCAGCGCCGATTGCACGCCGATGGCGGGGATGGCCACCGACACCGGGGGCGAGCGCCGCAGCGACGGTTCTCTCCGCGCGCCCGGGCCGACCGTCCCCGCCGCCGCGGCGCCGGGCGATGGCGCGTGCTGCTGCGCGAGCACCGCGATGCCGATGGCGGCCGCGCCGAAGGCGATCAGCGCCACCCCGGCCAGTCCGGCCAGCCTGATCCTGGCCCGTCCCCGCGGCGGCGGCGCGGGGGCGAACTGGCTGTCCGGCCACGACATGACGACGCGCAGGCCGCCGATGCGAGGCGTGCCGGGACGGGGGGTCACCCCACCATGATCCCATCGGGACCAGGCTTGCGCCACGGTCAGCCGCACCAGGAACCCTCACTTGAGGGATAGCGAATCGGTGGCTCCATCCAATACGACCAGAGTTCTGCTTCGGTTTCGCGGGAATTTACTCGTCACCGCCGGGAACCGGTATGCAAGCGGAATGCGGCGGAAATAACTACGGCTACATCGACGGGTACAACAAGGGCCGCTCGGCGAGCACCCATTCCGGACCCGGGTCCACCTACCGCAATGTCACCATGAGTCACTACGATGATGTTTTGATAACGTCGTGGAAGGGTAAGGGTACCTGCCCAAGGGCCCCGTACTGGGGTGAACCCAACCCCTAGAACGGACTTCTCGGGCGGGTTGCCTGTGCGCCGGCATGTACCGGCGGCGCAAGCTTTGTTAGTCTCTGGCTTGTGGAAACGCGCCATTGTCCGCCCGCTGGTCCCTCTGCGGGCGCGGCTATATATGGCCGTCTATGCGAACGTCTCGTCGGCCGGCTCCTGGAATTTCGTCACGCGGCCGGAACGGCGGCTCGCTGTTTGCCCGTTCGCTCTTTCCCTCGCGGCCCGGATAGCAGATGCTCAGATGGGTAGTGCGGTGTCATTGTCCGCGCATATTCGAGGAGGCTTCATGATGGTGCGCTTGACCGTGCCTGTCGCGACCCGGCCTGCGGTGACCCGGCCTGCCGTGACCCGAAGGGCATGGCGCCGGGCAGTCCTCGCGGCCGCCGGGGTCGGCCTCGCGGCGGTCACCGTGACCGGCTGCACCGGCGGCGGCGGCCCGTCGACGGTCTTCACGCCGACCCCGCAGATCTCGGCCAGCTCCCACTCGGGGTCGGCCACCTCGACCGGCAGTGCCTCGGCATCGGGGGCCGCGTCCGCGACGGACAAGGCGACACCGACCGGCAAGGCGACATCTACCGCCAAAGCGACATCTACCGCCAAAGCGACCCCGACCGCGAAGCCGACGACCTCCGCCAAGTCCACGTCAACGCCCGCCGACACCCACCGGCCGACCGCGGCCCCGACCCACCGGGTGACGCAGGCCGCGACCCCCCAGGCCACCTACTACCCGGTCGGCGCGCCGCAGACAGGCGGCGGCGGCACGGCCGGCCTGCAGGACGTCACGCTCTTCGGCATCGGCGGCGCCGCGATCCTCTCCGGCATCGCCAGCCTCGCCTACCGCAGACGCCTCACCCGCAAGCGCCGCGCCAACAACGACACCACCCCCAGCACCCCCACCCACGCCGGCACCCACTAACCCACCCGCACCCGCCAGCACCCGCTAACCCACCAGAAGCGATAACGCCCGGTGTGATACCCAGGCGGGGTATAGTATGGAACCCTGAGCGGGAAGAGGGTGGGTTATGCACGGATACGCCCCCAACAAGGACAAGTACCTCACGCGGCTGCGCCGGATCGAGGGACAGGTTCGCGGGCTGCAGAAGATGGTCGATGAAGACAAGTACTGCATCGACATCCTGACCCAGGTGTCGGCGGTGACAAGCGCGCTCCAGTCGGTGGCGCTCGGCCTGCTTGAAGACCATCTGGGCCACTGCGTGGCCGAGGCGACGGCGGAGGGCGGCGACGTCGCGGCGGAGAAGGTCCGCGAGGCGTCCGAGGCGATCGCCCGCCTGGTCAAGTCCTAGCAGTGCCGACGACCAGCACCACTGACCTCGTCATCGGCGGGATGACCTGCGCGTCCTGCGCGACGCGGATTGAGAAGAAGCTGAACAAGCTGGACGGCGTCACCGCCACCGTCAACTTCGCGACCGAGGCCGCGCGGGTCTCCTTCCCCGAGACGCTCACGGTCGCCGAGCTCATCGCGGTGGTGGAGCGGACCGGCTACACCGCCGCGCAACCCGCGCCGCCCCGCGCGGACGGGGACGGGGCGGGAGCCACGGCCGCCGAGGACGGGCCGTTGGCCCGTGACCTGCGTCGGCGGTTGATCGTCGCCGCGGCGCTTGCGATTCCCGTGGCGGTGCTCGCCATGGTTCCGGCGCTGCACTTCCCCGGCTGGCAGTGGGCGTCGCTGGCGGCGGCGACGCCGGTCGTGACCTGGGGCGCGTGGCCGTTCCAGCGCGCCGCGGCAGCCAGCGCGCGCCGCGGCGCGGCGACCATGGACACCCTGGTCTCCATCGGCGTGACCGCCGCCTACCTGTGGTCGCTGTACGCGCTGATCGCCGCCGCCGCCGGCGCAGGCCCGCACGCCACCTATCTTGAGGTCGCGTCCGGGGTCACCACGCTGGTCCTGCTCGGCCGTTACCTGGAATCGCGGGCGAAGCGGACCGCCGGCGCGGCCCTGCGCGCGCTGCTCGACCTGGGCGCCAAACAGGCCACGGTGCTCCGCGACGGGCGGGAGATCAGCCTCCCGGCCGACCGCCTCGGCGTCGGCGACGAGTTCGTGGTCCGGCCGGGGGAGCGGATCGCCGCCGATGGCGTCGTCATCGCCGGCCGCTCCGCGCTCGACACGTCGATGCTGACCGGCGAGCCGGTGCCGGCCGAGGTCGGCCAGGGCGACGCGGTCACCGGCGGCTGCGTGAACGTCGGCGGCCGGCTGGTGGTCCGCGCCACCCGGGTCGGGGCCGACACCCAGCTGGCCCAGCTCGCCCGGCTGGTCACCCAGGCGCAGGCGGGCAAGGCGCCCGTGCAGCGCCTGGCCGACCGCGTCAGCGCGGTCTTCGTCCCGGTCGTGCTCGTGCTCGCCGCCGCGACGCTCGCGGGCTGGCTCGCCTCGGGCGCGTCGCCCGCGCGGGCGTTCACCGCCGCCGTCGCGGTGCTGATCATCGCCTGCCCGTGCGCGATGGGCCTGGCCACGCCGACCGCGATCCTGGTCGGCACCGGCCGCGGCGCGCAGCTCGGCATCCTGATCAAGGGCCCCGAGGTGCTGGAGAACACCCGCCGGGTGGACACGGTCGTGCTCGACAAGACCGGCACGATCACGGCCGGCCGGATGACGCTGACCGACGTGCTCGCCGCCCCCGGGGTGGCGGAGACGGACCTGCTCCGCCTCGCCGCCGCGGTGGAGTCAGCCTCCGAGCACCCGATCGCCGCCGCGATCACGGCCGGCGCCCTGACTCGGCTTGCGGCCGGCCCCCCGCTTGCCGCCAGCGCCCATCCGGCAGCAAGCGTCAACCACCCTGCTCACGGGGACGCGCAAGATTGGGGGTACTTTCCGTCAAATAGCCCCGCTAAGTACCCCCAATCCTTGAGTGACGCCGCCCCGTCGCCGGCCGACGGGACGCTCGCGCCGCCCCCGGCGCCCGGCATCCACGACATTTCCGACTTCACGGCCTACCCCGGCCACGGCGTCGCCGGCGTGGCGGAAGGCCGCGCCATCCTGGCCGGCCAGCGCGCCTGGCTGGCCGGCGACTGGTCGCTGACCATACCCCCGGTCCTGGCCGAACGGGCGGACCAGGCGGAACGGGCGGGCCAGACCGTCACCCTGGTCGCCTGGGACGGGCAGGTCCGCGGCCTGCTCTCCGTAGCCGACACGATCAAGCCCACCGCCAAGGCGGCGATCGCCCGGCTGCGCGATCTCGGCCTGCACCCGGTGCTGCTGACCGGCGACAACGAGCGCGCCGCGCGGGCGGTGGCCGACCAGGCGGGGATCGACGACGTGATCGCGGGCGTGGACCCGGTCGGCAAGCTCGCCGCCGTCAAGCGCCTCCAGGCCGAGGGCCGCACCGTGGCCATGGTCGGCGACGGCGTGAACGACGCCGCCGCGCTCGCCCAGGCCGACCTCGGCCTGGCGATGGGCACCGGCACCGACGCGGCGATCGAGGCGGCCGACCTGACCCTGGTCGGCGGCGACCCGCGCGCGGTCGCCGACGCGATAGCCCTGTCGAGGAAGACCCTAGCGACCATCAAGGGGAACCTCGGCTGGGCCTTCGGCTACAACGCGGCGGCGATCCCGCTGGCCGCGTCCGGCCTGCTCAACCCGCTGATCGCAGCCGCCGCGATGGCGTTCAGCTCGGTGTTCGTGGTCACCAACAGCCTCCGCCTGCGCCGCTTCCACTCGGCCCCGTGAGGACCGGGGAGCCCGAGACTGTCCACAATGGAGACGTTTCTTTTCCGGGTAAGCGTGCAATCGTAGAAGACGAACGCAGACCGGAAGGAGCGTCGATGAAGACCAAGGCCGCGGTCGTCTACGAACCTGGCAAGCCGATCGAGATCGAGGAACTGGACCTGGACGGCCCTCGCGACGGCGAGGTGCTGATCCGCTACACCTACGCCGGGCTGTGCCACTCGGACGTGCACGTCCAGCACGGTGATCTCGAGGCACGGCTGCCGATGG